>JAEEGI010003289.1_pt1 | contig 38562 bp, 22 predicted proteins | sample 8958751 | NCBI WGS metagenome assembly JAEEGI01 (sample SAMN16246545, study PRJNA631951) | gut metagenome | biome: gut microbiome; feature: rumen; material: KS-attached | host: Bos | place: Iran: Karaj | collected 2018-10 | reverse complement strand
CGCCTGCGTCGGCTCCGAGAGGTCGATCCACATGCCCGGTTCGAGCTTGCCTCCGGCCTCGGTAAGTCCCACCCCCTGCGTCCATTTGTAGGTGGTCAGCATACGCTAATAATTCTAGCACGGCCCCCCGCCCCTCGGCAAGCCAAATGACGCGGCGGGGGGAAATGTGAGATTTTGAAATTATCGCAATAGTTGCGTCGCGAAAAGTATGAGAGGGCGGCCAATCCCATAATTCCATAATGGCTCATTCCCATAATTGCATACTCCCATAATGAAAAGGTGCGGGGCTGGTTTTAACGCAAAGAATGCAAAGGGCGCAAAGAACGCAAAGATATTTTTAACACTTCGTGTTCTTTGTGTTCTCTGTGATCTTTGTGTTGAAAAAACGTCTTCGCTTTCCGCGCCTCTGCGGCTCTGCTCCCTTAGCGGCTCTGCGTGAAATGGCCCCGTACTGGCTCAGGCCGCCCGCGCCGTCGAGCGTGCCGGAGAGGTCGCGGTCCCAGACGTAGCGGATGGTTAGTTAATAGTAGTTAGTGGCCAGAGGTTTCATTAGCGACTCTGTGCAGGATGCCGGTTGAGTCCACTACTAAGGTTTTGAACAAATATATGCGCACATTCCATCGTTTGTGACGGCATTGACGGCATACCCATAATCTTCAAGATAGTCTGCAATTAAATCATACGAGAAATACTCTTTCTTGTCGCTAACTATTTCTATTTTTGAAATTTGGTTTGATTTAACAAAAACCTGGAGAACATAGAGAAAGCGCTCTTGCTTATCACGTTCCATATTTGAGAGATCATCAGGAATCGCCGCTATACGAAAAGAATTGCTTGAAGGAGCGTAAGCCCTATGACAAGCATAGCGGGTTGCATTTTCTTCAATGCATTCACGTCCCCAAACTGGGTCTGGCCATCCTGGTTTGTCCAGCAAGCCATTGGAGTTAATCCTGACTTCTGTTGCGAAGGAAAGGGTGTCGAACGCGATTCTTCGCTTTTGGGCACGTACACGTTCCTCTTCATAGTGTTTCCCATGAAAATGAAACCAGCTCTCCATCAGTCCACATTTTCCCTCAATAAGCACTACCAGCGCACAAATAGTCAAAAACCAGCATCCTCTGTCAAATCTTCCAATCGTCATCTGAGACCTTCTTTCATTTAGATGGGAATCTTGGGGTAGGCATTTCCAGCCTGACGGTTGGTCGCCATGAAGGTGAAACAAATATGTAGGCGTTTGGAGCTGCTTGGCTCTTCCAATCTCCAGCGCCAGCATAACAGCCAAAGACATAGAGCATTCCCAATGCGTATCCGCGCTTGGTTTTTGAAATGCCTATACTTTCATAATTATCGCCTGAGGAATCATTCACCGCAATACTTCCAACCGATCCATGCCCTCCGATTATAAACCCGAACGTTGGCCATTTTCGACTATTGTTGTCCTTATACTTAATTGAATTGGAATCATTTTCAATCCAATAATCCAAGGATTCGATCGAAAAGCCTCGGTTATAATACATTTCCGATATCTCACGAAGACGATTGCGCATAGATATCATATTTAGTGTACGAGAGGCCTTATACTGACCAAAAATCGGAATGAAGGCTTGTCCATAAGTAATTTCCGGAACTACTGGAAGGACTAGGCTGATTCGATTTGGTATGTAAACGCGACATGCGCGATTTAGCTCCTTCATGCTTACAAACTGGGAACCGGACATATCTTTTCTAGCCCACTGCATGGCCTCCGCCGAATCCAAATCAATTTCTTGCGATAGTTTGTCAATGGTGTCTTTATATACGTCATCCCGTTTCGCTTCTGCAAATGATAGATGACGACGTGTCACATGCCAATCCGCGCCCAGGGAATCATATCGGTCCACCCCATTGTTTCCGCAGAACGCATACAGATTGTCCCCTCCGTCCTCCTCTATCGGGTCCCTTGTGAGCCAGCGCCCCAGGTCTGGCGAGTAGTACCTGTAGCCGTAGTAGTAGAGGCCGCTTTCGGCGTCGTAGTATTTGGTGCTGAAGCGGAAGGGGAACATGTCGGCCATTGCGCCCGACTGCGCTATGGTGCGCCCGAAGGCGTCGTAGGCGTACGATGCCACGACCTCGCCGGTCTCGGACACGTAGTCCGTGACGTTGCCGTTGTTGTCGTACAATGGGAAGTACCACACGCCGCCGACCTCGGTGGCGAGGAGGCCGCCGACGCCGCCCGCGCCGTCGAGAGTTCCTGACAAATCCTTCCCCCAGACGTAGTAAGTGGTCTCGGATGGATTCCAGTAGTCCGTCCCCGTGAAGATGTCCTCCACCTGGAGGCTCCAACCGCTGTAGACATAGTAGTGGTAGCGATGGGGGGCGTTGCGCGGGGTCGAGTCCTTTGTGCGGCGTCGCTTCAAGGCGTCGTACTCGTAGTAGCAGACGCGGCTCTGGCCGAGCGTGCGGTTCGTGTACAGGCTGCAGAGAAGGTTGTCGTAATAGCCGTAGCTGAAGGGCCGCGTGTCCGTGAGGGCGCCCCAGCGATTGTAGGTGTAGTTGTCCGTGACGCCACCGGACGTGACAGTGCCGTACTGGTTGAGGCCGTTGGCGGCGTAGACGGTGGCGGCGTTGTCCCAGACCGTGTTGGTGCGGTTCCCGGCGGGATCGTAGACATATTCCGCGTCGACGCCCCCGATGGTCGTCCAGGCGACTTCGGAGCGCGCGTTGTAGCCGAAGTCGTCGCCGTTGCGCGAGACGGGACGGCCAAGCGCGTCGTAGGAATACGAATGGAGAATGGAAAATGGAGAATGGAGAATGGGGGTGACGGAATTTGTGATAACTGTGACGAGGTGGCGGCGCCAGTAGTCGCGCGAGACATAGCGCGCGATTTGAACACCGCCGGTTGTTGTGATGACATAGCCGGCGTCGAGGCGGTCGGGCGTGTAGAGGTAGTCGACGCGGAAGGTCTCGTTCGAGACGGTCGCGAGTTGCCCGTCGTGGGCGTAGGCGTAGCGGACCGTGCGCCCGCGCGTCGTCCGCGACACCATGCGCCCGTAGTCGTCGTAGGACGTGGAGATGGTCGTCGCGGGGGATTCATGGTATTCGTTGGTGACGGCGCCGCGGTCGTCGCGCCAAAGGTCGCTGACGAGATAGTCGTACTCCTCGTGTACGCGGTTGCCGAAGGCGTCGTATCCGAATATGGAGTCATCGCCGCACCGGCGACGGACAAGCCGCCTGTTCGCATCGTAGGTGAACAACTCGTCATGGTCCGCCGCGTTCCTGCGCGAGGCCAGGAGGCCGTCCGGCGTATAGGTGTTCGTGACCGTCGTGCCGTCGGGGTAGACCTTGTTCAGGCACAGCCCCGTGGCCGGGTCGAACCTCCATTCCGTGTCATCCCATGGAATGGCGGTTCGACAAGTTGAAAGGTCGAAGGGTTGAAGAGTTGAAAGAACGGCGTTTGCCGTCGGGTCGCGGGTGGTGGAGAGGGAGGTGCGGCGGCCCTGAGTGTCGTAGGAGTAGAGGGTCGGGCGGGCGGCGGAACCCCAGAGGGCGACGGGGCGGCCGAGGGCGTCGTAGGCGCGACGCTCGACGCCGCCGAGGGCGTTGGTCGTGGCGATGCGGTTGCCACGGCAGTCGTAGCCGTGGTAGGTGGAGTAGAAATGGTAGTAGCCCTGACGTTTGTCAACGACATCCTCGCGGATGACGTCGCCGGCGTCATTGCGCATTGTCAGGAGGATGCTGCGCTGGGCTGTGGTGCCGGGGAGGATGCGCAACGTGTGGAAGAGGCGTCCGTACGGGTCGTAGCAGTAGAGGTGGTAACCGGAGGCGTCATGGACCACGCCGGGGACTCCGCAGACGTATTCGGAGACGTTGGTGCCGCGAGTCGGCGAGACGGTCGTGACTGTCAGCACGTCGTCGTCGAACGAGGAGCGGGTGACGGCGTTTGTCACGCCGTAGTCGAGGGAGATGGTCTCCGACCTGAGGGCGTTGGAAAGCCCGGTGAGGCGTTCGCGCGTCTCGGCTGACGAGGCGGTCTTGACGCCGTTGGAGACGACGGACGTGGTGACGCGCCAGAAGTCGCCGTGGTCGAGGACGTATGTCGTCGAGGTGAGCGAGGTGACGCCGAGCCGGGTGGAGCCGGTCGGCTCGCCGTATGCGTCGTAGTGGTGGAGCGTCGTGACGCCGGACTTGGAGTCGGTCTCGGAGACGACGCGCGATGTCGCGCCGTCGTAGACATAGGAGACGGACGACAGGGGCGTTTCAGCGAGGATGGCGCGTCCGAGGAAGTCGGAGACCGAGAGGCTGTTGGTCACGGGACCGTCAAGGTCGGAGGCCTCGGTGACGGAGAGGGTCGTGCGTCGTCCAAGGGCGTCTCTGAAAGAGGACTCCGTAGTGCGCGTCCAGCAGCCATCCCAGCGGCGTTCCGAGACATGCGCCCCGTTGCGGTAGGAGACGACGGTGTTGGTGCTGAACGGGCTGGAGGGGGCGCCGCGCGGATACGTGACGGTGACGGTCTCCGTGCGGTCCGGGAAGTCGCGGGAGAAGAACTCCGTGACGAGGCCGCGCGCGTCGGTCGAGAGCGAATGGCCGGAAACGCCGTCGGGATAGGAGACCGTGGCGTTGGAGCGCCAGGCGTAAGGGTCGGAGGTTGTGAAAGTGCGCGAAGATGGATTGTGGTCGCTTTCGTAGCGAATCGTGCTGGTGACGGTGTTCGTTTCGCGACCGACGGCGTCCATGAAGTGCTGCGTTATGCGGAAGGTCTGGTAAACCGTCTTGTACCAGTAGGTCAGGTCTTCGGCGTGCGGGCCGTATGAGCCGAAGTGGGGGTAGTTGGCAATGGATGGCTCGAGGTTCGCGTAGTAGAGGCGGTCCTCGCCGGTGAGGGCGGAGCGGACGGTCTTGCGCCCGTCGCGGTCCCGCGACCAGAGGAGGCGGCAGCAGGAGTAGGCGTTGGTCGTGGAGGAGCCGTCGGGGAAGAAAGTGGCGCGGAGGCGGTCCTGGTCGTCGTAGAGGTTGTAGCGGAAGTCGAAATAGTGGAAGTAGCTGCCAATCTGCAGGGAGGAGCCTGACATCAGCTCCGTTCCCCGGAGCATGTCGAGGCAGCGAATGCGCTGCGGGCGGCTCGGGTCCGGCGCGCGGCCCGGAAGGGGCATGTCCGTTTCGGTCTGGATCAGGGTGCGGCCGGAAGGGGTCATCCATTTGCCGCAGACCTTGACCGTTAGCTCGTCCTCGTCGGTCAGGTAGCGCGTCGTGACGCCGTCCTCCGTGGTCGATTCGACAGGCTGTCCGTCCAGGAGCGGGTAGCGCTGGCGGGTCCATCCGTCGCGGATGTCGTATGAGACTTCGGTTGAGACCGCGTTGCCGGCGTCGCCGAAGGCGGCGGCGGGGGTGGCTGCGCGCTCGGTGCGGACGGAGAGGACGGGGAAGCCCCAGTCGTCGTCCTCGCCGTCGCGGTTGTAGACGGTCCATGTACGGGAGGCGGGGAGCGTGGTTCCGTTGCGGACTTCGTACTCGGCAATCGTGCGCGGGAGCGAGGCGTCGAGATCGTCATCGCTGTCGCCGTCGAGGGGCGCGTAGTCCGTGACGGTCGCCGAGAAGGACGTTGTCGCGGGGATGGCCGAGACTGCGGCGGTCAGGGTTTCGGGGCGGAGCGTCTCAAGTTCGCTGGCGGGGCAGGGCGATCCGTCGAGCTGCGAGAGGCGAAGCGTCTCGCGGCCGAGCGCGTCGTAGGCGCGGTATGTCCAGGGTCTGTCGCCGTATGCGAGGCGGGTCTTGCCGTGGAGGAACCGGTTGGCCGGGACATCCCAGTAGGTGGCGAAGGTCTCACGGGGATGCGCCGCGTCCCAGGTGCGTTCTACGCGGTTGATTTCGCGAAGAACCGCATGGACGCCCTCGCCGAGTATCGAGGAGCGGCTTTGCGAATATGAGTAGACCTTGCCGGACGCCGCGTCGGTCCTGGCTTCCTCGATCCAGCGGGCGCGGCACGACGGGTCGTTCAGGCCGTCGGAGACGATGCGCGTCTCGACGAGGCCGGTGAGGTTGTCGGTGATCCGCCAGGCCTGCGAGTCATTGGTGAAGATGTTGTCGGGAGGCGTGGTAGGGAAGGATTCATACGTTTTGTCGGAAAGCGGGTTGCCCAGACGGCTGATTTTGAGGACGCGGAGTCGCGAAAGGCTGTAGCCGGGATTGGTTATCTCCCATGAATGGTCGAGATAGGTGCAGGCGGAGTTGCTGACGGTGAGGCGGAGGCCGTTGTCAATTTGCGCGACGGTGATGTCGCGTCCGCGGGGGTCCAGGCAGCGGATGTGGCTGATTGCGCCTCCCGGATTGTTGCTCTCGCATGTCACGGACGCGCCTTTGCGGACCATGAGCGACAGCATGGCGGGGGTGGCGAAGGGAATCTCCTCGGAGCGGAACCACAGGAAGCCGGAGACGGTGTCGAGAAGCGGGAAGCCGAGGGCGAGGCGGAATTCGCACGAGCCCACGGAGTCACCATCGACGCCGAGACCGCCGCAGTCGCATTCGCAATCGCAGTCGCCGCCGGGTTCGCCGCCGTCGTCGGGCCACATGGCGTCGGGACAGTAGTGCGAGACGACGCCCTCCCAGATGTTCGAGCCGCCGAGAGTGACAGTGCAGCGCGAAGTCGGCGGGGTGTCCGACACCGGGGCGAACGAATGGCCGAGGATGTCGTCCAGCTCAGAGTCGCCAAGGTCCAGGGTCGGCTGCTGGCCATGGTCGCAGTACCGGTCGTCGTCGAAGTGCCAGGCGTTCTGAAGGCAGGCGCTGTCGAGCGGATAGGCCGTGCGACGCGAGTAGACGCCGGTGACGGGATCGTAGTCGAGCCAGCTGGCGCGGCCCCTGCCCGTTCCAGGCCACGAAAGGCGCGGGGAGACGACAAGCAGCGACTCGTCGCCTTCTGCGTTGGCCGCGTCCGACGCCGGCAGCGGACCCAAAGGCACAAGCTCGTAGACTCCTGCGGACTCGGGGAGCATCGTGCCGCCAGTTGGCAGGCCGGCGACGTTGTTGGTGTCGGCGGCGATTCCCACCCCGCCTGAGAGAACGAGGGGAAACGCCCGTTCCCCCTCGGCGCGCCAGTCCTCGGTGGGGTTGGATCCGTCCGGCGGGTCGGACCAGTCGACGGAAAACGGGATTTCGAGGCGGGACACCCCATCTGGGACGGCGGCGCAGTAGCGGCGACCGTCGACCGCCGCCCTTACGGTCGTCGGGAAGTCCACCTTCGGAACCCAGCTGACGAGCGAGAGCGAGGGGCAGGAGAAAAAACCTCGATAAGTGTCATACATGTCAACGGACGTGACAATTCTTATGGTCAGGTTCATCTGATTGGGCGAGACGAGTGGAAGGCGGACAACGGTGTTTGTGCTACCGGGACCAAACACGTCCCCAACAGAGTGGAAGGCATTGGTAGCGTCATTGTAGAGAATGTCCAGGCGTATTGTTTCCCGCCAAATGTCGTTCCGAATCAGAAAGTACTCCTGCCATGACCCGGTTCGACGTATCTGGAATGTTCTCTCGTATACGATGTCATCCACGGACGAACTCTCAGTTTCAAAGGAGGGAAAGAGGCACACTTCGGCGGTGTTGTTAGTTGTGGACGCAAGGGCCGCCGGTCCTGCGAGAGGGTCAAGGCCAATCTGTATTTCGGCCAGAAGGCAGAGTCCGTCGCCACCGGGATCGTCGAAGATGTCTTCGACAAAATCCAAAGACCCGAATTCACGGTGCTCGTATGAGTCGAGTATAGAGTCGCCGTCAATGTCTTCCAGGTTGAACGAGAATGCGTTTTTCAACTGGCCTATGTTGACGGGACTGGCGCCGCCTGGCGCCCCCCAGTCCCAGGGTACAGTCAAATCCCCGCCAATTGACCACGTCCTTGACCAGAGGCTATCCGCAATTCCCACCGCATACTCCTGGGTAGCAACGTCACCCATGCCAACAAATAAACTTTCAAGAGAGCCATAATAGCACCAGTAGTCATCTGGCGCGTAGAAGCTTACACCTCCAAGAATCCAGAACAATTCGTCCAGGCAGTATACCGCATGGGCGGCGAAATGGTGGACCAAACCCTCCGTGGCGCTTGCGTAGTCATTCGAATAGACGTAAGGAGATAGGTTAATTAGGCCTTGATTGGCGGTTGCCGAATCGAAATAGTGTGACGGCATGCCATAGAACCACCAGTTCGGCATTGGGGCCGAGAAGTCGTTCGTGTACGGCCCCATGGGAAGGTATTCGGCTGGGGGCGTCTGCGCGTGTAGTGGAATTGCTTCCATGGCGAACAACGCGATGGAGGCGGCGATAATTTCTGCATGGATAAGTCTTGTCATGTCAATGCTCCTTTTGTATAAACTTGATTTCCACAAAGCATAGTATCACATCCACTGCGATGTTGTCAATTCTAATTTTGCATGGATTCCGCATCGCCGTGGCGATGCGGAATCCATGCCATCTTTCTCCGTCCGTTGCGCAGAAAGGGCAGGGATTATGATATACTATAGTCATCTTGAAAAAACAGTTGTTAGTTGCGTTATCAATTCTTCTGGCCCTTTCGGCGGCATTTGCCAGCGAGGGGGACGCGCAGGTGTTGTCGGACGAAGCCGACGAACCCGAGCCTACTGAAATGCCGGCGGCGCCGCAGAGCGCGGCCGACGTCCTTTACGGGACACTGGCACGTCTCCCCGCCGAACCGGTGCGCATAGCCGGTTCGCTCATTCTGCGCAAACGCCACGGCATCGTCATCAAGGAAGTCCCCTACTCCATCGACCTCCGCTGGGGCGAGTCGCCCGCGAAGGCGACATACAGTCTCTTCGACGGCTTTGGCCGCCCACTCCGCACCCTTGAGGTGGCCCGCTTCGCGGACGGACGCCTTTCAACCGCCGTCACGGATGGCGATGGAAACACAAATGCACCTCCCGCCCTCACGGACGCCGTGGAGGGCACCGACATCACCTGGCTCGACATCACGCTTTCCTATCTCTGGTGGAAGGACGCCGAACTCGCCGGCGAGGACACCTTCCGGGGCGCGCTGTGCGACATCGTCGCCGTGCGTCCGCCCGAACCTATTGCCGGATGCGCCTCCATGCGCCTCTGGGTCGACCGCAAGCGGGGCTTCCTCCGCCAGGCCGAGCAAATCAACGAAAAAGGCGAACGTGTTCGCTGGATGTGGGTCGCGAGCGTCGGCAAGATCAATGACCGCTGGATGATCCGCAACATGGAGGTCAAACGCCCCAACACCGGCGTCATGACCAAGCTGCACGTCGAAACACTGGAGACGCCGTGAGCCAACACCTCATCCTGGCCCTCCAGTCAGTTCTCCTTCTTCTGCTTCTCTCCGCATCGGCTTTTTTCTCCGGATCGGAAACGGCCCTCTTCTCGCTCAGCGCGGAGCAGCTCCAGACACTCGGGAAAAACGGCGTACGCGGCCGGCGGCTCGTCGGCCTCCTCAAGCAACCGACGCAACTTCTCTCCACATTGCTGATCGGCAACACGCTCGTCAACGTCGTCATCGCAACGTTGGGCTACAGGATAATCGACTCCTTCCCGTCGCTCGGCCGATACAGCGCCGTTGTCGCCGTGCCCGCGATGACAATCCTGCTTCTCATCTTCGGCGAGGTCGCGCCAAAGCGGACGGCCGTCGCACACGCCGAGGACTTCGCCCTTCGCGTGGCGACCCCGCTGCACTTCTGCTCGAAGCTCTTCTCGCCGCTCCGCTTCTGCCTCGAGTTCTTCTCGGGAAGAATGAAGCGCCATCTCCGCCCTGAGCGCCGGGCCCTCACGGATGACGAGCTTCTCACCGCAGTGGAGGTCGGCGCTGAACAGGGTGTCCTCGACCAGGACGAGCGCTCCATGGTCGACGGCATCTTCCGCCTCGACGAGATGACCGCAAGCGACGTCATGACGCCGCGCGTCGACTTCGAAGGCATCGACCTCGACCTTTCCCCCGGGGAAATCCTCGCCATCGCCCGCGACACCGATTTCCACTACCTGCCCGTCTATCGCGGCACACCCGACGCAATCGAGGGCTTCCTCGATGTGGCGGCCTTCCTCCTCGACCCCTCGCACAACTTCAACGCGGCCGTCGACTTCCCGCTCTTCGTTCCCGAGACGGCCACGCTCGACGACCTCCTCGTCGCCCTCCAGCGCAACAGGCGCCACATCGCCTGCGTCATGGACGAATACGGCGGCACCGCAGGTCTCATCACGCGGAGCGACATCCTCGAAGTCTTCGCCGACCTGCCGCTCGATCCCGACGAAAAGCCCGACGACTACATGCGCCGCATCGACGACACGCACTGGCTCATCGACGGCGACACCTCGCTTGAGGAAATCAACCACGAACTCGACCTCGAGCTGGAGGCCGAAGGCGCCGACCGCATCGCCGGCTGGGTCACGGCCCAGGCGGGGCGCTTCCCGCGCATCGGCGAAACCGTCGAGGCGCAAGGCTGCCGCGTGCAGGTGAAGCACCGCCGCAAGCTGCGCATCAACCAGGTCCTTCTGGAAATCATCCCGAAGGAGCCGGAGGACGTGGACGAAAACGGTTTTGACGACGAAGACGACGAGAACCGCGACGAGCGCGAGAAGGAGGAGGAGCAATGACGCTTGAGCTCCAAATCGCCGCCTACATCGTCTGCGTGTTCGCGAGCGCCTTCTTCGCCGGCATTGAAACGGGCGTCATCTCCATGAACCGCCTGCGCCTGCTCCACCGCGCGCGCCTCGGCTCACGCAACGCCAAGCTCCTCAGCGGCTATCTGCGGGAGCCCGACCGTCTTCTCGGCACGACGCTCGTCGGCTGCAACCTCATGAGCGTCATCCTCTCCACCCTCGCGACGGACATGGGCGCGTCCTTCGGCAGCGCCGGCATCGGCGCCGCGGCGGCCTTCACGACGCTCATCCTCCTCCTCTTCGGCGAATTCCTCCCCAAGTCCTGGTTCGGCAGCCGCCCGTTGGAACGGTGCGTCCCCGCCGCGCCGCTTCTGCGCTTCTTCGAGTTCCTCTTCCTCCCGCTCTCAAAACTCCTCATGCTCGCCACCTCCTGGACGAAGGGGGGGCGCGCCGCGCAGACGCCGCACGAGGTCTTCATCACGCGCGAAAACCTCCGCTGGCTCGCGAAGGACAGCGAGGCCGGCGGCCAGATCTCGCCGCTGGAAAACCTCATGATCGGACGCGTCCTCTCGCTCCAGCTCAGGACGGCCGCCGAGGTCATGACGCCGATGTCACAGGTGCGTGTCCTCCGTCCCGACGCCACGCTTGGCGACGCGGCGGACCTCGCGCGTTCCTCGCACCACATGAAGTTCCCCGTGATGACGCCTGACGGCGCGCGCTGCGTCGGCGTGCTGAATGTCCGCGACGTCCTCGCGCACATCACGGACAAACCGAATGAAAAGATACTGCCGCACGTCCGGACGCCCTTCTACGTCAAGGCCGACGTCCGCGCCGACGACGTCCTCCCGCTCCTCCGCCGCGCCCGCCGCCGGATGGCCCTTGTCCGCGACAAATCCGGCCGCATTCTCGGCATCCTCACCGTCGCCGGCCTTCTCCGCTTCGTCGTGGGAAAACTCCCCGACAGCTAGGCCAGCCGAGCAACCGGGCCCTACCCATAGTTGGAAACCGAGTGTTTCATCCCGACGAAATCTCAAGCGTCCCGAAACAGGTCATCCAGCGTGACTATGTTCTGAACATTCCCCGAATATTTGTTGCGTTTGACTCCGGCCGCAGCGACGAGAACGATGCAGACGGCTTTCCTGGTTTTGGTCTGCCGGACGAATTGCGACGACCTTGCGGCAAGCCTGGCCGATTCTTCGGCATCCAGTTCGTACGGGGCGGAGGAGTACTTCATCTCGCAAAGGTCGATGATGCCGTCACGGCGGTCGAGAAGAAGATCGATTTGGACGGGCCTGTCCCCCTCCCCGGTCTTTCCGCCCCGCCAGGAATACGCATTCGTCAGAACTCCTGAAATTCCGAGCGCCGCCCGTAACTGCGGAAGATGCCAGAGGCAGATCCGCTCAAAAGCGAAACCTCGCCATGCGTGAAGGGCGGGGGTGTTCTGCGACAACGTCCAGAAATGTCCGTCCGTTCCGACTCCATTCCGCAGGAACTTGAAGTGGAAGGCCGTGAAGGGATCGACAATCTGGTAGATGGCGTCCTTCTTGATGCGCCCGATCATCGAATACCGGCGGAGGAACCCGCACAGGCAAAGTTCTTCAAGGCAAGTGACTTTTAGCGGAATTATAAATTGGTTTATGCTTATAACTCCGCTAAATCTCAAGAAATAACGGATATAAGGCGGAATTATCGCGCTTCATGGGCGTTTTTCTAGGCCGTCCTCGCCGATTTCTTTGATGTCCTTCCGCCCGAACCGCCCTTTCAGCAGGGTGTACGTCCGCTTCGGGGAAAAGTCCGCATGCACGATTCCGAAATGTTCCTCGCTGTAGAACGGATCCTTCTCGGGTGCGCGGAACTCGTAAAGGAAAAAGCGTTCCACGCCGAGCGAGTCGGCAACGTCCATCGCCTGCAGGAGATGGCGCGCCTGGTCCGCCTCGGTCGCGCCACCGCGATCACCCCCGCAACCGGCCAGGACAAGCGCCCCCTTGAAATCGCCGTTGAACCGGCAGACGCAGGCGCCGGCGACTTCACGCCCGTTCCTGTCCGTCACGGTCGTCAGCGGAATGAACTTGTCTCCGGCCTTCAGTTTCGCGCGGTCAAAGAACCTGTAGCAAGGAAATCCGTTCGGATCGGGCTTCAGTCCGGCTTTCTTCGCCGCGTCCGTCGCGAAAGTCCGCGCAAACTCTGCAAGCCCGTTCGCGGGCCCCGGCCAGACGACGTCGATGCGGAACCGCTCGCGGATGAGCCCGCCTACGGACTTCCCGTCCGGTGTCTTTGACACGATGACGCCGTTGCGGTTGGGGGCCCACATCGGGCAGCCCCCGAAGTCCACCAGTGTGCCGCCGCGCCTGACGAACCGCGCGACATGCTCGGCCGTGTCGAGCGGAAACGACTCGTCAAACGGATAGACGACGGCATCGAGCTTGTCGGCGTCAAGGAGCGCGTTGATCTCCGCCACCGTGTACGAACCCGCCGTCGAGCCCGCGGGCAGGATTTCGGCCATCGCGTCCGCGTAGGGCTTGCCGCGAATGGCGTCGCCAAAGGCGTCCACGTAGCCGACGCGCCAGCGTTCCAGATCAGGGCGGGCCGTCCGCAGCCCGGCCAGAAACAGGTCCTGCGCCGGCAGCCTGGCCCTGGTCTTGTGCGTCGGCCAGCCCATCTCGGTGATCCAGATCGGCTTGCCGCCGTCGCCGTAGCGCGCCATCAGGTCCTTGAGCCCTGTCATCATCGGCTCCATCATGCCGTCCGGCGGATTCGGCCAGGTGTACGGATGCACGTTCATGATGTCGAAGAACTCCTTGCCTCCGAGCGCGTAGATCCGTTCGATGAAGTCGAGCGGCACGCCCGCGAATCCGCTGATCATCACTTTCGCCGACGGGTCCTCGGCCTTGATCGCGCGGGAAGCCGTCCGAAGCGCGGCCAGGTAGTTCCCGGGGTTCGGATTGTTCCAGAACGAATGCAGGTTTGGCTCGTTGCACACCTCATAGACGGGGATGCGCCCCTTGAAATGGCGAGCCGTCTCGCGCACGAACTCCGCCCATTCCCCTTCATGACTGCCGAAGTCGTCGCGCCCCCAGTCGGGCGGGTTCATGAGGATCGGCAAAACCGCGATGCCGTGTCTCTTCGCGTCATCGACCACCTGGTCGTACATGCCGAAGTCCCATGCCTCGCCCCGCGTCTTCGGACGGCAGTGAACGAAGTGGAAGTCCGAGCGGACGTAATCCATTCCCGCCGCCCGCATCATTTCGTAGGTCTTTTCGCGCGAGTCGAATTCATGCCACGTCACATGCGCGGTCGCGCCGATTCCGATCATGCGGGCGGGATGCGCGACTTCCTCCTCCTCCCGATGCGCAAGGTCGCCGTTCGCGGCGGCAATCGCAAGGGACGCGCTGGCGAGGATGGCTGTTGCAGCTGTTGCCGTGTTCATGGTTCCGATTCCTCAATGTGTGTGCGCAGGGGCGGTACTGGAAGCCGAAAAGCCGGAGAGTTCCGAGAGCGCCGAAGCCGTGTACAGCATGCAGTTGACCCAGTTGTCCCGGATGACGTGCGGATGGTCGCTCCAGAACGTCGGGATGAAGCCGTCGTCCCTCTGCAGGCGCGTCGCCTCGTCCCCGAGCGTCCGCGCCTTGGCGAGATCGAGCGGATCCCCTTCCGCGCGGTAAAGCGCGAGATAGGTCTGGATCAGCTTGGAGGCGGAAGCGTCGACGGGACGGTAGCAGCTGTACTGTTCGGCCACCGACGGGCACTCCCACTTCCCGACCCAGGGACGGTTCCATTCGGGAATGTCAGCGGGCTCGTCCGCAGGAGTGTACGGCTTCTCCCAGAAGACGAACTGATCCTCGGCGAAGCGCAGGAGTTCCCGCGCCTGTGCAAGCCGGCGCCTGTCGCCCGGGAAACGCCCAAGGAGGTAAATCGCCGTCGAGCAGGCGTCATGCTTGGTCAGGTTCTGGTATTTCGGAGCTGCGGGCGTGTCCTCGAACTGGCCTTCCCAGTTCCAGGTCCGGAGAGGATTGTCCTCCACGTAGGCGAAGGCGCGGTCTGCGGCGTCGCGATAGCGGGCGTCGCCCGTCTCGCGCGCCAGCGCCTCGAACATCGGAATCACGCCCTGGACCGGCATCACGCGATGGCTCCAGAGGGCGCTCCCGTCCGAAATCTGCTGGTTAAGCCACCATGAACCGTCCTCCCCCTGCAGGGCCAGATACCGTTCGGCCACCGACTTGGCCGCCTCAAGATACTTCGCCTTTCCGTCTGCGGCGAACAAGGCGACGTAGGCGCAGGCCATTTCCGCAGGATAGATGTTCATGGACACGTCCGCCTTCTCCCCGGAGATCCGCGCGGGCGCTGTCGGTTCGATGTCCGCGGCTTCGGGATGGTGGTCGTAGGTGACGGGGAAACCGGCGAGCGGCGACGGCGACTTGATCGTATGCGCCAGCATCCAGTCCGCCGCGTTCTCGGCCACCCTCATCGCCCTGTCGCGGCAGGCCGGATCCAGTTCCGCCAATTCGGCCATTCCGCAGATGAGCCTGGACAGCATCTTGGATGGATAGCAGTTGTGCGGATAGCGGCGGTCGACGTCGCCCGTTCGCGCGAGAATGTCGACCGACTCCGAATGGAGGATGTTGAGGTAGGCCATCCGCGCAGCCTCGGCATACGGCCGCTTCGCGGGAGGATATGACCCGGGACGGTACGGCGCCTTCTTCCAAAACCGCCGCGCCCCCGACGTCTCCCGTTCCCCGCCGTCTGCGCCAAGCGCCTTCACCTCCAGCGAGACCCAGCCGACTGGGATGTCCTTCCAAATCGGCGTCAGCGACGCGGTAGGCGCCCCGGCCTCGAACGTGTGGCGTCTCCCGGCTCCGTCCGTCGCCATGAACCGGTAGCGCACGGCGCCGCCGACTTTCGCGAAGGCGAATGTCGGCGGATACATGAACAGGGAGGCGCGGACATTCCACCCCTCCTGTCCGTCAACGCCGATCGGGCGGACGGGACGCGCGACATCCTCCTCCACCCGTTGCGCAAGGTCGTTGTTCGCGGCGAACGAAAGGAACTGGCGGAACATGGGGATCGGCTAGGGAAAGGCGCACCGCACAATCATGGCCTTACCTGACAACCATGAAAAACCCCGGTTTCCACCAGCGCTCGCACGCGCCGATGTCAACGATCGGATTTAGTTTGAAGAGGCGCGCATTACCGAGGATGTCCTTCGCGCCGGTCATCCAGCCGAGATTGAGCCCGGCCCCGACGCACGGGGAACCGGACAGGAGCGAATAGGGGCCCTCACGCTCCCCCGGCTCGGTCACGAACTTCGGGTCGGCTCCCACGAGGCAGTTCACCGCGGCACTTCCCCCATCGCGCGATCCGAACAGCGAATGGACGGCCTCCCCGTACATGACTTCCGCAACGAATCCGGGTCCCGTTCCGCCAATGACAATCGAATTCGTGACGGCCGCCAGAAACACCTGCGCACGGGACGTGGTTCCGCCGTTGCCGACAATCGTGCAATTCATGGCGGCCACGTCCATCGTGGCATTGTCGGATGACGCTATCGCCGAACCTCGGTTGTTGCCCTGGCTGACATTGCCGACGACGATGTCACCCTGATGATAGCCGCGAAAGAGCACGGCATCCTGCTTGGAGGTGTTCTCGAAAACGAAGCAGTTGTAGGTCGAGGAGTTGTAGCACGCCCCGCCCTGGACGCCGTAGGCCGTGTTGCTGCAGATCGTGCAGCCGATGTTTACGCCGTTGAACGTGCCGCCGCCGATGGTTCCCTGGTTGCCGGAGATCAGGCAATGGACATTGGTGCCGTTGAATGTGCCTCCCGCGTAGCGGACGGAATAGTTGTCTATGATCCGGCATTTCTCCAAGTAGGCCTCCTCCGCGCCGCCGCCATCGACGCCCTGCCCGACGCCGTCCTTCCAGTAAAGGGCCGTGCGGTTGCCCTCGATGGTCGAATCGTAGACGCGACCGCGGTAGATACCGGCTCCGCCGCCCACATTGCCATACAGGGAGACATCCGCCCGCGTCGTGTTCCAGGCGATGAGCGAGTTTGTCACGAAGCAGTTGTAGACGCCGCCGCCCTTTCCGCCCCAGATCTGGCCGGAGGCGCTATGCCCGTCGTTGCTCACGACGTTGCAGTTGTAGAGACGGCAGAAGTCCGGTCCGTATTCCGAGCCGGCGCCCGCCCCGTAGGGCGCCGTGTTGAAGGCGATCGTGCAATCGTAGGCCGTGCAGGGGTCGGTTGCGTCGCCGGCGACGGCGCCGCCCGCGTAGGAGGCGACATTGTTCGTCAGTACGCAGTTGTGGAGCGTGCCGCCCCAGATGCCGCCGCCGCTGCCTTCCTGGTTGTTATCCCTGTTGGTGCGGCGGACGGTGCAGTTGCGGATGACGCAGTCGCGCCACGTGCCGCCCATCGACCCGCCGCCCTTGTAGAGCGCGGATGCATTCTCCACGATGCAGTTGGAGACGGAGAACTGCTTGTGGACGGCGTTGCCCGAATAGCCAAGGACACCTCCCGCCTGGTAGACGGTGTATCCGCCGCGCAACGTGAGATTGCGCACGACCGCGTTCCGCCCAAGGTAGATTACGCGGGCGTTTGTGCCGGCGCCCGGCGCGGCGACGATGCGGGAGACGACCGTCTCCTCGGGGTTTTCGCTGCCGCCGACCAGTTCCACGCCGTCCGCAATCCTGAATGCGAAAACATCGCCGCTTTCGTATTCGTAGAGGCCGGTCGCCAGATGGATGACGTCGCCGGAAGCCGTCGCCCTTTGGGCGGCCTCGAGGGGGCTTCCGCCGGGACTGCCCTGCGTGTAGTCGCCCGTGCCGCCGGGGGCGACATAGTAGTGCGTGGCGCCGGCGGTCGTGGCAAACGCTGCCGCAACCAGCAGGACGGCGGCGTGTGAGGTCTGGGTCGGGTTCATGGTTTCGGTTCCTTTGCGTTGTTTGCGTGTTGTGGCTAAAGCGTGTCGTCCAGCACGACTACCTCATGCGCATGAATTCTTGCCTGCGGTTCGAGCGGGAGCGTCCCGTCCATGCGGGCGACGATGAGCGCGGCAAGGTCCTCCGAGGAGCGCTCGTTGTGCTTGTCAACGGTGACGGCGGGGGTCAGATTACCCAGGAAGTCGTGGCGCGGCCCATGCGTCATGTTGTCGTAGCCGGCGACGACGATGTCGCAGTTGGGGACAAGGCCGAGGTCGCGGATCGCCGCGAGCGCGGGCATGGCCCAATCGTCGTTGAGGCAGATCAGGGCGTCCGGGTCGCCGTTCTCGCGGCGAAGCGCGACGAGCGCCGAAAGCGCCAGAGCCGCGAAGAGTCGGAAGGTCTCGGCGGAATTGTAGTCGCAGAGTTCCGGGGAGCCGAAAAATGCGCAAGGCTGCGGTGCCGCCCCGGCCTCGCGCATGGCCTCGGCATAGCCCGCAAGGCGCTCCTGCTCCCAGAAGCGCGTCGGCGCGAAGGGAAGGAAGGGGACGATGCGGCAGCACCCGCGTGCGAGGAGCCAACGCGTTACGTCGCGAGAACCGGCCCTGTGGTCGGAGTAGGCGCGGTCAAAGGCGCGCAACTCCGGCGCGTTGCCGTAGGCGACGGCGGGAATGCCCCTCTCGCGGCAACGCGCCAGCGCCGCCATGGCAAGCGGATCGCCGTTCACGGCGTTCGTTACGACCATCCCGCCAGGTCGCGCCTCGAAGACGGCGTCGAGGCCGCCGTCCGGCAGCGAAAGCGCATTCAGCAGCGAGACGTGCCGCCCCATGAGCGACAGCCGCCGCACGACGTCGAGCGCGAGGAATTCGTCCGACCATCCCGGCGCAGTTGCAAGGTCGAAAAAGGACGGCATCGCGGCCAGCACATAGATCGTCGAGGATGAGAGCGAGCCACCGTCTACGGTGCCCGCGTAGCGGCGGCGGGCGCCGGGATGGCGGCGGACGGCCAGCCCGCGTGCCTCCGCCTCGTCCATGGCCATGGCCGCCGTGCAGGTCGCCACGCCGACTATCTTGGCGATCTCCCGCTCGGTTGGCAGTTCCGCTCCGCGTGGGAGGCGACCGGACTTGATGGCATCTTCAAGCCAGCGCAGCACCCGTGCTCGGGGCGACTCGCGTTGCGGATCGCCGATTTTCTCTTTCCCCGGTCCCATCTTCATGGGTAGAATCATACCCGATGGGAATAGTTTATGTCAAGTGCAAAAATTATAAACTGGTTATGAACTGGTTTTACACGGTGCCGCCGCGCGGACCGGCTACTCGAACACAACGTCGTGGTCGAGAAGGTATTGACGTTTTACGCCGAGTTCCTGAAGCCAGCACTTGACGTAGTTGGTGCGCCACGGACCGCCGCCGACAGTTCCGGCCTTCGGGTGGTTGTCCCAGAGCCAGCGCGTAGTTGGCCAGACGGCGATTTCCGGGGCGACTCTGGCGTAGAAATCCTTGTTCGCCCCATGCTGCCCGTGGTGCGACATGAACACGACGTCATGCCTTTCGCGGCCGGCAAGGGAAGAGAGCAGCGCCTGCTGGCCGTCTTCGGCGATGTCACCGGTGACGAGCCACCGTTTACCCCCGGCGTCTACCGAAAGACAGACCGTGGAGTTGTTGAGTGGGCCGCGTATCTCGCACAGGTGTGGCGGGTTGAGAATCTCGAATGACCAGGAGCCAAGCGCGATCCTGCGCCCGGGCGAGCAGTCGCCGCGCGGAATCTTCGCGCCGATGCCAGCCATGAATTCGTCGTACCACGGCGCGATCTCCTCGGCGGCGGTCTTCTCGCTCCGCTCCATCCATCCGCGCTCCGGAAACGAGAAAAGGAGTTCCCCGATTGCAATCGCGGGCTTGTCCCGGCCGCGGTTCATCTCCACAAGCGCCCCGAAGTGGTTTGCATGGGCATGGGTGACAAACCAATAATCGACCCGCCCGCCAAGCGCCTTGAGAAAGCGCCGGAGAAATTCGCCGTCTGCGTAGGCCCCGCCATCGACCACGAGGATTCTCCCCTCGGGCGAGACGAAGTGGCGGCGATACCAGCCGCAGCCCATCGACTTGTAGCCGCGCGACGAACTCGCGCCGGGATCCCATGGCAGCTCGAACTGGAAGTCATGCGGGAGATCGACCGCGCGCCAGTGGCGGTGTTCGGGGCGCGGATGCTCGCCGTCGAAGCAGTCCGGGCGCATGGCGTCGCGTCGCGGACCGAAGGCGAAGCGCCAACCGAAACCGAGGTCGATTTCCTCGCGGGGTACGCATTCAGAGTCTGTGGCAACAATGCTCATTGCCCTCCCTCATGTACACCAATGTGCGCTTTGGCATCAAGGACGACGAGTTCGTGGGCGTGGATGCGGGCCTGCGGCTCCGGCGGAAGCGATCCTTTCATCCGGGCGATGAGAAGCGAGACGATGTCCTCGACGGAACGCTCGTTGTGCTTGTCAACCGTGACGGCGGGGCGGCCAGGCTCGAAGGCGTCGTATCCCGAATTGCGCGCCATGTTGTCGTAACCTGCGATGAGGATGTCGCGGTTGGGGACAAGTCCGAGGTCGCGGATGGCGGCGAGAACGGGCTGGGCCCATTCGTCGTTGGTGCAGAGCAGCGCATCGACGCCGCCGTCACGACGTAGCTCGACGAGTTTCGCGACCGCGAGGGCGCGGAAGAGGCGGAAGCGGCGTCCGCCGTCGGTGTTCTCGTCGAGAGCCATGTCGAAGAGGACGGCGCTGGGCAGCGGTTCCAGACCAGTTGCGCGCATGGCCTCGGCATAGCCCTCCGCCCGCTCGGAACACCAGTAATACGTGGTGGGCGGGAAGGGGAACAATGGCACGATGCGCCGGCATCCGCGCGCGATCAGCCACTCCGTCAGCATCCGCGCCCCGGCGCGGTGGTCGGTGTAGACGCGGTCGAAAGAGCGCAATTGCGGAGCGTTTCCGTAGACGACCGCCGGGACGCCCGCCTCGCGGCAGCGTTGCAGCGCCAGCATGGCAAGCGGACGGGACAGGACGGAACTCGTGACGGCCATCCCTGCCGGCGGCGCTCGGAAAAGCGCATCCACGTCGGACTCGCCGAGGATGTCGTTGTTGAGGATCGTCACATGCCGGCCCGCCTGGGAGACAAGCGGGACGAGGGCCTGGGTGATATAGGCGTCGGACCAGCGCGGGGCGCCGACACCATCGGCGAATCGGCCCAGCTCGCCCAAAACGCAGACCGTGGCGGCGGCCAGAGGCGCGGTGGCCGAGACATCGGGGACGCAGCGCTTGCGGACGCCGGGGCCGCGGCGCTCGATGAGGCGGCACCGCTCGGCCTCGACCAGCGCGGCGGCGGCGGTGTTGCGGGCCACGCCGAGCGAAGCCGAAAGCTCGCTCACGGTGGGGACGGCGTCGCCGGGGCGCAGTTCGCCCCTGGCGATGGCGTCGGCCAGCCAACGCACCGCGCGGGCGCGCGGCCGCTATCCGGCCTGAAGCGCCGCATCTAACTGCACATCGGAGGCCTTGTTGGACTTTTGATGGTTCATACTGGCAAATCCTTCAATTATCAGAGGTTCAACTCGTAGGTCAAGTCTTCGGGAAGTACGTCCTTCTTGAGGAACATTGCGAAGTATATCGGCATATACTCGATCTTTCCCTCCTTCGAGTAGTTGCCATTGCCCAGGACCAGCGCATCGGCAATCTTGAAATCCTCGTTGCCGAGAAGGTTGTTCAGCGCGGCATGGGATCTGTAGTGCTTGCCGGATTTGACCTCTATCGGCTTGACATGGCCGTCGTACTCCACAATGAAGTCAACTTCGCCGACTTTGCGGGAATTGAAGTAATACAGCGGAAAGCCATGCGCGCGAAGCTCCTGCGCGACAAAGTTTTCGTATATCGAGCCGAAATTGATTTCCGTCTCCCCCGACAGGATTCGCAACTGGATTCCGTCGCTGTACATGGCCGACAGAAGCCCGACGTCATTCATGTACAACTTGAAAAACGACGAATCGCGGGATAGGCGCAGGGGAATTCTGGGATCAGTCGCCGAGTATGCCGCCAATCCTATGCCTGCCTCCTCAAGCCAGATGAAGTTATCCTCCAGTCGCTCGAATCTGCCGTCCTTCTTCAGGTCGGCAACCAAGAAGCGCTTGTTTTTTTTGTTAAGCTCTTCGGGAATCAGGTCCATCGCCCGTTCGATGCGCAGCTTGCTCCCCTTGTCATACTTGGCCGCGTCCTTTCGGTATTCACGTAGAATCGCGCGCTGCTCGGCGACAACTGCGGAAATGTTCCTGGTGTCCCGGAATTTCTGCACGGCAGCCGGCATGCCGCCGATGACCAGATACAGCTTCACCAATTCCAACAGCTTGTCGTGAACCCCGCGGTTGACGGCCATGCGTTTGTCCCAGCAGGATTCGACGTGTTTGAAAAGTTCCGGTTTCAGACCGCAGGCCAATGCGAACTCCTCGAAGTCCAAGGGGAACATGTCTATCTCGCGCAGATAGCCTACGGGGGCGGAACGGAGGTCTTTCAACTCCACTCCCAAAAGGGATCCTGTCAGAATGTATTGATAGCGGCCATCGTCGACGAGGAACTTCACGTATGTCACGACTTCCGGGCACTCCTGGACTTCGTCGAAGAACACCAGTGTTTTCCCCGGCTCCAAAATCTTGTCTGTGAACGCCGAGAGCCGCAAAAAGAAATCTTCCTCGCCCTTCAGCCGCTCAAAAAGCGATTTGGCCTCCGGCTGTCTGATAAAGTTGATTTCCAAATAGTCCTTGTAGTGCTTTTCGGCGAACTCACGTACAATGAAAGTTTTGCCAACCTGACGCGCACCAGTCAGCAACAGCGCCGTCCTGGGCCTTGTGGTCTTGAAGTCCGCAAGTTCTTTTTCAACTTTTCGCAATAGCATCTTCAAATCTCCGTTCACCAAGTATTATATCGCACTTTCCGTCAGTTTTGCAAGAAAGAAATCGTCATTTTTGTCAGTTTTGTAAATCTTGAATCGGAGTTTTTGTCAGTTTTGCATAACTTCAAGTGCAGGGCAAGGTAGGCGTCAGACCAGCCACCGCACCGGCGATGTGGATTCTCTGTAAAAACAGAAAACGGGCTTGTAATGGCCGTGCTTTTTCGCTATCATATATCTGTAACATTTCAATGGCGAGAGTAGCTCAGTTGGTAGAGCCCCAGATTGTGGATCTGGTTGTCGCGGGATCGTGCCCCGTCTCTCGCCCCATTTTTTGACCCCTCCAAATGCGCGGCGTTTGGAGGGGTTCTTTGACAGGAGCCCAAACATGAAAAAACTACCCACCCTCACCTTTGGCGTCGGCGACCGCTTCGGCCTCGAAGGCGAAGCCCAGCTCAGGGCCGTCATGGCAATACGCGAGCGCGGCGTCGACGCCGCCCCTGTCTGGAACAAGTCGTTCCGCGAGCATTCCCTGGTCGGCACGCGCCCCGAGGACGTGCGCGTCGAGGCCGACGCCGCCGTCGCGGCCCTCGGGTGGAAGGGACCGTACTTTGTCGATGCCGACCACATCCGCATTTCAAACGTCGACGCATTCACCGCGGCCTCCGACTTTTTCACGATCGACGTCGCCGACGCCATCGGGCGCGAGGTTCCCGCAGATGACTGCAAGGCCTTCGCAGACCGCCACGCCGACCTCGTCGGCGAGCATCGCCTAGAGGGTCTTGACCAGCCCGTCGCGGTGACCGCCGACCTCCTCGCCTCCGTCGCGGCGAAATACCTCGCGGCGGCCCGCGAGGCAGGACGCGTCTACCGCCGCATCCTGGAGCTTCGCGGACAGGACGACTTCGCGACCGAGGTCTCGATGGACGAGACTTCCGACCCGCAGCGTCCGGCCGAGCTTCTCGCGATACTGGCCGCGCTTGCGGACGAGAAGATCCCGCTCCAGACAATCGCCCCGAAGTTCTCCGGCGAGTTCCACAAGGGCGTCGACTACCTTGGCGATCCGGCGCTCTTCGGCGCGGAGTTCGACGCCGACGTCGCGGTCGTCGCCTTCGCGGTCAAGGCCTTCGATCTTCCGGCCAACCTGAAGCTCTCGGTCCACTCGGGCAGCGACAAGTTCGCGATCTACCCGTACATCGCCCGTACCATCCGCAAACGCAACGCCGGAGTCCACATCAAGACGGCCGGCACCACGTGGCTGGAGGAGGTCGCAGGCCTCGCGGCCTCCGGCGGCGACGGCCTCGCGCTCGCGAAGCGCATCTGCCTCGAGGCGCTTCCGCGAATAGACGAGCTGGCCGCGCCGTATGCCGCCGTGCTGTCCATTGACCGCACCCGCCTGCCGTCGGCCGACGAAATCGCCTCGTGGGACGCCGACACCTTCGTCGGCCGCCTCGTCCATGACGACTCCTGCCCGCTCTACAGCCCCGACTTCCGCCAGTTCGTCCACATCTCCTACAGCGTGGCCGCCGGAATGGGCGCGACCTTCACGGACGCGGTCAAGGCCAACAAGGCCGTTGTCGGCGAGTTCGTGACCCGCAACCTACTCGAACGCCACCTCAAACTGCTTGCCGAATAATCCTTCGCCAATCCAGAGGGCAACATGCAACGCTTCCATGTATCACCTAAGGGCGATGACACAGCCGACGGCTCGTCATCGCGTCCGTTCGCCACAATCGCCCGCGCATGCAAGGCCGCCCGCGCGGCTGGGAAAGGCACCCATATCGTCCTCAAGGCCGGCGAGTATTGCCTGTCACGGACACTCCGCCTCGGCAAGGCCGATTCGGGCCTCGTCTTCGAAGCCGCTCAAGGGGCGAAGGTCATGGTGTCAGGCTTCCGCAACATCGCCGGCTGGCGCAAGGAGGCGGACGGCCTCTGGTCGGCGCCGGTTCCGTGGGTGACGGCGCGCGAAAAGGGATTCCGCTCGCTCTTCGTCAACGGCGAGGTGCGTACCCGCGCACGGCTGCCCAAGGGCGACGCCTTCTTCACGGCCGCGAAGGAGGAGCGTCCCGAAGGCATGGACTGGGCCACCTGGGCCTGGAAGACCGACCGCTACCGCTTTGAAATCGCCGAAGGCGGCGACGCCATCGCCCCTGCCTGGGATCTCTCCAACGGCGAACTCATCATGTACCACTACTGGGTCGACACACATGTCATCCCGAAGCGCCTCGTGAAGGAGGGCGGAAAGGCCTTCGTCGAACTTGAAATCCCGATTGGCCGCGCCACCTCCGAGGCGATCTTCCGCCTGGAGAACCTGCGCGAAATCGCAACCGAACCCGGCGAATGGGTGCTTGACTACAGCGAACGCCGCGTCTACTACCGTCCGCGCAAGGGCGAGAACATGGATCGCGCAAAAGTCGCGGCGCCCTATCTCGGCCACCTCGTTGAAATAGACGGCGCGGAGGATGTCGCATTCCGCGGAATCGCCTTCGCCGGCGCGCGGTACGAGCTGCCGCATGGCGAGCGAAACGACATGCAGGCCTCGCGGACGGTTGACGCCGCCGTCACCCTCGTCCGGGCCGCCCGCTGCGTCTTTGAGGGCTGCCGCTTCGAGAACCTCGGCGGCTATGCGATCGAAATGCTCGACGGCACGCGCGACTGCCTCGTCTCGCGCTCCGCCATGGTCCATCTCGGCGCCGGCGGCGTCCGCCTCAACGCGGACGTCGGCAGCTGGCGTTCCAGCCAGCCCCAGGACATTCTTCACGACGCCGCCGTCTTCGACCCGCGCCGCCGCGTCGCCGGCAACGAGATCTCCGACTGCGAAATCGACGACTACGGCCTCGACTTCCCCAGCGCCTGCGGCGTCCTCCTCATGAACGCCGAGCACACGAGCGTCGTCCACAACCACATCCATGACGGCTACTATACGGGCGTCTCCGTTGGCTGGGTCTGGGGGCACATGCCGAGCGTCAGCTTCGCGAACGACATCAGCTGGAACCACATCCACGACATTGGCAAGGGACTCCTCTCCGACATGGGCGGCATCTACACGCTCGGCGTCTCGACGGGAACCCGCCTCACGCACAATCTCATCCACGGAATCGACGCCCGCCACTACGGCGGATGGGGACTCTACAACGACGAGGGCTCCACCGGCATCCTCCTGGAGGACAACGTCGTCTACGACACCAAGTTCGCCGGCTACCACATGCACTACGGCCGCGAATGCATCGTCCGCAACAACATCTTCGGAGGCGGGCGCATCGACCAAATCGCGCGCACCCGTCGGATGGCGCACATCTCGTTCTACTTCTACAACAACATCGTGTACTGGACGCAGGGGAAGCTGCACACCGGCAACTGGAACGACAACGAAGACTACGACTTCGTCTTCCACCCGGACCACGTGCGCAAGCTCCGCAAGACAATCGAGTGCGACTGGAACCTCTACTTCAACCCGCATTTGAAGCGCAAGGACGCGCGCTTCGGGCCAGACCTGACCTTTGAGGAGTGGCAGGCGCGCGGCGAGGACGTCAATTCCGTCTGGGCCGACCCGAAGTTCGCCGATCCCGCAGCCCATGACTTCGCCCTGTCGCCGGATTCCCCGGCCCTGAAACTCGGATTCCACCCGATCGACCTCTCCACCGTGGGACCGCGCTAGCCGCGATTGAGAAAAGCACATGGCATTTGGCAGCCTCTTTTTCCTGACGGTCTTCCTCCCGCTCGTGTTGCTGGGCCACTGGGCGCTGCAGATCGCGGGGCCTAGATGTCGTTGCGGGTCGCTTCCCGCAAACCTGTGGCTCCTTGCGGCAAGTCTCGCCGCCTGCGTCCTCTCGGACCTGCCGGGCCTCCCGGTCTTCCTCGGCTGCGCGGTCGTGACCGACCTTTTGGCGCGCGCGATTGCGGCAAGCGGAAACGAACGGCATCGAAGGCTATTGCTGGCTGCCGCCATAGTCGCCAACCTAGGCCTCCTTTGCTTCTTCAAATACGCCGGAGTGATTGCGCGCTGGATTGACGCCCTCGCCGGGAGCGCGCTCATCCCAGTTCCGCAACTGACGCTGCCCCTGGGCATCAGCTTCTGGGTCTTCAGGGCCATGAGCTACGTGACGGACGTGTCGCGCGGCGTGCATCCCCCCGCACGCAACCCGCTCGACTTCCTCTGCTACATGGCGCTCTTTCCGATTTTCGTTTCCGGCCCGATCGTGCGCTGGTCCGAGGTGTCAGACACCTTCCGGGACCGACCGTTTTCCGCGCCGCTGGCGGCATCGGGCTTCAGGCGGCTGCTCGTGGGTCTTGCGAAGAAAATCCTCGTCGCCAACCAGCTCGCGCCATTCGCGGACGCCGTATGGGAGCTCGCGGACGCCGGACACGCCATGAGTCCGGGAATGGCGGCGCTTGGCGTCGCGGCCTATTCGCTGCAGCTCTACTTCGACTTCTCCGGCTACTCCGACATGGCGATCGGCATCGGCCGTCTTCTGGGCTTCAACTTCCGCGAGAACTTCCTCTGGCCGTACGCTTCCGCGAGCATCCGCGAATTCTGGCGCCGCTGGCACATCTCCCTGTCCGTCTGGTTCCGCGACTACCTCTACATACCGCTTGGCGGCAGCAGATGCGGAAAGGTTCGCGCGTGCCTGAACGGGTTGGTGGTCTTCACCCTGTGCGGCATGTGGCACGGCGCGGGCGCGATGTTCGCGCTGTGGGGACTCTGGCACGGACTTCTTCTCAGTGTGGAGCGGATTGTCGCGCCGCCGCCTCCCAAGGGAACGCCGGCGCCGCATCGTTCCACAGCCGTTTCCCTGTTGCGTTTTGTCTCCGCCCATGCCTACGCCCTTGCCGCCATCGCCTTCGGCTGGATCTTTTTCCGTTCCGCGACGTTTGGCGCGGCGGGCGTCATCCTGCGCTCGCTCACCGGTCTTGCGCCGCTTTCGCGTGAGGCGCGAATCCTCTGGCTTGACTGCACCCCTCTCTTTGAAATTGCCCTCGGCGCTGGCTTGGTATTCTCGCTTCCGCTCGTCCCGCTCCTCCGCCGCGCCGCGCGCCGCGTCCTTCCGGACGGCGTTGTCTGGACGCTGGAAAGTCTTGCCGCCACCGCGCTGGGGGCTGCGGCAATCGTCTTTCTTGTCGCCGGCACACGGCAGTCCTTCCTCTATTTCAAGTTCTGAGGAGCCGCCATGAAAAAGACCTCAACGATCATTTTCCTACTTCTCTGGACGGCCGCCCTTGTTTTTCCCATGTTTGCCAGACGTGTTCTTCTCCGGAGGGGACTCGTTTTCTACGCGCCGTTCAACGTTTCCGCAGAAAACCGCAATCCTTGGCCACGCCCTTCGGTGCGCCGCGCATCCCCGAATCATGTCGCCCTGCGGGATCTGGGCCCGCGTTACGAGAAGTGGTACAACGACGCCTTCCCGTGGCGCACGGAACTGCTCACGTTCCACCGTCGCTTCTTGTTCCACCGCCTAAAGTCCCCAGCCGGCCGTGAAGTCCCCGGCTACGGCAACTGGATTTTCCGCCGCGGAGGCGACTGGGCCGAACTCGACGACTACCTCGGCGCCTTTGAACTCACGGACGGCGAACTGGCGGACTGGGTCACGCTGTTCGAGGGCCGCCGGGAATGGGCGCGCGCCCTTGGCTCTTCATTCATCGTGCTTCCTTCCCCGGTCAAGGCCCAAGTGCGCTGGCAGCAGATGTATCCCGCCATCCGCCGCCACAGAGGGCGCAACGTGGCCTCGCAGGTGCGCGAGGCATTGGCCGACTCCCCGGCGCGCGACGACGTCATCTTCGGCAACGACGACTTCGAAGCCGCTTTCGCCTCCGGCCGCGAGGTCTTCTTCGATTCGGACCATCATCCGAGCGCATACGGCCTTTGGCTTCTTTACAACCGCATCAACAGGCGTCTTTCCGAACTTTTCCCGGGAAAGGTCGAAAAGTCTTTCCCATGGTACGACAATCCTCCGGAGGCGGTGCGGCTCGGCAAGGCCCCGGGATGCTGGCCCGACCACGAAGGAGACATGGGCGATGCCTTGACGGCAGTGAGGCTGGACGTTTCCGTCCCCGGCGAGATGGTGATTGAACAGACCACGGGAGCAAAACGGCGCAGATATCCGTATTGCGACGTGGAGACAAGAAGGTCGGACGGCGGCATTTCGATTCTGATGGCCCATGACTCGTACATGCGGTACACCCTCGCCTCCTGGCGCCGCAAGCTGAAAGACGTGCGATTTCCGTTCGCGTCGGGCATTGGGTCCGTCCAGACCCACATTTTTCGACGCTTCACCCAGGGATTTCTCGAAGACGCGATAACAGAGGCCGTTCCGGATGTCTTCATCGAACAGTTCCCCGAGTGCCGTCTTGACGGTTCCGCATACAAGTACCTCGACGACAACCTGCGGGCCGCCGCAGCCTTCGGTCGAGCCGAGGAACCCTCGCAGGGGCGCATGCCGCAGGCCGGCGAGCGCATCGTCGTGCGCGCGGTCTTCGAGGATGTACGGGCTAAGAGGGCCCTCAAGCCTGTCGCGACGCTCCTTCTGGATGGAAAGGAAATGGCGCATGAACATGTTCCCTACGGCGTAAGGCGCGCCGTCTTTTTCGGCCCCTTTGAATGCCCTTCGGGAGTCAGCTCTAACACCATTCCGACCGTGAAACTGTCGAGAGGAAGGGCGCAATCCGCCAAGGTGACCTGGCGGGTAGTGCCGCCTGACGGCGGCGAGGTTGCGCGCTGACGCGCGAGGTTGGGCCCCGGCGGGGCGAGGTTGGGCCCCGGCAGGGCGAGGTTGCGCGCTAACGCGCGATGTAGTGGCGGGCGCGCTACCGCATGAAGATGACGGTGCCGCCCTTGGCGGCGGAGAAGCAGCCCATCGGGACTGTTTGGCGGCGGGTCGCGAGCGGGCGTCCCGCGAGGTCCGGATAGTCCGCCATCCATGCAGGATTGTAAAGGCCGGCGGCCGCGCAGGGCGAGGAGACGTCTATGCGGTAGTTCCCGGCACCGGGATTGCGGAAGAGCGGGTCGGCGGCGACCATGCCCGCGCCGGAGTGGTCTTCGAGGGTGTCGAGGCAGCAGTAGGCGTACACGTCGGCCCCCGCCGTGTTGGAGACGCCGTTGGTGTTCGTGTTGCCGTAGATGATGGAGTTGCGGATCGTGCCGGCGTTTTTCCCGCCTTCGGCCCGGACGCCGCCGACGTACCCCTGCGCGCGGTTGCCGGCGATGGTGCAGTTCTCGACTGCGCCGCCCGTCAGGTAGAGTCCCGACACGAGCTTGTCGGCCGAACCTTCGTGGCCGTCCTCGACGGAGTTGTCCGCGATGAGGCAGCCGCGGAGCGTCCCGCCAATCATGTACACGGCGGGGCAGTGGTAATCGCGGTGGGCTTCCGCAAGGTGGTTGTCGTGGATGGCGCAGCGCTCGACGAGACCGCCGGAGAGATGGAGCGCGACGCCGTAGTAGACTTCAGACCATTGGCCGGCCCCATTGCCGGTAAAGCGCGGCCGATTGCCGTCGATCTCGCAGTCGCGCATCGTGCCGCCCGAAACGGCGACGGCGACGCCCTTCTGCAGGCGGTCGGACCTGGCCCCGGTGAAGCGGCACTTCTCGGCGAGTCCCGCGTTGAGCAGGAGGTCGCCGCCGCCGGGGACGTACTCGGGCGCGGCGTAGTATCCGAGGTACCCGTTGGAGACGGTGAAGCCGCAGAAGACGGCACCCGCGTTGTCGAGGGTGACGGCCCGGAAATCGCCCGAGCAGTAGAGCAGGGCGTCAGAGGCGCTGCCGCCGGCGCTGTGGAGATTGACGCCGAGGTTGAGCGCCAGGGTGTTCGTGAGGGCGTACGTCCCGTCCGCGACGATGATCTCGGTGCCGTTTCCGGCGACGGCGAGGCCATCCTCGACGGACGCGGCGGCCGTGGCCCAGGTGGCGTACGGGAAGGCGGCGCCGGCGTTGTCCCTCGCGACATGGATGACGGCGGGGGAGACGACGAGCGAGACGGGCGCGGAGGTGGCGCCGCGTCCCGCGCCGTTGGTGACGCAGAGCGTCGCGACGTAGGTGCCGGGGGTATCAAACGAAACGGGGATCGAGGAGAGGGCCGAACCGATCTGGTCGGCCGCGCCGTCGCCGTCCGTGTCCCAGTAGTACACGATGCCGTCCGTGTCGCCGTCGACGGTGGCCGTGAGCGTTGTGTCGAGCGAGCCGAGGCCGTTCAGCGCGCTGGCCGTGAAGGAGCACGCGATGGAGGGGACGACGTAGGCGAAGGCACCGATGTCCGCGACGCCGCCTTCGCCGAGGCGCGGGTTGCCGGCGAGGTCGGTGGCGTCCGCCATCCAGTCCTCGACGAGGCCGTTGCCGATCGCGCGCGAACCGGGGGCCGGCATGAAGGAACCCGCCGCGCAGACAGGGGAGGAGACGAGCTGGTGGCCCGTGCCGGGAAGGCCGTTGGTGTAGGTGCAGGCAACGTAGGACCAGGTGCCATTGTCGCGGAGCCATTCGGCGTCGGTTCCGCCGTCGCCGTTGGCGTTCTCGGCGACGAGGCAGTTCCGAATGGTGCCGCCCGTCGAATAGACGCCGGCGCAGCCGTCGTTGACATGGTTGCCGACGATGGTGCACGCGTCGAGCGTGCCGTCGTCGACCTTCACTGCGGAGGCCAGCTTCTTGCCCGCGGTGGTCGAGACGTAGAAGAAGTCCGCCCCTGTGACAAGCGTGTTGCGGATCGTGCCGCTTGTGAGCTGCACGGCGGCGCCGCAGTAGTTCTGGTGGTGGGCCGTGTCCTGGATGTTGGAGACGACGCAGTGGTTCACGAAGCCGCCTTTGATGACGCGGAGCGCCGTGCCGAAGGAGATGTCCTGGGTGGAGCCGACGGTGATGTCGCGGATCGTGGAGTGCGTGAAGGTCCCGCCGTCCACGTACACGCCGTAGCTGGCGCAGCTGCGGACGCCCGTCCCGCCGACGACGACGCAGTTGCTCGCCGTGCTTCCGACCTCGATCCACAGCGCTCCGCCGCCACCCTTCGCCCAGCAGACGTCGCTTCCGCCGCCGGCGCCAGAATCGCAGTAGCCGTTTAGAAGGGTGACGCCGGAAAGGAACGTGCCGCCGGCGCCGGCGGGGCCGGAGAGACGGAAGAGGCGGTGCTTGCCGCCGCCGCGGACGGTGACCGTCGCGGGATCGGCGCCGAGGATGCGGACGGCGCGCTTGACCAGGACCTCGTCGGCGAGCGGGTGCGTGCCGGGGAGGAGGTGGACGACGAGTCCGTTGACCTGCGGCTCCAACGCGGCGGTGAGGGTCGTGGCGGCCGTTTCGGGCGTGTCGTAGGGGAAGGCCGCGCCGGAGGCGTTGTTTGGATCGACGTAGGCGACGAGCGGGCGGGCGAAGACATAGTTCTCGCGGACGAGGGAGGCGGAGGCCCCGCCACCGTTCGAGATGGTCAGCGAGACGGTGTGCGTCCCCGTTCCAAAAGTGTGGGCGAGCGTCGCGGACGAGGTCGTCTCGGTTGTCGTCGTCGTGCCGTCGGAGAAGGTCCACGAGTAGGTCAGCCCCGTCAGGTCCGGGCCGTCCGCGACGGCCGTGAACGTCGTGGCGAGGGGCGAGGCGCCTTCGGTCGCGGACGCCTCGAAGTAGGCCACGAGCTGCGTGGGCGTCGTGCACTCGACGGGACCGGCGTCCACGGCGTCCCCGGTTGTGCGGGCGTTGCCGTAGAGGTCGGTCGCGCCCTGGTTCGCTTGGGCCGCGCCGGCGTCCACCGCGCACGAGGAGCGCGGCAGGAGGAAGGTGCCGTCTGCGAGGATCAGATACGGCGCGGAGAAAGCCTCGACGTTCCCCGAACCCGTCGCGCCGCCGCCCGCCCGGAGGACGCAGTGGTCGAAGGAGGCGGCCCCCTTCCAGTCGTTGGGGTTGCCGAAGCCATCGACGTTGCCATAGACGATGCAGTTGACGACGCTGCCGCTCGTGCGGTAGAACGCGGCGCAGTCGATGGAGGCCATCGAGGTCTTCGTGAAGCGGTTCTCGACGACGGCGCAGTTGAGGAGCGTGCCGCCCGTCTGATAGACGCCGGACGCGCAGTTCCCGCCGTTTCCGGCCTCTGTCAGCTCGCCCGCGTCGTTGCGGGCGATGAGGGTGTCGCGGACGAGGCCGCCCGCGAGGTAGAGGCCCGCCGAGCATCTTTGGTTCGCCGCGTTGTTGTGGCAGGCGGAGTAGTGGTTGTTCGTGATCACGCAGCGCTCGGTGACGGACGCCGCGCCCTCTTGGTAGAGGCCGAGTCCGACGTAGATGTTGCCCGCCGCCGTGTTGTCGTCGATCACGCAGTCCCGGATTGTGCCGCCGTTGTTGAAGACGCCCGCGCCGTAGCCCTGGCGGATGACCTTGCCGCCCGTGATCCGGCAGTTCTCGACGAGGCCGGCGGTGACGCGGACGCATCCGCCCCCGCCCCCGGTCCCCGTGCTTCCGGTGTAGCCGTTCGCGAGGGTGAGGTTGCGGAGGACGGCGCGCGCGTGGGAGATGACGGCGACGCGACGCGCTTTCCCGGCGTCGAGGGTGGTCTCCGCGAAGGTGGCTCCGGCGCCCTGGACGGTAATGTCGTGGTCGAGCGCGAGGGTGGTGGCGACGGGGAAGGTGCCGGGGCCGACGAAGATCGTGTTGCCGGCCGGGACTTGGGAGAGAGCATGTTCGACCGTCGCGAAGGCCGTGGCCCAGGAGGTGCCGTCATTCGCGTCGGAGCCGGATTGGGAGACATAGTAGGCGCTGGAGAAGGTCGCCGTGAGCGCCACCGGCTCCGTGACCTGGAAGGTGACCGTCCGCGAGTAGGCGTCCGTCCCGGCCGGGAGGTCGCCCGTCCACTGGTAGAAGCCGTGGCCGTCGTTGCTCGTGGCGGTGACGGTCGCCGTCGCCCCGCGGGCAACCCACTGCGAGGCGGGCGAAACCGTCCCGCCGGCGCCCGCGGTCGCCGTCACGCGGTATTGCGAGTCCCACAGCCAGACAAGGCGCGCGCCCGAAATGCAATCGGGGTGGACATAGGGGAAGCTGTTCCCATCCCCCTCCAGATAGACGACCCCGTTCGTATAGACCTTGTAGCCGGCGCAGACGGCCGCAATGGTGCCGGCCTGGTTGGTGACGGCCGCCGGAGCCGAGCAGACCAGCGGATCGCCCGCCGCATAGCCGCGGTGCTCGCCGTAGGCGGGGGAGACGTCGCCGTTCTCGTCCGGGTCGCCCTCGACGAGCAGGAGATCGTCCGCGCCGACGGATCCGCAGACCTCGATTTCGGCGTAGCCGACGTAGTTGTTCTCCTGGACTCCGAAGTTGATGGTGACGGACGTCACCTCCCTGCCCAGCGGGGTGCCGTCCGCCATGGCGAGGTAGGCGAAGGACTTGTTGTTGTTGTACTTCTGGTAGGTGACGGCGGCCGGGGAGACCGTCTCCGTCGCGCCGCCGGCAAAGCCGAGGACGACCGAGGAGACCGAAAGCTGGTCGCGCCCGTTGTCGGCCCAGTAGGAGTAGATGCGCACTTCGTTGACGCGGGAGGCCTGGGGCAGCGTATAGGTCAGGACGGCGTTGTTGCCGACGCACTGCACGTCGCCCTTCGCGGAGGCGCCCTGGCCGTCCGTGAGGAGCATGACGTTCTTGCCGCCTTCGCTGTTGCTGAGGCCGGAGGAGGCGGAGGGCGAGAGGCCGCCGATGAGGTTGTCCTCCGCCGCCGTGAAACCGGTGGACCAGTTGCCGGTCGTCCACGCGCCGACACCGGCGTACGTTGTAACGGGCGCCGCGAAAGCGGGAAGCAGAAAGCCGAAAAACGCCAGCGCGCGGCGCATGATGATCGTTTTGTGTTTCATGGGCAAATCCTTAAAGGCATTACATTGAGCCCGCAATTCAAGCCGGACGGCTACGTCCGGCGGCCGTGGGCTTTTGTATTCCGCGAAAATACTATAAAAACTGCAACCGACTGTCAATGGCAAAATGCAAAACGGAACCGAGCTAGCCGACCGCGTTGCCGTAGGCGATGACACCAACGGCGGCGAGTAGCAGGATGATGGCCGCGACCATTGTGCGTATGTGTCGCCGCGGCACGCCGCGCCATTCGCCGAATAGGAAGCCAATCGACTGCGAGCCGATAATCTGCATGGCCTGGTTCACGCCGAAGCCTATCGAGGGGCCAAGCGCGCCGATAAGCGCCATGCCCATGCTCGTCATCACCATCGAGACGATGATGATGCCGCCAAGCGGAATGGAGAGCAGGATTTCGCGTGTGTTCCCCCTGCACGCGAAAACGCCCCATGAACGATGCTTGAAGAGCAGGAACAGCGGATAGATCAAGTTTACCAGCGCGCCGCCCAGAAGCGTGACCACGCGCACCGCTGCGGAAGCATTTCCCTCTGTCGTGCCATGCGCGACGAAAGCCGCGCCAATCGCCTCCTGCGTGTAGACAAAGGAGAAACTGATGCCAACGCTTATGGCGCCGGCGATCACGCTCATCACGAGACCGGCAAGGAAGCCACCGCCCTTGCGGACATTCCTTGTCTCGCCATTGACTGCCGCCTCGCGCCCGAAGCCCGCCTTCGAAATCATCGCGACGGCGACAAGCATCATGACGACGCCGAGCATGATGACGAGTCCGCTACGCGAGAACGGCCCCGGAGCATTGGCGAAGGCACCTGAGCCTTTCAATATCATCGGCGTCACAACACCGGCCGGTATCGCGATTCCCGTGAGAATGCCCTGCGCAAGGCAGAATCCTATTCGCACGAGGCAGATCCAGTACAGGATGTTTGCAATGCCCCATGCCGCAGAGTAGGCATTCCCGATCAGGAAGGCGCGGAGAGGAATCTCCCTTAGCGCGCCGGGGACGTCGGGGCAGATGAAGAAGAGCAGCGTCCACGGAATCAGCAGGTAGCCGACGAAACTCGCGATCAGACCCCAGTGTTCGTAGGCGAAGCGCCTCACGAACTTCAGCGGCGTCGGCGCAAAGCCCCCTATGAGGCCCGCGAGAAAAACAAGAAGGAAACCCGCCATGCAAGTGCCCCCAGGTCAAAAGTCGATGCGCCTCCGCGCCGTCTGGCGCGGAGGCGCATTCGGCATTAGCCGATTTTGGCGATGCGGCCAGTCTGGATGCTGGTGTAGCAGGCCAGCATGGCCTCAATTGTCTGGCGGTGCCAGCGGAGGTTGATGAGCGGCTGCTTGCCGTTGCGGATGCAGTCGACGAATTCGTCGATGAGTCCGATCCACTCGTCGAAGTAGGTGTACTGCACGGTGTAGCGGTCGTTCGGCGCGCCGTTGTGGTAGACGTTCGGGCCGAAGCAGTCGCACGAAATCATGCCCTTGTCGCCGGTGATGGTGACGTTGACCTCCATGCGCTTCGGGAAGCGTTCCCAGCCTGGTCCCGGAACCTTGATCTTCTCCTCCAGACGCGACCACGACGGATCGAAAAGCAGCGCCGTGCCGTCCTTGAGCTTGCCGATGGCCATGAGCATGTCCTCTACCTTCAGCCCGTCGCGCAGGTTTGGCGCGACTTCGGCGAACATCCAGTCGAACGAAGAGCCCGTGAGGTGGCGCACGAGGTCGAAGATGTGCGGGTGGTCGCAAAGGGCGCCGCCGCGGAAGCGCGGATCGCCCTTCTTCAGCGGGACGACGCTCCCGAAGCTGGCCTTCGGATCACCCTGCCACGGGAAGGCCCAGACGGGCGAGAGCGTGATGTTCGTCGCCTGTATGGATCGGATCTTTCCGACGGCTCCGTCGGCGAGGAGCTTCTTGAGCCTCCGCACGACGGCGTTGTAGTGCATCTCGAGTTCGACCTGGCAGACGATCCCCGCCTTGTCGACCATGTCGATCATGGCGTCATATTCCTTCATGTCGAAGGTCGGGATCTTCATTGAGAGGATGTGGATGCCCTTTTCGGCACACCACTTCATCTGCTCGTAGTGGCGGTCGTTGGCGGAGGCGATGACGACGGCCTCGATGTCGGGGTGCTCGGCGTACATCTTCTCGGGGTCGAGGTAGCACGGCACACCGGTCTTGTAGAGTTCGTAGACCTTGCGGGACTCGTCGTCCTGCGCGCAGGAGGCGACCCAGTCGAGCTTCTGGTTGTCGAGCAGTGTCTGGTAGTACTTGCGGGTATGGCCGTGGGTCATGCCCATCATGGCGATTTTAACTGGCTTCATTAGCGCACCTCCGCGACTTTTATGGCCGAATTGGTGTCAGGGCCCTTTGAGCGGGTAATCGACTTCGCGGCCATGGATTCGGCCGCCTCAAAAGCGAGCGCGGCGGCGCGTGTCGCCTTGGCCCATGCGGACTTCCAGATTTTCGCGTCGGCACGTCCCTGGAGGACGGCGAAGGCGGCGCGGACGTTCCAGATCTCTTCGTAGGAGAGGCCGAAGAGCTCCGTGTCGACATCGGTGTATTCGGTCATGCCTTCCGCCCCCATCACGCGAATCGAGGCGTGCGGCGTGTGCGTGTCGACCGTCTGGTCGCAGGCGACGCCGCGTTTCGCGATGATCTCGTGTCGGTCGTACCCCGCCTCGCCCTTCGGCAATCCCGCGCTAATCTCGACGGAGACATTGACATCGTTCGCGAGCTTTGCGAGAACGTTGATCGCGGGACCGCCCTGGACAGCCATGACGCGCACGACGTCCGACGCGCCGAGATACGCGGCAAGGTCGAGTTCCTTGGCGAGCATGGCCTGCGCATCGGCCCCCTTCGGCGCGAAGCTGGCGAATCGGAGCGTCGAGACGCCTTCCAGCGTGCCGTTTTCGGTCATCTTCTTAAGTTCCACGAAGCGGCGTTCCACGCGCTGTGGAAGGAGCGGCGTCGCGCCCACGAAACAGTGGCCGCCCCTAATTACAATTGTGCCCGCGCGGGCACCGTATTTGGCGCGGAGGAAGTCCAGCGCCTTGTTCATTTTCCTGAGGTTCATCTATGGCTCCTCACGCGAGGTTGAATGACTGAACAATTATACCACAAAGCCATGCGCCGTGCTTACGCGGCGCACAAGGCTTTGTGATATAATTGTTCACATGAAACTGCTTGTGATCAACCCGGGCTCGACCTCGACAAAGGTGAGCTTGTTCGAAGATGAGACCTCCCTTTTCGAGGAGAGCCTCTTCCATGACGCGCCCGTTCTGCTTAAATTCGGCCACGTGAATGACCAGATCCCCTTCCGCTACCAGGTGATTCTCGACATGCTCCGCGAACACGGGGAGGACCCGGCGAAAATCGACGTCTTCGTCGGCCGCGGCGGCAGCGCCTATTCGCAGCCCGGCGGCGTCACGCATATCGACAAGCGCCTCTACGACGACACAGTCGCGGCCGTCGGCGGCAGCGAGCATCCCGCAAAGCTCGGCGTCATGCTCGCGTGGAAGTTCGCGCAGGAATTCGGCCGCGAGGCCTATACGCTCAACCCCACGAACGTCGACGAATACGACGACGTCGCGCGACTCACCGGCATCAAGGGCGTCTACCGCATCTCCCACTCCCACGTCCTCAACCAGAAGGCCGTGGCCGAATACCATGCGGCAACGCTTGGCAAGCGCTACGAGGACTGCAACTTCATCGTCGCGCACATCGATGGCGGCATCACGGTCAGCGCCCACCGCAAAGGCCGCATGGTGGACGGCAACATGGGGGCCGACGGCGAAGGGGCCTTCACGCCGACGCGCATCGGCAGCGTCCCCGTGCTCGCGCTTCTCGACTACATCGACGCGCACTCCACGAAGGACGTGAGGCTGATGTGCTCGCGCGCCGGCGGCTTCGTCAGCCTCTTCGGCACGGCCGATTCCGACGCCATCCACGCAAAGGTCGAGACCGGCGACCCGAAGGCGACGCTCGTCTGGAACACCATGATATACCAGATCTGCAAGCAGATCGGCGAGATGTCCGCCGTTCTTTGCGGCAAGGTCGACGCCATCCTCCTCACCGGCGGCCTCATGCGCTTCCAGGACATCATCGACGGCATCAAAATGCGCTGCGGCTGGATCGCCCCCGTCCACGTCTACCCCGGCGAAATGGAGCAGGAAGCCCTCGCGCATTCCGTCCTCAGGGCGCTCCGCGGGGAGTCCCCGATCCTCACCTACGCCGGCAAGCCCGTCTGGAGCGACTTCGCCTCAATCGGACTCTAGGCGGCCCGATTCGATTCCGTTTCATTCGTAGTTGCAGTTGTCTTGTTTTTGCGCTACAATACTTTCGTTGTCCGACGTC
>JAEEGI010003282.1_pt1 | contig 38631 bp, 30 predicted proteins | sample 8958751 | NCBI WGS metagenome assembly JAEEGI01 (sample SAMN16246545, study PRJNA631951) | gut metagenome | biome: gut microbiome; feature: rumen; material: KS-attached | host: Bos | place: Iran: Karaj | collected 2018-10 | reverse complement strand
TATTAAACACCGTGAAATTCAACCTCAAATCCATCCTCAACCTCACCTGGAAGGTGGGATTGGGACTCTTCGGGCTCGTGGCCCTCGTCATCGGCGCACTCATCGTCCGTGAATGGTATGACGACACGTACGGGAGAGACACCTGGAGCGACGAAAGTCTCTCGAAGAATGTCGATGTCCACTTCTACAACGACTACCGCGTGCGCCTGTGGGACAAGCAGGCGGGCCGTCATGTCACGCCCAGGCTCCTGTGGGTGTCCGGCAAACCGGAGCGGGACAGTCTCACCGTCTATGCCGACCTGGACGGAAACCGCGGTTACGTCAACTGCAACACCGGCAAGATCGTCATCCCGGCGGGCAAGGCCCGGTACCGCCATGCCTGGCACTTCAGCGAGGGGCGCGCATTCGTCGTGCTTCCCGGCGAAGACAGTCTGAGCGTCATCGATTATGAAGGCAAAGTCATCGCGCGAAACGTGGCGCCGCACTACGACGGCAATGACTATGTCTTCGAGAACGGCCGGTGCGAACTGTGCATAGACGGAAGATATGGTTTGCTGTCCAAGGACGGAACCTGGGCGTTGGAACCCGCCTTCTGCCAGATCGACACGCCGAACACCTTCGGATACCTGCGCGTCAGGGACGAAAAGGGCTACTGGCTGCTGGACAAAGACCTGAAGAAGGTGTTCCCCGAGCCGTATGATCATCTGTCCTATGCGATCGGCCGCGAGGAGGGCGCCGGAACGCTCTACCTCACTAAAAATCACGTGAAGCAGCTGGTGAACTACGACGGAAGCATCGTGGAACCTTTTGTCATCGACAGCACGTACGAACTCAAGTATATCATCCGCTACAACGAGGAAGAGGCCGACGAGTACGCCCTGGATCCGGATCTCGTGGTCTATCGCGTGGACGACTGGGAAGGGCTGATGAACAAGCACACCGGCCGTCCGGTCACGCCCGCCATCTACACCGACTTCAATATGATTTCCAAGGAGCTCATCAAGGCGGAGCTGGACGCCAACTACGAGGGCGAAGCCGTCGTGATGGACCGCAGCGGCCGCGTCGTCAAGCAATAGACTCCATATGACAGTTTGTCTTTCTTTTCAGTTTTTTTATTACATTTACATCATTGGACCAATACCGCATAATAACCATGGCATTATCAGATAGTTTTGACGGGATCGTCGATGGCGGCAAACGTTATGTCCGGACTGAAGACCTGTATGATCCTTTCTTTGGGAAATTGATCCGTGATCTCAAAGCCCTGCCCGCATCAGAACAAGATGCTTTTTTGCACGAGACCGAAAAGAAAGGTTTGATAGAGATGGTGGGAAATTGCTGCATCCTTCACCGTTACAAGGAGTTCCATATTCAAAGTATGCTCAAGTGTTTCGGAGAAAGTGTGATCAAAGATTATGAGATTGTCAACTCCCTGGGCTTGACCACTTTCCCTCAATTGATCGAGTATATCGCTCCTCCGGAGACCAATTCGATGATCATCATCACTAGAGTATCCGGGAATACCGGGAAGAACTCGAATGAGTGTAATCGCTATGATCCGGATAGCGTTTCCAACATAACTAAGCGTGTCGTGATTGACGATTTGAAGAAGTTGGAGTCTCTTGGATACGTGTTGGCATCCCCTTTCCGGCATAGTGTGTGCGTCAATAAAGACGGTAGAATCGTTATACTTGACTTTAAACTCGTCTCTATCGAGATGGCCAAAGAACGCCATTATTTAGGTGAAGCTTACCATCTCTATAACGTATTGTTTGGCGAGTATACTCCCTCTTTTGAATACCACTGACATATAGCCACGGCATTCGAAGTATTGCATGATCAATGACAGGTTTCCGCCCGTTACGGACTCTAGAGGTTAAGAATAAATCGTAATGAGTGGAGACAGAATATTGGTACGGAGGGTTTTATCTTTACATTCATCGAGGAGGTATCCATTATGGACATCGAGAGGATTATACATAGCGACATTCCGGACATCGCTCAAGTGTACGGCGGAGTCAGGGGACGGGCGATGACCGAGAAGCATCTGGGGCGGGAATGGCCGATGCTTCTCGAGGCCGGTCTAAAAACCGTCATCGATCTCCGGTATGAGGATCAGACGAAGCGTCTTGCCGTCAAATGTGAAGAACTCGGGCTCGGATACTTCCATTTTCCGGTCGGCAGACACGGTCAGAGTGCTGCCGAAATGGTGGAGAAATTCGATGAGTTTTGTCAAATCATCGATGCGGGTGATTTTTACATTTCCTGCCGAGAAGGCCTTCACCGGACCGATGTTGCGCTTTGCGTCTACTGGGTGTTTTATGGAGCGGACCACGGAAAAGCACAACCCGAACTCCATGGATTCCTCGAAGAGGTGGGACGGGACTTTCTCCGGATGAGTCAATGCTTGAACGCCTTCTTCCGGAAGAGCATCGAAAAGAATGGTGTCGAACCCATTCCACAAAATGTATTCAATGAAAGAAAGGCTCAGATCAAGATGGCGTGGAAGAAACAGGAAGAACCAGAATCATAAAAAAGCCATAAAATACAATGTCCTCAAACTGACTGAACGGAAGGAGATCGCCGCACCAAGCTATCTGGACGGGAAGGTTTTTATTTCAAATAGTTGTCTGGGTGATGATTACGGCATACGCTTACAATCTTGATAAAGCCCTAGGTTGCATCGTGGGCGGTGCAGTCGGGGACGCGCTGGGGTATCCCGTGGAGTTCCGGAGGAGCTTCTACGAGATACAGCAGTTGTGCGGCCCGAACGGGATTTCACGCTATCGCCTCGAAGAGGGTGGGACCGCCCATTTCTCGGACGACACGCAGATGACCCTGTTCACGGCCAGCGGCCTGATGCAGGCCGGGTCCGAGCTGAACCTGCGCGGTTTCGGCGACGAGCGGAGCTGGCAGTACTACATCGCCAGCCACTACATCGACTGGTTCTGGACCCAGAACGGCAAACGCTTCAAGAAGCACGCGAGCTGGCTGTTCGAGATTCCCGAACTGCATGCCCGGCGCGGCCCCGGCACCACCTGCCTGACTTCCCTGCAGCAGATAGTCGACGGGATCGACCCCGACAACAACAGCAAAGGATGCGGCGGAATCATGCGCGTGTCCCCCATCGCCCTGTGCGCGGACTTGCGTGAACGGATGCCTGCCGATTTCGTGTATATGCTCGCCGGAAAGTCGGCGGACATCACCCACAATGCGCCCCTGGGCTTCATCCCGGCCGCCTTCCTGGTGATGCTGCTGGACAAGATCATACATATCGAGGGGGCTGTCGACCGTTTTTCACTCGAGAAGATGGTCCGGGACTGTCTGAAGGAAATCCGGGATGTCCGCGTGGATTACGACCCGTCCAAAGGGACCTATGCGCAATTTGCCGACGATCTCGCCGAGCTGGAACGCCTGGTGAAAATGGCGATCGACCTGACAAGGGAAGGAGGGACGGACGTGGCGAACATCGAAATGCTCGGCGGCGGATGGACCGGCGAAACCGCACTCGCCATCGCACTCTACTGCACCCTGAAGCACACCGACAGTTTCGAGGACGCCGTCGTCGCGGCGGTGAACCACAGCGGCGACAGCGATTCCACCGGCGCCATCTGCGGCAATATCATAGGGCTCATCCATGGCTACGAGGCCATCCCAATGCACTTCAAGGAACATATTGAACTGCTTCCGGTGCTGGAAGAAGTGGCTACGGACCTCTATACTGGCAGCGCCCGGACGACGGATCCAAAATCGTGGAAGAGAAAATATTTGGACGGGCACAGGCCATAATGGTGATTTTGTGTTATTTTTACGCAAAATTGTTTGTTTATTTGAAATTGGTTCTTAACTTTGCGTAAAATTAACACAAGAAAGACATCATGAATACGCAGAGAATCATCGCCATGGGCGGGAGCTTCAATCCGCCGACATCCGCGCACTACAAGCTGCTACATGCAGCCGTAGACGCATTGGATGCGGGCACCGGCTTCTTTGTCCCCGTCAGCGACGCTTATCTCAAGCGAAAGATGAAGTTCAGCCATCCACCCGTCGTGCTATCCGAAGAGATGCGTGCAAAGATGCTGGAGGCCATGTGCTCATCCGATTCCCGCCTGAGCGTATGCACCAAGGAATTTGGGACAATCCAGGCCAGGACGACGGACACGATGCTAGCCCTGCAGGAAGACTATCCGGAGGCGGAACTTTACTTCGTCCTGGGAGACGACAAACTGCCCTTGATTTCCCATCTAGCCGTATCCAGGGCATTCCTGGACCGTTTCAGGGTGGTGCTCTATTCCAGAAACGAAGGCGATGTCGAAGCATATCTGGACGGAAACACCACGCTTTCCAGGTACAAAGACAGGATCGTGATTCTTCCCCCGCCCGAAGGAACGGAAGGAATCAGTTCATCGAAGGTCAGGGAGCGGTTGCTCTCCGGAGAATCCAGCCAGGAACTGCTGCACCCCGGCGTCTGGGAATTGTTCAAGGGCTTCACCCCGACAGACTTCCCGGATGTGATCAACTTGTTCAAGCGGGAATATGCATTCCTGGCCAACACCTTCAAGTGCCTGATAACCTGGCAGAAACGTCAGTTCAAGTGCGCCAGGGACGCCTACGTTTTCTCCAAGCCAGCGGACCGGGAGGACTTGGACCTGATGCAGGGCATCGTCGAGGCCAAGTTTGAACAGAATCCGGAATTGATGCAGCGGCTGAAGGAGACGAAGGGTCGCATCCTCATCAACGGCAACAGCAAGAAAGAGACCTTTTGGGGTGTGGACCTGTACAGCTGGACAGGCGAGAATCACCTCGGTGAGATATTGATGACAATCAGAAACAAGGAGGCATAAAATGAAGTACACAATCGATTCAATCAAGCAAATCGTGAAGGAAAACCCGAACATCGACATCATCTACTTCTGGGGCCACACGCCCAATCCGAAGAAGATGACGGCGGCCTGCTTCAGTCAATGGTATGACTGTGCATTCGAAGTCGACGGTGTCAGCTATCACACCACGGAGCAGTACATGATGGCCGGCAAGGCGCGCCTATTCGAGGATATGGAGGTCTTCCAGGAGATCATGTCGGCCGACAATCCCGCCGCCTACAAGAAACTGGGAAGAAAGATTCGCGGATTCAACCAGGCCCTGTGGGACGCCAGCAAATACGACATCGTCGTGGCCGGCAACAAGGCCAAGTTCAGCCAGAATCCCCACCTGAAGGAATTCCTGCTCTCGACCGGAGACGCCCTCCTCGCCGAAGCAAGCCCTTACGACAGGATTTGGGGCATCGGCCTGGACCGGAACACGGCCCTGAGGGGAACCGTCGAGCAGTGGGATGGTGAGAACCTGCTCGGATGCGCCCTGATGGACGTCCGAGACTGGCTGAGAGAAAAAGAATGAAAGGCGTCTACACATACGAGTACCCGCGTCCGTCGGTCACCACCGACTGCGTCATCTTTGGCTACGATGTCAAAGAAGGGTTGTCCGTGCTGCTGATCGAACGCGGCAAGGAGCCGTTCAAAGGTAAATGGGCGTTCCCCGGCGGGTTCCTGGAGATGGACGAATCCGCCGAGACGGGAGCCCTGCGGGAGATGAAGGAAGAGACGGAGTTCGACGCGGAAACCGGATTCCTGGAACAGCTCGGGTGCTTCTCGGACGTGGACAGGGATCCCCGGGGACGGGTGATCACCATCGCCTTCTATGCGCTCGTCCATAAGCGCGAGGTGAAAGGGGGCGATGACGCCCGCGAGGCGCGGTGGTTTCCCATCACGGACATACCGTCGATGGCATTCGACCACGAAAAGATTCTCCGGGTGGCCTTGAAAAGGCTGAAAGAGCGGATCCATTTCAAGCCGATCGGCTTCAAACTGCTTCCGGAAGTCTTCACAATGTCGCAGTTCCAGGCCCTATACGAATCCATCCTGGAGGTCCATCTGGACAAGCGCGTCTTCTCCGACAAGATGATTGAACTGGGCATTCTGGAAGAGGCCGGCGCAGGGCCGGACAGGGCCTCCCGCACCTCCCCCGCCCTGTACCGGTTCAACCCGGACCAATACGCGGAAATGAATTCAAAAGGTATCAGACTGGAGTTTTAGCAAGCATTATGTCAGGAGCGATCACAGGGGACGTCGGAGACCCGGAGAAGGCGAAGGCTCTCTTCTGCGCCCTTCTGATGCAAGAATGCGGTGGAGATGCGGAGCCTTATTGGAACGAATACACGAGTTAGGGATGAAGCTATTGTTGACAACGACCCTCTTTTTCCTCTCCACCTGCGCATTCGCACAGGAGGCTTGGACGGATCATTCCGCCACGACTTCACAGACCGCACCGTCGGGGTGTTTTTCTACTTCTGATGTAATTGGCAATGAGTATGACCACGAATACGACCTACGACCTGGACCGCTTCCTGCAGGCCCAAAGATGGGACTACGCGCAAGCGCTGAATGAAATCAGGGCCGGCCGAAAGACCGGGCACTGGATCTGGTATGTCTTTCCCCAGCAAAAGGGGTTGGGGCGAAGTTACAATTCCCAATACTACGGGCTTGACGGGCTAGAAGAGGCAAAGGCCTATTATGCCCATCCGGTTCTTCGCGCGCGCCTACGCGAAATCACGGAAGCCGTCCTTCAGCACCAGGGCGAGCGCATCGAGACCATTATGGGTGGCGGCCTTGACGCCCGCAAGCTGCGCTCGTGTATGGAACTGTTCGACCGGGTGGCCCCGAACGACCTTTTCAAGGATGTTCTGACCGCCTTTTACGGCGTGTCCGACGAGGGAAAACCGATTGTGAATTCGTTCAAGGTCGCCGACCGGTTCTTCGCCGGCGAGTATCCTGGCGACAAGACGCCGGAAGCCGCCCAGTCCAAACTGAAGCATTTTCTGGACAAAGGGTTCACGCACTTCATCGACCTGACGGAAGAGGGAGAGCTGTCCCCCTATGCGCAGTTTCTGCCCGACGGGGTTTCCTACTTGCGTTTCCCCGTCCCGGATATTTCCATTCCGAAGGATCTGGCCAGTGTCCAGGCCCTCATCAAGGAGATGGACACGATTCTGGCCGATCCCGGGAACAAGCTGTACCTCCATTGCTGGGGAGGAGTCGGGCGTACCGGAACCATCGTGGGATGTTGGTACGCAAACCGACAGGGTACGACTTTTTCCGGAGCCTTGCAAAAGACCCGCGACGCCTTCAAGGGTTGTCCGAAGAGCCGGCACCGCCATATCCCGGAAACGTCCGAGCAAGTCGCGTTCATCGGCGAATACAGCCGCGCCATCGACAAGATGGAGGCGGAGACCGTCCTTGACGCTCCGATATCGGCCCTCCCTTACGAATACAACTTGGACAAAGTGAAAGGATGCATTGTCGGAGGCGCTGTCGGGGATGCGCTGGGGTACACCGTGGAATTCCTGGACTATGCCGCCATTCTTTCCAAGTTCGGCCCGAAAGGGATCACACGCTGCGAGCTGGACAGGCAAGGGATCGCCGAGTTCTCCGACGACACGCAGATGACGCTCTTCACGGCAACCGGACTGCTGGCCGCCGAATCCGAATTGAATCTTCGCGGCATCGGCGACGATGACAGCTGGGTCCGAAAAGTGGCCGGGCATTACATCGACTGGTATTGGACGCAGAACAACGCCCCGAACAAGAAACACGAAAGCTGGCTGTTCGAGATTCCCGAACTCCACGCATGCCGTGCTCCTGGGATGACTTGCCTGGGCTCTCTCCGCAACCTTGTCAAGGGCATTGACCAGGAAAACAACAGCAAGGGCTGCGGCGGCGTCATGCGCGTCGCCCCGGTCGCCCTGTGCAACGACCTGCGCGAAAGCATGGGCGCCGACTTCCTGTATTCGCTGGGCGGGGCCGTGGCTGACCTCACCCACAACAACCCGCTGGGGTTCATGCCCGCGGCCCTGCTGGTCATGCTTCTGGACAAAATCACGAAGTGCGGAAAGGCAATCACCCGGAAAGTGCTGGAGAAACTGGTTCTGGAGGGCATCGACGAAATCGGTTCCGTGAGGTTGCGCGGTGGAGAGGGATCCGGCACATATGACCAATATCCCGAAGCCGTCGGCACTTTGAGGCGTTTGATGAAACGGGCCCTCGACCTCGCCTCCGGCGAACGGCCCGACGAGGAATGCATCAGAGAACTGGGCGAAGGATGGACCGGCGAAGAGGCGCTCGCCATCGCCGTCTACTGCGCCCTCAGGCACACCGACAGTTTCGAGGACGCCGTCGTCGCGGCGGTGAACCACAGCGGCGACAGCGACTCCACCGGTGCCATCTGCGGCAATATGATGGGCCTGATCCATGGCTACGATTCCATCCCGGCGCACTTCAAGGAGCACCTGGAACTGCTCCCGGTGCTGGTGGAGGTTGCTACGGACCTGTATACCGGAAGCGCCCGGACCGATGACATCTTCAGCTGGAAGAGAAAGTATCTGGAAGGGCACCGAGCGGATTAGATTGCACGCCGATATGGATACCCGAAAGCAAATCATCATCCCCGACATTCACGGCAGAGAGTTCTGGCGCGAGGCGGTGAAGGGCATTGACGGGGACACCCACGTGGTGTTTCTCGGGGACTATCTGGATCCCTACGAGGACGACGGGATCGATTGGAGCGACGCTTTCAAGTCCCTGCAGGACATCATCGACTTCAAGAAGAGCCACCCCGAGCGGGTGACTTTGCTCCTCGGGAACCACGACCTGCATTACCTGTACCCGTCGCTGAAAGGAAGCAGGTACAATGTGTTTCAAGCAAGCAAGATCAAGAGGACGCTGGCGGACAACATCGACTGTTTCCAGATGGCGACCGAATGCACCCTGGGCGGGACCCGGTACGTCTTCTCCCACGCCGGCGTCCATTCCGACTGGGTGGAAAGGCATTCCAACCAGTTCGGCCCGCTGGACAAGGTTTCCGCCGACACGTTCAACCGGCTGATGTTCACGGAGGACTTCGTCGAGGCGCTCGCGGACATCTCCTGGAGACGCGGTGGATCGTCGCCCGTGGGCAGCATGGTTTGGGCCGACATCTACGAATATGGCCTGTCCCGGCCGATCGCCGCGGACGTGGTCCAAATCTGCGGCCACACGCGACTTCCGGAGGGAAAACCGAAAGAGATGGAACACATCTGGTGTCTGGACTGCCAGCGCGCGTTCATCTTGACCGCCGATGGACTAAAATGAGGACAACGGCCGCTTCAGCTATCTGGACGGATACCCCATCAGCCCGGATTACCCTCATTATGATAGTTTTCCTCGGGTAAAGGACTCTATACGGAAAGAACCATAGGTATCAATTATGTACAACAGAGAATACACACCGGACAGAATTACTGAACTGAAGGCCCAGGAGGTCTTCGTCTTCGGGAGCAATCTTCAGGGCTCGCACGGCGGCGGGGCCGCCCGGTTGGCGTTCGAACGCTTCGGCGCGGTCTGGGGACAGGGTGTCGGACTCCAGGGACAGAGCTATGCCATCCCGACGATGCAGGGCGGGGTGGAAACCATCCGGCCTTATGTGGACGACTTCGTCGAATTCGCCTTTCTCCACCCCGAACTCAAGTTCCTGGTCACACGCATCGGATGCGGCATCGCCACCTTCACCCCGGAGGAGATCGCCCCGCTGTTCGAGGAAGCGCTCGAGTATGACAATGTCATCCTGCCCAAGGACTTCGTGGAAGTGCTGGAGCGGGATGCCGATGCCAAGGAGCCGGTGCCGGCCGAGTCCGTGAAGGAGGTTTCCTACCGGGAGATCACCGCTCCCGAGGGGCTGGACGTCGCGCGGGTGATGGCCACGGGGATTCCCGACCTCGCCCCGGCCTACGGCGGTTTCCGCGGCCGGACCCTGTCCTCTTCCCGGCAGCGGTATGCCTGGGATGAACTGATGGCCGCCGGCATCAACCAGATTATCGACCTCCGGGCTGACTACTCGTCCGATTTCTATCACTACCTCTGCGAGCGAAGCGGGATTTCCTATTACCACTACCCGCTATCCCTCGATTCCATCGAGCAGATGCTGGAGGAATTCCCGACGCTCTGCGCCCTGATCGACAAGGGACGCTTCTATATCGCCTGCGCCATGGGCCTGCACCGGACAGACATCGCCCTCAGCCTGTACTGGGTCTTCTACGCGGCCGACAAGGGCATCGCACCGCCGCCGCTTCGCGGATACAGGAAGGACAAGGGGCTGAACGTGGACAAGATCCTGCGAATCCTGAACGCATTCTACAAGAAGATGACCGAAATCAATGGGGAACCGCCCATGCCGGAGGATGAGTTCAAACGACGCAAGGAGCTTATCAAGAAAGAGTGGAAGGAGTCCTGAGCAGCCTAGACACGTTTCTTCCGGGTGATTCGAAAGGCAACATAAGCGATGACTAGCAGCAGGATGGAAGTGGCCAGGCGGTAACCGGACATGTCGGAGGAAAACACCTGGCCAAAGCCGATCAGTTTGTCCAACAGGGAAACCAAGTCCCACACGGCGGAGAATCCGGCCAGCAACGTCAAGAATAGCAGGAAGTGTTCCCGACGGCGGTCCGAATCCGCCTCTCTGACTTCGACCTCCCGGTCAAGGAAGCGGGAGAGATGGTCCCCTTCCTTGTCCATCTCCATCCCCTTGACGAGGCATCGGTCGATCTCCGTCGGGAGGAAATTATAGGAGACAGAGGTGAACGTATACTTCCGCTCGAATTCGTCCAGCCCGTTCTTCAAGACGGTAGGGTCCTTTTCCCCTTCGTGGAAAAGCATGGCGTAATGATACAACGTGCATTTCCGGTACAATTCATAGAGATACAGCATCCCGAAGTAATCCTGCTCCCAGATTTCTTCCCCCTTCCGGTCCATCGGCTTGGAAACGACCGTGAACGTATCCAGCAGGGCCAAAGCCGTCCACCCGGTGAAGACCGCAATCCGGGAGTCTTGCATGATCCGGGAGAAATAACGGGAATCGGTCATTCCCAACTGCCCCGGGGAATAGGAATCAAGGGTGCCGGCCGAAAACAGGAGCAGGTCGCGTTCCTCGGGATCGTCAGGCAATTCTTCCGTCTGGATGATCTGGAATAGTTTGAACTTGTTCCCGTTCTCCACCAAATAGGAGTACTTGTCGCTTTCGGACGGTTTCCTGTCGCTCAGGAAGCGGAATGCGTCATCCAACGGGGAGATGGCGCAAGCGACAAAGGACTCCATCATTTCTGGATCAGAATGCCGACATCTCCGCAACTGACTCAGCACCTTGGACTGTACATTCAGGTCTGCGCCATCGAAAACCAGCTTGATCGTGGACACGTACAACCCTCCCGGCATCTTCAGGAGTCGAAGCGAGTCAACCCGGAAAAGGCATTCCTCCCCTTTCGGCAGCCGGAACCGGACTTCCTCTCCTACTTCTTTCACATACACAGAAACATCCCTCGCGAAGAAATCCACGAAACCCGGAGAATAATAGTTCTTCAGCTCGATGATTGTCTCCGGTCCGAGGCAGACCGACGACCAGCCGGCCGGGAGTGTTCCCGCTCCGCCCGCTGAGAAATAACCGCACAGGAAGACAGTACTTTCAACTTTCATCGCAGACCGTTTTGATTCATACAAATATAAGTAAAAATAACTATATTTACAGTCATGAATCCAGATTTGTCCACTTTGCCCGAAACCCTTTCCCGCCCCCTTGGAAAGGCGCTCCGCTTCCGCGAAGCCGGTGAATGGTATCGTTCGCTGAACTATATTCTGGATTTCCTCGAGGTCGGCGTAGGATACGTCTCCATCGTCCTGCTCGGCCTATTCCGGAAAGAAATGAAAAAGACCGGCGCCCCTGTCCGGAAGCGGGTGGCGGGCGCAGTCCTGAAAATCGACGGGAAACGCCCGTTGGCCTTCGGTGACTGGGTCAATGACATCCTCATTCCGCTCGCTCTCGAATCGGAGCAGGCTTTCCCGGACAATCCTATTGTCGCCGGCCTTTCCACCGTGGTGTCCAAAAGGGGGAACATTTTCATCGGCGGAAAGGGAGAGCAGAGCCTGGTGCAAATAAGGAACCGCTTCCGGGGACATGGAACCGTGCTTTCGGACCGGATCTATCAGGAATTGGTCGAAGCGATCTTCCCGCGCGTGCAACGTTTCGCGACCGCGTTGACCGGCATCGACCGTTGCGGGCTTTCCCTGCCAGACGACCTCCACCCCCTGGTCCATCGGAACGGGCAGGGATTCGAATACGTATTCCAGACGCTCAGTGACGAGCAGGTCTCTTTCCTCTCCACCCACGAAGATGCAGTCCCGGTCATGACGGAATCCTTGAACGGGGCGTTCGACCGCTGGATGCAGGACATCGTTCCCGCTTTCGACATCGCCAAAGACCTGAACTGGAAGGAACTGGTGAACGTGATGAACAAGGAGTCCGACGCCTACATGGCCGACATCTACGCCCAGAAGAAATACAATCGCGAGGTGTTCGTGGAGCGGGCGAAGATGTCGGAGGCACTGCAGGGATTCATCGAATCCGACGCCATCATATTCCCCCTCCAGGGAGAGGCCGGACAAGGGAAGACGAACCAGTTATGCCACTGGACCGAGACCCTGACGGAGGCGGGGGAAGCCGTCCTCGTCTTCTCCGGCTCCTCTTTCACGGACGTCCCGCTCGAGGAACGGATCCGAGCCCTTTTCGGACTGGGACGTCGGAAAACCACCGAGTCTTTCCTGGAGCGGACCGGACGGCTCGCCCGGGAGGAAGGCCGGAAGGTCCATATCTTTTTCGACGCCGTCAACGAGGCCATCAACTATCCAGGCGCTTCCGAAGAAAAAACGGGGCCGATGATGCTGTATGAAGACATCTGTCGCCTCTTCGGTCGGACTGAACTGTCTGCTTTCAAGGTTCTGCTGACCTGCCGTAGCTACACCTGGCGGAAAGAGATCATGCCCCTCCAGGCCGACAAGGATCCGGCCTTGTTCTATACACCCGATGACGATTCGCTATCCGCCGTCCATGGTTTTACCGACGAGGAAGTGGAGAAAGCCTACAGCGTATATGGAGAACTGTACCAGATGGGGACGCCCTTCGGTGAGCTGTCCCGCGGCGCCGTCCTCCGGCTGAAGGACCCCCTGATGCTCAAGATTGCCTGTACCAACTATCTGGGGCAGAAGCTTCCGGCGGATCAGGAAAAGTACACATCACTCTCGCTTTTCGGGGCGATGATGGATTGCATCTCCCACTCATATGCGGGCAAAAGCCAGGTACCGATTCTCGAATGCATTTCCGACGACCTGCTGAGCCGATACGAATCCGGCCATGCCGCCGATTCCATCCTGCTGGAAGACCTGCGGGATGCGTTGGACGACCCGGAAGCGCCGCTGCACAAGGCCGCCTGCCTCATGTTCAAGCGGGACGGCATGACGGTCGCGTTCACGGAACTGCTGAACAAGCCGGAGCGTCCCGTACTCCGGATGGCGGAGAAGAACAAGGTCCAGTTCGTCTATGAACGATTCTTGGAGTTCATGCTCGCCCGGTCCTATCTGGCCCGCCACCCCGCGCTGGACGCCTACACCGTCTGCCAGACGATCCGCCAGGGCGCGGTCAACGAAGTCTTCATGGGCGCGTTGCGCGCCGTTCTCATCGCCAATTACCTGGAGACCGGCAGTACGGCCGTGATACTGGACCTGCTGAACCTGTACGGAGACCGCTTCGAGGTGTTCTCCCTGGTCAGTGGTGTCCTGGACGTGCTGGTCCGGGAGATCTATGCCCAAGAGTACTTCGACATCGAACAGAATCTCCTGACCTGGAAGGCCCCCGGAGCCGACGACGCAATCACGGAATTCAATGCAGTCTGCAAGGTCATCGACGAAAAGAAGGCGGACGAAAAGACCATCGCCCGCCACCGGCAACTCACGGAACGGCTGTCACCGATGATCCGGATACACTCTTTGGCAGGCACGAGTCTGATCGGCGGATACATGCTGTCCGACGCTTATGTCGAGGGGATCATTACGAATGACCCGTTCCGGCTGCTGTGGACGCTGCTCGACGATCCTGTCACAGAGGTGAAGAACAACGCCTGCATGCAGGTATACTATCTGTCCGGTCGGAAAACCACCCTGAACGGGAACCCGTTGCAGGAGAACATGGCGGAGCGAATCATCCGGAAAATGTTCGACTATCTGGAAAAGCGTTCGCTTCCGCGCCTGATGGTCTCCGGGCGGAGAAGGGCCCGGACCATGACGCTCCTGGAAACGGCGGGTCGGCTGGACGTTCTCCTGATTTTCGACGCCCTGCTATCCAACGAACCCGGGGAGCGGGAGAAGGTTCCCGTACTGCTCGACGAGTTCAGGGGCATCTTCCGGCACATGACGGCGAACTATACCCTGCTCCGGATCGCGATGCCGTTCATCTCCTTGATCCTGCGCCGGCAGATGACATTCCAGTCGGACTATGTCAACAATCTCAAGGAGTATTCCGCCTTCTGGAGCGGGAATCATATTGCCAGGCATCCCGACGGAAGCGGACGCTGGTGCCGGGACGACCTGACGAGCGTCGCCCCTCTCGTCTTTCTCCATTCCCGACACTATGGTCCGAAAGCCTCCCGTCCCCGGGAAGAGGCTCCTGATTTCCAAGCGTTTGCGCCACGCATCGTCGCCGCTTACCAGACGGGTGACAGTCTGTCCTATTTCATTCTGGAACGGATTCTGGTCATTGCGGGCCTGTCTTCCTGGGAACTGGTCCATCCCGTCCTGGAAGAGATCGACCGCACCATTCCGGGGACGGAGTGGTATGACTACAGCCAGATGTCTTTCATCTATGTCCTGTACCAACTGGGACTGAAAATGGACCAGTTCCCTGCCGAAGCGGAACAATGGCTGGAGCGGAACTGCGAGGAATGGACTCGCCGCCGCCGGGGTTATTTCCGCGCCCGGTACTCCACCCAGGCCAATCCGCTCCAGCTCTACAAGCGGAACGTCCTCTCTTGGTATGCCATGGTCTGGTGCACCCGGCACGGAGATGTGGCCGACCCGGAAAAGAAGAGCGTGCCCTTGTTCCGCAAACTCCTCCGCGAAGCCATTGACAACTATGACAAGGAGCTGCTCGTCCACCTGATGAACAACATCTCCGAGCTGATCACGGATTCAGGGCATATCCATACGGCCCTGGACCTGATGCTCGAACTGTTCCGGTCCATCTCCTCCCAGGAAATGGTCGACCGGTTCGAAGAAGGGGCCGACCGGCGGTATCCCGACACCGGGACCGACCTGGTCGCCCTCGCCGGCAATATCCTGGGTACCGCAAAGAACTACTTCCCGGCCCAGGTGAACAAATTCCTGACCCGGGACATCGCCGGTCTCCGCTTCCCCGGCATTCCCAAATACAAGGAAGACATCCTGAACTACAATCCCGGCGGAGAAAAGCTGTCGGACCTTCTCACGCACAAATTCGGCAATTTCATCATCTGGGCCCTCATCCACGAGGAAAGCGTGGACCAGGTCGTCGTGGATTGCCTCTGCCAGGCGGCTCCGGCGGAAGACAGCGCAGCGTGGTTCGACAAGTCCGTCCGCATCGTCCTCAAAGCCCTGCTCAATATCAAACTATGATGAAAAAACTGATATCCACCTTCACCGGATGCGTCCTGCTGACCGGATGTGCCGGACAAGGCTTCAACGAAAACATGATGATTGTCGCACACAGGGGCGGAGCGTCGCTCGGCCCGGAAAACACCATTTCCTGCATTCGATCAGGCATCGCATCCGGAGCGGATATGATCGAGATTGATGTTCACCTGACGGCCGACGGACAAGTAGTCGTCTGTCACGACGAAACGATCGACCGGACCACAGACGGAGAAGGCAGGATCGAGAACCTGACGCTGGCCCAGGTCCGGGAGGCCCATATCCGGGACGGCGCTCCGGAAGAAAGGATTCCCACACTCGCGGAAGTGCTCCGGGAAGTCAAAGGGAAGTGCGGGCTTCTGATCGAGGTCAAAAAGACGAGAGCCGACGAGTATCCGGGCATCGAGGAGAAGATTCTGGAAGAGCTGGACCGCCTCGACATACGGCACGACGGGGTGGCCGTCCAGTCCTTCAACGGGTCCGTCCTGGAACGGTTCCACCAGCTGGACCCCACCCTCCCCTTGGAGAAGCTGATCGTGAGCCGGGTGCTCGGCAAGTGGGCCTACGATGTGGGCATGAACCCTTTTTCACTGGAACAATACAGCTATGTCCAGTCCATCAACTGCTACGCTCCCCTGCTCTCCCGCCGGTTCATCAAACAAATCCATGCCGCCGGCATGCAGGTCAAGGCCTGGACCGTGGAATCCCCGGCCAAAGTGCCCGCCGGCGTAGACGGGGTGATCACGGATTTCCCGGACAAGTTCGTGGAGGCGCGCAAGGGCGCCAAGGATTGAAATTAAACCGTTTCTAAAGCAGGTCGAGGGCGGTACGATATAAGTACCTCCTGTCACCGAACAAGTTGTAAAGCTGCTGCTTGCAGGCATCGACCTCTCGGACCAGCCGGTCGAAAGGAAACAGGCTGCCGGGGCAGGAGCGGCCGGGGATCAGGGAGCCGTGTTTGCGCAGAGGGATATCCCCATAGGCCAGGCTAAGCAGGCTGATCAGCATCACGGAGGCATTCAGTTGCTTGTCGGTCATCTCCTGCTTGTTGAAGTCGCCATCAAAACAGACACCGACGGACACGGGGTTGTAGTCGTGGGATTTGTCGGCAGTATGGGCCCCGACGGCATCAACCGGCCTGCCGCCAAAGATCTCCCCATCCCTGTCGATATAGTAATGATAACCGATTCCGGCCCACCCCCTGTTCAGATGCCATTGATGGACCTCTTGTACGGAAGTGCGCTTGGCGACCTGGGTATGGTGAATGACAATGAATTCCGTAGCGTTCTCATTCCGGGTTTTCAGTTGTTCGCGGAACGCCAGATGTGAGTGATGGAACATAGGATTATTCAGTATCGTCTTCCAACGGAATGCCATGTTCGTGGTGGAACTCCTCAATCCACTCTCCAAAATGGATGGCTCCGGCAGTCCCATAGACATGTAAGGATTCATCGTAGTACCAGTTGAAGAACTGATCCAACATGTCGCTAAAGCGGTCCTTCCTGAATCCCTTGACGGGTTTATGCCCCGGCAGCTCATCAAAAAACAGAAGATCCGCATGATAGGCATTCCTCAAGAAGAAGATCAGTTCGATGACCTCTTCAGAAATCTCCTCGTCCGAGATGACTTCCCGGTTGAAATCACCTTCAAAACAGATTGCGACCGAATTGAAATTATAGCCCCTGGCATGGGCGCCGACTGTATCGGTGGGGCGTCCGGAGAAAACCTCGCCTTTCTTGTTGACAAAATAGTGATATCCGATTCCTGCCCACTTCCGCTGTAGATGCCAATTATGAATGTCTTCCACCGTATGCGGCCTCACGACGCCAGAATGGTAAATGATGATATGTTTTGTCTCCGGCCTCTTCTCCAGGGGGGCGGCGAATACCAAATTGCTTTCTATCATGGGTGACAAATGATTGATGTGTTTTACAAATATAGCAATTAATTTGTGTTTTGGATATCAGTTTTTCCCGGGGACGGAAAGGCCACATAATGAGGTGCAGTTTTTTCAACAGAAACATTGCAATTTGAAAGAAATTTACATATATTTGAAACTTGAATAAACACCTGACACTAAACCAAACCATAACGTAAGCGATGAAACAGTTTTTTATGTTCATGGCCCTTGTGGCAGCGGCGTTCATATTTGTTTCCTGCACGTCTCTGCTACCCGCCCGAATCGAGAATTTCGTTGACAAAGTCGAGAAGAACGCCCCCTCCTATTCCGAGGAGGACTGGGACAAGGTGTCCGACCAGTTCACCAAACTGATGGACCGATATGAGAAGGTCTACAACAAACTGTCCAAGGAGGACCGGGCACGCATCGACAAGGCTGTCGGCCGCTATCACGCCATCGTCCTCAAGTCCGGTGTCAACAACATCGTCAACTCATTCGACAAGGCCGTCCAGGGCGTTCTCAAAGGCGTCGGAGGCTTTTTCGAAGGATTGGGGGGAAAGTCGAAAGAGCCGGGATCAGGAGCCAAGACCGAATAATTTATTATTTTCAGGATATGAAAAAGCCAATCCTTTTACTTTTTTCCCTCCTCCTGCTTGCCCCCGTTCCTTCTTGGGGGCAAGTTTCAGATGAAGACACCCTGAAGATTGACGATACTTTTGTGGGTGAAATGGTGGAGAGCATTCCCACGACCGCCTTCAAGAACGATCGTTACATATATCTTTGGGATGTCACGCATTCCATGCAGGGAATAGGCTTTGTCTTGAATCCAAAAACCGGGAAATACCAGCAGGTTCACGACAAGGATTCGGACATTTACGACCTGGTGGTCGAGGAAATGATCCGGGACATCAACAGCATCACGGATGAAACCGCCGAAATCGTCGTCATTCCCTTCCAGAGCGCAGCCGCCGGCAGCTATCGCGGCGACAAAGATCCCTGGATTTACAAGACGGCCTCCGGCGCCAACAAGCAGGAGCTGATCCAAAGAATCCAGGCGAGCAAGAAGGAATGGCTGAAATATAGCCACGAGGTCACGGATGTCGTTCCCTCGCTTTCTTACGTCATCAACTCCGTCATCTCCGACGACCGGGAGGATTACTTGAAAATCCTGACGGACGGAAAAATGAACGATATCGAGGGCTTGCGGAAACTGATGTCCGACTGGTGCGCGATCGCCCGCCAGAAGAAGAGCATGCACGCCTTCTACATCTCTCTGAACGAAGAGGCGTCCGAAGGCATCCGGGCGATCATCAGCAATGCGCAGGAGCAGGAGAAAGACTGTTTCAAACTCATCAAGCCGGGTGACATCACCAAGGTATTCGAGTTCTACCAGGTGATTCCCTACCCCTCCATCGCCGTCAATGCCAACGACATGATTGCGGCTGAAGCGCCTTCAGTCACAGCCCAGTTGAAAGTGAAAGGACCGGGCAAACTGCCGGAATCCTTCAAGGTCAAGTTCGACTCGGAGGAGAATCCGTTCATCTCCGTCAACGCCGTTTCCGCCGTCGACAACAACTCGTTCAATGTCCCCTTGTCCTTCAAGATGGATTTGAATGGGATGAAGAGGCATTTCCACAACGGGATGAAATATCCGGTCAAAGTCCATATGACCACCGTGGACGGGGATAACGTCTATCTGTTGGACGATATCGTCACCCTGTATATAACCGTGGAGAAAGAGAAGAAAATGACCCTCAGTTGGGAATAATGGAGGACCGTTTCATGAAAAAGTATCTTACCATCATCGCCGTGGCTCTTTCTGCCATTTCTTGGGTGTCCTGCGGCGAAAAGGAAAGCGGCATCGAACGCTGGGGAGAGATCAAATCCTTCCCTGACTGGTTCCTGAACCGGTATCACTCCGAGACCATCACCCGAACCCTGAACGTCGCCTTCAACGAAGACGCGAAGGCGGATTTCCAAAACGACGTCGTCCTCGCCCTCTACCAGGTCGACGAAAAAGGCCGTGAAATCGCCGTCCGCCCGGACCAGGTCAAGCTTTTCGTCAACGGCGAGGAGACTCCGGACAATAGACTTCGAATCGGGAAAGACGACGAGCAAATCGAAGTGGGCTTGCAGGTCCAGAAGGAGTTTTTGAATGAAAGCGGTCCGGGAATGTTCAACTGGAAGTTCAAGGTCATCGACAACGGAGGTCTTGACTACATCAATGAGTTTGAGGTTTCCGGCTCGGACGAAACTCCCCTCCTGGATGACAACACCGCCATGGACATCTATCATGAACGCGGGAAGAATGTTCCGCGCGTCATCACGGACACTTCTCTCATCACCGTTTTGCTCGCTTTTCTTGCCATCGTTGCACTGATCCAGATATTTGTTCCCAGATTTACGGAACACCAAATCAAAAAGCAGTTCATCACGATTGACGGGAATCGGAAAGGCATGCCGAGTATGAACAAGAAGGCCAAAGGATCCGCAGAAATCATATTGACTGGCGACAAGGGACTGAAGCAAGGCTTTTTCAATAAGCTTTTCCACGGAAGGACCAGTACTGTTCTCATCAAGGGTCTTCCCGCCGACATTACCCTGACCCCTGGCAAGAGGTTCCAGACGACAGCTTCATTCAATAAAAAAGTGTTTTCCACCTTCACTGCCGGTGAGCGTAACGAACTCAAAGTCATCAAAGGCGAGACCAAGAACGGTGAACCTATAGAAGTGGAATTCTACGCCAAGAACAAATAACCAATATCATCAATAAAGAAAACACACAATCATTATGGCAACCAAACTTAAAAGATCCCTCTTCATCGGAATCGGTGGTACCGGCATGAAGTCCATCCTCAAGACGAAACAGCTCTATCAGGATGAGTACGGCAAAGTTCCAGAAGTCATTGGATTCCTCGGTGTTGACACCTCAAACCAGGAATTCGAGAAGTTTACGCGAACTGAGGACGACCGGACTGTGAAGCTGGATGCGCAAGAGTGCGTCCGGATGCTCGTAAGACAACCCCATGCATATTATGCCGCCAGCAAGGACAGTTTTGACTGGATTCCGAAGCGAAACGTTTCCGCCCTTGAAGGCCTTAAGGGTGACGGTGCCGGACAAATTCGTACGAATGGCCGATTCTCCTTTACCATCAATTACCATCAGATAGAGGCAGCTATCCGTCAGGCGATTGACCGTATAAGTGCCGCGACTAATGACGGGAAAGGTCTCTGGGAATTGGCGGATGGGCAGCTCCAAATCTATATGGTCTTCTCCATGTCTGGTGGGACGGGCTGCGGAAGTTTTATCAACATAGCTTATTTGATCAAGGACATTCTGGGCGAGGACGGATGTGTGCTTTCTGCCTATGCGGTTCTCCCGAATGCGTTCAAAGGCTGTGGGACCTTTGTTGGTGCCAATGCCTATGGAGCGCTTTTGGACCTGGACTACATTATGAAGACAACCGAACCCGATAATCCTTACACCATCACCCTCCTCAAGGAAAGCCGGTCTTATCCCTTTTTACCTTTTGACCTAGTATACTTGATCGACAACAAAAATGACTTCGGCGACATCTACACCGAATCCAGACAACTTTATACAATGATTGGACAGGCTCTGCTCGCCGTTTCTGGATCCATCGGTTCTGCTGCCATTGCCGACCTTGACAACTTCAAACAGTCGATGATCGATGGTTCTTTGGACATTGAAGACAAAAAGTCTTGGATCTGCGGCATGGGCTTGTGCGAAATCCTGGTCAATACTCGGAAACTCGGGAAAAAGTATAGCCTGAAGGCTGGCAGCAAAATTGTGACTGACCTAATGGGCTCGTCAGATGTAAAGTTCGTAGAGGAACTCACCGATGCCTTCATTGCATCGAACAAGTTCAAAGAGCACAATGCTGATGAACTTCTGGATTCCCTGTACAATTTGGAGACAGAGATGCCAGAGTCGGCCATCATTAACAGAAGAGCTGATGCCGCAGAAACGGAGAGCGACTCTTTCATCACTGACACCCTTAACCAAGCACGCAGAAGAATTGAAGGACGCTACAACGAGCGTCTCCTGCAGGTTAAGCAGAATTTTTCCAAGACACTTGATGACGTGACAAAGGGCCCGAAAGGGCTGTCTGGAGCCGCCACTTTCATTGATGTCTTGGTCGCTGCAATCAATCTGTATTCCTCTGAGATGAAGGCCGAGCTTTTGGATCCAATCGGGAAGAATGCCCCTGGGCTCAAAGCCGCCGTTAAAGATGCTATTCAAGAGCTTCGAGATAAGCCGCTCCTGAAAAAGGCCGAGCCTTATATGGAAGCCATTGCCGAAGCGCAGAAGGAGTATGTCAAGAATGAAATCGAGAGGATCCGCCACGAGAAAGCCGACCAGTTCTTCTTGGAATTGAAAAACTTCGTTACAGAAAAGAAGCAGGCTATAAGGGAGACCAAAGAACGCCTGGAAGCCGTTAACATATCCATTCTGGATGACTTAGCCAAGCTTTCTTACACGAAAGACGTGAACCCGTTCCAGATTGATCTTGCCGCAGATTGGGAAGTTGACGGGACGAATGATCCAGATGCCACCATCATTAACTTCTCCGCCAAGCTCGAGAACAAAGACGTTCTCTCCCTGCACGAACTGACTTCCAATGAGATAAAGGATAAGGTGCTCGCTTTCACGAGCAAATTGTCCAAGGCGGATTTCGAAGATCTTTCCATCTCTGATATCATTATGGGCTATCCAGAGGAAAAGAAAAAGAAATTGTTTGAGGATGCGCTCAGGAAGGCTCAGATTGTCTTGGAAATCAGACCAAACGGATATAATAACGAAAATATCCTTCGCAACGCCATCTATGTGTCAGCCCACGAGGGTGACAAGTCCGCCATTGCCAACGATTCCATCATCCTACCCCTGCTGCAAACAGCCACTGCACCTTCAAAACCTGTCTTCTCCGATGTCCCCAACACAAAGAGCATAATGCTTTTCCGGCAGAAAGGTGTGTATCCGGTTTTCCAGGTTGCTGCAATCGAACCACATAAGAATCAATACGAGTTGCTCAACGAGCGTAGGAGTTTCAGTTTCGATGCTGGTCTGGAATCCCGTTTGGAAGAACTCCGCTGGAGTTTCATGCCCAATGTTTCTGCCGCCGATGAGACTGTCCTCGAAATGTGGGTTAAGGGTCTAATCCATGGCTATATAAAACGAGACGGCATGAAGTACCTTGTTCAAAGCGCCACCCTATCGAACGGAGATTTTTCCAACGATGGGTGGGTCAAACTCAAGGGTGCTCCCGAGGGAGAGGGAACTGAAGCCCGTCATTACGCTTTCGAGGATTTCAAGTCCAAGAAAAAGTTCCTCAAATCCAGAGGTGACCTTCTATCGAAGATCAAGGCAAAGGAGCAAGAACTCGGACTCAATGCCACCACGACGCTTTATCAGCAGGTTCGAGCTTGTTCCGCCAACGAGTATGTTGAAAGATACTCCGCTGCCAACGTAAAGATGGAAACCATCAATAACAGCCTTAGCTACCAGAAGACCAAGTCCGTCATTAACGACGAGTTGAATTACATCAAGAACAAGTTGGTTGAGAGCCTCACCAGATAAGTGTTTAACCCGAACGAAACAAGACATATATGATTCATATTATGCTGGGCTCCTCGTTCGAGGATGCAGTATGCAGATTGAAGGGATATGTCCTCAGTTACGAAGATCACGCGACCGCCAAGTATTTCCGAGGCATCGTCTGCACCGAAGAACAGGGTGGGACGCTGATTTTCAAGACTGCCGAAAGCTTCGCCGCGCAAGGCGGCGAAGCTTTGCGGTTTAATTCCGAACCGGACGACCCTTTCTCTGTACGCCTTTCTACGGAGGTCGATTCCTTCGGCCCGAATGAGCAGAACTCCTTTCTGAAGAATTATTTCGCCCGGCTGTTCGACCAGATCATCAATCTAGAAGACGGAGAGCAGTTCGAGCAGCTGAATATCACCCTGTACCTTCCCCTTTACGATGGGAAGTACTGGAACGTAGCCAAACGGTTGGTCAAGGCGGTCACGGAACAGACCCGCAACATCAACGTCGACCTGTTCTTCCTCGCTTCCGACATGGCCTACCTGTTCACACCTGAATCGGAGCAGAAAGACCTGCCCCTTCGTCTGGTGCAATATCAGATGGACTCCTACAAAATCATCAAGGAGGCCGTCGCATTCAAGGAGAAGAACGCAGACGCAAGGCGACTGGGCCATCTGGTCGTCATGCAAAACTGCAATGCGGACGGCCGTGCGCTAAACCTTGATTGGGATTCCTTCATCCGGATCATCGGCGAGTATGTCATCGCGACCGTCAACAGCTACACCCAAGTATTCAGTCCGAACGCAGAAATCGAAGGCCGGCCCATCCACGCCTTCGGACTCAGCGTCCTGAATCTGGACAAGTACTACTATGTCCGCTACCTCCTCAGCCGCGCCTACGTGACCATCCTGGAGCGAGAAGGCGTCAACGTCGAAGATGTGGACGTAGTCGAACCATCCAGCCGAGTGCAGCAGCTGATGATGGAAGACAACAAGCGGTACAAAGTCTACGACCACATTTACGACCGTCGCGTCAAGGGCTACATCGCAACCCACGGAAAGAGCGAGGAAGAAATCAGTACGCAGGCCCGAAAGGATGTCGACCAGGACATCGACGCTTTCGTCGCTGCCGTCACATCCTTCATCAATGACGACAATCTTTCCCTCCCCGCCAAGCGGGTGACCTTGGCGCAGCTTCTGGGCATGGACGACGAGCTGATGACCGGCGATATGTTCAATCCGGACCAACTCCTGTTCCGGGACTGCTATTCCGATTGCATCGGCATGTTCGTCCGGGCGAACAACGCCCTGCTGAGCCCCAAGCCGACCCGGCTTTTCGTAGACATCCCCGCTGGATCCCTGGCGCAGGAAGAGGAAGAAAAGGACGCGAATGAGAAGCTGGAAACCGAAGAGAAGGAGGAAGAGAAAAAAAAGGAAGAAAAGGACCCGCACAATTATCCGGAGGAGCTGAAGGATTATGCCGCGCTCACCGACGTGACGGTTGATTTCCCCAAGATTCTCAAGGACCTCAAGGATTATGATGTCAAGATTCGCCGCCAGACCGAGTATATCCGCGCCCTGGAAAAAGATCTCGCCAACTGCGACGTCCAAGCCCGGCAAAGCGACGAAAAGACCAAGGTGCTCAAGGAAGACGGCTTCCACTATGGTGACGAAACCTTCCGGCTCGATCCCGTGGAAGTCATTCCTCTGGAAAAGACCTATGTGCCTGCCAAGGGAAAACTGCCTTCGAGCGTCAGGCTGAGGGAGGGCTTCACGCCCGTGCGCAACCAAGGTCCTCTGGGATCCTGCACCATTTTCACGATGGCGGGCATCTTCGAGTATATCCTCAAGAACACGAAGGTCGCCACGGAAGTCGACTTGAGCGAGCGCTTCCTCTACTACAACACCCGCGTGGCAGCCCTGGCCCGGGAAGGCAAGACGATCGACCAACTGTCGGCAACCGGGACCAGCTTCTTTGACGCCATCCACAGTCTTACGACGGACGGTATCTGCAAAGAACCCCTCTGCCCTTACGTGACCAACGAAGAGGAAGCCAATACCCGGCCTTCTGACGAAGCCTATACGGAGGCAAAGAGCCGGCTCGTCGTGGAAGCGAAGAATGTCGAGCTGAAAGAGGACCACATCAAGTCCGCTCTCAATGAAGGCTATCCGGTTGCCATTGCCGTTCACCTGTATTCCGACTTCGGAAACGACAAGACCGGCTTCGTTCCCATGCCCTCTGAAGAAGAAATCGAAAAATTCAACAACGAGGGCATGCACAGCAACCACGCCATGATCATCTGCGGTTACTCGGACGAGAACAAGGTTTTCGTGGTCCGGAACTCCTGGGGAACCGATTTCGGCGACCACGGCTACTGTTATCTCCCCTACTCGTACATGACGGACGAGCGCATTGCCATGCAGGCGTGCATCATCACCGAAGTCAACACGGGTCGTACTGACAGCAAGGGGAAGAAGGAAGCTGTGCAATTCGACCGGTTGAACCCGGAAATCAACGCCGCCATCATTCGCAACCTGATTAGCGAGGCCTCCTGCGAGAAGACAAACCTGATTCGGAAACGTACTGAGGTCTACACCTCATACGCTTTCATCGAGAAGAAAGTGGTCAGTCCCGAGGTCAGAAGTCGCCTGTTCGTCGGAACGCAAAAACGGCTTGCCTGGGAGCTTGAACAGATACGCTTCCAGAAACAGGAGAACGAAGCGGCGGAAGCCCGCCGGATGGAGAGACTGAAGAAAGAGAACGTCCGCACAAATCTCTATGGCGGTATCGCCCTTCTCGGCCTTCTCGTCGTCATCATCGCCTACGCCACTTCTAAGCTTTCCAAGCTGCTGATTGCTGGAACGATCATGTTCAAGGTGTTCCTGGTCGCCCTGCTGCTTGGTCTCATCGCCATGGGCTTCTGGTGGTATTCCTATTTGAAGAAAAGAAAAGCCATCCGGGCTGAACATGCCGAAATCAACGCTGAACTGGAAGAGTACGAGCATCAAAGGACTTCCGGAGACGGTACGAATCTCGGCCTGTACCAGGATTCACTCAATATCCGCATGTTCATGCCTTGGCTGGTCATCCGCCGCCTTTCTGAGTATCAGGACCACCTGACGCAGAAGTATCAGGTCATGGTGGCCTACACAAACAACCTGCACGAGTGGTACAATGTGGAGAAAGACAAGGTGGCCACTATGAGCCCCGAGACACGCACCCCGTTCATCTCGCTTTTGTCCAATGAGGCGCTGGACGCTTTCTTTGATAAGCATGCCGACGACGTGACGCGCGGTCTCCGTCTTTCCTCCCTGTTCCATCAGGGCTTCGGGCTGGAGGACAAGGCGATCGTCGAGTTCCAGAACAACCTGAAGCACCGAATCATCGCCACGCTCGAAGACAGTCTGAAGGATTTCACAGTCTATCGCTACCTGACTGGGAAGTCCAAGTTCGAATTCACCCGCAAGATGGACGATACCATCGACAAGATGCTCACCGACCTGGAGCGGAAATCGGCCGTCTACGTGCGAATCGGCGCTTCCGCCAACGACTTCTCGGCCATCAATTCCTCCACCCGGCTCCTGATGAGCAGCGACATCGAGGACGATCTGTCTACCTGGAACGAACAGTTCGCCCGGAACTTCACCACGCCGCCGTTCCACCTGAGGATTCCTTCGCCATTCAAACTGTCCTTCCTGCAGATGAAGCGCTATCCCCTGCCGGAGTGCATCGATCTTATTGAACCTAAAAGCTAATGGCCATGAACAACGCTCTTTCTGGACTTTCCAAAACCATTTTAGCCGTTATGATCGGCATTGTCCTGGTTTGCGGCGGTGTCGTCTTCGTCATCCGAGGGCTGGAGAAAAGATTAGCCCCCATGCGGGAGGCGACCTATTCGCCCAGAGACAAGGTCGAAAAGGGTGTTTACCTTTTGCACGGTTATTGGGCGTTCGACCACTTCGACAACAGTGATTACCTCACTGGGAGCATTCTGGATTCCCTGCTGAAGGTCAAGGCAATCCAACCGAAGGCGAATGCCGGCCCTGAGGACTATAAGGCTGCGCAGTACTATTCCTGCAACTATGTCCCGGACAGCGGGGAAGGATACTACTATTGGGTGTCCTTAAAGGAAGTGACCGATCCCCAGGCGTTCAAAGCCACCGTCGCCAATCTCAGCAAGATGTATCCTTATACGCTCATTTCCAACCGCTACACCCGGTATTTCAACGACGAGAAGTACGACAAGCGGAACCGGAATCGTTTCATGAAGGTTTTCGGGCTGCCGAATCCCGCCAAGTTCGAACCTGTGATTGTCATGGAAGAATCCCATCCTTTCCCGGACAGAACGGAGACCCCTGGGGTAGATTCCGAGCTGGACGGCTTTACCGTCAAATACGTCGACAAGGACCGACTGGTTATGACGTATAAGGACGCTACGGGTAAACTCGACTTGGTATACAAGAATGTGTCAAAACTTCCTTATGACATCCTTTCCTATTCTGTATATTTCAAAGGAATCAAGTAGATATGAATATCAGTCTCTCTCGTAATATCTTCATCGGACTTGGCGAAACGGGCATCAAAGCCATCAAAGCCTTACGCCATAATATCCGCGAGACATTTGAAAGTGAGCCTCCGCTCTTCGGTTTCCTCGGAATCGGAATCGAAGAGAACCCTCCTGAAGGTTTTTCGGGCGGGGAGTACTTCCGAATCCGTCCCGCATCAGACCGTTCCCAATTACGTGCCATTTTCATAGAGGAAAGCGCCATGGCCGTTCAACCGTTACTCGAGGCCACTTTGAACCGGATTTCGTCTGCCACCATTTCCGAGGGTACGGACTGGCAGTTCAACGTCCTGGACGGCCGGGTGAAATTCCATTTGGTTTTCTCCCTGTCAGATATTGTCGGCGCCGGTCTCTGCATTGACATGGCATTCCTGATCAGGACCCAATTCAAGGACAACGTCTTGATTTTCGCGCATTCCGTGTTTGGCGGTCTGTCCGAGCCCATCGGGAGAAGACATGCCGCGAATGCCTATGCCACCCTTTTGGATCTGGATTATCTGATGACCAACGTCGACAACAGTCATCCTTATCGGTTGGAACTGCCCTATGACTCATTCGAACTGGAAGAGATGCCCATGGACGCCTTCTTCCTGGTCGCCGGGGGGGAACAGTCTTATCGGGAATTGGCCTCCGAACTCTACACCTCCACACTTTCTGATGTCCTGGTCACCGCGAATGCAGATAACATTCGCCAATGTATGATCGACGGATCGATGGACGTTGAGGACAAGAGAGCGTGGATAACGCTGTTTCGAGCCGCGTCTGTCCAATTCCCTTCCGGCGTCGGGATCGAGTCGAAGGAGGCCCTGTTGAAAGAAGCGGTCAATTCTCTCAGTCCAACCATTGCCTTGGAGGAAAAGGGCTACAACAATGCGCCCTACCTGTATAGAAGGTTGGGCGTCGCTGGCCCTGAAGATGAACTGCTTGCCTTGCAACATGAGCCTCGGTTGAATGAGATCCTGAACCATTTCCCGCTTCTGGTAGTTGAGTACTACGAAAAGCCGCTCAAGGAAATCCTCCTTCTTCGCATAGATGGAGCCTACCCGGCATTCCAGTTGGCTGGATGGGAGAACGAACTCGCGTACAAGTCGTTTGACGATATTCGTCCTTTCCATTTTGACACTGCCCTGTTGAACAAAATGCAGAGTTACCAGTTCAGCCTGGCCCCGAACGTTTCCATCCCCGAAAAAGCCGTGGCACTCTGGGCCAAAGGCCGACTTCTAGGTTTACTGGGAGAAGATAGCGACCTTCCGACTCCCCAGTCCTATTGGGATCTGGAGACCCAAATAGACAACAGGGAAACCGAGGATTTCGAACAAGCGCAAGCCTCCTACGAGAAGGTTCGCCATCTGTCGCCGGAAGCGTTCCAGTCCTCATTCCCATGTCCGGAACATCTGTTGGACGCAGCCTACTACTACTGCTCTAAAGAATTGTAGAGCACTTCCCAAAATGTCAGGGGAGCGGTTCATGACCGCTCCCCTTTTTGGATCCATCATTTATAAAGATCGCCATAGACAGTCCTGCTTCGAACGCTGTCCCATATGGCTTTGAATCGTGGCGGGATGAGGGAAAGCACTTTTTCCGCTATGGCTTTTGGAACGCCTTTATAATAGGCTTCAGCAATACCGCCAGTGATGCAAGTGAGTGTATCGCTATCGCCGCCCAAGGAAACAGCCTTGCGTATGGCATCTTCATAATCGCTCGAGTCCAGAAAGCAGATGATGGCTTGAGGAACGGTGCCTTGACAACTGGCATCCCATTTATAGATAGGATGCCAGTACTCGTATGTCTTGTGAAGATCATACTCGAAGGCCTCCTCTATGTAAGTTCGAATCTCTTCCTTGGTCTTTCCGTTCCGTGCCATCCAGATGGCGGCGGCTGTCGCCCGTGCGCCAATGATGCCTTCCGGATGGTTGTGTGTGATCGCTGCAGTGATGGCGGCAACGCGTTCCGTTTCTTTTAGCGTATCAAAAAACCACCCCACGGCGCTCACGCGCATAGCCGCCCCGTTTCCGAAACTGCCATAGGGTTGGCGACCCGTGCTGGATTCATAGGGAGAGTTCCCGTACCAACCGTCGATTCCGCGAACAGCACCTGGACGAAACAGCCAATACCAAAAACCGGTCCCATAGCCTCCCATCGGGGATGGGCATCCTTCGGCGAACATCACCATGGCGTCCTCCAACTTCTGGTAGGTGTGCTCCGGATCCGTGAGAAGCCAATGGGCCACAGCCATTGTCATAACGCTATCATCCGTGAAACCGCAATTCTCAGGAAAAAGCGTAAAATTATAATCTTTCGTATTGTGGAACTCATAGGCAGAGCCAATGATGTCCCCAGAAACAGCTCCTAACATAGGTGAATTCTATATGGAAGGAAACGACTACTAAAGTAATTTGAGTTGTGATCAGTATGTAAAGATAACCATTATCGTTGCAACCGCCAAATTTTGTTCTGCCGCTAGTTATTTGTAAATTTGAAGGATGAATAATCATCTGACAATCTTCGTTCATTCAGCCTTCAAGTTGATTAACGCCAAAGAATATGAAATCATACATTTTTAGTCAAAGCAGCGATGAAAAGCCTACCTGGGCTGATCGGTTCATTCTGTTCGCCATCCTGCTCAACTGCGTGATCATCTTTCTCCAGGAGAGTGGAATCGACACTCCTCTTGTCCGGGTGATCGATGCCGTATGCATCCTTCTGTTCATCGTTGAAGCCACCATCAAAATCGTTCAATTCGGGTTCAAGTCCTATTGGGAATCCACCTTCAACCAGTTAGATTTCATACTGGTCATTTTGTCCCTTCCCGCCCTTCTCACATACATCCTCCCATCCGTCAATCTGGGCATTTTTTCGTCGGTCCTGCTGCTCAGGGCGTGCCGTGTGTTCCGCTTCTTCCGATTGCTGAAAGTGTTCAGGAATCTGGAAAACATCGTCAAAAGCCTAGGTCAAGCCATCAAGGATTCCCTGCCCATCTTCTTCGGCTTCCTGATGCTGATCGTTGTATTCGCCCTGATCAGCTGCAGCCTGTTCAAGGACATTTCCCCCAAGTATTTCGGGACACCGCTGGACGCCATCTACTCCACCTTCCGGATTTGCACGACGGAAGGATGGTATGACATCCCCGATTCTCTGTCCACGGGCCTAAGTGCCGCCCAGGTAGTCTGGGTGCGCATCTACTTCATCTTCATTGTCGTGACAGGCGGTATCATCGGCCTCTCCCTCGTCAATTCCATTTTTGTCGACGCCATGGTCAGCAACAAAAACCAAAAAATGAAGGAGGAGATCGAAAACCTGACCAAAGTCATCAACGATCTCTCCGACAAAATCGACCGATTGCAACAGGATGGCTGAAACGATCGTAACAACGTCGGTTTATCCCTATCGACCATTGTTCTACCGATTGTTTTTCGTATATTTGAAAAGCCCAACACACACCTAATAACCAACGCTCAGGTATGAAAATCAGCAGAATCTTCGGCATTCTGATCAGTCTCGGACTCGTCATCGGCGGGCTTTCCGGGAAGCTGGTCCTGCGGGGAACGAACAGCTCCACCGCGCTTGTCATTGTCGGTATCCTGTTTCTGGTCTATGAGATCTACGCCGCCGTCAAGGAATCCAAGCAAACCGAGAACGAGGACACGTCCCACTATGACCAATCTCTGCGCTCCAATCCGCTCCAGAGCCCTGCTCCCCCGAAGGTCGAACGCACGGAAGCGGAATGGCACGCCTACTTCGGGGACATTCTCCGGAAACACTTCCCTCAGTATACCGTGAAGGAGAACGTACCCGTCACGGAACTGACCGGGGACGTCAGTGATGTATTCACCCTGTACGAGCGCCGTCCGGACCAGGTTTACAAGGCCGAATGGGGCAGGCCGTACGACTTCGTCCTGTATTCGAGCGACAAGGCGAAAGCCGCGGTTATGCTGGGAGACGGGCACAGTCACTCGAAACAGGTCAAATACTTGGTTTCGAAGATGTTCGCCAAGAAGCTCCAGATCCCTTACGTGGGATTCTACACGCAGTTCCCCAACACGGAGGAATACGTTGTCGGCCGAGTCCGGAACGAACTGGGCGAAGCGTAACAGAACAGAGAAAGGGGATGCAATCACTTTGCGCCTGCGAAGGAGTCAGCGCATCCAACATCATGGCATTGCAGGCTGCCGGATGCCGTACCCTCCCGTAACCGGGCAATGTGCCCGGTCAAACCGGTCCCCTTTCTCTTTTTTCACGATATGGCAGAGAGCATCCTCCAACAGATTTCCAGCGAGAAGGCCTGGGAGAAGTTCCTGGCCCACCGTCTCCTCAAAGGGCGTTTCAGCTGGCATTCGTTCGAGGAGGCCGACACCTATGTCGAGAACCGCCTGTATCTTCCGTGGGTCTCGAGAATCACATCCGGGGAAGGCCTTGGCATTCCCACCCGCATGGTCGTCAACAAAATGGGAACAGGCAAGAAACGCATCGTCTACCGTTTCCCCCAGGAGGAGATGCTTGTCCTCAAACTCATCGCGCACCTGTTGTACCGCTACGACGGAATCTTCTCCCCCAATTGCTACTCCTTCCGCCAGGGATGGCAGGCCGGCGACGCCATCCGCCGGATCCGCAAGACGCTCCAAGGACAAAGGATGTGGGCCTACAAAGTGGACATCCACAACTACTTCAATTCCATTTCAATCCCGATTCTCCTCCCGATGCTCGAGACCGTGCTGAAAGACGATCCCGAACTTTACAACTTCTTCGTGAAGCTGCTGGACGACGACCGTGCCTATTCCGGGGAACAGTTGGTCCACGAGGAGCGCGGTGTCATGGCCGGACTGCCCACGGCCTCTTTCCTGGCGAACGTGTACCTGATGGAGGTCGACCGACATTTCCACGATGCCGGTGTTCTCTATGCCCGTTATTCGGATGACATCATCCTCTTTGCCCAGGACCGGGAAACGCTGGAGGAATACCGCAGGACCCTGCTGGCCTACTTCGAGAAATATCGGCTGGAGGTCAATCCCGACAAAGAATGGACCTATGCGCCGAACGAACCTTTCGAATACCTGGGATTCCGCTGTTCCGGTCGCGAGGTGGACATCTCCCGCGCTACGCGGGAAAAACTGAAGGGAAAAATCCGACGGAAAGCCCGGGCCCTCCGCCGCCGGTGCTCCCGGGACGGACGCGACCCCGTACGAGCCGTCCAGTCCCTGATCCGCTGTTTCAACCGGAAACTGTTCGAGATGGACGAGGACGAATCCCTGTGCTGGTCCACCTGGTTCTTCCCGGTCATCAACCGGACCGAAGGACTCCGCGAAATCGACCACTATCTCCAGGATAACTGCCGGTACGTCGCCACCGGCCGCCACAACAAAGCCAACTACCGGATTCGCTACGCAGACCTGAAGCGCCTCGGCTACCGGAGCCTGGTGCATGAATTCTACCTATCTTCCCGCCGTACGGAAAAAGCCGTCAGCCAAGATCGTGGATGATAGCATCTATATACATGGGGAACACGAACACGGTGTCATAGACGCCCAAGGAAAGAAAGTGAGCGCCATTCGAATCGTTGACGGTGCCGATGCTGAAAAACCAAAACTTGTCCACGATCAAGTGGTTTTTCACATAATTGGGGACCACGGCTGATTCAATGGCGGCCATCCCGGAGATGAATAAATTGCCAACGACCTCACCTTCGATCTTATTCAAATCAGCCTGCCGCTTGATTTCCTTCTTGATGGTTTCGGAAACCTTGTTCTTGTGAGCCGTCTCGCCCGGACACGTTACAACTGCGAGAATGAAAAGTCCCAGCGAAATGACCGAGGAGACAATCGACTTGATCGCTTTTGTATTCATATTTGATAAGCCATCTGTTTTCAATACAATCCCAATTCTTTCAAGGGGAGCATATCCTTTATCCTGAACGATGCGCCCAGCGGCAGCGAGGCGAAAAAAATGCGGCCGGTGATGCTTTCCAGTTCCGCGACAGGGAGGGCATAGTCCTTCAATCTGGCCCCCTTGGGAGCCGCCTCGTTGGGCATGAGAAAAGCGATGGACAAATACGACCCCTTGTAAGGAACCAGTATTGCCTTGTAGAAGGCATCTGGAACGAGGATGCCGCTGTTTCCCACCTTGCCGAAACGGTTCTCCCCCAGGACGGGACCGGTAATGATGAAGACATGGTCGAACTGCACGGCGAGTTTCCTGACCTTCTCTTCCAGTCGTTTCCAGATTCCGTTGTTGAATCCCATCTCCATCGGGCAGACGTTGGTAGTCAGGAAACTGTCGTCCATCGCCCGCTGGTCGTATTTCAAGTCACCGGCCGGAACCATATGTCCGCGGACCCAACCGGAATTCGTGTAATGCCAGTGCTCCGCCAGCGGGAAGCCGGCGATTTCGGGCGCGGGATCGGGCGAGAACCGGGGCGGGCGGACGGCATCTCCTTCCATGTCCCCGGCATAAAGCGTATACGCCGTCCAGGCGGGAATCATCGCTTCAGGATTGTAGGACAGGGTATGCCCATAATGGTGGATGACGATCTCCCCGTTCGCGATGACCGGGAAAGAAATATCCCGCTGTGCCGCAAGGGGAAGCCAGGCGGCCCAGAGAAAGACTCCGACAAGGAAAAGGATACGCCGCTTCACGCTGTTATTCTTCGTACTCGTATTCCTCCAGGGCCGATTCGATCTCGCTGGATACACCGTCCAGCAAGTTGTCCCAATCCTGGACCAGGTTATTGATCTTCCTGTCAATGCCTTCGGGGTCGATCAGCGTTTGCACGAGATCGGAGATCTCCTGCTTCTTGTCGGAGATGAATTCCTTGAAGACATCCTTCACACCCTCCCAGTAGTCCGGAAGGATCTGGATCATCGTCTTGAGAAACTCCCAAGCATCGCGAAGGCTATGGACAATCAGCAGGCCGTGATACCGGCCGATGGCCTTCATCACGACTCGTCTCTCCTCCGGCGTGTACTCTTCTTCGTGCTCGGAGAAATCGCTGATCATATTCTGATACGCCTGCTTGCTCTGCTCCCAGTCGCTCTGGGAATAGTTGGAGACGTTCTCCTCCGCCTCTCCGACAAACTTGTCCAGCCTCTCGGGGACATTCTTCCAAGTGGCGCAGGAGGTCATGGCCAGCATCATAAAGAAAAACAGAATCCGTTTCATAGACAAAAGGTTTTTAACAACTCAATGAATTCAACGAACGGGAACAGGCTCAGTCCTGGTGCAGGGTGAGGGTCTCGTTGAACGTCTGTCCGAACGAATAGACGCCGCTGACCGAGACGCGGTGGACCGGTGCGTCCGGGAACATCAGGACACGAACCGTGCCCTCCCCCTTCCCGAGGATGACACCTCCCTCCACCTCCCAGGAATAATCCGTCACATCATTCTTGTCGATAGCGAACAACTGGGAATCCCCCGGTTCCTGGTGAAGAGCGACAGGCATCACGACCATCTCCCGGGAGAAGAAGGCCGCCGTCTGCTCCTTGATTTCATCATACATCTTCAAGTCCGCCTTCCCGTTGGACAGAAGGAACAGGTTGTGACGTTTGCCCTTATAGGCATGCAATTCGGAAGGGACGCCCTGGTTCTTGAGGATGCGATGGATGGCGCCCGCCCCGTACACTTTCCGGAAAGGATGCCGCTCCGGCAGAAAGATGGACTGGAGCTCCTCCCAGGCGGACTGAAGAAACCCTTTCTTCTCCCCTTCCAATTCCTCGAAAGGATAGCCGGCCTCGAAGGGGATTACAGCATCACCCTTGCTTTGGAAGGAAATGACGGGAATTCGGGCATTATGCAGGATGGCCGTATCCGGGATGGCGCCCCAGAGGTTCGCCACGGCCCGTATGTCAAATCCGCGCAGCTCCGGCTGGCGGGAGGAAAGCTGTATCGTATCCCGGAAATCTTGGATCAGCTCCGGAAGGTTCTTGTCCCGCACATAGGCGAGGTTCATGGCCGTGATGGCACCCGCATCCATGCCAGCGGCGAAGATCCGCCCGGGATGAACCAGCAGGGAATCCCGCTTGAGCAGGAAACGGACTGCCGCATTCGCGTCCTTCAGGGCGATATAAAGGGCGTCGTCCGACTCGTGCAGCGGACCGCGGTACCCTTGCCGGTAATCGACGGAAGAAACCACATAGCCCAGGGAGGCGAAATGCTTGCACCACTGGGTCAGGCGGTAATCCCGCTTGCTGCCGTTCCGAAAACCGCCGCCGTGGAACATCACCAGGAGCGGGCGGAAAGCAGCGCCATCGTTCATGGGGATATAAAGGTCCATCTTCAGGTTCCGCCCCGTCTCGGGGGACTGCTCGCTGGACATGGCACGGCCGTAGACGATGTCCTGGGACTCCCAGACCTGATAGAGCGGCTCCCGATACATATCCTTGGGCGGGAATTTACGAAACTCCGGTGCTGCATAGGGGACCAGGTCCTGTTTCTGCACCCGCAGGTCGAAATCGGAGGCGGAGGCCCAGAGCGAGCCCGTGTTCCTATACAGAACCGCGCATTCCTTCCCGAGCGAGTCTGTGTCGACGCGGACATATGCCCTCCCGTCCTTCTCCGGGAACGAATACACCCCAGGGCCCACTTCCGGGGCGCAAGCGGTAAAGATGAGAGTCCATGCCACAGAGCTCAAAACCGCCCTCATAGACACGCTGAAAAAGCCGATTTTCATGGAGTTGAACTTACTTGGCAAAAGTACACATTATTTCTAATCTTTGCAACGAGCAAACACCTGCTAGAGTGGCAAGAATCATGACCACTTATGGCAGGCTATTTCGATGGTATCATCAAATCATACCCCTGCCTCTCCATCCGTTCCTGAAGTTCCACAAGAATGTGGGGCGACCGCCTCTCTTTCTTGAACTCATAGTCCTCTCTCCATCCCTCAATCCTTTCAATGGAGCGGATGGGGAACAAAGCGACCTGAGAAAAGAAAAGAATCCGGTCCAAGAGTTCCGTAGAAACGCACTGCAACGGCTCAGGGCTGGAATTGAGCAGTTGGGGCGGGAAAGGATTACTATGCGTATTCTCCACGCCGACAATTACGTTCCGAAGACGTTTCATCTCAGGATTGAAACTCATTCCTTTCAAACAAACGTACGGGGACGAATGTTGACGAGCGGCATTGATCAGCCTGTCTACGCTTTCGACAGGCATGGCACGAACGACATCGCAGACTCTGTTTCCCTTCATCCGAAGATACTCCGGGCGACTTTCGGCGAAAGCGAATAAAAAGGACAGAAGAGCCTCCTCCGACTCGATCTCCTCCAACCCCTTCCCTCCAACAAATGTCACAAAGTCATCGCTTTCCGGCGCAACGTCTGCGATCATGGCATGAACGACATCTTCGGCCGCAAGGTCGATGACCGTAAAAGATGCCCTGATGACATCTCGCTCCAATTCAGAGAGCTTTCCTTCGAGACTGCTCTTGGCATCCTGCATTATCCGCCACCGTTCGTGCAAAAGCCCGTCCAGATGAAGCATACTGGTCGAAGCGTGTTCAACGGCATCAGACAATAATTTGGAGGCGAGCGTCCGGCGGAGGAATTCAATTTCATTCGCCATCAGTTCCTGCGCCTTATCCTCACAGGTGGACTTCCATTGATTGATACGTTCCCTCCGGCGAAGAAAGAGCGACTTGTTCGCTTCCTTTTCAAGAGATTTGACAGCCTCTCCGAGAGCCGTCTGCAATAAGGATCGACGGGACTCGAACTCTTTGGCTCCGGCTTCGATTTCGCCGGCGAGAGACTGAATCCGCTCATTGACAATCTCAAGGAAAGAAACGGCAACACTCACACCCCTGTCATTGGAATTCATCAAATGGCGGACGGCCATCTCCAGTTCCTCGGCGAAACGTTCCGACCATACATCTCCGGCTCTCTCCAAGGCGGCCTGCGTTTCTGACGAGACCTCTTCGGTGAATCGATCCACAACGTTTCCTGGACTCTTGATATCATCTATCGAAAAAGTACGGCCCCGGCCAAGGGGGTGCAACGCATCGAGGAAACGGCTCATCCTGCCATCTTTGAGGAGCCCCATCCGGTCCAACCACTCCGAAGCGAGCCTGTCCCCTTCTTCGCGTCCATCCAGCATCCGCTCAAGGGTTTTCAAGGCAATCTTGCAGGCAAATACCTTTGCGACACGGTCTTTGAAGTATACGATGGACGTCATCCCGATACCTATTGCCCAATATCCGCTCTCTTCAGCTTGATCCCGCATGCCATCCAGCATAGCATCATTCTGGAGTCCCACCGCTCCGCCGGCGGCGAACAAGGTGTGGCCGAGAGCATCATAAACATCTCGTGGATCGAAGAGAATCTCCCCGGCAAAATTCTTGTTGTCCATCAAATAGACCCAATCAAAAGGCCTGGGCGTCGCCCTGAAATCATCGGCCGTAAAAGATTCCATAAACCAATTGAACGTCACCGGCTCATCCTGCGGACCGAGATGCATCAAGTAATCCAGTTCCATAAGGGAAGCATAGGCATTGGATAGGATGCTACCGCCACCTCCTTGATAGGGACCGGGAAGAATGGCATATCCATTCAGCCCGACGCGATTACCATATAGTTTCCGTATCAGATAAGCGACATCCAGAAAAATGCCGCTGCCCGTACCTCCGACCAGCGAAAAGACCAAGTTGACTTGAACCTTACCGTCTAATTCCGGGACGTATCGGGAATCGGTACCATATGAATAGCTAGCCGACGTGTCAATCGCATTCTGTACAGAATGTTGAACATACCCAAAACTGGAGAGAAGCGCAAATCTAGCGAGGGATCGAATTTGACTGGCTGGGAAATTGAAATCGCTCAACACTATGTGTCTATACTCTTGAGGCATCCACTCATACCTTTCACGGGGAAGCATCTTAGAGCAATAGCACCTCAGTCTCACAATCTCAGTGTAGTCGAGCCCGCATTCAACAAGCGACGCATGATTAATCTCACTCTCATTTCCATCCATCCCTACAAACTGCACCATCGGCGGCACTTCCCCATACGCCTCAACATACAACTTCTTGGTCTTCATAATCGAATTGATA
>JAEEGI010003281.1_pt1 | contig 38634 bp, 28 predicted proteins | sample 8958751 | NCBI WGS metagenome assembly JAEEGI01 (sample SAMN16246545, study PRJNA631951) | gut metagenome | biome: gut microbiome; feature: rumen; material: KS-attached | host: Bos | place: Iran: Karaj | collected 2018-10 | reverse complement strand
ACTCTGGAATCTACCCATTGTGTTATGTTCTTTGAGCCTCTTGTCGGATTCGAACCAACGACCCCGAGATTACAAATCACGTGCTCTGGCCAACTGAGCTAAAGAGGCATCTATCGTTGCGCTTGGAGATACGGGGTGATCTCGTTTGCGGATGCAAAGGTACAACCATTTTCTAAACTGGCAAACTTTTTCTTGTTTTTTTTTCAAAAAACTTTTCAACGAGACCCAACACACAACTACAACTCATTGGTTTACAATAATTTGAGTTTATTCAGCGGACCACTGCATTTTTTATGCCAAACTCGTGCCGTCCCACCCCACCACATTATATAAATATATATTTGGTAACTATTCTCAAGCAAAGGCTTTAGGCTTTTAGGGGCATCCGATTCCAGATCTCTCGCAGAGTCGCACACACGCTCAGTCTATATCTTATAACCCATTGGCGGAATCATGTGAATAAGGAGTGTCAGCGTGAAAAAGCCTAGGATACATACTAACTGATGGCATAAACGCCCAAAGGGCGGTCATTTGAGTAACCGCGGGTAATGTAAACTGCTGAGCGGTAGCGAAGTGGTTTGCATCACCCGCGGGAGGGCAATACTATCCCCGTCGCTGGAAGCGACCCCAATAGTGCCAGTCCAGGATGAAGGGGTCGCCTTCAGCGACTGGTCGCGGCAGGGGCGTTGACACAATCTAAGATATAATTTGAGGACAGTCATACTCCTCCGGCGCTTCGCGCCACCTCCCCTAGCTTAGGGGAGGAGTTGATAGACAGCACTTAATTATCGTCGAACTCACGTTTATTAGGAGTGGAGCCCCTAGGCGAGGCCCCACTCCTTGAATTGAAACATATGTGCCAGTTGCTATTGTCAGCAGATGCCAAGCATCGGCCGATTACGCAATATTACCACGAACCAGACAGCAGATAGTCGATCAGGGCGGTCACGTCACTGATGCTGACGCTGCCATCCTGGTCGCAATCGGCGGCACTGACGTTGACGCCGCTGGCGTTGCCGCCAAGCAGGTAATCGATCAAGGCGGTCACGTCGGCGATGGATACATTACCGTCGCCGTCCACATCGCCACGCTGCGAGGCCGTCAGCTCTACCCAAGTGCTGCCGTTGTACTTCATGGGCAGCCAGTACTTGTTGCGTGCCGTGGTGATCTGGGCGGCAGTCATCGAGTTGTTCTCGCCCGTGTTGTAGATGGCATACAGGGTACCCTTATTACTCGACGAGCGAGTAGGCAGGCTGTTGACAAAGCTAGTCATGTTAGTGCCGCTGATTCTGTTCCTGTAGATCTCGATGTGATTGAGGGCGGTACATCCGCTCACCGAAAGAGACGTCAATTGGTTGCCACAGCAATCAAGATAGGTCATTGCAGAGCAGCCAGTTACATCAAGCGAGGTCAACGCATTATAGTAACACTTGAGATTGGTCAACGATGTGTTGCCACTGACCCTCAGGGTTTTCAGGTTGTTCTTGCCATTAACCATAAGCGAGGTCAACTTGTTGTTGCGGGCCAGTAGTGTAGCGATATTGGTCATCGAGTTGGCTGCGCTCAGGTCGGTGATTTTGCAGTCTTCGCAGTCCAGATAGGTGATGGCGGTGCAATCGGCCAAGCCGGTGATGGTCGCCAGGTTGGGGTTCTCGTAACATCGCAGTTCAGTCAATGCAGTGTTGCCTGAAATCTCGAGCGTAGTCAAAGCATTTCTATAACAATCGAGTTCGGTCATGGAAGTGCAGTCCGAGCATTTGAGCGTAGTGAAATTCGGCTTGTCAAACACCGCCAGAATTGTCAATCTGGTGCAGTTGTAGCAATAGAGTTCCTTGAGGCTCGTGCAAGTCGAGACATTGAGCGTGGTAAAGTTGTTGTTGTAGCAAAGGATTTTCTGGAGACTGGTGCAGCCCGACACATTGAGTGAGGTCAGTTTTGTGCCGGTGTATGAATTCGTGGGGGCGCAATCCAGATAGGTCAGGGACTGGCAGCCCGACACATCGAGCGAGGTCATCGGGTTGTTGTAGCATCGCAGCTCCTTCAAGGAGGTGAAGAGTTTGACACCCGTCAGGTTGCTGATGTTCTTGTTCTGCACGTCGAGTACCGTGAGCGCTTCTATCTCTTCATTGCTTATATAGCCAGCTGGGTAAAGCGACAGCAGGTAACTACGGAAGTTGGCATCAGGAAAGTTGGTTGCGTTGATTTCCACACCGGTGCCAGGAATCATCTTGATATTGGTGAAGTTCTTCCAGACATTGGCCGATTTATAGGCGCTGATCGAACCCGCCGGCACATAGAGTGTGGCATTGTTATAGAGACTACTATTATCTCCACCAAAAGCGTAGGCATTAGTCTGAGAAGGAGGTGTGGTGGCATAACACGTGATGGACGTCAATGACGGGCAAGCGCCGAATGCTTGCTCACCGATATAATACACACTGCTTCCGATGACGACCGTCCTCAAATTTTCACAAACGTAGAAACCCCAACCACCAATCGTCAAGACACTGTTGGGAATAGTGATGCTTCGCAGATTGCTGCAATACCGGAAAGCATAATTACTGATACCACCCACGGTATAAGCCTGGCCGTTATTGTAGACTGTGCTGGGGATGGTGATGTTGCTGCTACTGTAGCAATTGTTGCTGTCCCACCGTTCTCGTGTTACCGAGGCAGCGTCTTCTCTATAGGCATCATAATAGATACCGTTATAGATAAAGTCATAAAGCTCGATCGACTCGATATTAGTGAAGTTCATCCAGTAGTTGGCATTCTTATAGGCATTTAATGCGGCTTTAGGAACATGCAGAGTGACTTGGCTGTATAAACTGGAGGGAAACGTGGTATTGGTGATGGTGGGCGGTGTGGTGGCTCTGCATTCAATGTGGTACAGACCTGTGCAACCCGAGAAAGCTGAGCCGCCAATTGAGGTCATGCCACTGCCGATCTTCACGACATTCATAGAAGAACAACCCTCGAATGCCCAGTTTTCGATCGTGGTGACATTGTCGGGAATATCTAAACTGTAGAGTGAGGTGCAGTTCCAAAACGCGTCAAAGCCGATGGTCTTGACATTTGAGCCGATACCCACTCCCGTGAGGCCAGAGCAATCGCGGAAAGCATACTGACCAATCGAGGTCACAGTATAAGTCACGGGATGAAGAGCGCCCGCTTCGGCATAATCTGGAACGTAAACAAACCCGCTATAGGTATTATAGTCTGTGTCATAATACGTTAGCGAGGCTTCATCGCTGTTCACTATGTTGTAATACAGGTTAGTGGAATAATCCTCAAAATCATAGGCATTGGCGCCAATGGCGCACGTGATGCAGGCCACGAGGGCGAGCACCCTGATGAGTAATAATTTCTTTTTCATAATTTTTATCTTTTAAAAGGTTAATAAATTCGGAAAAATGAACTATTCTGCAAATTTACTTACAAATTCCAAATAAATCAAGAAAAATCAAGTCAATTATTCAGGATACCCTTCAAACTAGAAGCTTTTAATAATCTGTATTAATTACCCGAAACATTGCGACGTTGAATTATGGCAATTGTTATCCTGTTGCCTGTGCTGCCGTCCTTTACTCATACGCGCCCCCTGCCGGCAGCGGTGTGCGGGCAGGGGGCGAATTATATCTTTTTAAAAAAATGTGTGGCGCGGTGGCTTATCTGTCCTTGCGGCCCTTCTCGAGCTGGCGCTTCAGGGCGTCAACACAGTTGTCGATAGCTTCCTCAAAGGTGTCGGCCACCTTGTTGGCAAACAGATCCTCGCTGCGAGGCACGTTCAGGCGCACCGATGCTTCCTTGTTCATGGCCGTCTCGGGTTTCACTACCTTGAGGATAACCTCGGCATTGGCGATCTCCTCGTTGTACTTACCCAATTTCTCAACTTTCTTGTTGATGAAATCATTCAGTTTCTCGGTTGCTTCAAAATGGATGGCATTAATCTTAATTTCCATATTAACCTCCTTTTTTTAGTGCCCGTGGATGGGCGTGTTCATAATTGTGTTGTAATTCATTTAACGTCACGTGAGTGTATACTTGTGTCGCCGCTAGGCTCTCGTGTCCCAGCAGGTCCTTGACGCTGTTGAGTTGGGCACCGTTGTTAAGCATCGCGCTGGCAAAGGTGTGACGAAGCACGTGGGGGCTCAATTTGCCGCTCCCGCCAGCCCATGCCAACGAGTCGTGAACCACATGATAGACCAACGAGGGATACAACGGCTTGCCCTTGCCTGTCACGAGCAGATTGCCGCACTCGGGACGCAGCGGCTCACGCAGGGAACGATACCGGGTCACCCACTCGGCCAACTCGTCGCCAAAGGGGACCAACCGATCCTTGTCGCGCTTACCGCGCACCTTGAGTTCATGCTTGTCCACATCGACAGCGGCATCCTGCAGACCGATGAGCTCACTCAGGCGGATTCCGGTCTCATAAAAGAGCATTACGATCAAGCGGTTGCGCACCTGGGTGAAATCATCCCGGTCAATGTCGGCATCCAGCACGGCATCAACGGTTTTCTCTCTAACAAGTTTGGGCAAGGGACGCGGCATCTTGGCCAGTTCTACATGTGCCGCAGGATTACTGGTTACCTCGCCGCGCAGCAGCAGGTAACAATACAGTGCCCTAATGGCCTGCACCTTGTGGCGCAGGGTACCAGGACAGTCACCGTGTGACGAGCGGGAGATGAGCCAGGAGCGTATGTCAGATGTTGTGACCGAGGGCAGATCAAGGTCTCTGCCACCGACAGCCATGAACGAAGTCCACTGGTCAAGGTCTCGGCGGTAAAGATCCACCGTCCTCCATGACAGGTTACGCTCGAGGCGCAAATATTGCAGGAAACGTTCAATCGTGGCGTTCATAGGCATACATTCAACGTGTTGCTAGCAGCCTCCATTCTCCTAGAGCAAATTCGGCTACTTTGCGGTGCTAAAATTAGCAACTATTTTTATGAAATGCAAATTTTGGGCCAAAAAAATGACGGAAACCGTCAAATATTCGGTTTCCGTCTTGTATTTTCAGTTGAATCGGGAAGTATTAATCCTCGCGTGCACGCAGCTGCTGTACATACTCGGCCTTCATCATCTTCTTGCGGTTGGTGATTGAGGGCTTCTCAAAAGCCTGACGGTTGCGTAATTGCTTAATAATACCGGTCTTCTCAGTTTTTCTCTTAAATTTCTTGAGGGCGCGTTCGATGTTGTCGCCTTCCTTCACGGGAACAATAATCATAATGAGTTTGTTTTGTTTTTAATTTTTTATTGTTTGTAATTATTTGGATTTTCTTATTGTTTTTGTGGCCTCATATTGACATCACACCGCTGGCGAGCCACTTGCCAAGCGATGCTTAATTATGTCGCTATATGTTGATAATCAGTTTCTTAAGTCAGGATTTTCAACCCCCTTCCGTTTTTTGGTGCCGCAAAGTTACACATTTCTTTCACAACCGACAAAGAAAAATACTGATTTTTTTTTCATGGTATGCAAAGAAGAGCCCCAACCCGCGCTCACATCCCATGCGCCAAAAAGCCATCGCACTGGTCCTCGATTGATGGACCAGTGCGATGACACACAATGAAAATTATTACTCTCCTACTTAATTATTTCTTGCGGTTGCGTACCGAACGCACGCCGGTATTCACCGTTTGGGTACTCGTCTTGGGCTTGCGCTCCTTGATCTTGGTCTTTTTGGTCTTAGACTTAGACTTGCTGGTTGACTTATTGCTGTCCTTAGACTTGCTGCCGCGCTTGGTGGTGCGGGTCACAGTCTTCTCCTTCTCCTCGGCGGGCTCAGCCGATTCAACCTCGGTCTCGGCGCCTTCCTCGCCCTCTGTCAGCTCACCCTCGGCAGCAGCACGGGCCTTCTCCTCGGCCTCGGCACGTGCCTGGAGTTCCTCCAATGGGGGTACCCACAGGTCTTTGTTGAAACGTTGCAGGCGCTGCTCGATGCTGTCCTGGGCATGCTTGAGGGCCTCAGGGTCTGTGTACATCTGCTTGAGGGCCATATTGCGCAGGTTCTTGGTCTTGATGATGTCGCCCGTGTACATGTTCAGCTTGAAGAAGTCGTCAAGACTGTACCGCGGCAGGTTGTTATCATCATCGGTAAAGACATACTGCTGTGCCAGGTAGGGACGGATGTCATTGAGTTTCACCCAGAACATAGGATATTTTCCGGTTTCGCCACTCCAGTCATCCATCTGATGCAGAACGGGGCACAAATACTCGACACGAGCCTTCATCTGATTGCTGCGGGTATCAAATTCCCACTTCTCGATGATATAATAACTCAAGCACTGATTGCCTCGGATATCTGCGTCCTCAAACTCGTAGATGGGGTTCTTGGGAGTGCTTCCCTTGGCCTCGGTGAAATCAATGTAGTGGTTAAACAACATGTCCGCTACATTAATCTTATGGTTTTCGTCAAAGATTTCAGCCTCATAGTCGTAGGCCGAGATCTGGTTTTTAGCCAGCAGACGCATGATGATGAAGTACAAGTTCTGGCCGTCCTGGTTGGGCATTTCAGGATAAAGCAATGCGGCATTCTTGCCCTTGGTCAGGTCCACCTCGCGGTAGATGACCTTCATCCATTGCAAGTCGGCATCGTTGGGCTCCTTGACTTCATAGAAGGACTGCTGCCTATCGCTGATGACGGCAGCGCCATTCTTTTTGTCCCTATCCCTACGGGAATCGCTGCCAGTGCGCCTTGTCACCTGGGCGCTGCTTGCGAGGACTGTTCCAAGCAGCAGCAATGCGATAATCAATCTAAGACTTTTCATATTCTTGATGTTCAGGTTGTTTGTTTCTATTAGTTGATGATGACCTCGATGGGTGCAATCTCACGGGTGATGCCGTCGGGGCCTGTCGCCTTGACGCCACGAATGAGGAAGCGCTTGCCATGCTGGAGGCGCTTGATGCGCTCCTTTTGACGCTCGGTGAACTGTGAGCTGTTGCTTGCCTCTGGGTGGAAATCGCCCATGGCATCCACAAAGAGGCACTCAAACGACACGACCTTGAAGTCGATATTCAGAATCTCATCGTCGATTGCGGCATTCAGTCCACTAGCTGACATGAGCAGGTTCTTGGCAAAAGGCTTGCCACCCTTGTAGCGGTTAGGATGGCCTTCGGCGTCCTTATAGGTAATAAAGGGCGTGGGATCGGGCAACTTGCGCACCCTGAAAGTGGTGCTGCCCACGTTAGTACGCTGTCCGTCCATTTCGGCGGTCACCGAGATGACACACTCGGCACCCACCTTGGCAGGACGTGCAATCCACCCGTCACCGCTCTTGGTGAGCGAGCCGTTGGTCATCGTGGCACTGATGCTGTTCTCGGGCACACCAGGCACAGCGATGCTGATGGGGTTATTGATACCGGCATAAAGCACGTTCATCATTGTGGCGCTGATGGTCGCCAGCGGGTCGATGACGGTATAGCTCGACTTGAAGTCACGGCGGGTCACCGAACCGTCGCGTCCCAGCACCTCGATCCATCCTGAGTAGTCATATTTACCGGCCTTGCCAGTACCCACCTCATAGATGCCAGTGTTGTTACCCAAGCGGCCACCGTTCACATAGACAACGGGGCGCTGGGTGGTATCAATAGCGGCGAGCACGATTTGTGCTTTATACTTGGTACCACGCATGACAACGCGGGACTCGGGTACCACAAAGGCGTTGACCAGGTTCACACGCAGGTCACCCAGGTCGACATTGGTCAGCATCTGGTTGAGGACCTCACCCTCGGCATAGCGCACGTCGTTCTGCAACTTGGTGAGCAGTGTCACGGCAGCGATACAGGGCATATTTTCAAACAGGGTCTCCTCCCACGTGTGCTTGCTGATGTCGTGGTTAGCCAACTTGGGCGGTGTCGTCGAGAGCGCTGTCTCCAGATTCTTGCGCTTCTCGGGATCCTCCAGGAACGAGGTCACAAACTGGCGGTACCCGTCGATGCGGGTCCTTAGCGCCTTACCCTTACCTCCGGTAGCGGTGAGCATCACCTCGCTGGAAGCGTCCAGGTTATCACGGTTGCGTATGTTGTTCACATCGCCATCGGGACCGTCGGCCAGCCGCACGATTTGGAGTTTCAATGAGTCAATGTAGTCGAAAAGCTTGTCGGTCTCCCCCACCACTTGGGTCGCCTTGTCCAGCCAGATCTTGCCCTTCTCGGGATTCTTCTCGTTGAAGGCCTGCAATTGGGCATAGAGTGACTGGTTTCGCGCCGTGATGGTGCGGTTGGAGCGTGTCAAACCGTCCTCCACCTGGCTGAAACCGTTGAGCACATCGCTCGACACGTTCAGCGCAAGCATAGCCGTCAAGACGATGTACATGAGGTTAATCATCTTCTCTCGCGGCGACATGCGATTGACGCTCTTATTTTTTGATGTTGCCATCTATTTTCTTCTCTCTATAAAAATAGGAATAGTTGTCAGTTAAAATGTCACTCAATGGCGCTTCAAGCGTCCTGGTCCTCACTGTTGGGGTCAATGCCAGGCATTCCCGGCATGGGACGGTACATGTTCACAGTCATAGCCTTGACCATCTTCTCATAGACGCTGTTGAGCTGCTTCATGTAGCGGGCCATCTTCTCGGTCTCGTCACAATAGTGGGCACTCTCGGCGGCACTCTTCTCATACATGTCGCGAATGTCCTTCAAGCCGCGGTTCACGCGGTCGATATTGTCGAGCTGCGACGAGATGCTCTTGAGCTGGATCTCATAGATAGTGTTCAAGCCACTGATGTTCTGGTTGAGGGCTTGCATCTGGTCAACATATCCGGTAGAACTGTTCGAGATGTTCTGACTGTTGTCGGTGATGGCACGATAGCTGTTAAGCAAGGTCTCGCTCACCTCATTCAGTGCGGTCGTGGTGGCCTGCAATTTCTGCATCTGCTCGCTGATGCCGGCCATCTGGCTCAGGTACTGCTGAGTGGCGTCGGTCAGCTCGGCCATGCGCGAGAGCTGATCACTGGCAGCAGCCATCTTGGCGATGCTCTCACTCAGCGACAATGTATCCTCCTCGCTCAGGTTCACTCCTTGAGGCAGACCTACAGCACTCTTGGCCTCGCCGGCGCTGACGTTAATCTCACCGTCATAGCCCTCGCCGCTGCCACCGGCACCACCAATAAAGATGCCACCGCCCGTATTAAAGTCGGGACGATCCTCGGGATCCTGGCTGGCAAGCACGGGGAACACCTCTTCCCAGTGATACTCCTTCTCAGGTTTGTCAAATGCCGTGAGGATAAACATGAGCACCTCGGTACCCATACCGATACACAACAGTGTGTTACCACCGGGCAAGTGCAAAATCTTGAAGAGCGCACCCCAGATTACGATAGCGGCACCGATACTGTAGGCAAAGTTGAAAAAACGCTGACCACTGTCGCTCTTGAGGAAGCGGCCTGCTTTCTTTTTATATTTCTTGACTTTTCCCATTGTTGCTAATGATGTGAAAAATTGACTTTTACGATTTGGTTATTTTTTTGACTCGATTGTGATTAATCCTTGCAGCAGTTTTTGCGCTTACCCTTAACGAGGCCCACCTTGGAGCGCACGCAACGGAATCCGATGTAACTCCTCTGCTCATTCTGGTACTCCCACATGCGCAGGTCTGCACGGATGTTGTGCACCACGTCCTTCCATGAGCCACCGCGAACGATCTTGCGTGACATCTTGTAAGGATCCTCCTTGGCGACATAGTAACGGTACTCGGGGTTGATGTCATCGGTCATGCGGTCGATGCTCTCGGTATAAGCCGTCGAGGTCCACTCGCTCACGTTACCCGCCATGTCAAACAAGCCATAATCATTGGGCTCATAGGTGCCGACAGGGGCCGAGATGATGTAACCGTCCTTGACATAGTTGCCCTCATCGGGCTTGAAGTTGGCATAGAAGCATCCCTCATCAACAGTCAAGGGCAGGTCACCGTCCCACGGGTACTTGTTCTTGTTCTTACCGGCACGGGCAGCAAACTCCCACTCGGCCTCGGTGGGCAAACGGAACGGCTCAACATAGATAGCCTGGCTGCCCATCGCCTTCTTCAGGAACTCGGTGCGCCAATGGCAAAAAGCATTGGCCTGCTCCCAGCTCACACCCACAACGGGATAGTTGTTGTAGTTGCCGTTAGCGAAATACATCCTTACATATGGCTCCTGATAGGCGTTCTCAAAGTCGTTTACCCAGCAAGTAGTGTCAGGGTAGATGTTGACAATGTAGGTATTGACGAAATCATAATCACTGCTCAGCGGACGGGTGATGGTCTCGCGGTGGATAACGCCATCATCATCGACATAGGCCGTGTCCTTACTGATGGTAGGCGGTGTCAAGTCCACTTCATGATCGGTGTTATAGTCGCGGCGAGTCGGGTCGAAGCGATGTTTACGCTTAGCGGCTTCGGTCAGGTTATAGACATCGTAGCGATAATTCAGTTTGGTGGCGTCAAGCTCCTTGACACCAGTGATGGGATTGATGCGGTATACTTCATTGATTGCCTGCTCCTCATCCTCGCCAGGATTCTTCCAGGGTATGGACTTGCTCCAATCCAGATGCGGGGTCACGGGGTTACCTTCCTTATCCTCCTCGATCTTGAACTCCTCAAAGCCGAGGGCGTAAAGACGCTCACGGATAATCGAGTCACGCACCCAGTAAACAAACTGCTTGTACTTAGAGTTGGTGATTTCGGTCTCATCCATCCAGAAGGCGTCAACCGACACGCCATGAGCGGTCGAATCGATGCCCCACACCGAGTCGCGCTCATTGGGACCCTCACGCATCGAGCCCACATCGACGAGCACCATGCCAAATGGCGTGGTCTCGTTAAACACAGTGGCACCGACGCCGGTCACCTCGCCACCGGCGGTTCCGCCCTTGCGGACCGAGCTGCACGACACGGTCGCGATGGCGACCAACAGTATCAATAGTAGCTTTTTCATATTATTACATTATGCGTACGCATTTTTGTTTGTTCTTGTTCTTCTCGTTGTTCTCCAACTTCACGTTATAAGTGACAAACACCTCGTGGCTGCCAAAGGTCGCCTTGCTAATCGCCGATATCGGGTAATCATAGCCATACCCGATGTAGGCATTCTTGAGGTTCACTCCGATGAATGCGCTTACAGCATCCTTGTGGCGGTAACCCACACCGATGTTCAACAAGCGGTTATAGCGCACCATAGCCGCCACCTGGGCTGCCCAAGCCTTTTGATACATAGCAAACATGGCCGAGGGCTGTATCTCAAATAACGTATTATTAATCGGAATATTGCCACCGCCCATAAAATAATAGCCGCGGTGCACGTCAAACTCATAGGGATCTATCTCGTTGTCACGCGACACCTTCAATCCAATGGTAGGAGCGGTCAAGTGGGTCACCGATGCGCCCACCCAAAACCGGGGATGAGAAAAGTAAACACCCGCATTGGCGTCGAATACCGTACCCGACACATCCTGAGAGGGATAATTCTCATTATCCTGATCGCCCTGGTAGGCGTCACTGCCCCGGAATGTCTGAGAGAATATGCCAGGCTGAACGCCCACACTGAGCATGCTCTTGCCAAACTTGCGCTTCCATGCCAGTTGGGCACCAATGCGTGTATTGGTAAATAGACCGATGCGTTCAAACTCGGCCTTCACGCCCACGCCCCAACGCTGCTCTAGCAGTTTTTGGGGCATGTTGCCAGTGAGATAGAATGACATAGGCGCATGCTTGATGTCCACCCACTGCATGCGACTACCCAATACGATATGGATGGCGTTTATTTCTCCTGCAGCAGCTGGATTATAGTAGGACTGGCCTGTCCAAAAATGAGAGAAAGCGGCATCGACCTGAGCTGTCGCACTAAATGCCACAACAGCGATCAATGCCATCACGGTCAACAGGCGTTTTATGTCATGTAACTTCTTTTTCATCAGTTCACACATTATTCAAAGAAGAAAGTGACCACTACCATATTGTTCTTGATCTTACTCACACTATTGGTAAATCGGTTCATGTACGGGTCATCAACCAAATCAGGACGAGATTTGTCCAAGACGTTCTTCATGCCAAAACAGAACTTAATTTCGGGACACAGTTTAAAGAACGGCATGTAAAAGTCACATCCCATTCCCACAGTCAACATCACATCGCTGTTTTTGAGCCTATACTGCTCACTGCGGTCCTTAGAGAGGTCGCCAGTATACATGGCTCCTGCCGTGAAATAGGGACGCATGTTATGGTAGCGTTTGGCACTCATCTTCAAGTCAATGGGCACAACGATGTAAGTTGACTTGATATTCTGGCTCCGCTTGTAATGATCCTGATCAGGAGCTTCGGAATCGCCCTGGTGGTTCAGGAAACGTACCACCTTGTTGCCAAAGAACAAACCCGGAGACACGCGCAGGTTAAAATGCTCGGCAATGCGGTAATCGGCCAGCACGTTCACACAAAAACCCGGCGAATTGGCCGACACATCGGCATACCATTCCTCACCAGGATAATTAGCACTGTCATCGGTGATATGGCCGTTATTGGTGATGGCAAGATTCTGAAAATTCATGCCCACCGAGAAGCCGAAGTGAATAGGCTTACTATCGGCATATGGGCGGTTCAAAATCATGTCATTATCCTGGGCGCATGCAGCGGCACACCCCATCACCATAAGCATTATCCACAATGCGATATGTCTGAGCTTGGTCTGGTTCATTTAACCTTAATAACGCAGTTTTCTCGCCAATATTGCTCAATCGCCAAAAAACTGTCACAAAACACCCGCCCAAAATCCAAATCAGGACAGTAAATCATCAAAACTGACCCTGTTGCCGCAACAGCAGAAAAAACAGAAATTTCACAAATTGTTAGTTTTTTTAAGAAAAAACTTGCACACGTCAAGAATTACCCCGATATTTGCATATGGATTATTTGTCGTTTGATCCGTTTTTTTATTTTTCAACTATCACAAACCCATTATGGATCAGCGACATACAAAGTCAAGACTAATACATATAGTTATTTTAATATTAATGTTTAACTTTTAATTTATCAGCTTATGAAGAAATTATCTCTTATGTTGTTGATGGCCGCATTGGCATTGCCAATGATGGCACAGTTTGCCAATAAGGCCGATTTATTGGCTGGCAAGATTGACCGCAGCACCCTCGAGCAGACCAGTGTTAATCCCCTTAGGGCTTTTAACGGAATGCTGGTTCCCGCCAACATGACGCGCGACACCGAGACCCTCTTCTGGGACTTTGAGGATGAAGACGACTTTGAAGGCTGGCTGAGCCTGGACAATGATGGCGACGGCTATGGCTGGGAAGTTGATGACTACTATTCACACAATAGCGGTAGCTATAGCTTGAAATCACGCAGCTATTATGCTGGCGCATTGGATCCCGACAACTGGCTGATTTCGCCTGAGGTGCCCCTGGGTGGAACATTGTCATTCTTCTCAATGAACTACCTGACAAGCTATCCCGACAACTTTGCAGTTTATGTTTGCGTCGGCACTCCCACCTCAGCTGAGGACTTCGTTCAGGTATCTGGCATGATCACTCCTCCCACCACTTGGACCGAGTACACCGTTGACTTGAGCGACTTTGCTGGTGAGGTTGGCTGCTTCGCTATCCGTCACTACAACAGCTATGACATGTATCAAGTCTTCATCGACGACATCACCTACACCTTCGACAATGGTCCTGTAACCCCCGTTCCCGAGGGTCTGGAGGCTATCCCCTACATCACCACCGCTGACGTGACTTGGGATGCAGGTGAGAGCACCGCTTGGAACCTCCGCTACAGGGTTTACACCCCGCAGCCCGAGGCAACCGGCTACTTCTGGGACTTTGAGGATGAGACCGAATTGTCATGGACCTCGGTTGATGCCGACGGTGATGGCTTTGGCTGGTTCATCTGGGATCCCATGAGCTTGGGTTATGATACTGGTGATGGCGAACGCTTGTTCGACACCAAGTGCGCTACTTCAGCCAGCTACAATGGCTATGGTGCTTTGTATCCCGATGACTGGATGATCTCACCCAAGGTAACCCTTGCTAAGGACTTCTCGTTCTGGGCTGCCGGCCAGGATCCCAGCTATGCTGCTGAGGTATTCGCCGTTTATGTATCAACCACTGGTACCGACTTGAGTGACTTCGTTAAGATTTCTGAGGACATCGTTGCCACCAGCCCCATCGAGCAGTACACCTTCGACCTGAGCGCTTATGAGGGCTTGGAGGGTTATGTAGCCATCCGTCACTACAACGTTACCGACATGTTCCGTCTGAACATCGACAACGTTCTCATCGGTGAGCTGCCCGAGCCCGTTGAGGAGGCTGAGTGGATCTACGTTTATGACCTCACTGACAACTTCTACACCATCGAGGGCCTCACTCCCGAGACCACCTATGAGGTAGAGGTACAGGCTGTTGAGGAGGATGTTCCCAGCAAGTGGACCGAGCCCTGCCTGTTCACCACCGGCAGAATGACCAGTGTTGAGGAGATCAGTGTAGCTCCCGTTGATGGCGCTTACTACAACCTCATGGGCCAGAAGATGAATGGCAACAACCTGCCCGCTGGCATCTACATCCACAACGGCAAGAAGATCCTCGTGAAGTAAATCACGACTGTGAGATTAAGACTACCCTCTCCATGAGGGGCGGGATAACATCCCTTTAGTCTTTTCCCACTAAAAAAGCACTGCACATAGCTTGCAATTCCTGCAGCTATGTGCAGTTTCTTTATCCCTCACAGCATGGGACCTCATTAATCCTAATGTATACTTGAGGAATAGCACCTTAATACCCATCAGATTAACCCTTTAGAACACGTAGAGACGCAAAATTTTGCGTCTCTACAAATTGATATGATGTTAAGTCCAATTCTTAATTTTGACTTTGCTGAGCTATAGACTAGTCAACACAGATTCATCTAAACGCGGGAAGGCGGTTGAGCAAGCGGGTCATGGGGCGGGTAAACAGGCGATTTACGAGCCATGCGAGAACGATGTCGATGGGAAGAACGAAAACGTATAACAGATTAGCATTGACACCAAAGAGGTCGTTGCTCACCATATTGGCAAACTCAGTAATGCCGAAATGCCACAGTACGGGATCAACCAGGTAAGTATAGATAATCGGTGCCAGGCATTGCAGCATGAAGATCTCAAAACTGATGTTCCCCAACCATTGCATGGGTTTGGAGGCTAAAACCATGCCAACGAAGCCCTCTCGCTTATCATAGAGCCAGCAAGTCAATATCACCAGTGCTACAGGCAACCACCACAGGATGGCATCACTCCATGGCATCATCAAGGGATAGGAGCGGATAGACAACACTCCCACCGACAACATGGCAATGGCTATGAGTTCGAGGTCGGTGCCATTCTTGCTCTTGCCTAACACGGGCAGCTGCTTGATTTTTCCCGAAGCATCGGCCAGCGTCATTCCCAGCATGAAATCGATCAAACGCACCGGCGGGAAGACATACATGGCAGTCTTGCCGTAAAAATCCATGAATCCCAGCAGCACGATATCGATGAGAATCAGCACAATAAAGACGATGAGTTTTACACGCAAGCCAAGGGGCGAAAACCATCGGGCCAACAACGGATAACATAAGTAACAGAACAACAGTGTGCTCAGGAACCAGGCAAACGGGTTGTAGGAGAAATAGATGGAATGGTGCATCGACCAACTTTGCAACAACGCGGCATCCAGCGCCAGCACACCGGGCCTGATCACCAGTTTTCCAATCAATGCCAAGGCAACCAGCAACAGCACAAGTGCAAGCCAGTGCAATGGATATAACTTAAGGGCATGGCGCAACGAGAAACGAGAATAAGTCTCCTTGTTTAGCTGTTCAAAAGGATATTTGAACCTTAACAGGAAACCGCTCGCCATAAAGAAAAAGCTAACGCCTGCCCATGTCATTTCCTCAAGGCCGGTAACACCCACATGGAAAAGCACTATCATCAGCGCGAACACGGCACGCCAACCGTTTAACGTCTTTATCATATCGTTAATTATTTGATTCTACGTTTAAAATAGGCACTAATCGGGCGGGTGAAATAACGGTTCACAACCCATGCCAAAGGCAACAGTACCAACCACACACACAGCGTCTTGAGGTCATAGATAAGCACCCCGAAGTGGCCCGCAACAGGCGACAGCACATAGTTGAACAGGTGAAATGCCACAAACTGCAACATGAACACCTCGTAGCTGATGCTTCCCAGCCACTGCAAGGGCTTCCACAACAACACCCGGCCGACGGCGCCCTCGCGGCCGTCAAACAGCGTCAAAGCCACAAGAATAGCCCCTTGAGGCAGCAGCCACAGCAGATCATCCTCCCAAGGTTTGAACCAGGTGGTCTTGACCGTAGCGACCACGGTCAACGCGAGCAATATCAGCAAGGCCACTTCAACAAGGGTCGCCGTGCCGAAGCCAATTTGTAAATTCTTATTTTTCAGTATTTTATAGACATGGTAAAGCAGAATACCCATAGTGAAATCCACCACATGGACAAGCGGGTTGACAAACATCGTTTCGCGTCCCTCGGCATCCAACGGAACCAGCATCAACCCCAGGACAAGCACCATCACAGCTGTCAGTATCGCTTTTGGCCAGAAACGCAACCGCCCCACCCAGTGGGCTAGGAACGGATAAGCCACATAGCAGAACAGTAACGCGCTCATAAACCAAGCGACAGGGTTGAGGCAGTAATGCACATCATGCACGGGAGACCACGACTGCAGGAGCAATGCAGTCAATGCCGTAGCGCCCCAATCCACACTCGCGGTGTGAAAACCAAGCGCCAAGGCTATCATTAGAGCCAGCGCAAGCCAGTTGAGCGGGTATAACCGCATGGAGTGGCCAAAGACAAAGTTCTTGTAATCACTCTTTGACAGCCGGTCAAACGGATGTCGGGCCGACAACAAAAACGCACTGGAGATAAAGAAAAACGTAACGCCTGAATAAGTCAGATTCCACAGGTAGCCCAAGCCGCTATGGAACGATACCACAACGACCGCCATGAGTCCACGCCACGAATTTATTGTCTTTATCATCTATCTCAAAGCTCTTAAAGACAGCCACTATTGTGGTTATGCCATCAAGCGGTTTAAAGTGCGAAATTACAAACATTTGATGAAAAAAGCGTAAAAACTCAATTATTTTGTACCTTTGCAGCCGAAAAATGAGTGGCAACAATAATAAGGCAGGCAGCCGGTCATCCAAATTCGTTAAGGATATCGGCATCTATGCCATTGGAAACATCGGCTCCAAGATCATCACTTTCCTGATGGTGCCGATGTATACTCATTATATCGACAAGTCAGATTTCGGTTATTATGACCTGTGCTTCACCTGGTGTCTGCTGCTCATGCCTTTTGTGACCCTGCAGTTGCGCGACGGCGCCTTCAGGTTCCTGCTCGACTGTGACGACGACACCCGTCGCCAGCGCATCGTCACCTTCGTGTCACGTACCATGGTTGCGACAACGGTGCTCTCGCTCATCATCACGGCGGCATTGGCCATGTTCACCAATATCCAGTATTTGGGTTATGCCCTAGGCATGTTACTGGCCATGTCATTCCAGGAGGTTTACTCCCAGGTCTTTAGGGGATTGGGCAATAACCGCGCGTTTGCCACGGTGGGCATTTTGTCGGCTCTAGGCATCGGCCTGTTCAGCATCTTTTTTGTCGTTGGCATGGGATGGGGCATCAAGGGCATTTTCCTAGCCAACATCCTGGCACGAGTGCTGGCGTTAATCCTCGTTGAGGCCCGTGTGAGGTTGATTACCCGCAACACGCGATGGAGCATCGACTCGCGTGAGGTGGCACACGACATCCTGCGCTACTCGTTACCGTTGCTGCCAGGCTCATTGTGCTGGTGGCTCACTGGAAGCAGCGACCGCCTGTTCATCACCCATTTCCTGGGACTTGACGTCAACGGTGTCTATGCTGTTGCCACACGCTTCACAGGCATTATCTATACGCTCGCCATTATCTTCTACCAAGCTTGGCAGGAAACCGCCATCTTGCAGTACAATAGCCCTGACCGCGACAGATTTTTCTCCAAGATGTTCAACAGCTACATCATGCTGCTGGGCTTGATTTTGGTGGGTTATGTTTTCATGCTCAAGGTCAACTATGGCTGGCTGGTTGCCGCGCAATACAGCGAGAGTCTCAACTATATCTATCCGCTGGCTTTGTCGGCCGTGATTTTTGCCGCTGCTGCCTTCTTCGACATGGGTTACCAGTGTGCTAAGGACACCAAGCGCACGCTGCCCGCCATCGTGCTTTCGGCAGCAGTCAATGTGGTGCTTAATTTCCTACTCATCAAGCCATTGGGAGTCTATGGCGTCATCATCACCCAGCTCGTCACCTATCTGGTGCTGTTCATCTACCGCTGGCATGACATGCGCCGCTACTTCATCCTGAAAATAGCTAAGCTTACCGCTGTTCCCGTGGCGGTGATGCTGATAAGCGCCATACCCTTCTACAGCAACATTCCCTGGTGGGCCGACATCGCCTTCATGCTCGCTGCTTTAGCATGCATTGCAGGATCCTGTTACAAGGACATTCGCGAGCTGATATTGTCAAAAATCACCAAAACACGCAGCGTGACAAAATAATTGTCATGTCTACTCGTTAAATAGTAAATAAATACTTTAACAACCGCTATGAAATCAAGATTACTTATAATGCTGATAGCAGCGGCCACGCTTTTGTCATGCACTACAACCAAGGACAACAACCTGTCCTATTTTAAAGACATCCTTGAAAGTCCATCGGGCGTTTTAACCAAACATCAGAATGACTACCCGATTCATATCCAGCCCGATGACGAGTTAATCATTTCGGTATCATCGGCCGTTCCCGAGGCTACGGCAGCCTACAACCTGCCCATGGATAACCCTGCCACTCGAGGTAATCTGCGTCAGGCGACACAGCCCCGTACCCAAACCTATATCGTGGACCAGCAGGGTTATATCATGCTGCCCGTTTTAGGACGTTACCTGGTGAAGGATAAAACCACGGCTCAAATCTCACAAGAAATCACCGAGATGATTTCTAAGGACGTCAAGGACCCCTACGTGCGTGTTGACCTAGTGAACTTTGGTGTCGATGTGATGGGCGAAGTGAACAATCCGCAACGCACCTACTCGAGCCACGAGAAATTCACCGTGCTTGACGCCATCTCCCAGTGTGGCGACCTTACCGAGTTTGCTAAGCGTGATCGCGTCTTCGTGATCCGCACCGAGGAGGGCGTAAGTTCCTATCACCGCCTTGACCTCAACAGTAGCGAGATTTTCAATTCTCCCTACTTCTACCTTCGCCAGAACGATGTCATTTATGTCGAGCCTAACCAAATCCGCATCGACAACTCCAAGTATAACCAAAACAATGCATTCAAGCTTTCGGTGCTCTCCACTGTCGTGAGCTCGGCTTCGGTCATCGCATCGCTGATTATCGCACTTGTAGCAAGCAAATAAACCACCTGACGACATGGCAAAATTCAATATACCTTCCAACCCACAACAAGAAGAGCAGATTATTGATTTTGGCAACTTTGTGCGCAAGTATAAGCGTTACTGGTGGCTGTTCCTGCTCTCGCTCATCGCGTGCATGACGCTGGCATTTGCTTATCTCAAGTATGCCAAGCGCGTCTATAACATTAAGGCCGTTGTCCTCATCGCTCAAGACGACAACAGCGCGGGCGCCGGTGCCAATCTGCTCAAGAGCATGAAGCTCATGGGTCAGGGCAGCAAGGTCGATGACGAGATGATCGTTTTCTCGTCTCAGGAGCTTTGCACCCAGGTCGCCAAGCAACTCAAGCTCAACCGTTCCTATATAGAGGAGAAAGAATGGTACAAGCCCGACAAGGATCATTATGACTCATCGCCCATCGAGATTGTCGCTCCCGACGAGATGTTTGACACCTTGAGCTCGGTGCTGAAATTCAAGGTTGACGTAAACAAGCAGGGTCAGGTCCACATCAAGGCCACCAAGGGCGACAAAACGCTCGCCGAACTGGAAAACGCGACATTGCCGACAACGGTGAAGACGGCCTATGGCGTGTTTGGCGTTCAGCCCACCGACCGTTTCAAATCAGGAAAACAATGCCACATCAGGGCATCACTCTATGGCAACCAGCTGCGCGGTGAACAGTTGAACCGCCGCATTAGGGTGAAACTCGCCACCAAGAAGTCCAATGGCATCAACCTGTCGATTGCCGAGAACAACCCGTCGCGCGGTATCGACATCCTCAACAAGCTCATGGAGCTGTATAACGAGCGCGGACAGCGTGAGAAAGATGAAGAGGCCATCAACACGGCCAAGTTCATTGACGAGCGACTGGCACTCATCTACAAGGGTTTGACCAGCAGTGAGGCCGATATCGAGGCCTACAAGCGCAACAACCGCATCTCGGACGCCGAGCTGCAGCTCAAATCATCAATCGCCAAACAGGAATTGGCCGACCGCGCCATCATCAAGCTGGAGTCTAACAAACAATTGCTGGGAATGGTCAAGGACTTTGTTTCCAATCCCGCCAACAGGCACTCCTATATCCCCTTTGACGTGGATTCAAGCGCGGCATCAGGCGCTATCAAGGCCTACAATAGCCTGCTGGCCAAACGTCAAGAGCTCGAGTTGTCGGCCAAAGAGAACAACTTGGCGATCAAACAGCTTGACCAGCAAATCGAGACCATGCACAACAACGTGCTGCAGGGAGTCAACACGTCAATCAAGGGTGTGGACATGCAGCTCAAGAAGATGTATAGCCAGGTCAACCAGGCTTCGGGTGACATGAACAAAGTGCCCTCTATCGAGCGCGAGTCTCGCGAGCTGTATCGCCAGCAGGGCATCCAGAACACCCTCTACACCTTCCTGCTCCAAAAACGTGAGGAAAATTCACTCGTGCTGGCCGCTACAACGCCTAAAGGCAAAATTGTGGACCATGCCTACGCCGAGCATACACCCATCAGCCCCAACAAGATGGTCATTCTTGCCATGGCATTACTGGCCAGTATCTTCTTGCCGCTGTTGTTGCTGTATCTCAAGGATATGTTCACCACCAAGTTCTCCAACCAGGAGGAACTCGAGGAAATCTCCCAAGTGCCTTTTATCGGTCACATCCATCACAACCGCCACAACACCCAGCTGGTGGTCAAGGAGGGCAAGACCTCGGCCATTGTGGAGCTATTCCGCTATGTGCGTAACAACCTGCAATTCATGCTCAATGACGATAACGACAAGGTTGTCCTCGTTACCAGTAGCGTGAGCGGTGAGGGCAAATCGTTTGTCAGCACCAATATAGCCTCATCGTTTGCCCTGTTGGGTAAACGCGTGGCTCTGGTAGGAATGGATATCAGGTCGCCCAAGCTGGCATCAATGCTGAACCTGAACGACGTACCAGGTGTGACCAGTTACCTGTCACGCAACGATGTCACCCTTGAGAACATCGCTCAGCCCTGCCCCGAGGTCGAAGGCATGGACGTGTTTGTTGGTGGCGCCATTCCACCCAACCCCTCTGAGCTGCTGCTGGGCAACCGCGTGAAGCAGTTCTTTGAGGACCTGCGTGCCAAGTATGACATCATTATTGTCGACTCGGCTCCCGTGGCCATGGTGAGCGATAGTTTTGCACTTGACAAATACAGCAACGCTACCGTATATGTCACCCGCGCCAACTACACCAAACGCAATCTGGTGAAGTTCATGAACCGCATCGCCGCCAACAAGCAGCTTAAGAACATGTGCGTCGTGCTCAACGACACCAAACCGAGCAACGACAACACTTACGGTTACGGTTACGGAAAGACTAAGGATGAGGACTAAGAATCAGGTCCTCTAGACATCGGCTTTAACGACAACCTGTAGCATGGATCGAGCGCTCATATTCGTCACGTTGGGCTTCGCGCTGGTATTCTTCTTCGCGCGCGAGAGCAATCGGCTGACTAAGGTGCGCTTGCATGAGATCTTCATATCTATCTATACCTTCTCGTGTTGCTTTACCCGTCTTTTCCTGCCTGTGTTTAAGGGTGACGGTGAACCCTGCGGCACGTTTGGAACAGGCTTGTCGCTATGGCCGTTCTATTTCATGTCGTTGCTGCTGTTATGGATAGTGGCAAAAGGCAAGCAGTGGCGCATCCGCCGACCCAATTTGTGGCTATTCTTCATCTTCCTGGCTTATGCGGCTTACACGCTGCTCAATCCCTACAACATCGCGCGCCGACAAACCCTGGTTGAGGTGTTCTACCTGTTGTCGTTTGCAGTTTTCATGTATCTGTTCGCCAACAGCTTCTCGGTCAAGAGCGTCATCCGCGGTATCTATATTGGACTTGCATGCACCGTTATCCTGCACTTTATACTGGCGATTTGCTATCCCGTATTAGGCATGGAAGGTGTCGTCAAGATGTTTGACAGCGAGGCCTCGACGCGCAGCGAGGAACGTGTGGGTGCCGTGGGCACCATGGGCCACCCCAATGCGTTGGGCACCTATGCGTCTTACTATTTCACGTTCTTTGTCGCATGCTTCATCACGGCCTACAAACGCCGCCCCAGCGCCATCTTTGCCGGCATGGCTTTTATCGTGATTGTTCTCACGGCCAGCCGCAGCGCCCTCTTGGCATCGGTGGCATCGGTGCTTGCTATCGTGGTGTTCTATATCTATCGCCGCTACAAGTTGCTCAGCCTCCAAAGCATCCTCAAGGGTATCGTGCCACTGGGCATCATGATTGCCCTACTACTTTCGGGCCCGCTGAGCTTCCTTTTCAGTGACGTGGAGGATCTCGATGAGATGACTACCTCACGACTCATGCACTATTATTGCGGTTATGAGATCTTTGAAGACCACCCGCTGGTAGGCGTGGGCATGAATGCCCATCTCACATATTTGGGCGAGAACAGCTCGGCCGTGATATTTGAGCAAGTGTTTGACATGACCGACCTGTGGCAACCCGAGGAGTTCATGTTCACCAATCCTATTCACAACATCTGGATCATTTTGATTGATGAGCTAGGCCTAATCGGGTTCCTGCCCATTTTTGGTTTTGTAATCTGGTATATAGCGACATTTAAGTGGCGAACGCGGCAATCGCGCAACCGCTACTACAATATCCTGAACATTTCGGGCTTGGGCGTCATGTGCTGTTGGCTCGTTCAGGGTAACAGCGACTGGGCACCTCTCACTCCTCAGGTCCTGAGCCTGTCATTAATGTTCCTGGCCTTATCGCTTAACCGCCACTACGCGGCCGAAGAGCACCCCGAGTTTGCTACGGTTGAAGAGGCAAAGCGACAACTGCGCGAACAAATGGCAGAAGCCGACGATGACGAAGAAGAATCATTATCAGTTCAACCAGCATGAGGGACCCTTCACGACACATATTGTTCCTCGCCACCGAATATGATGCACCGGGCATGAGACCCTATGCCCGCAACATCATCAACACCATGTGGCAAGCGGGCGACCATGTGCTCATCGTGACCCGTTACGGGGCTGACAACCAGGCTTTCCCTAACATTCCCGCCACTTCCATCACTTGGATTGACTATCCTGCAACGACATGGCAACGTGCGCTGTTCAGGTATTTTCCTCGGCGGCTGAACCGCTCGATTAACCGCATCATCAAGGCCCACGGCATTGATCTGGCTTACTCGCTCACCGGCGAGCTGGTTCTTGCCGGCAGCATCGGTCGGTTGCAGCGTCGCATCCCCCTGCTCTATACCGTCCACGATGCCGTTTATCACGACTACAAATTCAGCTCTCCCCTCCATTGGCTCAAGGACAGGCTCATCATCGCCCTACCCCAACAGTCGCTATTCAAGCACACACCGCACAAGGTGACCAACAGTAAGGCGCAGCTGGAACTCATTGGCCGACGCTATCCGGGGAACACGGTGGATTATGTCCCCTTCCCCACCCTTGTCAACGACAAGATTGCCCAAGGAAGGCAGCAAGTGGCCGAGTTAAGAGATGTGCCCGACGGCTACATCCTTTTCTTCGGCACCGTACAACTGTATAAAGGCGTGCATCTGCTTTATGATGCCTATATCCACCATCCCGAGCTAAATTCCCGCCCGTTAGTGGTTGCGGGAGCGGGAGCGACCTATTTCAAGCGAGAGAACGACGACAACGCCATCTTCATCAACCGGTTTATGGAGGACAGCGAGTTGCGCGACCTGTTTTCACGGGCCGCAGTTGTCGTTTACCCTTATATCTCGGCAACCCAAAGTGGTGTGACCAGCATTGCCAGCTACTTTGGCAAACCCATGGTCTTGAGTGATCTGCCCTTCTTCAAGCAGACATGTGATGGCAGCGAAGGGGTAGAATTCTTCTCAAGCGGCGACAGTGAGGCCCTTGCGGCTGCGATAGGCCGTTGCCTGCAGTCTCCAGGCTCATCATCGGGCCTGTACCAGCGGGTGTATAGCCCTGAGGCGCTGCGCACGGCTCTTGAGGGAGCCATTGGCACAATTCTTGAAAATCAACAATAAACAACCAAAATACAGGAATATGAAACGACTTAACCAACACATCTGCCTACTGGCTCTGCTGCTGACCACCATGGTTGGTCAGGCAAGAACCATTAACATCAATGTCGATGAAGTGAAGGGAGACCTCACTCAAGCGCTGCGCGAACAATGCGGTAAAGCAACCCACAACGACTTGGTGGTGCTCAACTTTGGAACCGGCACTTACACCGTGACCGGCACCATCCGTCTCAACTGTTCTGTCGTCATCAAGGGCCAAGGCCGTGACTACACCACAATCATCCTTGACAAGGGCAGTGACCGTGCAGGATTTAAGGCGTTTATCGATGACACCTATTTCAGGATTGCTGGCACACTCAAGAATCCCATTACAGCCAGCATCAGCGACCTTACCATCAGGCTCAAGGACCACAAGGGCATCTGGTGGGAAGGCGAGGCACGCCATGCCGTGAAGATTTACCACGCCAATAAGGTGGACATCCACGACATGGACAGCTACATGCAGAACGCGGTCATCACCAACATCGACATGCGCGTGTGCTCTAACGTCACCGTTACCAATTGCATCATCTCCAACTACAACAACTGTAACGATGGTGGAGGATTGTGGATTAGAGGCGAGATGCACAACATCAATGTCAAGGGCAATAAGTTCTACAAGTATGGCAAGGATGAGACCCTCGGCATCTATGACCGCGTGGTTGATGTGACCAACGGTTATGTCCGCGGCACGGCCAGACGCACCGACATCTTTGTGGAGGACAACGAGTTTTATTATGGCGGTTACAACGGCAAGGACAAGGATCCCGAGGCCAACTGCGGCATGCTGTTCACCCTGATGACCGACCACAAGCTAAGCAAAGACCAGTGCACAACGCGTAATTTCCACCTGCGCAACAACAAGTTCTTCATCAACGATGTCACCACGCGCTGCATGTACATCGGTTTTGACCCCGCCGATTATCACAAGGACATCTTCATCGAGAATAACCAGATCATCAATGGCGACATCGGTCGCGAATACAGGTACTACCACAAGGACATCGAGGTGCATGACCTGAGTTCATGTGGCGACACCATCCACATCAACGGCAACACGGTTATCAACAGGAACCTGGTACTCACCGATCATGACGACTCGGGATACATGTTCCTCCAGACCCGTGGCGGCATCGTGAGCGTGTTAGGCAATCACCTGCTCAACGAGGTGACCGTCAACCCCAAGAACCGCAAACCCTATGGCATGAGACTCATCTGGTGCCAGTATGAGGGCGGCAACGTGACGCTGCGCGACAATGTGTGCAAGGGGCTTGAAAGTGTAGCCTATGTGGGCGGTGGCGAAGGCACCGACTTGTTTACCCTCAACGCCAGCAACAACGTTTTTGAGGGCGACACGCGCATCTACAGCCACAAGATCAAGAAAATGAACCTCAACTTCAAGGGCAACACGTTCCGCAGCAGCAACATGAACTTCTTCCTTGTGGAATTTGCACCTAGCGGCTCGGTCGTGTTTGATAACAATGATGTTACTGTGAACGGCGGCAACGGCCAATTCATGACTCATTGGTCAAAAAGTTCGACCAAGAATTATCGCTTTGACCGCCTGGAGGTGAAATACAATGTCTTCCACGGCGTGGCTAACGAGAAAGAACTGTTAAAGAACGTCACTAACGCTCGCACACGCAAAATAGGCCACAATAGATATAACCGTTAACACCATCGCCAATGGCTAATGAACGTATACACCAGCTAGATTATCTCAAGGGCATCTTCATCGTGTTGATGGTCTTGTTTCACCTCGCCCTGATCGAGGAGACCTATCCCGTGCTGCGCGAGGCGGTGTACACGTTCCATATGTCGGCATTTCTCATCATCTCTGGCTATTTGGCCAACGTGGAAAAGGAGCCGCGCTCTTTCGGTAAGAGCCTGTTGCGCATCCTGGTCCCCTACCTGCTGTTCGAGGCGCTTTACATTCTCTTGCAGTACTTCATGGGCAACGCCCTCCATGCACACAACGCCATTGAGCGCCTCACGCCACTGGATTTCGTGACGCGCATCGCGACACAGCCCACCGGCCCCTACTGGTACCTCCACACGCTGGTCATCAGCACCGCTATCTATTACATCGTTTACCGTCTGTTACACCTTAAAGGCATTTCGGGACTGGCATTGACGGGACTGGTGCTGTATGGGCTATCACTGGTCATCGAGGGTCTCAACTGGGATTATGTCATTTATTTCCTGTTGGGCTTAGCGGTCATGCGCAGCGGCAACTCCTTGACAAAAATAATCACTCCGTCATTCATCGCGATCCTGCCCTTAATCGTGCTATTTGCCTCACGCGAGAACTTCCATAACGGGTCACTGGCCGGCGTAGCCATCACAGTGCTCATGATGAGCCTTTTGCTGGCCCTTTATCCTTATTGTGGTGCTATCGTTCGCAACACTCTGTGCTTTTTGGGGCGCAACTCACTTGCCATAGTAGTGTTCTCGCCCATCTTCACGCTTGTAACCAAGGTGGTAGCACCATATTTCGCTTTTGACCCGTCGGCTATCTCATTCGCGGTTGTAGCGGTGGCGTTTGTTGTGTTGTGCTGCCTGGCCTGCGCATGGCTGTGTGACCGCCTGCGCCTCAGCCCGTTCATTTTCTTCAAGGACCATATCTTTTCCCCGCTCACCAGAACAATGTCATGAAAAAACCTTAGCACTCATCTTTCTCATTTTATGTTCCATAACCGGGTTAGTGACACATGCCCAGTCGGGGCTTCGCCCGCGCTGACGTGAACTGTGACTGGGAAATGAACATTGCCGATGTGAATGCACTAGTTGACTCGGTGATGAAAGGAGTAGCCTACCACGCTTTTTATAGCTATGTCGCTGATATGAACGGCGGTGAAGGCACACAGTTGTTTGAACCTGGACTTCACCAGCAACACCTTCAAGAGCAACAATATGAACTTCTTCCTGCAGGAGTTTCCTTCCAAGGGCAGTGTCATCTATTATCTAATGCTCCTTTCAGCATAGAGACAAGGTCGCGGGTGAACTCATCAGCTCCGCGGGCGTTGAGGTGAGCGCCGTCAACGAAGTAGTTATCGTTGTGCAGGTATTTGGGGTCGTTGGAGAAGTCCAGCAGGGCTATCCCGCGTTCTGCACAGAGTCTTTTGACAGGTTCCAGCAAACTGGCGTCCATGCCATACCAGTAGGGTGAAACCACCAGCACAAAGCGTGTTTCGTCCGACTCGTCCATCATTTGTTGGAGGTAGGTTGCCTTCAACAGGTCCAGTTCCCGAGATTCAAGGTTTTCAGGTTTGATTTTCAGGGTGTCCAGTTCGCCTTCCAAGGGCATGAACCCGTTCCGGTCATCGGCCTGTCCCGAGCGCAAGCAATCAGAAAGAATCTGCACGAAACGCGAATTGTAGCGGTACATCTGGCTCATCATTTTATACTGCTCCATGGGGTCCACGGCCTTAAAAATGTCAGCGATACCGTCGCGGTCATAGTAGGGCCTGAGCCATCCCAAGTACTTGCTGTTGTCCTCGCCCTGGAGGTAATCGTAGAGCGGCATCACGTCATAAATTACTATCTTGGGCTGGTATCGCTGGCAGATCAGGTGATAGCGCCCATAGTTCAGGATGGCCCCGTTGCCGTCCTGTCCACAGTTGTAGCAAGATAGCCCTGTGGAGTCGGTAATGATGGCTGGGTTATAGTGGTGTATGGCGCGTGAGGAGCCGAAGATGAGGATGTCCTCACTCGTTCTGTTGCAGATGTATTCGTTGCGCGCTGTGTCACCGCCACGTGCACAACTGGTTAGCCGTGAGAACACCAGCCCAGTCACCACATCAATCAGGACGATGATGATGAAGAAAACCAATATTTTAATCCAGTGACGTATCATGGCAGGTCAGAATTGAGCGTATATGAATTGGTCAGCACTGAACACGCCACACATCACGATGATGACCATCGTGACGCATGCGGTCACCCATCTCACTGCCGCCCGCTTGTTCTCAAGCAATTGGCAACGACCCGGGAAGAACTCGTCGAGTAAATCCTTGATGAACAATACTCCCACGCCCATTGCCATCAACAACAGGTCGGTGTTGGTGGGCATGAAAATGCTGGCGGGAAGGGAGGGGTCAAAGATGCGTCCGATGACATGACAGGCATCGCCTATCGACGGCATACGGAAGAAGATCCAAGCGAAGTTGACAATCAGGAAGGTGATGACAACCTTGACGCCGCGGCCCAGCCAGCCGTAGTTGCAGTGCTGCTGCCCCAACATCTTCTCGACAATCTGGCAGATGCCATGTATGCCGCCCCAAACGATAAAAGTCCAGTTGGCGCCATGCCAGATGCCGCTCACCAGGAACGTCACCAAGATATTCCAGTAGTTGTGCACACGGCTGCAGCGGTTTCCGCCCAGCGGGATATAAATATAGTCCTTGAGCCATGTGGACAGTGACATGTGCCAGCGATGCCAGAAGTCGGTTACACTGACGGCAAAATAGGGACGGCGGAAGTTCTCGGTCAATTCAAAGCCCATAGCCTTGCCCACACCGATGGCCATGAGCGAATAGCCCGCAAAGTCGGCATAAATCTGTATCGTATAGAGTAGGCTGGCAATCAGGCACGATAGACCAGTGTGATTCATGTAATTGGGCAAGATGGTATCGACATAGAGTGCCACGCGGTCGGCGACCACGACCTTCATGAACATGCCCCATAATAGAAACCTCAATCCCTGCATCACCTTGGTGCCGTCATATTGTGGGCGCAGCTGTTTCAACTGCGGAATGACCATCGAGGCCTTGTTGATGGGGCCTGAAAGAATGCTGGGGAAGAAAGATATGAATAAGGCATAGGTCAGGAAGTCATGCTCCACTTCCTGGCGATGATAGTACACGTCAATCAGGTAACCCAACGCTTGAAGCGTGAAGAAGGAAATGCCGATGGGTATTGCCCAGTTCAGGCCCGGCAGGTAGAAATTCAGTCCCACCAGCGACAAGCCCTGGCTCAGACTGTCATTGATGAAATTGAAATACTTGAACACCAGCAGCGGCAACAGTGCCAACAATATGCCAGCCACCAGCAGGACCTTCCGTTTATCTCTCATGGCTGGTGTTTGCCCTGCAGGGTCGTGAAAACTTGTGCCTTCCTTGGCGGAAGAAAGGGCTCTGGCCGCTCCATAGGTCACCGCTGTGACGCCCAGCAGAATAAGGGCATAGGCTGGTTTCCACTGCAGGTACAACAAGTAGCTTACCACTAGCAGGAACACGTTGCGCGCCTTGCCGTAACGTGCCGGAATGGCATAGTACAGCAAGAAGATGCACGGGAATAGCACTATGAAATTCAGCGAGTTATATAACATCGATGAGCCTGTTGTATCATTAGCAAAAGACAAAGATAGTGTTTTTTTTGCCAACTGTTGGCAGTTTTGAAAATAAACATTACCTTTGTCATTCAAACCAACCGATAAAATGGAATGACGGATGAAAACAGTTCTTGACGTACCCCTGCCTGGTCATGCTCGCTTGCGTGAAGGCATTGGCGGATAAAGCCTGTTTGACATGCGTTATTACTCTAGATGTTCTAGAAGCCTAATAATCATGAGAAAGTCACTGTTAACATCCATTTTGATTATTGTATTATCTGTGCCCTACATGCACGGACAGTGCGGTTTGCGCCCCCGTGGTGATGTGAACTGTGACTGGAATGTGGGTGTTGATGATTTGACCGATCTTATTGCCATGCTGCTGAATGGTGTTGAGTATCACTCCCTTTATACCTATGATGCCGACATTAATAGCGACAAGAGCATCAACATTGAGGATGTCAGTTGCCTGATAGATGGGCTCCTGGGTGGGAATCTGAAGCCTATGCCTGTCTATTCGGGCACACTGCCTGTGTTGTTTATCAACACCGATGGGTACCAGGATATCGTGAGCAAGGATGAGTACTTACGGGCGCAGTGGTGGCTTGACAATATGGGCATCGAGGGCTATGAGTCAATCGGTTCGCACGAGGAGCCGTTGGAAATGCAGATCAAGGGTCGCGGCAACTACTCGTGGCGCATGTTTGACAAGAAATCCTTCCGTCTCAAACTTGACGAGAAACAGCCGCTGCTGGGAATGTACAGCAACCGGCACTGGTGTTTAATGGCTCACCCCGACGACCTCTTGGCACGTCTCAAGAACACGATGGGCTTTGAACTGAGCCGCCGCATAGGCTTGGCTTATACGCCAGCCCAGGAGCCTGTCGAAGTGGTGCTCAACGGCCAGTACATCGGCCTGTATTTCCTGACTGAGAAGATTCGTGTAGACAAACAGCGCGTCAATATCGAGGAACAAATGGACGGAGAGACCGATCCCTACAACATGACTGGCGGTTGGCTGCTGGAGATTACCAACTCGCCAGAGGACAATACTTTGTACTTTGTCGAGCCACAGGATGACATCGTTAGTCTCGGGGTTACTCCTGAATCGCCCGGAAATCTCTCTTGGCAACAGAAGAGATACATCAGGAATTTTATCCAAAAGGCAAACGACGCTATCTATACCGACGACAAGACGAGCACCGAGTGGGAACAGTATATCGACATCGACACGCTGGCGATGTACTACATTGTGGGCGAAATCATGGATGACCTGGAGTACTTCTCCGGAAGTTGCTTTATGTATAAGCACCGTGGTGACAGCACCAAATTGGTTTTTGGACCGGTGTGGGACTTTGGTAACGCATTCCAGCGCCATGCCATTTATGGCGACACTGAGTTCAATAAATTTATCTATGAACAACCCACGGTCTTCAAGTCACACTGGATTGAGGAAATCTGCAAGTTTCCGCATTTCCAGATGAAGGTTCGTGAGCACTGGCTGACTTTCTGGAATTCTTCCTTTGACAATCTGGATATTGACCAGTATGTAGCAGACTTTGTGAACGCTATTAGACCTGCTTTTAATGCTGATGGACAGCGATGGTATTGCTATGACATTGACTATCAGAAAAGAAAATTCGTGACTTATATCTACCGCAAGATATACTGGCTCAACTCCCAATGGGGAAAGGTAGAGCCTCTCGCTGGTATAGGTCCCTAAGGACAAAAGAATAAAACAGAAATGAGGAGACTTCTTTATATCATTGTTTTGTGGGCTATGGCATTCAGCTCTGGTGCGGAGGCTCGTGACTTGTTGCGTCCCCGTGGCGACGTGAACTGTGACTGGGAACTCAGCGTTGCCGACTTGAATACAATGGTGGACGCCGTAGTTTCGGGTACGACCTATCACTCGTTTTACACTTATGCCTACGACATCAACGGCGACAAGGAAATCAATATTGCTGATATCAATCTATTGGTTGATGGCCTCTTGGGCGCCGAATTGAAACCTATGCCGGCTTATTCTGGCTCTCTGCCTGTGTTGTTTATCAATACCGAGGATTACCAAGATATTGTCAGCAAAGAGGATTACTTGAACGCTGTGTGGTGGCTGGATGCGACGGGCATAGACGGCTATGAATCTATCGGGTCACCCAATCAGCCACAGAAGATGCAAATCAAGGGCCGTGGCAACGCTACCTGGACCAACCTTGACAAGAAGCCTTTCCGTCTCAAGTTGGAAAAGAAACAGGCCATGTTGGGGATGCCTTCAAACCGTCATTGGGTACTGTTGGCCTATGCTGACGCGTGGATGGGGAAAATGAATGACGCATTGCCCTTTGAAATTGGACGACGTATGGGTATGGCGTGGAATCCGCGTCAGGAACCGATCGAGGTGGTGCTCAACGGCCAGTATATCGGCCTTTACTTCTTAACGGAGAAAATCCGTGTGGACAAGGAGCGCGTCAATATTACTGAGCAAAAAGATAATGAGACCGATTCAGCCAAAATTACCGGAGGCTGGCTGCTGGAAATCGACAACTACATCGAGCCGGACAACATCACTTTTACCGAGGGCAATGGCGAGCCCTTCTGGGTCACGCCTCAGACCCCCGAAGTGCTGAGTGACTTGCAGCGTGACTACATCACATCCTTCTTGCTGCGGGCCGATTCGGCCATTTATATAGGTAACAAGGTGAGCACCGAGTGGGAGCGCTACATCGATATTGACTCGCTGGCCATCTACTATCTTGTACAGGAGGTTGTGGATAACCCCGAGGCATTTTCGGGCAGTTGTTTCATGTATAAGGAACGCGGTAACGATACTAAGCTTATCTTTGGCCCGATGTGGGATTGTGGCAGCTCATTCACCCGTTATAACAAGAATTATCCCTTTAACGAGTTCATCTATGAGAACCAACCCAGCTATTGTCGCTGCAGGTGGATTCGTGAAATCGCCAAGTTCCCTCATTTCCAGTTTCGGGTACGGCATTATTGGAAGCGCTTCTATGAGGAGGTCTATCCCGAGATGGAGGCCTATATGGACACCTTTGCTGCACGTATTGAGATTGCCGGTAATTATGATTTCATCCGTTGGCCGCAGTGCCAGAGCAATAATAATACCTATCGCCTGAACCATTACACCAAGCCCTGCTTTAACAAGAAGGTCGCTTGGCTGCAGTCACAATGGGGCTATGATAGCGGTATAGATCCTGATCCACAAGATATCCAACCCGGGTTTTAAATAATTAGTGTCCAGGGAAACATGTGGGATTTATGTGAGTGTCCAAAAGTTGCCCTAAGGGCAACTACTCGGGGACGGTTTCTGTGTAACAAAATGCTTTGCATTTTGGACTCAGGAACCGTCCCCTCGAATCCGACCAGAAGTAACTCTCGCCTATTACGGGGGGACGGTTCCTAAGTACGAAAAACCCAAGCGTTTTTCATACATAGAAACCGTCCCCAAAGCAGCCACCCAAAGGGTGGCTTTTGATACGCCCTTAAAGTAAGCCCCTTATCTAATCATTCTGTCTAATTAGCTTATACCGAGACCTTTATAATAGGAAACTGGATTATCCCCGGACACTAAATAAAATAATTAGGGGAATAGTTGCTGGCGGGTGGTGGCAGCGATGGTGTCCCAGTTGTATTTCTCAAGGTCGTAGTGTTGCGACTCGTTGGGTTTGGCGAGCTGGCGAGTGATAGCGGCGTACAGGGAATCGACGTCGCGCACGGTGAAATAGTCCTCCTCGGGCAGCTCAACCTGGCGGGTGCCGGGAATATCGCTGCACAGGATGGGCAGGCCATAGGCCATCGCTTCGAGCATCACCATGGGGAAACCCTCGTTGACCGACGGCAAGACGAAGCATCGGGCATGGCTGTAGAGCTGTCGCAGGTCCTCGCCCGTGGTAAATCCCGTAAAAATGACTTTCTTATTCACGTCCAGCCGCTCCAGCAGTTCTTCACGATAGGCATTGTCGTGGTCGCTGGCGCCGGCGATGACGACCTGCTGCACCTGCGGCAGGCGGCTTGCTGCCTCAACGAGGTATTCCAGGCCCTTCTCGGGCGTGAGGCGGCCCACAGCCAGCAGGTAGTTGCCTTGGGTGATGCCGTGCTTCTCCAGGAACGATGTTGCCGTGCTGCGCGTCACAGGGTCGATGCCGTTGGGAATAAAGACGCTCTTGTCAAGGGCACCGCACTTCTCCATCTGGTGGCGGTTGACAAAGATGACGCGGTTGCTGAAGCGCAGCGACAGCTTCTCGCACTGGCGCAGCAGCCAGCGGGCGGGACCGTTCCACTTGTCATGCTCGTAGTTGGGACTGTGGTAGGTTAGCACCACGGGCAGGCCCATCAGACGGAGTAGGGGAGTGAACATGCCCGGCCCGATGTTGTGGATGTGAACCACGTCGGGACGATGAAACGCGATGTGTAGCACGCTCAGCAGCGTGTGCCATACAGCCTCAAAGCCCTTGATGCGGGTCGAGGGCAGGTCAATGTACTCAATGTTTGGGAAAGATTGACGGGACTGCTCGGTCAGGTAGGCGCGACGGCGATAAAGCCTCACGTGGGTGTCCCTCATGTGGGTATAAAGAAAATAGCTGTGAACTTCAACGCCGCCCTGGATGCCAGGGAACCCGCGTGTGCCGATCACCGCTACAGTCTTCATTTTAGTTTTCAGTTTTTAGTTTTCAGTTGTCGGTTTTCAGTTGTCAGTTAAAGTCTCAACTCCTAACTCCTAACTTCTAACTGATTTAGTCCCAGCAGAGGTCCTGCCCCTTGCGGATGCGCCACTTGTTCTTGAGCACCCACATGATGGGCACCCAGGGACGGCGCACCATGTCGTGGCGCTCGGTGACGATAAAGGTGCAGTTGCGTTTGCAGTTGCGCACCTTTTCCATCGCCTCCTTGGCCTTATCGCTGGCGAGGATGTTCTCCAGGCTGTCTTCCTTGATGTTGCCCAGCTTCCACTCCTCGTTGCTGCCGTTACAGGGCGTGACGTTGCCCCACGGGTCGATGAAGAAGAAGTCGCTGAGGGCGCCGCAGGGTGGACGATACTCGTCGGTGTCGCCACGCAGGCGGCGGTGGATTGAACGGTTGAAGTAGGCGCGGCCATAGTCCTTCAGGCGGTCCTTCAGGTGGCGGCGCTTGCTGGTCAGTAACGCTTTGACGAACAGCTCATGCTGTTGCAGGGCTTCCTCGCTCTCAATCTGGTTGTCCTCCTTGTGGAAGTACCACGAGTTGTGCACCGCGCTGTTACCCAACTCCACGTCAAGTGCTACACACAGGTCATAGAGGTGCAGCAGGTCCTTGTAATTGTCGGGCGAGATGACCACCGAGAAGCCGATGTTCTTGCACTTGGTCTTCTTCAGCTCCAGCATTGTGCGCAGGGCGTGGTCAAAACCATCCTTGATGCCACGCTTGGTGTCGTTGATCTTGGGAAGACCCTCGACGCTCACGCGGATCAGGATGTTGGGATATTTGTTGGCGAGCTCCACGATCTTCTCGGTGTTGTAACCGTTGGTGCTCAGCTCTAAAAGTCGTGATTTGGGATAGAGGATTTCAAAGATGCGGTCGATGTCCTTACGCAACGTCGGCTCACCACCCGTGATGTTGATGCGCAACCCCGCGGGCAGGTTCTCATAGTAGGAGGCGTCTATTTCTTCATTGGGGTGAGTCTGGAACTTCCAGATATTGCACATATTACATTGCGCGTTGCACCTGAAAGTGGTGATCAGACTTCCCTGAATCACATTCTTCATTTGCTATCGTCAAAAAGCTGTTACATTTATTTAACTATGCGATGTGCAAAATATTGTGCATGTATGGCAAAAAAAACGAAAAAACTAAAAATGTTTAGTTGCCATAGATGTCGTTGATCAATCGTTTCATGTGCGAGGCTGGCGAGAAGCGCTCCAGTGCCTGTCGGGCAATGGAGGCATGTTCCCATTTCCTGGACATCGCCATGGTGATGGCCGTGCTGAGCGCTTCCTTGTCAAAGGGCTGGAACACGATGCCATTGCTGCTGTCGATGAGCTCAGGGATGCCACCGATGTCGGCACCAGCAACAGGCGTGCCGGCACACAGCGATTCCACGACGCTCAACGGATTGTTGTCATAGCACTGCGAGGGCATGACGCTGAAACGGGCATGGGCCAGCAGCTGTGCCACTTCTGACGCATCGAGCATACCCAGAAATTCGATGTTGGAGCAGTCGGCATACTTGATGCGCATGGCGGGTTCCAGCGTGCCGCTGCCGGCTACCTTGACGCGATAGGGCAGGCGAGATGCCACGTCAAGCAGGTCCTCAATGCCTTTTTCGGCCGACAGGCGACCCACAAAGCAGTAGTAATCTTCACGGGGAACATTATTGTCAAAGGCTCGGTATTGCTTGAGCTTCACAGGGTCAAGGAAATTGTTGAGCACCTTGACTTTCTCGGGCGAGAAACCACCAGCCACCATCTTGCTGGCCATGAACTCGCTGGGGCAGATGAAGGCGTCGGTGTTCTGTTCCAACTTGCTCCTGTTCCACTTCAGGGCTTCAAGCCATGCCACCCCACTGGCGGGCAGTGAACCCTTCATGCACTTGTGGGTCAGTACGTTGAACTTGCTCCCCGAGAAGCATTTCTCGCAGGGCTTGCCGTTCAGCAGGCAATCATAGCGGGGACACAGCAGCTTGTAATCATGCAGCGTCCACACCACACGGATGCCGCGCTTGTGTGCCAACTCGCCCACAATGGGCGAGAGATAACTATGGATGTTGTGCAAGTGCACTACGTCGGGCTTGAAGTCATCGAGCACGGCGTTGATGCAGTCTTTCACATCTCCCATGCCCAGCGTGCGCTGTAGCGCTTTCCACTGCTTCTTCATTCCTCCGCCGAAGGACACCTGGCTGGGAAAACGGTCCTGATAGTGTGACGGGAGGTTCTGGGGATAGTCCATGGCAAACACCTGAACCTCCGCCCCGTTCTCACGAAGCATCTTCTCGGTATTCAAGACGACCACACAGTCGCCGCCACGAGGATAATAGAATTTATTGACCAGCAGTACTCGCATTCACGTTTCAAGTAGGGTCATCTGTGCCGTGACTTTGTCGCGGCATGAGATGAAGGTTAAACATTGAAGCGGAACACGACGATGTCACCGTCCTGCATGACATACTCCTTGCCCTCGATGTGCAGCTTGCCGGCCTCCTTGACGGCAGCCTCGCTGCCATAGTGGATGTAGTCCTCATACTTGATGATCTCGGCACGGATGAAGCCACGTTCAAAGTCGGTGTGGATGACACCGGCACACTGCGGAGCCTTGCTGCCGCGGCGATAGGTCCATGCCCTCACCTCCTTGGGACCGGCGGTAAGGAACGTCTCCAGGTTCAACAAGGCGTATGCCGACTTGATGATGCGGTTCACGCCACTCTCCTCGAGACCGATTTCGGCAAGGAACATCTGGCGCTCCTCGTAATCCTCGAGCTCGGCGATTTCGCTCTCGGTCTGGGCGGCGACAATCAGGATTTGGGCATCCTCGTCCTTGACCGCCTCGCGCACGGCGTCCACGTAGGCATTGCCGTTCACCACACTCTTGTCGTCCACATTGCAGACGTACATCACTGGCTTGTTGGTCAGCAGGAACAGCTCATGGGCGATTTTCTCCTCGTCCTTGTTGAGCAGTTCCACGGTGCGGGCGCTGCGTCCTTGCTCCAGGGCCTCCTTGTAGCGCTTCAACACTTCATATTGAGCCTTTGCCTCGCGGTCACCTCCGGTCTGGGCTTGCTTCTGTACCTTGTTGATGCGGCTCTCGATGGTCTCGAGGTCACGCAGCTGCAGCTCCAGGTCGATGACTTCCTTGTCGCGCACGGGATCTACAGTTCCGTCAACGTGAGTCACGTTGTCGTCGTCAAAGCAGCGCAGCACATGGATGATGGCGTCAGTCTCATGGATATTGCCCAGGAACTTGTTGCCCAGACCCTCGCCACGGCTGGCACCCTTGACCAGACCGGCGATATCGACGATTTCGACCGTTGTGGGCACGATGCGTGCCGGATTCACCAACTTGGCGAGCTCGTTCAGTCGCTCATCGGGAACGGTGATGACGCCCACATTGGGCTCTATAGTGCAGAAAGGAAAGTTTGCCGATTGCGCCTTGGCATTCGACAGGCAGTTGAACAGGGTCGATTTACCAACATTGGGCAGACCCACGATTCCACATTGTAATGACATAGGTTATTGTTCGTTTTTTATTGTTTTCGTGCTGCAAAGATAGTATAAAGTTTTCACTTTTTTACAATTTGAGCAATAAGGGAGGATTTTTTGCGTTATTAAGGGTAAATGGACCTGGCTAAGCTGCGACATATTGTAGTAATGATGCTGTTTATCGTGGGGTGTGCGGTAGCACACGCCCAGGATAATGACATGATTCTGAACCGCCCCTACGCCGATGCCAAGCCGCTGCATTTCGGCTTCTCGGTGGGTATGAATTTCCAGAACATTGCCATTACCAACAACGGCTTCATTACCGATGACGATGAGGAATGGTACGCCGATGTACCGTCTCACTCGCCAGGTTTCAGTGTGAACGTACTGGCCGACTACCGCATTGCCGAGCATTTCAACCTGAGGATTTCTCCGGGATTGTACTTCGGCAACAAAATGGTGCGCTACCTGAACCATCGAGGCAATCCGGAATGGCTGGAGCAGAGCCATTACAAGCAGAGCCAGAACATCAAGTCCACCTATATCGTGGTGCCGATAGACCTGAAGATGAGCGCTCAGCGTTACCATAACACGCGCCCCTCTTTTACTGCGGGAGCGAGA
>JAEEGI010003279.1_pt1 | contig 38655 bp, 35 predicted proteins | sample 8958751 | NCBI WGS metagenome assembly JAEEGI01 (sample SAMN16246545, study PRJNA631951) | gut metagenome | biome: gut microbiome; feature: rumen; material: KS-attached | host: Bos | place: Iran: Karaj | collected 2018-10 | reverse complement strand
CTGGCCTCTTACCTCATCAAAATCCGGTATCACTCCGGCGTTTTCATTGAACAGGCTTTCCGGGTCGGTATGTGTTGCGGGCAGAAGAGAGTCGTCTTTATTTATCAGATATTCGACGACGCTTTTGAGATCTGATGCACCCCTTACCGTAATCCCGGGAACGATGGATCCTTCGGAAGCGTTATCCGTCGGTACAATGCATTCCTTTACGCCTTCAGTCTTTGCAGCCATTACAACCGGCAGAACGCCGCGTACGGGCCTTATCTCGCCGTTTAAGCCTATCTCGCCGAGGAACAGTATCCCTTCCGTGTATTCCTCGGGCAGATATTCCATGGCTGTAAGCATTCCTATGCATATCGGAAGGTCGAATGCCGTAGAATCCTTTCTCAAACCGCCGGGAGATAGGTTGATCGTCACTCTTGATGGAGGAATGTTTATCCCGTTATTCTTCAGCGCGGATCTTACCCTGTCCCTGGCTTCTTTTACCTCGGTTCCCGCTGAACCCACGATATTGAACGTGGGCAGGCCGTTTGCGATATCTGTTTCGACATGTACGATAAGGGCGTTTATTCCCTGTATCGTGGCTGATAATGTATCTGTGAACATATATGATCCTCTTAATCTGTTTTTCTGCAGAACTGTCCCGGACTCACCTGGACGGCATACCCCTCAAGGCAGAGCTCCATAAGTATCAGGCATATGCCCGTAACGCCGGGTGAATCAAGTTTTTTCTTTTGCATTTTCTCTTCGATGTCCTCCGCGCTCTGTGGGTACAGGGAGAGCAGTCTGTATATTTCAATATGTGATTTATCGAGCTCGGGTTCCTTCGGAGCATTTCCCGTATAATTCCTGTGCCTTTTGTCGGAAGGTGCATCAAATGCGGGTTTCAGGGCATACAGACTTGCATCTGATTCGGTGAATCCTTCGGTCATTATCGAAGCGTGGTCTTCGAACAGATCGCCCATGAAGATCTCCGGAGACAAGTAAATTCTCGCTCCGTGACCTATCAGTCCGTTTGTCCCGGAAGAGAGTTCATCACCGAGTCTTCCGGGTGCGGCATAGATATCACGTCCCTGCTCGAGTGCCATATCCACGGTTATAAGCGTGCCGCTCCTTGTCCTTGCTTCAAGCACGACCACAGCATCCGCAAGCCCGCTTACTATGCGGTTTCTCGGCGGAAAGAACCGTGCCGTTACCTGCGTTCCCGGAGGATATGCGGACAGTATCCCGCCCGATGTTTTAAGCTTTTCGTACAGTCCGTAATTGGAATCCGGATAGCAGATATCGGGACCGCATCCGAGTACACCGAAGGATGATCCGCCTGCCGAGATTGCGGCACTTTGCGATATTCCGTCAATCCCGAAAGCCATTCCGCTGATCACATTTATGTCGTTTTTTCCTAGGGCTTCCCCAAGCTCATCCGCCAGCATTTCACCGTAATCCGAGCACTGCCTTGCACCGATCACGGCAACGGACAGTTTATTGTTTTCGGGTAATCTTCCTATGTAAAAGAGTGCGAGAGGAGGATCCGGAATGTACCTTAGTCTTTCGGGATAATCCTTTTCCCACACAAAGGAAACCTTTATGTTCGAACGCATTAATTCATCGTATTTTTCAAAGATGTCGTTTTCCCTTCTGTAGGTTAAAAGAGCCTTTGGATCCGTCCTTTTGCCGAGAACCTGTGCTATTTTTTCATCGGATGCGAGGAAAGCTTCCTTAGGTGAACCGAAGGCTTTTAAAATGGCCGGGATCGGTCCCTGTCCTATCCATGGGACGGACTGAAGCCAGAAAGCATAGACCCTTTCGTCGTTGCCGATGCCAAGGCTCATTATCTCATCAATGTTCAATTGGTTCCTTTCCGTTGTCTTGTATGGAAAAAGCGGGCGAATGCCCTTAGAATGCGTATTTCAATCTTATGTTAACATCCTGATAAAGTCAAGAAATCGTTCATTGTATACACTCCGCATGGGCCGAATGATGGTATAATTACTTTTAATAACACTGTTCTAAAAAGAGGCAAAAATGTCCTACAGAGATGAAACAAAAGAAATAAATATAGGCGGAGTGAAGATCGGACACGGTAACCCCGTGGCAATCCAGTCCATGACCAATACTCCGACTTCGGATGTATCCGCAACCGTATCCCAGATCCTTGCGCTTGAGAAGGCGGGATGCGAGATCGTAAGATGTACCGTTCCCGATGAGGAAAGTGCAAAGGCGATAAAGGAGATCAAAAAGCAGATACATATCCCTCTTGTTGCTGACATTCATTTCGACCACAGGATGGCTCTGATGGCGATGGAAAACGGCGCAGACAAGATCCGCATAAATCCCGGAAACATCGGATCCGAAGATAAAGTAAGGGAAGTTGTTAACCTTGCAAAGGATAGAAACATCCCGATAAGAGTCGGTGTGAATTCCGGCTCGCTTGAGAAGAATCTCGTTGAAAAATACGGCGGAGTTACCGCCGAGGGAATTGTCGAAAGCGCACTTGATAAGGTTAAGCTCATCGAGGATATGGGATATGACAACCTTGTCATAAGTATCAAATCATCTGATGTAATGATGTGTGTGAAGGCACATGAAGTTATTGCCGGAAAGACTCCTTACCCGCTTCATGTGGGCATTACGGAGTCCGGTACTGTGAGGAGCGGAAGCATTAAATCCTCTGTCGGACTGGGACTTATTCTCGGACAGGGAATAGGCGATACCATCAGGGTTTCTCTCACGGGTGATCCCTGTGAAGAGATCACTGCAGCAAGACTTATCCTCAAAACACTCGGTCTCAGAAAGGGCGGCATAGATGTTGTATCATGTCCCACCTGCGGAAGGACGAAGATAGATCTTATCTCTCTTGCACAGCAGGTTGAAAAGATCGCTGAAAATTATCCTTATGACATCAGGCTTGCTGTCATGGGCTGTGCGGTAAACGGTCCCGGTGAAGCCAAGGAGGCGGATCTCGGAATAGCCGGAGGTCTTCACGAAGGACTGCTCATGAAGCACGGTGAGATCATAAGAAAAGTTCCCGAAGCAGAGCTTTTGAACGCTCTTAAGGAAGAACTTGATAATTGGAAATAATACCGGAATAACCGGCTTTGAATGATATGCACCTGTCCGGGTAGGCGAGAGCGCCACGGCAGGGCGGAATGTGAAAGGAACAGAATATGAGTTTTATTTTCAAGGATGCATTTCCCTCTTTGCAGCTTAAGGGTCGTGCGGAGGTTCTTCTCGAAGATACGATCGTCACACGTGTTACCACGCCGAGAACCCACGACTTTCTGAATATCTATCTCGAAAGTGATCATGTCATCACCAAGGACATCATACGCGAAGTCGAGCGTGAGATCAAAAAGCAGGTAATCAACAATCAAACGACGATAGTCAGGATATTTGAAACTTTCAAGCTCCCGAAAGCACCGGAGCTTAATAAGCTGTACGAAGAATACTCCGATTCCGCCCTTCTTGAGATAGAAGGATTAAACATCATGTTCTTCAACATGATGAGAACGGCTACGGTCTCATTCGATTCTCCCGATGTGATGAAGGTTTCTCTTGCCGACATTCCCGTTTACCACGTCAAGGAAAAGGAATTCGCTGACCTTTTGGACGACATTTACATCAAGCGGTTCGGATGCGCCGGCCGTATCGAATTCGAGTATCACGAGATCAATATCGAGCAGAAGGAAGACGAGGAATACCGCGCCCTTATCAGGTCCGTCTCCGAGAACGAAAGAAAGTCCGCAGAGAAATTCATCGGTGCCAAGGAATCCGATATTACCAAAGAGCCTGCGGAAAAAGAAAAACCGAAGGATGATCCGAAACCTTCTCCCAAGCCACAGGGCGGCTTTTCAAACGGCGGAGGACGAAGCTGGGACAAGAACAGGACAGGATTCAGAAACGGAAACGCACAGCGTAAGAATCCCATGGCTGACGATCCCAACCATATATTCGGATTTGTTTATCCCGATGAGAAAACCATACCTTTGAGTGAACTGAACGAGGGAATGACCAATGTATCCGTAAAGGGAATGGTCTTTTCCTATAAAGCCGTTCCCATCAAGGACGAAAGAACCGTGGTTTCCTTTAACATCGCGGACTTTACCGATGCGATAAGCTGCAAGATGTATATTGATACCGCGGAAGCACCCGCGATACAGGAAAAACTCGAACCCGGAACATTCGTAAGGGTTACGGGATTTCTTGAGATAAGCAGCGGAAAGTTCGATCACGGCGATCTGTACATGAAGAATGTAAAGGGTATCGTCAGGATCGATGACTTCAGGACACCGCGTGCGGATAAAGCGGAAAGAAAGAGAGTCGAGCTCCATTGCCATACCAAGATGAGTGATATGGACGGAGTATCCGAGTGCAAGGATATCGTAAAGCGTGCGTTCAAGTGGGGACACAAAGCCGTAGCGATCACCGATAACGGAGTTGTCCAGGGATTTACCGATGCGGGTCACGTATGGGACGATCTCTGGGGCGGCAAGAAGGGTGAAAAGAATAAGAGGATAGAAGCGGGTGATCCGGATCCCGACAGACAGGATTTCTTCAAGATCCTTTACGGAGTCGAGGCTTATCTTGTTGACGATCTTCACAGGATCGTAACGGGAGATGCGAACCTTCCCCTTCTTGAAACGGATTATGTTGTCTACGATATAGAGACCACGGGACTTTCACCCGTCAAGAACAAGATCATCGAGTTCGGTGCGGTCAAGGTTTCGGGCGGTAAGATAGTGGACCGTTTCTCGACCTTCGTAAATCCGGAAGAACCCATTCCTTACGAGATCACAAAGCTCACATCGATAACCGATGATGACGTGAGCGATGCGGATAATATAAGTCTTGTCATGCCCAGATTCCTCAGTTTCTGTGAAGGCTGTGTCTGGGTTGCCCACAATGCGGAATTCGACGTTAACTTCGTAAAGGAAAAATGCCGCGAACTCGGAACTCCCGCAGATCCGGTTTATATCGATACGCTTCCTCTTTCGAGAGTCCAGCTCCCCGGTCACTCCAAGTTCACGCTCGATGCCGTAGCCAAGGCACTCGGCGTAGATCTCGGACATCATCACCGTGCGGTCGATGATGCGGAGTGTACCGCCAATATATTCGTCAAGATGCTCGAACAGCTCCGTGACGAAGGCATGAAGACCCTTGACGATGTCAACAAAAAGGGAGCTTCAAGCACATCGGCCATATCAAAGCTCCGTCCTTCACGCTGCACGATCCTTGCCAAGAATGAACTCGGAAGGATACATCTTTATACCCTTGTTTCGGAATCGCATCTGACCTATTTCAACAGATTCCCGAAGATACCGAAATCACTTGTGGAAAAATACCGTGAAGGTCTGATCGTCGGAAGCGGTAATCAGAACGGTGAGCTGATGGATGCACTGATCGAAGGTCATACCTCCGAGCAGATATCGAATGTCGTAAGCTTCTATGATTTCCTGGAGGTCCAGCCGCCTTCGGCCTATGAATACATGGTCGAAAACGAGCACTTCCCGAACATTACTTCTATCGATGACATACGCGACATCGTAAGGGAAGTCACCGAGCTCGGAAAGCAGTTTAAAAAGCCGGTCGTTGCCACGGGAGATGTTTACTTCCTCGATCCCGACGATGCGATATACCGGGATGTCATCTACGATTCGAAGAGCGAAAACCGTGACAGGATCCTTCCTCCCACGGCACCCCTGTACTTCAGGACAACGGAGGAGATGCTCGAAGAGTTTTCTTTCCTCGGCAGCCAGAAGGCTGACGAGATAGTAATAAAGAACTCTAATATGATCGCGGATATGTGTGAGTGCATTTCTCCGGTAAGGCCCGATAAATGTCCTCCCGTCATTCCCGATTCCGACAAGATGCTCGAGCAGATCTGTTACAACAAGGCCCATGAGATCTACGGTCCCGAGCTCCCTCCGATTGTTACGGAAAGACTCGAAAGAGAACTCAAATCGATCATCTCAAACGGATTCGCCGTTATGTATATCATTGCGCAGAAGCTCGTTTGGAAATCCGTGGAGGACGGATATCTCGTAGGTTCCAGAGGATCCGTCGGAAGCTCTTTTGTTGCGACCATGGCGGGAATCACGGAGGTCAATCCGCTTGTTCCCCATTATTACTGTTCCGAATGTCATTTCTATGATTTTGATTCGGAGGAGGTGCTTAAGTTCAGGGGAAAGGCCGGAGTCGATATGCCCGACCGCAACTGCCCGAACTGCGGAAAGCCGCTCTGCAAGGAAGGCTTTGATATCCCCTTTGAAACATTCCTCGGATTCAAAGGAAACAAGGAGCCCGATATCGACCTTAACTTCTCGGGAGAGTATCAGGCCAAGGCACATAAATATACCGAAGTTATCTTCGGTACCGGCCAGACCTTCCGCGCAGGTACCGTAGGTACCGTCGCCGATAAGACCGCGTTCGGCTTTATCAAGAAATACTTTGAAAAGCGCGGAATACATAAGAGAAATGCGGAGGTCGAATTCCTTCAGAATGGATGCATGGGAGTTAAGCGCAGTACGGGCCAGCATCCCGGCGGAATAGTCGTTCTTCCCAACGGTGAGGATATCAACACCTTTACCCCCGTCCAGCATCCCGCCAATGATATGACCACGGATACGATAACGACTCATTTCGATTATCACTCCATAGATCATAACCTGCTCAAACTCGATATACTCGGACACGATGATCCTACCATGATAAGAATGCTGCAGGATCTGATCGGCTTCGATCCCATCAGGGATATTCCGCTTGATGACAAGAAGGTCATGACTCTTTTCCAGAATACCGAAGCACTCGGCATCACTCCCGATGACATCGGAGGGTGTAAGCTCGGGTGTCTGGGAATCCCGGAATTCGGTACCGACTTTGCGATAAATCTTGTGCTTCAGGCCAAGCCCAAGATGTTCTCGGATCTGGTCAGGATATCGGGACTTTCCCACGGAACCAACGTATGGCAGAACAATGCGGAGGTGCTGATCAATAACGGAACGGCAGACATTTCGACAGCCATCTGTACACGTGACGATATCATGACCTACCTGATCGGTAAGGGAGTTGATTCCGCCGAAGCCTTCAACATAATGGAGGCCGTAAGAAAGGGTAAGGTAGCGGGAAGCCGTAACGCACAGGGCGAGATCACCTTTAAGGACTGGCCCGAGTGGAAAGAAGATATGATCAAGTGCAATATCCCCGACTGGTATATCTGGTCGTGCGAACGCATAGAGTATATGTTCCCCAGGGCTCACGCTGCGGCATATGTAATGATGGCCTGGAGAATTGCGTACTGTAAGATCAATTATCCGCTCGAGTATTATGCGGCATATTACAGTATCAGGGCCAAGGCATTTTCGTATGAGGTCATGTGTCTCGGAAAGGCTCATGTCGAAGCCAAACTGGATGAACTCAAGAAGATAAAGGAAACCTCGGATAAGGATAAGAATGCACCCAAGCTGTCCAACACCCAGGTCGACCAGATGTCTGACCTCAGGATAGTGCAGGAGATGCATGCGAGAGGCTACGAATTCATGCCCATAGACCTGTCTCTCGTAAAGGCAAAGCAGTTCCAGGTAATAAACGGCAAGATCATGCCTGCACTTACGAGCATCGACGGTCTCGGTGCATCGGTAGCCGATGCGATCGCCTTTGAAGGAAAGAAGGGCAAGTTCATGAGCTGCGAGGATTTCAGGATCAGGACCAAAGCCTCCGGAACCGTAACCGATAAGCTTAAGAGTCTGGGTATTTTGGGAGATATTCCCGAATCGAACCAGATGAGCATATTCGATATGTTCGGCGAATAAAACCCGGAAAAAATTTTTTCTTGCATTTTGTTTTGTCTTATTGTAATATAAGCAAGTCGCACAAATGAAAGCGGCTTGCATATGGCTGGTTGGTCAAGCGGTTAAGACGCCGCCCTCTCACGGCGGAAACAGGGGTTCGATTCCCCTACCAGCTGCTTAAGGATCTGCATACTATCGTATGCAGATTTTTTTTGTGAAACAGTCCCCCTATTTCTATTTCTTCCAAATAAATAGATTTGCATTTTTATTTTTTTTGTTGTATATATCTTTACGTTTGGTTTATAAAACGCCCGGAGGATTTTTCATGGCAAAGAATCTTGTAATAGTAGAGTCGCCTGCAAAGGTTAAGACGATCAAAAAGTTCCTTGGCTCGGGATATGAGGTCACCGCATCCCAGGGTCATGTTCGCGATCTTCCCAAGAGCTCCATGGGAATCGATATAGATAATGATTTTGAGCCCAAGTATATAACCATCAGGGGTAAGGGAGACATTCTCGCTTCCCTCAGAAAGGAAGTAAAAAAGGCTGACAATATATATCTTGCAACGGACCCTGACCGTGAGGGAGAGGCTATCAGCTGGCACCTTTATGCCGCTCTTAACCTCGGAAGCAAGAAGTGCTACAGGATCACCTTCAACGAGATCACCAAGAATGCGGTAAAGGAATCCTTAAAGCACCCCAGAGAGGTTGATATGAACCTTGTCGACGCACAGCAGGCAAGACGTGTCATCGACCGTATCGTGGGCTACAGCATTTCCCCCGTTATGTGGGTCAAGGTAAAAAGAGGGCTTTCCGCCGGACGTGTACAGTCTGCGGCGCTTCACATGGTATGTGACAGGGAGAATGAGATAGATGCATTCATTCCCGAGGAGTACTGGAGCCTTGATGCGATCCTTGATGTAAAGGGTGAAAAGAAACCCCTTACGGCAAAATACTACGGCGAGGACCAGTGCAAGAAGACGCTGTCTTCAAAAGCCGATGTAGAGAAGATCATGTCCGAGGTAAAGGACGAGAAGTTTGTTGTCACCGATGTCACCACCGGAACAAGACAGAAGAAGGCTCCCCTTCCTTTCACCACATCAACTCTTCAGCAGGAAGCAGGCAAGACCCTTAATTTCTCAACCTCCAAGACCATGAGCGTTGCACAGCAGCTCTATGAAGGAATCGAGATAAAGGGAGAGGGTACCGTAGGTCTTATTTCCTACCTGAGGACCGATTCGACCAGAGTTTCCGATGAGGCCCAGGCACAGGCATCCAAGTACCTTGCCGATAATTTCGCACCCGAGTATATCGCGGAGACTTCTTCCGACGCCGATACCGGAAAGAGGATCCAGGATGCGCACGAAGCAATAAGGCCCACCCTTCTTACAAGGGAGCCCGAATCACTCAAGGGTCAGCTTTCCAGGGACCAGTACAGACTTTACAAGCTCATCTGGCAGAGATTCCTTGCAAGCCGCATGAATCCCGCAGTATATGAGACTCTTTCGATCAGGATAAACGCAGGTAAGCATGTATTTACCGTTTCATCGAGCAGGCTTACCTTTGACGGATACAGAAAGGTATATATCCAGGCTGACGATACCGAGGATGAAAAGAGCCTTGATTCTGCCGTAAGCGAAAAGTCCGTTCTTTCGCTTAAGGACCTCGATCCCAGGCAGCATTTCACCCAGCCTCCCGCTCATTACACCGAAAGCTCACTCGTAAGGGCTCTCGAGGAGCAGGGCATCGGACGACCCAGCACATATGCTCCCACGATCACCACACTGATCAAGAGACGCTATGTGACCAAGGAACAGAAGAACCTTTACGTAACGGATATCGGACATGCCGTTGACGATCTTATGAGCCAGGCATTTCCTTCGATCGTTGATGCGAAGTTCACCGCAAATATTGAGGGACTTCTCGACGGCGTCGAAGAAGGCGAAGTAAAGTGGAAGACCGTCATCAGGAATTTCTATCCCGACCTTAAGGAGTCCGTCGACAAGGCGAACGAAGAGCTCGACAAGATCGAGATCAAGGAAGAAGAGTCGGATGAAGTATGCGAGAAGTGCGGAAGAAAGCTTGTGATCAAGTACGGTCCTTCCGGTAAGTTCCTCGCATGCCCCGGATATCCCGAGTGCAAGAATACCAAGCCTTACTATGAGAAGACCGGTATTGCCTGCCCTTCATGCGGAAACGAGATCGTTATCAAGATCACCAGGAAGGGAAGAAAGTATTACGGCTGCCTCGGATATCCCGATTGTGAGTTCATGAGCTGGGACAGACCCGCGAAAAAGCCCTGCCCCAAGTGCGGAAAGTTTATGGTGATCAAGGGAAAGAAGGCTGTCTGCTCCGACAAGGAATGCGGACATTCCGAAAATCTCGAAAACGAAGAGTGATATAATTCGTAAAATATTTGAAAAGTTTGTAAAATTGTACAAAAGTTTCTGAAAATTTGCATTGATAAGAGCATATTTATTGTGATACAATCACTCCGTAGCGTAATTTGTGCGTTTATTTCGCGGAGGCAGGTATGAGTAGTGTACAGCTTCTTGATAAGACAAGAAAAATTGGAAGTCTGCTCCACAATAACAATTCCAGCAAGGTTGTATTTAATGATATCTGCTCCGTAATGCGCGATATCCTGTCTTCAAGTGTCATTGTCATCAGCAGGAAGGGTAAGCTTCTCGGTCAGGGACTTCTTCCCGGGGAAGAGCCCATTGCGGAACTTATCGGCGGTAATGTCGGTGAGTTCATTGACAAGATGCTCAACGAAAGACTTCTTTCCGTTCTTTCCACCAAGGAAAATGTAAATCTCGATACACTCGGTTTCGAAAAGACCGATACCAAGATGTACAAAGCCATCATCACCCCGATAGAGATCGCGGGTGAGAGGCTCGGTACTCTTTTTGTGTACCGTACCGATAAAGAGTATGATATCGACGATATCATCCTTCTCGAATACGGAACAACTGTCGTGGGACTTGAGATGCTCCGCTCAGTAAGCGAGGAAAGCGCCGAGGAGAGCAGGAAGATCGCGGTCGTTAAATCCGCCATCAGCACTCTTTCTTTTTCCGAGATGGAAGCAATTGTTCACATATTTGATGAACTTCAAGGCGACGAGGGTATATTGGTAGCGAGCAAAATAGCCGATAGAGTAGGTATAACAAGAAGTGTTATCGTTAACGCGCTCAGAAAGTTCGAAAGTGCCGGCATCATCGAATCGAGATCTTCCGGCATGAAGGGCACATATATCAAGATCCTCAACGAGTATGTTTTCGACGAGATCGGATCCATGAAGGTATCCCAGGGCATCAAGTAGCTTGAAAGCATGCTGCAGGGCGCGGTATAATGATCTCACAACATAAAACGGATTGACGTATGTTAAAAGGATTTACTTTCGGGTAGGTCCTTTTTTGTATATAAGAAACCGCCTTTTACCGATCGGTTTCTTTTTACACAAGATTTTGTGGTGAAGGCCCGCAGTTCTAAAAAGATATTGTGTTTTTTGGTATTTTCAGTATAATTAATATTTGGTAAGGTATAAAAGAAGGACTTTTATGCCTAAAAAGGAGTGTTTATGGTCAATACAAGTGCATTTGATTATATTAACGTGCTTGAAAAAGCCGCTGATGCTTCCTGGTTAAGGGATCAGTGCATTTCCAACAACATCGCCAACGTAGATACTCCGGGCTACAAGAGACAGGATGTTGATTTTGAGTCCGTCCTTGAAAAGGAACTCGGATATCGCAGAACCGAATCAATGGATGAAAAGGTTGCCGGCGTTAATCTCTCCAGACTCAAAGTCGGGGCTTATACTGACGCTGCAAACTTTTCATACCGTACCGACAAAAACAATGTCGATATAGAGAATGAAAACGTACTGCTTGCAAGAAACCAGCTTCAGTACCAGGGACTTATGAGAAGCATCAACGCGGAGTTTGAAAATCTCCAGCGTGTAATGAAGTAATGAAAGGAGTATCCTATGGGAATGTTTACGGCATTTGACATCAGCGCATCCGGCCTTACAGCCCAGCGTTACAGGATGGATATCATATCCGAGAACGTTGCGAATGCGAACACAACCCGTACCAAGGATGGGTCTCCTTATGTGAGAAAGGTTGTCTACTTTGAGGAAAAGGGTGTCAGGGGAAGCGATACCTTCAGTCATGTCCTCAATTCCGTTTCCAAGAATTACGCGGGTAAGGGAGTTAAGGTTTCCAGGGTATTGGAGGATCATGTGAATCCACAGAATATGGTCTACGATCCTTCACATCCCGATGCGGATGAGAACGGATATGTAATGTATCCCAATGTCAATATCATTACCGAGATGACGAACCTGATCGATGCGAGCCGCTCATACGAAGCAAACGCAACGGCATTTGAAGCTACCAAGGCTATGACGCAGCAGGGACTTCAGATGGGACAGGGTTGATCGTAAGAGGGGGATAAATGAACGCATCACTTGTACATGAACTTACCGGTGCAGCTGAGTTTTACAAGACATCATCGGCTGCAAAGGGTGTTAATTCGCTTCAGGGGGAAAGCTCCGAGGGAACTCTTTTTTCCTCGGTGTTCAATTCGGCTGTAGACAGCATCAAGACCACCAACGCATATCTGTCGGAGGCGGAGAACCAGGAGATCCTGTTTGCACTGGGTCAGTCCGATTCCGCACACGATCTCACCGTGGCTCTTGAGAAAGCTCAGACCGCTCTTCAGTATACCATTGCCGTAAGGGACAGACTCCTCGAAGCTTATAAAGAAATAATGCAGATGCAGGTGTGATTTATTAGTGATCCGTAAATCACTTATATATGTCACTTGTCAGGAGGCTTGAAATGCCCGAGAGAATCAAGGAGACAATTGAAAAGATCAAGGAATGGTGGAACAAATTCACCGCGAGACAGAAAGGCATTATCATCGGCCTTGTACTTTTTGCGATCGCGGTCTTTGCTCTCATCATCTTTTTTGTTTCCAGGCCTAAGTACAAGGTTCTGATCACCGCACCCAATACCAAGGATGCATCCCAGATCATAGCGATCCTGGACGAGAATGCCATTGCACACACCGAATCCCAGGATGCGCTTACCATCAGTGTTCAGACTTCCCAGTACACCCAGGCTGAACTTGCTCTCGGTTCATCGGGGTACGTTCCCGAGGAGTATTCTCTCGAGGATGCCCTCAGCAGCAATCTTTCCACCACGAATTCCGACCGTGCCAAGATGTACCAGCTGTATTACGAGAATAAGCTTAAGGCCGTGATCCTTGACATCGACGGAGTCGAAAGCTGCAAGGTAAATCTTAATATACCCGAAGATACCGGAACTCTTATCTCCAACGAGGAGGAGTCATCCGCATATATCCAGATAGAGCACGACGGAAGCTTTACCGCTGCCAAGGCTGCCAATCTGGCAAAGTGCATCCAGACATTCTTAAGAAACAGCAATACCGCGAACATCACGATACTTGATTCCGACGGTACGCTTCTTTTTGCGGGCGGAGATGATTATTCATCATCGGGCATCGCCAATTCCATGCAGGAGCTTCGCAACCAGGCCGAGGCAATGATCGCAAACCAGGTAAAGAGGGTTCTTCTCGGAACTCCCAATTACAATATGGTCGAAGTCACCAGTCATCTCGATATGGATTACTCCAACTACGAGAAGACCGTCAAGGAATATTATGCAAATTCCGACCGTACAGAGGGTATGCTCTCACATGAAGAGCAGTATGAGTCGACCGCGGAGAACGGCGTGGGCGGTATTCCCGGAACCGATTCAAACGGTGAAGGAACCACCTATGTTACCAGCGATTACGGAACCAGTTCCCAGTCGACAACCGAGCTTGAGAAGGATTATCTTCCCAATGAATCCTCCGAGTACAAGGTAACTCCCGCAGGTGCGATCAATTATCCCAATTCATCAATGTCCATTGCCGCCATCTCTTATAAGGAGATCCGCGAAGAGGACGTCAAGGCACAGGGACTTCTCGACGGAACCACATGGGAAGAGTATAAGCTTGCCAATTCCGCAGACAAGAAGCTTGAAGTCGATCCCGAGCTTTATCAGATTGCGGCAAACGCTACCGGTATCCCGGTTGAAAATATCACCATCGTTGCCTACGAGTCACCGATATTCTATGACAAGGAAAGCCTTGCGATAAGCTGGACCACGGTCCTTTCCGCATTCCTTATCATTCTCATACTCGGACTTCTCGCCTTCGTCATTCTCAGGAGCATGGGCGGCAGGAAGAACGAAGAGGAGACTGAGACCGAACTTTCCGTTGAACAGCTTCTTCAGTCCAATCCCGAGCCTCAGATCGAGAACATTGATGTTGAGAATAAATCTGAGACCAGAAGGATGATAGAAAAATTTGTCGATGAAAATCCCGAGGCTGCTGCAGCTCTGCTTCGTAACTGGCTGACAGACGACTGGGGCTGATCTAAGGAGTAACCCTAAATGGCTTTATCTTCATCAAATGATCTGAGCGGAGTTCAGAAAGCTGCGATACTTCTCATCACACTGGGACCTGAGAGGAGCGCAGGTATATTCAAGCACCTCAAGGAAGAGGAGATCGAAGAGCTTACCCTTGAGATAGCCAACACAAGAACCGTCGGTCCCGATGTCAAGGAAGCGATACTCGAAGAATTCTACGGAGTATGTCTTGCCCAGCAGTATATCGCAGAGGGCGGTATCAATTACGCGAGAGAACTTCTCGAGAAATCGCTCGGAAGCGAAAAGGCGATGGATGTCATCGGAAGACTTACCGCATCGCTTCAGGTCAAGCCTTTTGAATTCGTACGCAAGACAGACGCGACACAGCTCATTAACTTCATTCAGGATGAGCATCCTCAGACGATCGCACTCATCCTTTCGTATCTGGCGCCCGGACAGGCCGCACAGATCATATCCGGACTTTCACCCGACCGTCAGGCAGACGTTGCCAGAAGGATCGCGGTCATGGACAGAACCAGTCCCGATGTCATCAAGGAAGTCGAGAATGTCCTCGAACAGAAGCTGGCATCCCTTGTCAATCAGGACTACACGATCATCGGCGGCGTCGATTCGGTTGTCGAGATACTCAACTCCGTCGACCGCGGTACCGAGAAGCACATCATGGAGTCCCTCGAGATCGAAGAGCCCGAGCTTGCCGACGAGATCAGAAAGAAGATGTTCGTATTCGAAGACATCCTTCTTCTCGACGACAGATCCATACAGAGAGTGCTGCGTGACGTTGATAACAATGATCTCGGCATTGCTCTCAAGGCAGCCAATGAACAGGTACAGAATGCTATATTCAACAACCTTTCAAAGCGTCTTGCAACCATGATAAAGGAAGACATGGAATTCATGGGTCCTGTACGTATGAAGGATGTTGAAGAAGCTCAGCAGAAGATTGTTAATATTATCCGTAAACTGGAGGATTCCGGCGAGATCGTTATCTCCAGAGGCGGCGGAGATGAGATAGTTGTCTAACCTGTATAAAACCTCGTATATGAATATGGGAAATGACAAGCGTGTCATTGATATGAACGAGCTTGTCAAGAAACGTATCGATGCCCTCGGCATGAAAATGCAGAGGCCTGAGAATTCAGGTTTTGTGGATGACATCAATGCGGATTCTAAGGGTGCGATGGAGCTGGTTGAGGGAATTACGCTCGACAGTGATTTTGAACCCGGCATCGAAGGTATCACGAGAGACGACAGCGGATTTACGGAAGCAGATTTTTCCGGCTCGGTCATCAAGGGCGACCGGCTTGAAGACGCCAGGCAGATGGTCGAGGACGCCAAGGCCGAAGCTGCAAGGATACTTGATGAAGCAAAGGCGTCTGCCGACGAGATCGTAGCTTCGGCTAATGCTAAGGCAGCATCCATCGAAAGCGATGCAAAGAGCAAGGGCTTTGACGAGGGATATTCGGAAGGCTCCGCAAGGGCGGCGCAGGAATTACAGGACAAGGTCGAAGCACTCGATAAGGAAAAGGAAGAGCTTGAGGAGCTGTATCAGAAGAGACTCAATGATATGGAACCCGAGCTTGTCGATACGATCACCGATGTCTATGAGCATGTTTTGAAGACCGATCTTAAGATACACAAGACGATCGCGGGACATCTTGTTGCAAATGCTCTCAGGAACATTGAAGGAGCAAGGAGCTTCCTGATACATATAAGCAAGGACAATTTCGACTACGTCAATTCGCGTAAGAGCGTTCTTGAAGAAGCAGCCAAGGCTCCCGGCAGTGTCATTGAGATAATGGAGGATATATCCCTTCCTCCCGATTCGTGCATGATCGAAACGGACGGCGGCATATTCGACTGCAGTCTGGGTACGGAGCTTTCGGAACTGTCAACAAAACTTAAGCTTTTGTCATACAGCAGGGATGAACAAGAATGATCAGAAGGCCGGTTCATCCGGCCTTTCGTTATATGAGGCGGCGGGACATTAAATGGTAACCGTAAGGGACGTGGATTATTCGAAATACAATAAAGCCGTGCAGTTTACCTTTTTCAAGAAGATGGGAAAGGTTGTTAATGTTGTCGGTCTTACGATAGAATCCGCGGGCCCCGATGCCAAGCTCGGCGATCTGTGCCGCATAATCCCCAAGAGCGACGATATCCATGAAGCAACGGAAGATGAGATACTTGCCGAGGTTGTAGGCTTCAAGGACAAGAAGACACTGCTTATGCCTTACGGAGTAACCGACGGTATCGGTCTCGGAAGCATGGTCATAAATACCGGTTATCCCCTGATGGTCACAGTAAGCAGACAGCTTCTGGGTAAATCACTCAACGCACTCGGTGTGCCTGTTGACGGGACGCAGATAGAAGGCGAGAGATATTCGGTTGAGAACGCTCCGCCCGATCCCATGCAGAGAGCTATAATCGATGAAGTCCTTCCGCTCGGAGTCAAGGCCGTTGACGGCATGATAACTCTCGGCAAAGGACAGCGTATCGGAATATTTGCCGGTTCGGGTGTAGGTAAATCCACACTCATGGGTATGTTTGCAAGGAACACAAAGGCTGACATCAACGTCATAGCACTCATCGGAGAGCGAGGCAGAGAGGTCAGGGAATTCATAGAAAGAGATCTCGGTGAAGAGGGTATGAAGAGGAGCGTTGTAGTGGTCGCAACCAGTGACCGCCCCGCTCTCGAAAGAAAAAAAGCCGCTCTTACCGCAACCGCGATCGCGGAATATTTCAGGGATCAGGGAGAGGACGTTCTTCTTATGATGGACTCCCTTACCAGATTCTCCATGGCACAGCGTGAGATAGGACTTGCGAGTGGTGAGCCTCCGGTAACCAGAGGATATCCGCCCTCGGTTTATTCCGAGATGCCCAAGCTCCTTGAAAGAGCGGGCAGATCCAGCAAGGGTTCTATCACAGGACTTTATACCGTCCTTGTAGACGGAGATGATTTCAACGAGCCCATAACCGATACGGCAAGAAGTATCCTTGACGGGCACATCATGCTCGACAGAAAGCTCGGTCATAAGAATCATTATCCTGCAATAGATGTCCTTATGAGCATCTCGAGATGCATGAGCTCCATCTGCGACAAGAAGCACAAGATGGCTGCAAGCAGGCTCAAGACGGTTCTTGCGACATACAATGAAGCCGAAGACCTGATAAATATCGGCGCATACAAGAGCGGTTCGAACCCGAACATCGACTATGCGATAAGCAAGATAAATGCCGTAAATGATTTCCTTTGTCAGGACACTGATGCCAAATACACATTCGAAGAGAGCGTTTCGCTTCTGGAAGAGCTCTTCGATGATGAAAAGAAATAACGGGTAGGACAAGATGGCAAGATTCCGCTATAAAATGCAGAATATCCTGAGTATCAAGGAAAAGATGGAAACGCAGGCCAAGCAGGCCTTTGCGGATGCCAAAAGAAAACTTGACCTTGAGCAGGAAGCACTCGACAGACTTTTCCTGAAAAAGGAAGATGTCGAGCGCCATGCCGTTGAAGTATTGCAGGGAGAACTTGACCTGCACGAGATAGAAGATTCCCAGATGGCCAGGATAATCATTGACCGGAGGATCGAAGAACAAAAGCACAGGGTAAACCGTGCGACGCTTGAGCTTGAGACTGCGAGAGCCCTCCTTGAGGAAGCCGTCAAGGAGCGCAAGACGCACGAAAAGCTCAAGGAAAAACAGTTTGACGAATTCGTCCGTGAGGAGAACCGCACGGAAAGCAAGACCATAGACGAACTGACCACCTATACATACGGACAGAAGGTAACGGAAAATGGCTAAAGAACTTACTCCCGAAGAGAAGGCCGCGCAGGAAGAAAAAAAGCGCCTTCAGGAAGAAAAGAAAAAACTGAAAAAAGAGCAGGCCCAGCAGAAAAAGGAAGCCAAGAAAAGGGCCAAGGAGATAGCCAAGCAGGAAGAAGAGCTTGAAAGCGACGAGGACACGGGCGGTTTTGTGACATTTATCGCCACCGTGTTCATCGTACTTCTTTGGCTTGCCGTGATCGTTGTCATCATCAAGCTCGATGTCGGCGGATTCGGAAGCGGGGTTCTTGCACCCGTTCTTAAGAATGTTCCCGTGATCAACAGGATCCTTCCCTCCGGTACCGCGACCGAGACGCTCAATCCCGATATGTACGGTGGCTACACAAATCTTCAGGATGCGGTCAGCAGGATCTATGCTCTCGAGACCGAGCTCGATGCAGTAAAGGGAGCTTCCGCAGTTAAGGATGAGAGGATCGCCGCTCTTGAGGCGGAAGTTACGAGATTATCCGAGTTCGAGACCATGCAGGTTGATTTCCAGCGTATAAGGAACGAATTTTACGAGGAAGTCATCTATGCCGAGAACGGTCCAGGACCCGAGGAATATGTAAGATATTACGAAACCATGGATCCCACGACGGCCGAGTTTATCTATAAGCAGGTGGTCGAACAGCTTCAGGTTTCCAAGGAGATCCAGGATTACGTCCAGGCTTATTCCAACATGAAGCCCAAGGAGGCGGCCGCACTCTTCGAGAAGATGACGGATACCGAGGGAATACAGCTTGCGGCCAGGATACTCGGAGCAATGAATCCCGAGGACAGAGCCAAGATATTCAACGAAATGGACAAGGATATTGCGGCCAGGATCACAAAAATTCTCGATCCCGAAAGTTAACCCTTAAGAAATCATCTTCTTTTGCCGATATAAATTCCGGCAGGGATTTTACTCTGCGCAACCCTATATTGGAAGAAAGGAAGGTAGTATCATATGGGCATCACACCTATCATGGATGCCCCGGTGATCCCCGATCAGCTTGTGACCAAGGTCACATCCGTGAATGCGGCTCCAAAGGAAGGCACTGATTTCAGATCCGTATGGAACGATCAGGCCGGTGCCAAAGCCGCTCAGTCCAAGGAAACGGACATTACCGCAAGCTATTCAAGGGATAACGGTTCCGAAAGAAAAGCGGATGTTTCAAAAGCTCCCGCTGCGGAAAATACCGGGAATGCATCAAAGACAGATGTGAAGGGCACGGATAGCCCCGAAAAAGCCGTCTCCGAACCTAAGGATGACGACAAAATGCTCAAGGATGAGGAAATCGTATCCGCAACAGAGGCACTGAGCACGATAGTATCGGAGCTTGGGCAGAAGATTGCGGAAATTCTGAATGTTTCGCCTGAGGAATTTCAGGGTCTTCTTGAGGCGAACGGCATAACAGAGTCCGATTTGCCGGATAAGGACATAATGAGTTCATTCCTCGTAAACGCACTCGGTGCCGAATCAAAGCTCGATCTTCTTACAGATGAAGCCGGATGTGAGATATTCAAGGCCGGCATGGAGATCCTTACGGAAGTACTTGCATCGGACTCCCCCGTTGGAGAGATGACTGTATCTGAACTGGTAGATGCTGTTAATAAGGCACTTCCCGAAGGAGACCGGGGACTTCAGACTGTTATGCCCGAGGTTAAGCCGGAAGACCCCAAAACCGAATCCGTTGACAGATTCGTAAGGAATCAGGACGGGGATTTTGAACTCGTTTCCGTCAGTGAAAGCGGTTCCGTGACCGGAGAAGCCAAGGTTGTAATGCAGGCGCAGGAGGCTTCCAAGGACGGAAAAGGATCGGAGAATAACGGCGAAGAGCATGCCGCAGGCGCTCACGGCCAGTTCCAGATCCAGACTGACGGACCTGCCGATATCGAGGCACCCGCTCCCGAAGCTCCGATCTCATATACCGAGAATGCAAATGAGATAGCAGACCAGATCCTGGATAATATGAAGACCGTTACGAACGGAGATTTCTCCGATGTCGAGATGCAGCTTCATCCCGCATCACTCGGTACTCTTCATATCCATGTAACCAATAATGCCGGTGTCATCACCGCCAGTTTCGTGACCGAGAACGAAGCAGTCAAGGCCGCTGTCGAGAGCCAGATGGTAAGACTTGCCGAGCAGTTCGAGGAACAGGGCATAAAGGTTGAAGCGGTAGAAGTTACCGTTGCTTCCCACAGCTTTGAAGGCAATCTCGACCAGAGTGCCGGACAGCCCGAAGGCGGAAACGAAAGCGGAAGAAGCCACTCACGTACCAGAAGGATCGATCTTTCCGGTATGGATGACGAACTCGATACATCCGATATGGATGAAGATGAGAGGATCGCCGCCGAGATGATGGCTGCAAACGGCAATAAGGTAGATTACACGGCCTGATCGTCTGCGCATATGCGCAGACCTTCGGGACTGTCGAAAGGAGATAATACATGTCATCTGTTTCAGCATCTTCAGCAACAGTCAAGAACGGTGAGATAGTTACAAGTGCATCCCAGGATTCTCTTTCCAAGGTTAACGAAAAGAGTAATTCCGGCATGGACAAGGATGCGTTCCTTCAGCTTCTTGTAGCTCAGATGAAGTACCAGGATCCTCTGGAGCCCACTTCAAACACCGAATATATTTCCCAGTATGCACAGTTCTCACAGGTAGAAGCTCTCAACAACATGTCCACCACGATGGAGCTTTCCAGATACAGCACCTATGTAGGAAAGGAAGTCATCCTCGAGAGCACCGACGGAAGCGGAAAGTCAACCCAGACCAGAGGTTTTGTCGATTACGTTACCTTCGAAGAGGGCAAGGCATACCTGTCAATTGAAGGAAATCTCTATAAAGCATCCGATATCGTTTCCGTTATCAGCAGTGAGTTCTCCACAGCCGAGGATATTGCCAAGCAGTTCGCAGAGACGATAAAGGATCTTCCCGCGATCGATCAGATCACCATCGAAAACAACGGAAACACCATCACCAATCTCCTTAACCTCTATAATTCCATCGGGGATTATGAGAAGAGCTTCATCGACGATGATGATGTCGCCAAGATGAACCTTTACGTTGCAAAGCTTAACGATCTTCTTATCGCTGCCGCAAATGCAGCCGCAAAAGAAGAGGAAAATACGAATTCTTCCGAAGAAACCGCAGAAACCGCTGAGGAAACCGCCGGATCGGCAGGTGCCGCAGAGGCTGTTTCGGATGAAAATGCATAAAACGGTTAAGAAATATAAGGAGAGTGCCGATATATGTAATTGAAGGAGGAAAAGCGTATGGAAATGAATGTTCAGGCTCTTTATGCAGCCGGCTTATCCAAATCCATCGGCTTTACGCCGAACGCCAAGTCTCCCGAAACCGCACAGAGTTCTTTTTCGAAGATCCTTTCGGAAAAGGCCGGTGAAAGCTCTCAGGTAAAGTTCTCCAAGCACGCATCCTTAAGAATGAGCGATCGCGGACTTGAGATGACGGGAGAGCAGCTCGGAAGACTGGAAAGCGGCACCGATATGGCGGCGGACAAGGGAATAAAGGATTCACTCGTCATGATCGACGATATGGCCTTTATCGTAAATGTCCCTTCGAGAACCGTTATAACAGCACTTGAAGCCGGAAACGAAAATGTATTCACAAATATAAACGGAGCGGTTATAGCTTGATATGCCGGACCTGGATGGAGGCCGGGGTACCCGAATGACAGAAGGACCCCTCAAAGCTAACCGGAAGCGCTCGCTTCATGCGGCCATGGATCTGCCGCAACTCTCCACTTTTTAAAAATGGAGGAAACTGCCTTATGATGAGATCTCTTTACTCTGGTGTTGCGGGTCTTAAGACTCACCAGACCAAAATGGACGTTATCGGTAACAATATCGCTAACGTTAACACTACCGCGTTCAAATCCAGTTCAGTTACCTTCGCGGATCTGATGTCCCAGACCACACAGTCCGCATCGGGTGCAAACGCTACCACAGGTGTCGGCGGTGTCAATGCCCGCCAGATCGGTCTCGGTGTTAAATCAGGAGCCATCAACGTAAACATTTCTTCACAGGGTTCCGCTCAGTCGACCGGAAATCCTTTCGATATCATGATCACCGGAAGCAACTTCTTCGTAGTTTCCGACGGTCTTGCCAATTACTTCACCCGTGACGGTTCATTCTATGTAGACGGTGTCGGAAACCTCTGCATGACTTCCACCGGTTACAACGTAATGGGTTGGGGCGTGGATCCCGAGACTCTTTCCATCAAGCAGGATACCGTTCAGGCTCTCCGCATCATGAGTGCCGAGAACCTTACATATCCCCCTGAGGCAACAACCAAGGGAACCGTCACCGGTATTCTCGACAAGAACGATACCGATGTTAACTCCGAAGCAGGTAAGACCGTAAACCTTAACCTCTACGATTCACTCGGATACGAGTACACCGCAAGATTCGTCATCAAGTCAACCGATGAGGACGGAGAGTATTCCGCAGAACTCACCAAGCTTCTTGACGCCAAGGGAAATGAGATCGACATCTCCGGAGCGGGAGACATCTTCGGTAACAGCACATCCGTAAAGGATGCGGCTGCGGTCACCTTCAACAGCAACTCATTTGCATGGGATACCACCTCTAAGGCACTTACCGATAAGGCTACACCCACTCCCAATGTCATCGCCCAGCTCAGCACCGTAGCTTCCTCTTCATCCGCTACAGCTGAGGAACAGCAGGCTGTATATGATGAGATTGCCAAGGCGTACGGTTATGAAGGCAATACGGATGCATTCCTCAACATGTACGTTACCGTCGGAACTACCGATTATACCGTCAAGGCTCTAATCCAGAATGCGGCAGACGGATCCACCACTCCCAATATCTTCGATCCCGATGCGGATACCGCTACGACCACTTTTAACTTTGATGCCGCAGGAAGAAATTTCGTAGGACAGCTCCTTAAGTTCGATACCGATACCGGACTTTTCGATTCCATCGGCGGAAACATCCTCGGAGATACCACGCTCCAGCTTTCCAAGATCATCGCAAATACCACTGACAATACTTCGAACTATTCGGACATTTCCCTCAACTGGGCCGGAATCTCAATGTTCAACAACAACGGAACCTCCACCATCACCGCTACCTACGGCGATAAGGACGGCATCGGAACCGGACGTAAGCTCGGTGACATGATCGGAGTTTCCATCCAGAGAGACGGAATGATCTATGCAAGCTATGATAACGGTATGACCAAGCTCCTCGGTCAGATCGCAACCGCAAGCTTCCCCAATTCATCGGGTCTTGAGAAGCACGGCGATAACCTCTATCAGGCTACCATGAACTCAGGTTCATTCGACGGAATAGGAGTAGACGTTACCGCATCCGGCGGCTACATGTCCACCGGCGTTCTCGAAATGAGTAACGTTGACCTCTCAGCGGAATTTACCGAGATGATCACCACCCAGCGTGGATTCCAGGCTAACTCACGTATCATCACCGTTTCCGATACACTTCTTGAAGAGCTCACCAACCTCAAGAGATGATAACGTAAACTGACTGACCGGGCAGGATCACCTGCCCGGTTTTTTTCAAATTTTCTGAAAATTCATGCCACAATATATAGTGTTTGTGATATAATTGTGATGGCTATATTTAGACCGTTTGAGGAGGGGAAAATCTCATGATCGAAGTGACCAGATTGAATGGTACTAAACTGCTCATAAACCCCCATTTACTCGAGACTGTAGAAGAGACTCCGGACACCGTTATAACCCTTACTACAGGCCACAAGATAATAGTAAAAGAAAGTAGACAAGATATCAAAAATCTTGTAAAATCTTATAGAAAAGGTATCATGGCTGACGAATGACGTTAGCCCGATTTTTGTTGAGGTAAATTACACGTGGATTTAGCTTCGCTGATTGGATTTTTAATGTGTTTCGGCATGCTTGCGTTCGGTATCATTCAGGCTGCCGGACTGGGTGGTGTCGGTAACTACATCGACATCCCTTCCGCCATCATAACATTTGGCGGTGCTTTTGCTGCGGTTATGACCTCATACAGCATGAGTGATTACCTTGCGGGCCTTAAGAGCATCAAGCTCATTTTCAAGGCACCGTCCGTCAATACTCCCGATCTGATCAAGAAGATAATAGATCTTTCCAACGTAGCCCGTAAGGAAGGACTGCTCTCACTTGAAGAATCCGCATCGGATATGGATGAGCCCTTCCTGAAAAAGGGCGTTCTTCTCGTTGTTGACGGTACCGATCCCGATCTCGTAAGAGGCATTCTCGAGACCGAGATGGAATGCATCGATTCAAGACACAAGAACACATCGGGATTCTGGGAGACACTTGCTTCCATGGGTCCCGCGTGGGGAATGATAGGAACCCTGGTCGGACTCGTAAACATGCTCAACAACATGTCGGACGCTTCGTCGATCGGTCCTTCCATGGCAGTCGCACTCATTACCACCCTGTACGGTTCACTGCTTGCAAACTGGATCTGTACGCCTACCGCGGCCAAGCTCAAAGCGGACAATGCCGTGGAGATGATGCAGAAGCAGGTCATGATCGAGGGACTGCTTTCGATCCAGGCAGGTGAGAACCCCAGAGTAATCGAAGAGAAGCTTAAATCCTTCCTTGCACCCAAGGAAAGAGAGAGCGCAGGATCCGGCGGAGACGAAGCCGGCGAATAACACGCTAACGGGACTTGCAGAAGTCTTTGGATATTAAACAGATAGGTCTGAAGTATGGGTAAGAAAAAAGAAGAAGCCCCACCGGCGGGATCGCCCGCGTGGATGGCCACATTCTCAGATCTGATGAATCTGCTGCTATGCTTTTTCGTTCTTCTGTTCTCGATGTCGACCATCGATGAAGCCAAGCTCAATGAGATCATCGCATCGATGAGCAGTTCGTTCAGCGTATTCAGCAGCGGATCCACCTCCATCGGAGAAGGCATCCTTATCAGCAACGGGGTCAGCCAGCTCAACGAACTGGCGGAATACATAAACAGCACAGGACGCACTGCCGAATCCGAGAGCGATACGGATCAGATCGAGGTATACGATACCCAGTCCGGCGGTCAGGAACAGACTGACATCACCGAGCAGACGGGCACGCAGACACTCGAAAAAGCGGCTGAACAGGTCGAGCAGGCCAATCTTCAATCCAACGAAGAGCTTGCGGAGATCATAGGTGAAGCCATTTCCGAAAGCCAGCTCTCCGATCAGATAGACGTAAGCTTTACATCACAGTACGTAATGCTCACGATGAAGGGTTCGATACTCTTTTCACCCGGAAGCGCAACTCTCAATGAAGATTGCAAGCCGGTCCTCGACAGGGTCGCGACCATTCTCGAAAGATACGCACGCGGTGAGATTGAAATTGACGGTCACACCGATAACGTACCCATGAACAGCGCAAGGTTCCCCTCAAACGAGGAACTGTCCAGCGCAAGAGCAATGTCGGTTTTCTATTATCTCGTAGAGACCAGCAGCCTCAATCCTTCCCTGATCAAGCATTCGGGATACGGTGAGAGAATGCCGATAGCCGACAATTCCACCGAAGCGGGAAGAGCACGTAACAGACGTGTTGAGATAAGAATTTATAACAACAATTAGGGTGGGGGAAAGATATCCTATGAAAAAGAATCTGCTCACGGTCCTTATACTGGCTCTGCTCATCGTCAATCTTACCTTCTCGGTCATCACGATGATCAGCATCACCGGTACCAATAAGAAGACCGCTGCACTTGTCGATACTATCGCAACAGTACTCAATCTTGAGCTGGCTACGGACGGAGAGGACGAAGGTCCTGCCGTAAGCCTTGCAGATACCGAGATCTATACCATCGGTGATTCGATGACCATACCTCTCAAGGCAGGAGAGAGCGGCAAGCAGGAATATATGATCTGCAGGATCGCACTTTCGATCAATACGAAGGATGACGATTACAAGAAGTACAATTCCGAGACCATCGGTACTTACGAGAACTACATCAAAGAGGCTATCGAGGGAGTTATCTCCAGTTATGATTCGGCATATCTGAGCAATCCCGCCAACCGTGACGAAGTCAAGAAGGAATGCCTCGCAGCCATTCAGAAGTGGCTTGATTCCAAGGTTGTATATGACATATCCATCAGTGATGTGAAGTTCGGATAAAACGCACGGAGGTTTGCCCGGTGGGTGAGATCCTTTCGCAAAACGAAATAGACGCCCTCTTAAACCAGCTCTCGTCAGGCGAATTGGATGTGGAGTCCATCTCCAATGCAGAGGAAAAGCCGGTCAAGGATTATGATTTCAGCAGGCCTACCAAGTTCTCCAAGGAGCACCTGCGTACTCTTGAGATAATCTTTGAGCATTACGGAAGACTCATTTCCACGAACCTTCCCGTTATTCTGAGAAAGAACGCACAGGTTACCGTAGCCAGTTCCGAGACGGTTACGTTCAGCGAGTTTACCAACGCTCTTTCAAACCCCAGTATTCTCGGAATAGTCGGATTTGAACCTCTGGGCGGCAACATCATAATCGATCTTGCCACCAACATTGCTTTTTCCATGATAGACAGAATGCTCGGCGGTGAAGGAACCCCTCTTGACAAGACGAGAGAGTTCTCCGATATCGAGCTTTCGATACTCCAGAAGATCATGGTCATGTTTACACAGCTCCTCCGTGATCCCTGGAAGAACGTGCTTGAAGTATCGCCTGTGCTTACAAGGCTTGAGACCAATCCCCAGTTTGCACAGATCATAGCACCCGGTGAGATGATCGCCGTTGTGACCCTCAACATCAAGATCGGTGATGTTGAAGGCTTTATGAATATGTGTCTTCCTTTCATCACTCTCGAAGACGTCATGGACAGACTCAATACCAAGTTCTGGTATTCGACCATGCAGGAGAACAAGGATGAATATGCGAAGGACAATATCGAGGCAATGCTGAAGAGGGTTGTGATCCCCGTCAAGGCTGTTCTCGGTACAAGCAAGATCTCCGTAAGCGATTTCATGAATCTTCAGGTCGGTGACTGCATAAGGCTCGATGCCAAGGTGGACTCCGATATGAATATATATGTCGGTAATATCAAAAAATTCACCGCCCTGCCCGGTGCCAGTGACGATTCGTATGCTGTCAGGGTAACTTCGGTGATTAGAGAGGAGGAGTAACAGATGGATGGAATGCTGTCCCAGGATGAGATTAATGCTCTCCTTAGCGGTATGGATCTGTCTGGAGATGAAGCTCCGGATTTAAGTGGGGTAGATATGCCCCAGGCTACGGAAAAACCTTCTACTGACCCTTATCTGGTTGATGCACAGCCCGTAACCGGCGGTGATGAACTTCTCAATGAGGTTGAGAGGGATGCCATCGGTGAAGTTGCTAATATCAGTATGGGTTCTTCGGCGACCACGCTTTACTCCCTCGTCAACAGGAAGGTCAATATCACCACACCGGTCGTTACGCTGTGTACGTGGCAGGAACTTATAGAGAACTTCGAGAAACCCTGCGTGTTTATCAGGATCAAATACACCAAGGGTCTCGACGGATCGGATATACTCGTCCTGAAAGAACAGGATGTTAAGGTCATCACAGACCTTATGATGGGCGGAGACGGTACAAACACCGATGGAGAGCTCGGAGAACTTCATCTCTCCGCGATCTCCGAGGCAATGAACCAGATGATGGGTTCATCCGCCACATCCCTTTCGACAATGCTCGGAACGATGATCGATATCTCACCGCCGGAAAGCTCACTTCTCGATCTTAAGAGCTTTGATGACGGCTCGGCGATCTCTCCTTTCCTCGGCGGAACGTTCTGCATGATCCAGTTCTCGATGCAGATAGGAGAGAATCTCGTAGATTCGACCATCATGCAGCTGTATCCCATAGATTTTGCGAAGAAGATTGTTGAAACATTCATGGGCACACAGCATGCCGAGGAGCCCGCTCCCGAACCCGCACCCGCTCCGGCACCGGCACCCGGACCTGCTCCGGGACCCGCACCCACACCGATGGGTCAGCCTATGGGACAGCCTATGGGAGATCCTTCCCAGATGGGCTACGGCCAGCCGATGGGTATGCCCCAGATGGGTTACGGCCAGCCGATGGGAATGCCTCAGATGGGTTACGGAATGCCGATGGGCGGTATGCCTCAGATGGGATACGGACAGGCACCTCAGCCTATGAACATCCAGGCCGCAACATTCCAGAATTTCAGCGGCGATCTGAGCAGTATCCAGGGCGGAGAAAATATCGGACTTATAATGGATGTGCCTCTTGAGGTCACGGTTGAACTCGGCAGGACATCAAAATCAATTTCCGATATCCTCAATTTTGCTCCCGGTACGATCATCGAACTTGACAGGATCGCCGGTGAACCGATAGACGTGCTTGTTAACGGCAAGTTTGTCGCAAAGGGCGAGGTTGTTGTTATCGAAGAGAACTTTGGTATCAGAGTAACAGAGATAATTAAGCAGTAATTACTACCTGACGGTACATTAATATTTTTCGGAGGATTTTAATTATGGCAAAGAATATCCTGATCTGTGATGATGCTGCATTCATGAGGATGATGATCAAAGATATCCTCAGCAAGAACGGTTACAATGTTGCGGGAGAAGCAGAGAACGGAGCTAAGGCTGTCGAGAAGTACAAGGAAGTTAATCCCGACCTCGTACTTATGGACATTACCATGCCCGAGATGGATGGCATTCAGGCCCTCAAGGCTATCAAAGCCGCCGATGCTGGTGCCAAGGTCATCATGTGTTCCGCAATGGGACAGCAGGCAATGGTTATCGAGTCCATTCAGGCCGGCGCCAAGGATTTCATAGTCAAGCCCTTCCAGGCTGACAGAGTATTAGAGGCTGTCAAAAAGGTAATAGGATGACACCATGATCCTTCTTTCATCCCATTCTTTATCTGATATTGCGCAATTATTTACAGTGCTGATCATATTTATATTTGTTCTGGCACTCAGTATGTTCTGCGCAAAATGGATGGGGAATTATCAGAAGGCACAGTCTGCGGGCGGCAGTGCAGAGGTTATAGAGACCATTCGCATCGCCCAGGGAAAGTGGGTCCAGATCATCCGTATAGGTTCCAAGTACAAGGTGATCGCCATTTCCCGTGACAGTGTTACCTATCTGGGTGACGTGGATGAAAGCGATATCAAGATTGCGGATCCGGGTGAAAAGAAATCGTTCTCCGAGATCCTTTCCAAAGCATTTGCCGATAAGGATGATCTTTCCGGAGGAAAGCAGGAATAATGTATAGAAACACGCTTGCTGCCGGAAAAAATATCATAAGGGTAGCCCTTGCACTGGGTATGGTCCTTTTTGCATGTCTTTTCTTTCACGGAAAGGTTTATGCACTGGACAATGACCATCAGGCCGGTGAAACCGATATCAGTACCGTTATCGATCCTCCCGGAACTTATGATACCCCCGAAGATCTCGATACCATCAATACAGTTAACAGACTTACCATCACTTACAATGATGATAACGGTTCTTTGAATTCTTCCCTGAGAATTCTCATTACCCTTACCCTCATTGCGATAGCACCGCTTTTACTGCTGGTAATGACCTCTTTTACGAGGATCATCATCGTGCTCCATTTTACGAGAGCGGCGCTCAATACGCAGACCGCACCGCCCAATCAGGTTCTGATCGCGCTGTCGCTCATTCTTACCTTTTTCATAATGCAGCCCACCATTGAGGAGATCAATGTAAATGCTGTCATTCCCTTTGAAGCGGGAACGATAGATCAGGATGAGTTCCTGGAGAATGCAATGACTCCTTTGAGAAATTTCATGGAGCCGCAGACTCAGGTAAAGGATGTGCGGCTTTTTTATGATATAGCAGGTATGGAATGGGACGGTACGCTGGAATCCATCCCCAATTCGATCCTCATCCCGGCGTTCATGATCTCCGAGCTTAGAATAGCCTTCTGGATAGGATTCATGATCTACATACCTTTCATAGTAATAGATATGGTAGTCGCCTCGGTACTTATGAGTATGGGTATGATGATGCTGCCGCCGACGACCATATCGATGCCTTTCAAGATACTTCTTTTCGTCCTTGCGGACGGATGGGCACTCATTATAGGTCAGCTTGTTCGAACGTTTTATTAGCGAGGCTAATTAAGGAGAGTTTGTAATGACACCCGAAGCAGCTGCTGAAATGATCCATGGCGGTCTTTATATGATACTCAAATGCGCACTTCCCGTGCTTCTTGTTTCAATGGCGATAGGCCTTGTCATCAGTATCTTTCAGACCGTTACATCCATACAGGAACAGACTCTTACTTTCGTTCCCAAGGTTCTGGGTATTTTCCTTACCCTGATGATCGCGGGCCATTGGATAATGAATAACCTGGTCGAGTATACGACCGAGCTCTGGAGTAATTTTGTTTATTACGTCCATAAGTGAAAATAGCGGATGCTGAATTTAGCTTTTTCAATTTACGATCTGGAATATTTTCTGCTGATACTTGTCAGGGTTTCCTGCTTTGTGTATATATGCCCGTTTTTCAGCATGAAGAATACTCCGAGAAGAATAAGGGTGGCACTCAGCGTTTTCATTGCAGGGCTTATATATACTTCACTGACACCTATCGAACCGGTCATTTATGATTCGGTCGTAACATATGCCGTCATTGTTCTGAAGGAAGGGATAGCGGGACTGCTCATTGGACTTTCCGCCAATATCTGCTCGACCGTATTTACTTTTGCGGGTGCCGTGGCGGATATGGAAACGGGACTTTCGATGGTACAGCTGATGGATCCCGCTTCACAGGAACAGATAAGCATAACCGGAGGCTTATACAATTACTCCTATTCGATGATCCTCATCGCGAGCGGAATGTACAGATATCTGCTCGGGGCACTTGCCGATACTTATCAACTGATCCCTGTCGGACGTGTGAACTTCAATTCCGAGGGGCTTATGGAGACGGCGGTTGTTTTCCTTGCCGACTATATTCTGATCGGTTTCCGCATCATCCTTCCCATCTTTGCGACGATGATGATGCTGAATGCGATCCTCGGAGTAATGGCCAAGGTTTCGCCCCAGATGAATATGTTTGCAATAGGTATCCAGCTCAAGGTTCTCACGGGTCTTACGGTCCTTTTCCTTACCGTCGGACTTATGCCCAAAGCTGCGGACCTTATCTTTACGGAAGTAAAGAAACTGATGGTTTCCTTTGTGTCGAACATGATGTAAAAGCGGAGGGTGGATATGCTCGAATATAATCTGCAATTCTTCGCTGACAACGGTGACAAGACAGAGGAACCTACCGGCAAAAAACTATCCGATGCCAGAAAAGAAGGCCAGGTAGCCAAGAGCAGAGAGATAGTAAATTGTCTCATGCTTTTTGTTTTTTTTCTGGTCATACGTTTTATGGCCGGAAATATGGGGACGAAGTTCATCAATGTTTTTGAACTTGTATATAATGACATACCCGATGTGACGGTCTATCCGCAGGGAGAGATGCCTGTCACCGAAACGGGCATTCTTTTCCGGAACGGCATATACAACATTGTAATGATCGTACTTCCGATAATGCTTATCGGTCTGATCATAGCAGTTGTGTGTGACCTGATGCAGGTTAAATGGCAACCGACCACAAAACCGCTTAAGCCGAAACTTTCCAAGATCGATCCGCTCAAAGGGTTCAAGAGGATCTTTTCTCCCAATTCCCTTGTTGAGCTTCTCAAATCGATCCTGAAGCTCGGGCTGATAGCGGCGATATGTTATTCGTACGTGAAGGACCGGTATTTCCTTTTATTCGATCTTTTTGAAATGCCTCTGATGCAGGCTATAGCACTTATCGGGGATACGATATCAAATCTCGGGATAAGGGTTTCGGCGGTATATATCATCATTGCGGCATCCGATTTCGGATATCAGAAATGGAAATTCCACAAGGATATGATGATGTCCAAACAGGAAGTCAAGGATGAGTACAAGAACGCCGAAGGAGATCCCCAGGTAAAGGGCGCCATCAGAAGAAAGATGATGGAAGCTTCGAGAAGACGTATGATGCAGGAACTTCCCAAAGCGGATGTCGTCATCACAAACCCGACGCATTATGCCGTTGCGATCAAGTACGAGCCTGCGCTCAGAGATGCACCTTACGTCCTTGCAAAGGGTGAAGGATATCTTGCCCAGAAGATCAAGGATGTTGCCAGAGAAAACAGTATAGAGATCGTTGAAAACAAACCTGTTGCAAGAATGCTCTATCACAATGTCGAGATCGGAGAAACGGTTCCTCCCGAGCTTTATCAGGCGGTGGCCGAGATACTTGCGTTTGTATATCATCTGCAGGGTAAGATCTAAAATATGACGAAAGGAGGATGATATGTTTAAATCCATCGGCAAATTTGATGTATTTGTAGCGATGTATCTTGCCGTTGCGATAATTCTCTTTATCATCCCCATTCCCGCAGGTGTACTCGATGTCCTTCTTGCTTTTAATATCTCGCTTGCAATGACCATCATGTTCGGAGCTCTCTTTTGCAAGGAAGTTCTGGATATGAGTTTCTTTCCCACATTGCTCCTGTTCACGACCCTGTTCAGGATATCGATGAACACTTCGTCCACGAGACTTATCCTTCGTGACGGCTATGCGGGAAACGTTGTTGCCACATTCGGTAATTTCGTAGGCGGCGGCGACCTGATCATCGGTGCGATCATTTTCGTAATACTTCTGATAATCCAGTTCATGGTCATCAACAAAGGTTCGGAACGTGTATCGGAAGTTACCGCGAGATTCACGCTTGATGCGATGCCCGGAAAACAGATGGCAATCGATGCCGACCTCAATACCGGTGCGATAACGGATGAAGAGGCCAAGGAAAGACGAGAAAAGATTCAGAAGGAATCGGCATTCTACGGCTCCATGGACGGTGCCGTTAAATACGTAAAGGGAGATGCCGTAGCGGGACTTCTCATCACGGGAGTCAATCTTGTCGGCGGTATCGCACTCGCCGTACTCAGAAGAGGAATGAGCGTATCGGATGCATTAAGCTCATTTGCGATACTTACCATCGGTGACGGACTTGTTTCCCAGATACCTTCGCTGATGATATCTCTTTCAACCGGTATCCTTGTCACAAAGGGATCATCCGACAAGGAACTCGGTGAGACGATAATAAAGCAGCTCTTCGGACTTCCCAAGGTACTTTTCATCGTCGGCGGTATGATGACGATACTCGGTCTGTTTACGGATCTGAACACGGTTCTTTTTGTCGGACTCGGTGTCATCTTCATGTTCTCCGCAACGAGGGTGAGCAAGAAGCTTCAGACCGCAAGCATAGAACTTGATGTGAGCAAGGAAGAGACGGAAGCGGAAGAGATCAGACAGCCCGAAAATGTTAACTCGCTGCTTCAGGTCGATCCCATAGAGCTTGAATTCGGATACGGTATCATCCCGCTTGCAGATGTCAACCAGGGCGGTGACCTTCTTGACCGTGTCGTAATGATCAGAAGACAGATAGCTCTTGAACTCGGTACCGTTGTACCCATAATCAGACTGAGAGATAACATTCAGCTCAATCCGAACCAGTACATTATCAAGATCAAGGGCATACAGATAAGTGAAGGCGAGATCCTTTTCGACCACTATATGGCTATGAATCCCGGATATGTCCAGGAAGAGATCACCGGTATTCCCACCTTCGAGCCCTCGTTCCACCTGCCTGCGATATGGATAACCGAAGGGCAGCGCGAAAAGGCGGAGACACTCGGATATACCGTCGTCGATCCTCCTTCCATAATCGCGACACATCTGACCGAGATCATCAGGCAGCACATAGACGAGCTGCTCACAAGACAGGATGTACAGAATCTTATCAACAACGTAAAGGAAAACAATCCGAATCTTGTGGACGAGCTTGTGCCCAAGCTTCTCGGTCTCGGAGATATTCAAAAGGTTCTTCAGAATCTTCTCCGCGAAGGCGTTTCTATCAGAGACCTGCTTACGATACTTGAAACACTTGCAGACTTTGCTCCCACAACAAGGGATACCGATATTCTTACGGAATATGTAAGACAGGCTCTAAAGAGAGCAATATCGGCGAGATACTTTGCACTGAATGACACTAACTCTGTCGTGACGCTCGATCCCAAGATCGAACAGGAGATAATGGCGGGAGTCAAGCAGACGGAGAACGGATCGTTCATCAATATCGATCCCGCCAGAACCCATGAGATACTCGAATCTGTGGGACGCGAAGTCCAGAAGCTTGAGAATCTCGGCAAGAATCCCATAATAGTTACTTCACCCATCGTGAGGATCTATTTCAGAAAACTGACGGAGGATTACTATAAAGACCTGATCGTTGTTTCGTACAACGAGGTTGACTCAAGCGTCAATCTGACATCGGTCGGAATGGTTACCGCATAAAATGATAATCAAGAAATTTATCGGTAAAAACGAAGAAGAAGCAACCGCGCTTGCCAAGAAGGACTTAGGCGAGAACCTTGTCATCATGAATGTGCGCAAGGTCAAGGCTAAGCCTCCTTTTGCATTTCTTAAGAGCAAGAGAGTAGAGGTTACCGCTGCCGTTGAGGAAGACGATCCTACCATGGAGCAGATCCGCAGGATCGCAAGGGCACAGGTCAGTGCACAGGAAAAAGCCAAGGCGTCGGCTGCTTCCGGCGATAAAAATGCCGCTGAATCAAAGCCTGTATCAGGGCCCGAACTCAAATCCCCGGCAGCTCCTTCAGCCCGGTCTCAGGCCGCTCCTTCCGATGACAAGAGCAGGGTGCTTGAAGAAAAGCTTGATAATCTTCAGAACATCCTGGAAAAGAAATTGGGTCCCACCGAAGAGGCAAAGGCTCCCAAAAAAACCGAGCCCGAACCTGCTCCCGCTCCAGAAAAGGAGCAGCCCGCCAAGACTGCGGAATCAGAGCCCGACAGGGAGACTTCCAGATTCTTAAGACTTTTATATAACACGATGATCGACAATGACATCGATGAAAAGCTTGTTAACGATCTTATTACCGGTGCAGGAGATATCAGCAAACCGGGTGCAAAGCTCGACCACTATTTAAGCGCCGTTTATCAGAAGATGATCCTTCGTTTCGGTAAAGCCGAAGGGATCGCCGATCCCGGTGCAAAGGGACCCGTTGTGATCTTTTTCATCGGACCTACGGGCGTAGGAAAGACAACAACCATTGCAAAGGTTGCAAGCTCTCTTTCCGTCAACAACAAAAAGAAGGTTGCCCTGCTTACCACGGATACTTACAGGATCGCAGCAGCCGACCAGCTCAGGACATATGCGAGCATCCTTGAGGTTCCTTTCAGGGTTATCTACTCTGAGGACGAACTCAGCATCGCATGCGATGATTTTAAGGATTGCGAATATATCCTTGTTGATACTGCGGGACATTCGCACAAGAGTGAGGAGCTTCTCATAAAACAGAAGAGCTTTATGGAATGTCTTCCCGAAAACGTATCGAAGCAGTGTTTCCTTGTACTCAGCGCCACTACAAAATACAAGGATCTTAAGAAGATCGTCGATAATTACCGCAGTGTTTCCGATTTCCAGCTCATCTTCACAAAGCTTGATGAGACCTCGACTCTCGGAAGCCTGTATAACATTACCTGCTATTCCGACAGCTCGATAGCGTTTGTGACATGCGGACAGAATGTTCCCGATGATATCGAGACCTTCAATGCACAGAGGATCGTCAAGCAGCTTTTGGGAGGAGAGTAAGCTATGGACCAGGCTGAATCACTCCGTATCATAAAAGCTTCGAGACAGGCGAGACCTCTTGCAAGAGTCATCACGGTAACGAGCGGAAAAGGCGGAGTAGGCAAATCGAATACTGCGATCAATCTTGCGATATGGCTTAAGAAACTCGGAAAGAGAGTGATCATCCTTGATGCCGATTTCGGACTTGCGAATATCGAGATAATGTTCGGCACCGTACCGAAGCACAATCTCTGCGATCTGATCTATCAGGGCAAGAACATCAAGGACATCATAACCTGGGGACCCGGAGAAGTCGGATTTATATCCGGCGGAAGCGGTATTGCAGGGATGTCGAACCTGAGCAACGATTATCTGAATTATATTATTCAGAATCTGTCGGAACTTGATTCGATTGCTGATATAATAATCGTAGATACGGGTGCGGGAATTTCTGATGCGGTTCTTGAATTTCTCGTTGCGAGCGGTGAGATACTTCTCATCACCACGCATGAGCCCACGTCGATAACCGATTCGTATTCGCTTTTAAAGGCTTTGGCAAGGCACCCGAGGTTTAATCCCGGCGAAACCGTTGTAAGGATGATAGCCAACAGGGTTACCAAGGAAGCCGACGGACAGACGCTTTACAAGAAGCTTAATTCCGTAGTTCAGAGATTTTTGAAATTGCCGCTTACATACCTGGGATGCGTACCGTATGATGTCCAGCTTTCCGACGCGGTAATGCAGCAGATGCCGGTATCTCTTAAGAATCCCGCATCTAAGTCATCTCAGGCATATGAACAGATCGCAAGGGCGCTTCTTGACGAAAAAGGTGAAGCGCAGCGTCCTGCAAGGGGGATGGCGGCATTTTTCTCTCATATAGTTACCAGAAGATAACGGAGGATGTGTTATGCTTAGTAATTTTATTTCACCCGGAGACAGAGTCGAATTAACGGCTGTGGATCGTAAGCTTGAAGGCGAAGATAAGAACGAAAACGCCAGATACTACGAGACCAAGATAGTAGACATCCTGTCCGAGGATTCCATAGAGGTTCAGATGCCCATCGAACAGACCAAGCTGATACTTCTTCCTGTCGATGCCGAGTTCAATATGATCGTTTATACCGGTGCCGGCCTTTACCAGTGCTTTGTAAGGGTCATTGACCGTTATAAGTCCAATAATATCTATGTTCTCGTTCTTGAACTTACGAGCAACCTCAGAAAGTACCAGCGCAGGGAATACTACAGATTCAGCTGTGCTCTCGAGATGTGCTCCAGAAATCTTGTAGAGGAAGAGGTCAATGCCGTAGCAAACAAGAGCCCTCTTTATCTGCAGCCCAATCTTCCCATTAAGAGAAGCGTTATCGTGGATATCTCGGGCGGCGGACTCAGATTCATGTCCAACCAGAAGTATGAGCCCGGAAGCATGCTCTACATCAGCTATAACCTTCTGATCGGCGGTGAAAGAAAGAAATATGAACTCATCGGCAAGGTACTCGTAGTCAAGGAGCTGGAGAACAGACCCGGAACCTACGAGCACAGAGTCCAGTACATCAATATGGAACGCGGTGCCAGGGAAGAGATCATCAGGTTCATATTCGAAGAAGAAAGAAAGAATCTCAAGAGGTAATGTAACTTTTCAAATGTCGTTGATTAACAGTTAACGCATTGATCAAAGCCAAAGCCCCATCATTAAATGCGTTGACTACGGTACAGGTGGAATATGAAGAAAAAAATCCTTGTAGTTGACGACTCTGCACTCATGAGAAGAGTGCTCTGTGATATAATAAGCAGCGATGAAGCTTTTGAAGTTGCCGGACGTGCCATTAACGGCATCGAAGCACTCGAGCTTGTAAAAAAGAATACCTACGATGCCATCGTTCTGGACGTTAACATGCCCAAGATGAACGGACTTCAGTTCCTTTCGGAGCTTAAGAAAGCGAATCTGCCCCAGAGGGTAATGATGGCAAGTACCGACACCATGGAAGGCGCTCAGACCACCATGGATGCTCTGGAACTCGGAGCACTGGATTTCGTTCACAAACCCGATCAGGCCAACTCCTGTAGGGAAGCGGACTTTGTCGGTCAGTTTTTAAGAGTTCTTCACGGAGTGGCTAGTTCCAGGATACCTGTTTTTGCCGACAGGACAAGGGAACGCCAGAAGAAGGAAGATACCCGGAAGCTGATCGGATTATTGTCCAAGTCGAGCAGCAGGATAGTCGGATCCAAGATCGTAGCCATCGCCAGTTCTACAGGCGGACCTAAGGCTCTTTCGAGCGTTATTCCGTTCCTTCCCGAAAATCTCGATGCTCCCGTTGTTTTAGTCCAGCATATGCCCAAAGGCTTTACCGCGACTCTTGCGCAGAGGCTCAATTCCACTTCCAAGATTGCCGTATGTGAAGCAGCTGAGGGACAGGTACTTGAAAAAGGACATGTGTATATCTCCGCAGGCGGTATGCATATGAACATCATTCCCGGCGGAGCCGGGAAGTATGTGATCCACTACACGGATCAGCCGAACAGAGAGGGTGTAAAGCCCTGTGCGAATTACATGTTCGAGTCGCTGATAGATTCCAAGTTCGATCACATTGTATGTTGTATCCTCACGGGCATGGGTGCCGACGGTACAGAAGGCATCAAGAATCTTAAAGCAAAGCGCAAGGCTTTTGTCATTTCACAGGATGAAGCGTCATCAACTATCTACGGAATGCCCAAGGCAGTTTATGCGGCAGGTCTGTCCGACGAGGTAGTCAGCCTTGATAAGGTTGCCGAAGAGATATCGATGAAGGTGGGTATTTCCTAACCTGAACAAGATAATATTATGGAGGGGAAAACTATGGATGTCAGTCAATATCTGGAGATCTTTCTTGATGAGACTAACGAACACTTGCAGAATCTGAACAAACAGATCCTGAACCTCGAGCAGAATCCCGAGGA
>JAEEGI010003277.1_pt1 | contig 38704 bp, 25 predicted proteins | sample 8958751 | NCBI WGS metagenome assembly JAEEGI01 (sample SAMN16246545, study PRJNA631951) | gut metagenome | biome: gut microbiome; feature: rumen; material: KS-attached | host: Bos | place: Iran: Karaj | collected 2018-10 | reverse complement strand
ACCGTGAAATCGATGCCATCAACGAGGAAATAGCTCGTCGCACCGACTATGACAGCGACGAATACCAGGCTCTACTTGAGCGACTTTCGGAGAAGACCGACGTGCGTGCCATGATGCAGAGCGAGAACTATGAGGCCGAACTTGAGAAGACTTTGCTGGGGCTTGGTTTTGAGCGCAGTGACTTTTCGCGTCACACGAGCGAATTCAGTGGGGGATGGCGCATGCGTGTTGAGATTGCTAAACTCTTGCTCCAGCGCCCCGACGTACTGCTGCTCGACGAGCCCACCAACCACCTCGACATTGAGTCAATCCAGTGGCTTGAGGACTTTCTCAAGACTCGCCGTGGAGCCTTGTTGCTTGTGAGTCACGACCGAGCGTTCATCGACAACGTGACAACACGCACCATCGAGATTTCGCTTGGTAAAATCTATGACTATCAAGTTAATTACTCTCACTTTGTGGAACTTCGCAAGGAGCGTCTTGAGCAACAGCGCCGCGCCTACGACAACCAGCAGAAGATGATCCAAGATACTGAGGATTTCATCGAGAAGTTCCGCTATAAAGCTACTAAAGCAGTGCAGGTGCAGAGTCGCATCAGGCAGCTTGCCAAGGTGGAGCGCATCGAGATTGACGAGGTCGACAACTCACGCCTGCGCCTCAAGTTCCCGCCAGCGCCTCGCTCGGGCGACTATCCTGTGATTGCCGAAGATGTGGCGAAGAACTACGGTTCGCTAAACGTATTCTGCGATGTGACTTTCACAATCAAGCGCGGTGAGAAGGTGGCATTTGTGGGGAAGAATGGTGCCGGCAAGTCAACTCTCATGAAGTGCATAATGAATGAGATACCTTACGACGGTTCTCTTACGATTGGCCACAACGTTAAGGTTGGCTATTTTGCTCAAAATCAAGCACAGCTACTGGACCAGGAGATTACCGTCTTCGACACAATCGACTATGAGGCAGTGGGTGACATCCGCTCGCGTATCAACGACCTGCTAGGCGCATTCATGTTTGGCGGCGAGGCGAGCGAGAAAAAGGTAAAAGTTCTCTCTGGTGGTGAGAAAGCGCGACTGGCAATGCTCAAACTCTTGTTGCAACCAGTGAATCTGCTTATCCTTGACGAGCCAACAAACCATCTGGATATGCGCACCAAGGATATCCTCAAGAGTGCTCTTGCCGACTTCGATGGCACGGTGATTGTGGTATCGCATGACCGTGACTTTCTCGACGGATTGGTGAGCAAGGTGTATGAGTTTGGCAATCATCGCGTTCGTGAGCACCTGTGCGGCATCTACGAGTTCCTCGAGAAGAAAAAAATCCAGTCGCTTCAAGAGCTGGAGATAAAGGATAAAACCATTGCTCCACAGCAGGAAAAGGTTGTCACTGCTTCAAAACTCAGCTATCAAGAGCAAAAGGAGCATGAGCGAGAGGTGCGACGTGCCGAGAAGCGCGTGAAAACCCTTGAGCAGCAGATTGCCGACACCGAGGGAGCCATCGCCGAAATTGAGGCTCAATTGGCCCAAGGCAACGCTTCTGATCCCGAAATCTACACTAAGCATGCCGCACTCAACACCCAATTGGAGGATATTATGGCTCAGTGGGAACAAGCCAGCGAGGATTTGGAAAACATCAAAAATAAATAAGCGATGACTAGGCAAGTGGAATTTTCGTTACAGGCACGTCCTCGGGGTTTTCACTTGATTACGAGTGAGATTGAGAGGAATGTTGGACCTTTACCCGATGTTGGCTTGCTTAATCTTTTGATCAAGCACACAAGTTGCGGTTTGGCAATAAGCGAGAACTATGACCCCGATGTTCGTCACGACCTGGAGGTGATTATGAACTACATGGTTCCAGAGGACAACCCTCACTACCATCACACAATGGAGGGCAGCGACGACATGCCTAGCCATGCCAAGAGCATAATTAGCGGTGTGTCGCTAAACATTCCTATCACCGATGGTCGCCTGAATCTGGGTACATGGCAAGGTATCTATCTGTGTGAATATCGCAACCACGGTGGCCCACGAAAAATAGTGGCAACCATAATCGATTGATAAACACAATAATCATTATTAAAAAACAAAAGCGCTCCGCGGAGCGCTTTTGTGTGCATTGTGCATTATGAATTAATTAGAGACCCATCTTCTTTGCAATCTTAGCAGGGATAGCATCTTTGTGAACAATGATATTCATTGTTTTAGCTTTGAAGAAAGCTTCGCTCACATAGAAGAAACCGTGGTAAAGTTGGTTGGTATCCCAGCTGTTCTGTACCTTGAAGTACTTGTTGCCTTCCTGGTCAACAGCAGTACCAACGATAACCATACCGTGGTCATCGGTGGTCTCCTTGTTATCAAACATCACTTGACGGCTCTCTTGAGTAACAGTTTGCTCATTACCTGGACCCTTGATCTCCCAACGTTGTGCGTCGCGGTCCTTGTCGCTAAGTTGATCCCAGCGAGCACGGTCGGTGCCATTGAGGTCTTCCTCAGTCTTCTCTTTAACAAGTACTGCATAACCCTTGCGCCACTGGAAGCCACGCTCGCTCACGTCGGCACCCCATGCGATTGAGTAACCCTTATCGATAGCATAGTTGGCAATCTCCCAAAGCTCATCGAGGGGAACATTCTGTGACTGCTCCCAAGTCCAGTTATCGGCAACCTCAAGAACAAATGGTTTGTAGAATGGATGGTGAGTGAACGAAGTGATAGAGATGTAATCATCCATGTTCAAAGGAAGTGAGGCAGCATAGCTTTGAGGAGTGTAGGTCTTGCCTTCCCATGTGAAAGTCTCAGGGAGCTTGCCCATGTAACCGTCAAGAACGCCCTTGAAACCATCAATCCACGCGGGAGTAAGTTTCTTGAGTTTTCTCTGGTTAACAACGTCAACCATGCCCTTGAGCATGCTAGTAAGCTCGGCGGTGTTGAATTTCTTGTCGCCGTAGGTCATACCAGTATAAACTTCATTGGGAACCATACCGTAGTTCTCCCAAACATAAGCCACATCAAGGCCAGCACCGCCTTCAGCAAAGTTGCTAGTGCCATCCATGCGTATGTTCTTGATTGCTTTGTCAAGGTAGCAGTGGTAAACTACGAAGCCCTCGCTAAGGTGAACTTCTTTGCCAGTCTTGCGCAGGATTTCGTTTTCAAAGAATGTGTTGCTTGAGTAGCACCAGCAAGTTCCTGACTTGTTCTGGTCTTTCACTGGGGTAGATTTCACAACCTTAATGTCGGTGAACTTGAAACCAGTGCTGTCGGGGTTAACGACTTTGTCGTCGGCCATTGCGCCAAATACTAAACTGGCAGCAATGAGAGTAAGAAAAAGATGTTTCATTGTGTATTAATTAAATGATAAAAAGAATTGTCATGTTAATGATTTTGCAAAAATAGATAAAAAAACCGATTTTTATATTACTTTTGCAAAAAAAATATTATTTAAGATGATTAATGTTGTTGTCGACCCACGAATTTTGGCTGTGTGCCCAGACATCCAATTAGGTTTGTTAAGCGCTAATGTGGTAAATGGCGACACTTGCGATGAACTATGGCAAGAGATTGAAGCCGAGGCAACTAAGGTAGCCCAAAAATATGAGTTGCTAGCGATTAACCAGCGGCCTGCCGTTGCTGCTACACGTCGCCTTTACAAAGCACTGGGCAAAGACCCAGGACGCTACCGTGTGGCAAGCGAGGCTCTGTGCCGACGTATCGTGCGAGGACTTGGTCTTTATCGACTTACTACGCTAATCGACGTGGTAAACCTTGTGTCGATCAAGAGCGGTTATCCCATTAGTGGTCTTGATGCAGACAAAATAGTAGGTGAAACTCTCACGATGGGTGTGGGCGAGAAAGACGAACTTTACTGTGGCATAGGCCGTGGTCAGCTAAATATCGAAGGCATGCCGGTATATCGCGACGCAAAGGGTGGCATAGCCACTCCCACTAGTGACGAGGAGCGTACGAAGTTCACTCCTGAGACGACAAAGGTGCAAATTAACATTAACGCGTTTGGGCCAGAGATGCCTCTCGACGAAACTCTTTCATGGACCGCGACATTGCTCGAAAAATATGCTCAAGCAACCAATATTGAAACAACAATAAAAACCGTTTTTTAAATGAAGGTATTACAAATTATAGAAGACAACATCAACGTGCGTCACATCGAGGAAATAGCTAATGTACTGCGTGATGGCGGCATCATCGTCTATCCTACCGACACAGTTTATGCCATTGGCTGTGATGCTCTTAACAATCAGGCTATCGAGCGCATTTGCTCGCTTAAGTCTATGAAATCGGCAAAAACTAATCTCTCAATTATTTGCAGCGACATAAGTGAGGTTGCACAGTACGCAAAGTTCGACAACACTCAGTTCCGACTCATGAAGAACAACTTGCCGGGCCCGTTCACATTCATATTCCAGGCTATGTCGAAGTTGCCAAAGGCGTTCAAAGGGCGCCGCACTGTTGGTATACGCATACCCGACAATAAAATCGCTACTGCCATCGAGCGTGAATTGGGGCATCCCATCCTTACAACTTCAGTGCCTGCTCGTGATGATGACTACCGTTGCGAACCTGAACTCATTGCCGAGGCATTGGGCAGTAGTGTAGACATAGTGGTCGATTCTGGTCGTGGAGGCCTTATTCCATCTACAGTGGTTGACTGCACAGGTAGTGAACCTGAGGTTACACGTCAAGGCAAAGGCGAATTACAATAGTTCCGATTTTTATCATTGACAATTATGAAAAATGCTTTTTTAGTTCTCTTCACAATGGCTGTGACAGTTGTTGTGATGGCCTGCTCGAGCACGAATAAAGAAACGTCAGGTGCGTCAGCGTTGTCAACGCTAGATGCACCCAGTATAGAACAGAGCGCAGAGGTTGATAGCGTTCAAGCCGATTCTGTGGCTATGCAAGAGATGAATGACAGTAAGGATAAAATCGTTGTACTTGATTTCTTTGCTACTTGGTGCGGTCCTTGCAAGGCTATGGCTCCAACTATGGAGAAGATGGAGAAGAAATATGCTGGCAAGGTTGAGTTTCGCAAAGTTGATGTAGACCAGGAACCCGAACTTGCTGCCCAATATAATATTAGGGGAGTTCCTACTATTGTTGTGCTTTCGCCCGGTGGTGAGATTCTTGATTCGATGGTGGGAGCGCAGACCGAGGATAAACTCGACAAGATGTTTACCGCGTTGCTGTAGGTTTTGCGAATCGCAGCAGCGGTCTTGCCACACTAAGTTTCACCTTTTGCTTTTTGAGCTTAAAAGGTGAAACATTGTTTATTATTTCGTGAATTTTGGACGCGGGAACAGCAACAAGTGCGTAGTGGTCGAAAATGTCGATGCGGCCAATCTCGTTGGCATTTATAGAACTGGCATTACATGCCAAGAAGCCCACAATATCGCCACGTGACACTTTCTCCTTCTTACCAGCATTGATGTAAATTGTGGCGATGTTTGTTGTTTTGGAATGTTGCCTTTTGTCAAAGGCGCATTCTTCACATTCGATAATGTAGTGAGGTAGTGGTTCATGCTCGGAGGTGATAATATAAACCTCGCCTGTGGCGTTAACTCTAGCTGTGCGGCCGTTACGATGAGTGAATATCTCTTGTGTGAGTGGCAATTGGTAATGGACGATGTGTTTGACGTCGGTAATATCAAGTCCACGTGCAGCAAGGTCGGTGGCCACGAGAACAAGTGCTGTGCCGTTGTTGAACATAGCTACAGCTTTCTCGCGTTCTATTTGCTCGAGGGTGCCAAGATAGAGCACTGCACTAATATTTTTCTTGATAAGAAATTCATAGGCCTGCTGGGCACTCTCGCGAGTGTTGGCAAAGACTATCGTGCGCCTATCATCTATGCTGTAAAGCAATTTTAGCAAGGCATCAAGTTGGTTGCCATGTGACTTAATGTGCCACATAGTGAGACGGTTTTCAACCATTAGCTCCTTTTCGGTTAGCATATTGATGGTTTTGCAGTTGTTGAGCTTAACATATTTGGGCATGAGCTCAATCATAGTCGCCGAAGTCAGGATTTTGCGGGTGGTGGCAGGACAATGATTCATGATGTCGCGCATCTCGTCGCTGAATCCAAGCTCTAATGACTTATCAAACTCATCTAGAACCAGGCACTTGATGGATGAGATGTCGATATGCCCTTTGTTTATATGGTCAAGCAAACGGCCAGGCGTTGAAACCACAACCAATGGATGCGAGGCAAGCGAGAGTTGCTCATCGGAGCTGTTGTGACCACCATAGCAGCAAGTGACCGAAGTGAGAGGCGACACTTTTTTCATCTCGCTGTGGGTCTGTAAAACCAACTCTCGCGATGGTGCTATGATTACCACTTGGGTAGCCAACTTATCACAGTCGATTGATAACAGTGCAGGCACTACTGTTGCTAGTGTCTTTCCAGTGCCAGTGGGTGAGTACACTATCAGGTCTCTATTATGGTTACACCATTGTTCAAGCACCTCTTTCTGCATGACGTTGAGGCTTGTGATACCTAGTGCTTGCTTGGCTTGCTCAATAATTTTGTGGAGTGTCATTGCCGTGAAATGAAAAAGGGAAGCATTATTGTGCTTCCCCTTTAGTACATTTGGAGAAATAATTAGTTCTTCTTAGCTGCATCGATGGCCTTGTTCGCAGCATCCTTGGCAGCGTCGATAGCCTTGTTTGCAGCGTCTTTTGCTACGTCTTTGGCATCCTCGCCAGCTTTCTTAACGGCGTCCTTAGCAGCATCGCTAACTTGCTTAGCGGCGTCTTTAGCAGCGTCCTTAAGTTCATTTGCGGCCTCTTTTACGTTCTCTTTCTTAGCATCGATCTCATTGGCAGCAGCGTTAGCGGCATCCTGAGTCTGAGCAGCAGCCTCGTCAACAGCGGCAGCAGCTTCGTTCTGAACGTTCTCAAGACCTTCTGCAACCTCAGCGGGGAGTGAATCGGTTGCGGTAGTGTCCTCAGTCATCTCAGTTTGAGTAGAGTCACTTGTTGCCTCCGAACCCTCGGTAGTGGTGTTGTTGCAAGAAACAAACGACAGAGCAGCAGTAGCTACGAACAATAAAAATAACTTCTTCATAATGTTACAGTAAAAAAATTAAGTTAGTAAAATTAAAACAATAAATAATTAGAGTTTTTCGTTGAAAATTTTGTCATTTCAGAAAAACGGTGTAAATTTACATCAAAATTTAATAATGCAAAAAAAACGAGGCATTTTTTTATGAAATACCCCTCTTTTTTATATTTTTAACAATCACGATTTTAGTAATACTTCGAGTTGATAATATGGGACTTGTCTATATCATTTTTATAGGTATCACTATTGCAAGCTACATCGTTCAGCAGTCGCTGCGTAGCAAGTTTGAAAAATACTCAAAGGAACCACTCGATGTGCCACTTACTGGTCGCGATGTTGCTGCCAAGATGTTGCACGACAGTGGCGTCAACAATGTGAACGTAACAAGTGTGCAGGGCCAGCTCACCGACCATTATAATCCAGCTAATGGAACCGTTAACTTGAGCGATGTGGTGTTCTCGGTAAACAGCGTGGCATCGGCTGCTGTGGCTGCCCACGAGTGTGGTCACGCTCTGCAGCACGCTCAAGGATATGCTCCTTTGAAGCTTCGCACTAAGTTGGTGCCTGTGGTGAGCTTTGCATCAAGCTGGGTTACCTGGATTCTTCTTGCAGGCATCCTACTCGTTGAAACTTTCCCTGTAATCTTAGGGGTTGGCGTGGCACTTTTTGCGTTGACTACGCTGTTCAGTTTCATCACTTTGCCTGTTGAGGTTGATGCTAGCCGTCGTGCTGTGGCATGGCTTGAAAGTTCGGGTATTACACATGGAGAGAAGACTAAGCATGCTAGTGACGCTCTTCATGCAGCGGCCTACACCTATGTGGTGGCTGCTTTGAGCTCACTTGCTACTCTCATGTATTATGTGATGATTCTCATGGGTAGAAGCCGCGATTGAAAAACACGAAGAAATCGTTATTTATTGTTTTTGAATATGAGAAAGAAATTATTGATGACTTTGCTCCTTGCTGTGAGCATGTTCACTGCATTTGGCCAAACAGACTGGTTGTCGCAGGTTGAAGATCTAATGGAGCAGGGAGAGTTTAACAAAGCCGAGGCGCTGATGAAAGCACTCCCCAAGAAGACACGTGTTGAGCAGGAAGTGCGCATCGATTCGTTGATCACAATTATGGGTCGCATTCGTAAGGACTTTAACATGACTCCCGAGAATGGGTTAAAGCTGATTCGTGAGAAGATGCCAAATGTTACCGATGAACAACTTGCTAAGTGGAAACGTAATCGCAAGATTGAATACATGACAATCGACGGGCAGGAGTGGTGGTTCCGCAAGTCGGTGAGAAACCTGTGGCTCCTCGCCGATGAACTTAAAAAAGACCATGATACCGATAAATGGGAAACTTATAATATTCGCCGTAAGTATTATCTTGAGGCAATGAAGTCGCCTGCCGATGAGAATGGTCTGCGTGACTGGCGGCATGTGAACATCACTTTCACACTCGATGTCAATGCCGACGCCGTTCCCGATGGAGAGACATTGCGTGTGTGGATGCCGTTCCCATATCAAAATCTCAGGCAGAAGAACATTAAGCTTGAATCGAGCAATCGTCCAGTGACAATGAGTCAGGGCAGCAAGCATCACACAGTTTACATGGAAGCTGTGGCCGAGAAAGGTAAACCCACTCACTTCGAGTATACTTTTAGCTATGATGTGGCCGAACGTCACATTGCACAGCAAGACCTAGTGGCAATGGTTGAACCTTACAACACCAATACTACTGAGTATAAGGAATTCACTGGAAATCAACCTCCACACATAATTATTACTGATGACCTACGCGCTCTGGCACGTGAAATTGTTGAAAACGAGACAAATCCAGTGCTTCAGGCATCTAAGATTTTTGATTGGATTTCTATGCGCTATCCATGGGCTGGTGCACGTGAATATAGCACAATCAAGAATATGCCTGATTATGTGCTTGCCAACGGTCATGGCGACTGTGGCCAAGTAGCGTTGCTTTACATATCGCTCGTGCGTAGCTTGGGTATACCTGCACGATGGGAGAGTGGATGGATGATTCACCCCGACGAGGTAAACTGGCACGATTGGGCCGAGACCTACTTTGAGGGTGTGGGTTGGGTGCCAACCGACCAGTCGTTTGGACGCAGTGCTGTGGGGACACCCATGAATAGTTATTATACTACTGGCATTGATGTGTATCGCATGGCGTCAAACGAAGCCATTGGCGACAAGCTTAGTCCTGAAAAGAAATATATCCGCAGCGAAACGGTCGATTTCCAGCCCGGTGAGGTGGAGTGGCGCAAGGGCAACCTGTATTACGACACATGGAATTCTGGTCTGAAAGTTAACTCAATAGAAAAAATAGAGAGATGAGAAAAATTGTTTTAACGATAATGCTGGTGGCAGGTATCACTGCCATGGCTCAAGTTGCCTTGGGCGATGATAAATTAGATAATTTTCCCGATATTGTTGAAATTGGCAAGATTGTCAAAGACCTGAAAGCTGATATTTCTCCCGACAAGCGTGTGGCCATCTGGGATGTTAGATGTCTTTATGACGTAGATGTGCACAAACCTATGATTCAGGGCACGGTGGGATACCAGTGGCAGAAGGACGCTATCACAGTCGAGTTAAACAAGCATGGCATTGAGCACATTAATTCGGTGGAGGTGCTTGCCAATAAGGTTCCTGCCGATAAGCAGTGGGCCTTGGTTAAGCTTTCGATAGCAACTTTACGTTGCGAACCCAAGCACTCGGCCGAGGTGGCGACACAGGGCATCATGGGCATGCCGCTTCGCGTGATTGAAGTGGGAGAGTGGTGCCGAGTGCAGTGCCCCGATAACTATATCGCTTATGTTCCTGAGAGCTCGTTGAAGTTTGTCACTCAGCAAGAACTTGATGCTTGGAAGAAGGCCGAGCGTTATATCGTTACCGTTTATGACGACCAGCTTGTTGCCGAGCCTAAGGGAGATGAGACAGTAAGCGACTTGGTGCTTGGCGATATCTTGTGCGCCGTAAATAAAAAAGGCAAATGGGTTCAGCTAGCTACTCCCGATGGACGCACTGGCTGGGTCAAGACATCGAGCGTCGAGAAGTTCGACAAGTGGGTACAGCAGAATATCGACCTTAAGAAGATTGAGAAGACTGCACGTCGCATGATGGGGTCAAGTTACTTGTGGGGTGGCACCTCAACCAAAGCTACTGACTGCTCGGGATTGACAAAGGTGAGCTATTTCTCTAATGGTATTATTCTGCAGCGCGACGCCTCGCAGCAAGCGTTGACTGGCTTGAAGATAGACGACTGGCATGATGCACAACTTTGTGATTTGTTGTTTTTCGGAAACAGCAAAACTGGTCGTGTGACTCATGTGGGTCTATATCTGCGCGATGGAAAGTATATCCATTGCTCGGGACAGGTGAAGATTAACGACCTCAATCCCAATGCCCCAGACTATCTTTATAGTCCGCTCTCCATAAGCCGCATAAACGGCATGGTTGGCACAAAAGGTATCATCTATGTGCGCGACCACAATTGGTATTTCAATGGTAAATAAATAATTAACAAATAAATATAATAACATGAATCGAAGAAATTTTCTTGTGGGAACTGGATTGGGCCTGTTAGCGGCTTCGGCTCCCATCTCTATTTCAGCTAAAGGAAAAGCCACCAAGAAAGTGGCAAAAACAGGACGCCTGAACCTGTCGTTTGCGCCCTATGAGTTAAAACTGCGTCATGCATTCAACCTTGCGCGTTACAGCCGCACGACTACACCCGATGTGCAGGTTCAGCTTGAGTATGACGGCATCATTGGCTACGGCGAAGCATCGATGCCTCCCTATCTTGGCGAGAGCGTTGAGAGCGTTACCAAGTTCTTAAGTAGCCTTGACCTAAGCCAATTCAATGACCCATTCCGCATTGAGGATATTCTCACCTATGTTGATAATGTGGCTCCTAATAACCGTGCTGCTAAGGCAAGTGTCGACATAGCTCTTCACGACCTTTTGGGAAAGATTATGGGCCAGCCATGGTACAAGATTTGGGGCTACAATCCCGAGAATGCTCCCGTGACAAGTTTCACCATTGGCATCGACACTGAAGAGGTGGTTCGTCAGAAAGTTTTAGAGGCAGCGCCATATAAACTGCTTAAGGTTAAGATGGGTCTTGACAACGATCAGGAAACAGTGGAGGTGATCAAGAGCATGACCGATGTGCCCATCTGTGTTGATGTTAACCAGGGATGGACAAACAAGGAGCATGCTCTCGAGATGTGCTACTGGCTCAAGGACCGTGGCTGTATCTTCGTGGAGCAGCCCTTCGACAAGACTATGATTGACGAAACTGCATGGTTGCGCGAACGCTCGCCACTGCCTATCATAGCTGATGAGGCGTTCCAGCGACTTCCTGACATCGTTAAATTCAAGGGCGTTTATGATGGTATCAACATCAAGCTCATGAAGAGTACAGGTCTATATGAGGCTCACAAGATGGTGACATTGGCTCGTGCACTTGACATGAAGGTGATGATTGGCTGTATGACCGAGACATCGTGCGCAGTTACTGCTGCTGCCAACCTCTCGCCAGTTGTTGACTTCGCCGATCTCGACGGTAACCTGCTTATCGCTAATGACCGCTTTAATGGCATGACTGTTGAGAACGGAAAAATCACACTTCATGACATCCCTGGTATTGGTATTACGCCAATCAAGGGAGCATAACAAAAACAATCATTCTTACTATCCAGGGCGTGTATAACCCTGAGCACGCCCTGGTTATATAACTGTTGCAAAAACGAATATATAAGCTGAAATGAAAAAATCCTATAAAGTATTGTGTGCAATATTGGCACTTGCTCTCCTTGGATTCATCGCTTTCTCACAGAGCGACAAGCTTGCCGATACTCTAGGTCTCAAGAAAGGGAAATTCAACGAAACACTTTTTGCTGTTGATAAGAAAAAGGACGTAAAGAAAGTAGAGGATGAGCAATTTGCCCAGGATAAAAAGCCTAAAACCAATGAGTTGGACACTACATCGAAGACGATTCTCTTCATTGGCGATTCGATGGTTGAGTGTCTTTTCCCACGCATGTCGGCCTATGCCAAGAAGAATGGTCACAAGTTCTATGCCGTCATTTGGTACAGTGCCACTACCGAGATTTATGGTACATGCACAACCTTAAAGGAACGTATCGACAAGTTCAAACCTGACTATATCCTCTTTAGTCTAGGTGGCAATGAATTGTTCATTCGTGACATCAAAGAAAACAGACAGAAGTATGTTGATGAGATAATAAAGCAGATGGGCGACATACCTTACATATGGATTGGTCCTCCCAACTGGAAACCCGACACCGGCATCAATGAGATGATTGAGAGCAGTGTGCCCGAGGGATGCTACTACAAGTCCTACACACCCGATCAGCACTATGACCGCAAGAAGGACGGAGCTCATCCTAATGCCACGTCGTCGGTGTTGTGGATGGACCGTATCTGCAAGTGGATAATGAACAAATCGGCTCACCGCATCAAGCTAGAGGCTCCTCCTGCTGGAGAGAAGGGGCGCCCCGATGAGTTGGAGTTGATACAACCAGTCAGTAGATAACTGTAACACAGATAATAATGAATACATCATTTGATATATCGACTTTGTTGCACAACGCGTGGAACTTGTTGTGCTACGATCCCGCAAAACCCCTAGTGTTCAATAGCGGCCTGTTTTGGTGTCTGTTTCTAATCTTCTTGCCCATTTATGGCATGCTCAAGAGCAAGCGCACCAAGATGATGGTTTTTGTCATCGCTTTCAGTCTCTACTTCTTTTACAAGTCAAGTGCATGGTTCTTCTTACTGCTTGTGGCTACGTCGATTCTCGACTGGTTCTTCGCTTTGCAAATCAAGAACGAGACTACCCGTAAAATGCGGCGTTTCTGGCTGTGGCTCAGTATTATTATTTCGGTGAGCATCTTGGGTTTCTTCAAGTACACCAATTTCATCCTATGGAATATAAACGAGCTTGTAAAGACCAATTTCCAGCCTCTAGACCTGATAATGCCGCTGGGCATCTCGTTCTACACTTTCAAAACTATTAGCTATGTGGTTGATGTGTATAAAGGCAAGATCGAACCCACCAAGAGTTGGCTTGATTACCTGTTCTACTTGTCGTTCTTCCCTGCGCTCGCTATGGGACCCATTGTGCGTGCCGAGAAGTTCTTGCCGCAGTTGCGCGACAATAATGAGCCGACAAAGGAGATGGTTTACAGTGGTTTTTGGCTCGCTATCATGGGTCTCATCAAAAAGGCTGTCTTTGCCGATTATATTGGCCAGTACAGCACTATTGCTTTTGGCACTGCTGCTGGCTATAGTGGATATGAACTTGCAATGGCGATGCTTGGTTTTACGTTGCAGATTTACTGCGACTTCTCGGGATATAGCGACATGGCGATAGGTCTGGGTCGCATCATGGGTTTTGATCTGGGTATCAACTTCGATTTTCCTTACCGTTCGCAAAACATGACAGTGTTTTGGAAACGTTGGCACATAACTTTGTCTAATTGGCTTATGGACTATGTTTATATTCCATTGGGAGGCAATCGCAAGGGTAAAGCTCGTCAGTATCTGAACCTGATGATTACGATGCTGGTTGGTGGACTGTGGCATGGCGCTGCATGGAATTACATTGTGTGGGGTGGTGCTCATGGCGTGGCGCTTGTGGTGCACAAGTTCACCAAGAAACCACTCGACCGATGGTTCCCTAGCGAGAAGAAGGGAGTGCAGTTTGTGTCATGGTTGCTGGCATTCACATTCATATGCATTACAATGACAATCTTTGGCGCCGGCGACGTTGCCAATTCTTGGCTAGTTATCAAGAAGGCTTTTACACAGTTTGATGTTGCCTATTTCGTGCCATTCTTCACTGCACGTAAGACTTGGTGCATACTTGTACTCATCATTTTTGCACTGCATTTTGTGCCCAAGAAGGCTTATCAAGCAATTAGCGACTGGTTTGTGAAATGTAACTGGCTCATAAAGCTGCTTATCTTCATTGTTGCAGTACAGATTGTCATCCAGTTCTCAATGGCTGAAGTACAACCATTCATCTACAACCAGTTTTAAGATTTATGTGGATGTGTCATTTTTGACACATCCACTTTTTATTTCTTGCCGCACATTTCATTTACAAAATCCTTGGCTTCTTGCTCATTGTAGTTGCCAGGGATTTCAATTCTCTTGCCATCGATTTGATTATTTACTGTAGGATAGGATAGTACCTTGTCTTTGTAAACAATAGCAATTGGTTTACTAATATTTTGGATAGATAGTTGAGAGAATTGTTTGCTGCCTTCTTCATTAAAGAAAAGACATATAATGTGTTCTTTTTCGCCTGTTGTAGAGACATTAACAACTGATTCTCCAGTCATGGCAGGTTCCCCTGCGGCGTTAGTCTTAAGTGCGATGAGCTCATAAAAACCTTTAGGAGTTGTCATTTTAGTCCACATCAGTCTAAGGTCGGATGGCAGAATGTCTTTACCATATTTTGTGATGATGTCATTTATGGCGGCTGTGTCGCTTTCTTGTGCAGAGTAAACTACTGGCACTAAATCATTAGAATTATTAGTATTGCGAATTAAAGTTGAGTCACCAGCTGCATCACATAACTTGCTGATGTCTTGAGCAATGTCATTGTAGCGATAGGTCTCATAAAAGTCTATTTGCGCCAAAGCCTTTTTGTCGATTTTACTTTTTTGCTCTTGCTTACATGAAATAAAGAATAGTGATGCTCCAAAACATATCACAAGTAATAAACCACAGAGGGCTTTGAAGTTTTTTGTTGTGAATAGTTTCATAATTGTTGGTTTTAATTGTTATTAAACATTCAGTGTTTTTATATAGTGGCACCAATAGACAGCAAAGGTAATCAATTATTTTCGAAATTCAGTTGATATCTACAAAAACAGCTGTTCCGTTTAGCACTGGAGCAGCTGTTGATGTTTTTGTTTTTTACTTGTTTGAAGAGCGCTAGAATAGAGATCCTATTTGGAAAACTAATGCTGAGACTATCCAGGCGACAGCAGTGGTGTAGAGTGCTGCAAAGAGTGCCCACTTCCAGCTTCCCGTCTCGCCCTTAATGGCTGCAATTGTTGCTATGCACGGGAAGTAGAGCAGAACGAATAGCAGGAAGCTGAAGGCTGCAAGAGGCGTGATGCCATCGGCTGTCATCTTGGCATTCAGAGAGTTGTACTTCACTGTGTCGTCGCTCACGCTCTCGTCGTCGGCAAAGCTGTCGTCATTGCTGTAGATCACGCCTAAAGTCGAGGCCACAATCTCTTTTGCACCCACGCCTGCAATGAGGCCCACATCGAGCTTCCAGTCAAAGCCATTGGGTGTGAATGCTGGTTCGATAGTCTTGCCAATCATTCCCAGGTAGCTGTGCTCCTGTTGCTCTTGGCTAGAGTTGTAGGCATCGTGGTTTGGATAATAGCCCAGGAACCATACAATAATTGATGCTACGAGGATGATACCTCCCATCTTCTTAAGATACTGTTTGCCTTTCGACCATGTGTGTCGCCAAATGGCCTTGCCGGTAGGGAAGCGGTAGGGTGGTAGTTCCATTACAAACGGGGTGTCATCGTTCTTAATGAGGAATCGCTTGAGCAGGCGGCTCATGATTATAGCCACCACGATGCCAATTGCATAGAGCGACAACATGATGAGGCTTTGGTAGCTGGCAAAAAAAGCACCTATTATCATAATATATATGGGCAATCGTGCCGAGCAGCTCATGAACGGCAACACTAGCATTGTGATGAGGCGGCTGTTACGGCTCTCGATGGTGCGAGTAGCCATAATTGCCGGCACGTTACAGCCAAAACCCATTATCATAGGTATGAATGACTTGCCGTGCAATCCCATTCCATGCATTAGTTTGTCCATGATGAACGCAGCTCGCGCCATGTAGCCCGAATCCTCCATGATTGAGATAAAGAAGTAAAGGATAAGGATTTGCGGCAGAAATACGATTACCGAACCCACGCCGCCTATAATTCCGTCGGCAACCATGGCCTTAAATGGTCCGTCGGGTAAATGTGTCTCGGCCAATCCTTTCAACCATTCAACTCCAGCATCAATCCAATCCATTGGGTATTGTCCCACTGTGAATGTCACCCAGAACATCAACCACAGGAAAATAAAGAACAATGGGAAACCGAGCCATCGGTTAGTTACGATATTGTCGAGGACCTTGGTGATTTGGTGTGCATCGGTGTTATTGCCTGCAACATAACTTTCCATGAGTGCACCGTTTATGAATCCATATTTGGCGTTCATAATGGCGTTCTCGCTATCCTCACCAGTATTCTGCTTGATGCGCTTGGTTTGTTCGTCGCGAACAGCGATGATTTCCTTGCCATTAGGTAGCTCCAGAGCCGTTTTTTCGGCATCGCTGTCGTTTTCCATGAGTTTGATGGCTAGGTATCGCAGGGAGTATCGATGCCTGATGTGTGAGTTCTTTTCAAGCTCGGTCTTCACCTTGGTGATGGCCTCTTCCAAGTCGGGGCCGTGGTTGATGTGAATGTGGCGGAACACATTATTTTTCACTTTGTTACCAGCGGCGAAATCGTCATCATGCTCAATATCTTTGCCATACTTGCGGTGCCAGTTCTGAATCTCGGCTGCAATTTCAGGATTAATATTGCCATCTTTGTCTATATAGTCGACACCTTCATACAAGTTGATGATGATGTGGAACAGTAGGTCAACGCCTTTTCCAGTCTTGAACACTGTTGGAATCATTGGCACACCAAACAACTGTCCCAGCTTATAGTTGTCGAGCTTGTCGCCCTTGCGCTCCAGGTCGTCGTACATGTTCAGTGCACACACCATGCGCAAGTCCATGTCGATGAGCTGCGTAGTGAGATAAAGGTTGCGCTCTAGGTTGCTCGAGTCTATAACATTGATGACAACGTCGGGGGTCTTCTCGATAATCTGCTTGCGCACATAAAGTTCCTCAGGACTGTAGGCGGTTAGGGAGTAGGTTCCTGGCAGGTCCACTAGGTTGAAGGTGTAACCCTCGAAGTGGCAGGTGCCTTCCTTGGCATCGACCGTTACGCCGCTGTAGTTGCCCACATGTTCGGTAGCGCCGCTGGCAAAATTGAACAGCGATGTCTTGCCGCAGTTGGGATTTCCAACTAGTGCCACGTTGATGGTGCGGCGTTTCTTGGTCGCCAGATTCTTGAGGCTGGCATCAAGTGCCTCAACCTCAACAATTTCGCTGCCGTTTGACTTAATGTCGTCATTAAATTGCTGTGCCATGGTAGCAGCCTCTTCTTGGCTCACCACCTCGATCATCGCTGCCTCGTCGTGGCGCAACGACAATTCATAGCCCATTATTTTGTATTTCACAGGATCTTGCAGTGGTGCATTTAGAATAGACTCCACAGTCTTCCCTTTGATAAAGCCCATCTCAATGATGCGCTTGCGGAATCCGCCGTGGCCCATAACCTTTACCACAACACCTTTTTCGCCTGTCTTGAGTTCTGAAAGTAGCATATATAATTTTTTTGCAAAATTACAATTATTAATGAAATCAATTAATCGCTATTAGGAGTTATTTTCGTTCTAATAATACCAACTTTTAGGTATGTCTTATATTTAAAGTATTAGTTTAATATAAAGAACCTAAAAGCGTGATTTACATCATGAAATGCAATCTCTCTAAAATTAAACTAATAATTTAATAACTGCATTTTAATTTGCTTGTAATTAATTCGTTAGGCGTTGTTGTTTGTTGCTAATTGCAAAAAATAGATTCGATTGGGTAATTTGGTTCGATATTCATATTTTAAAGTAATAATTTTGCGTATTGAAAGAAAATATTTAACTTTGTCATTCAATTCAGTATTATTTAAGAGTATGTACGACTATATTTCAGGATCAATTTCGGAGCTTAATCCTGCGTATGTTGTGGTTGACAACAACGGGCTTGGTTACATGATTAACATATCGTTGACGACCTATAATGAGGTTTCGAAAACGTCCCGCGACGAGATTGTTAAACTTTATGTATATGAAGCAATTAGAGAAGATGCACATGTGCTCTTTGGATTTGCGACGAAGCATGAGCGCGAGTTGTTCATGATGCTGATTAGTGTGAGCGGGGTGGGGCCCAACACTGCCCGCATGATACTCTCATCACTCTCGCCTGCCGATCTAGAACAATGTATAGCCAACGGGAATGTATCACTACTAAAATCGGTAAAAGGAATAGGCGGAAAAACTGCCCAAAGAATTTTAGTTGACCTGAAAGATAAAATAAAAGTGGCATCCGATACGTTATTAGATAGTAATAGCGCACCGAGTGCTGTCTATGATGAGGCACTTGCCGCGCTGGTTATGCTCGGCTTCACCCAGCAGATGTCGCAAAAGGCTCTCAAAAAGCTCCTTAAGGAGAATCCTGCCATCACGGTAGAAGAGGCCATCAAGAAGTCGCTGAAGATGATGTGACGCTTGTTGCGAAGGCTACGGGCGTGATGCCGCCAAAAATTAATTGTTGACGATGAATTTTTTTAATTCAGGAAATACTAAAAAAACATTGACAACATTGCTGCTCACAGCGCTAATTAGCGTTGTGGCAGTCAACGTTGCGCATGCCCAATACAACAACTCTACCCTTACACCACCGCCTCCAGTTCCCGACAAGAGCGCTATTGATAAAGAACAGAAAAAGAGTAGCGTTAAGATGCGCTATCAGGTTCACCCAACGGTGCCAGAGAACTACGAAGACTTGCGAGAGGGAGAATATGCTGCTGACCTGAAAAATCCTAGCAACATCGTCACTGAGGCTGAGTATGACTATGAGACAGGTTGCTACATTATTCATACCAAAGTGGGTGACTATGATGTGGTTACTCCATTCATCCTCACTGCCGAAGAATATAACGACCTCACGCTTCGTGAGTCGATGATGCAGTATTACCGCCAGAAGAATGCCGAGACTGCCGAGGAGAAGAAGAAAAACCCGTTCAATTTCCTCGACATGCAGTTTGGCTTAGGTCCACTTGAGAAGGTGTTTGGCCCTGGTGGTGTTCAGCTTAAAACTCAGGGCTCTGTTCAAATTAAGATGGGTATCAAGACCAACAAAACTGATAACCCAGCTTTGTCGATGAATGCTAAGCGCAAAACCTATTTTGACTTCGACCAGAAGATACAGGCTACTATCCAGGCTTCAGTTGGTGACAAGATGAAGTTTAACATGACTTACAACACCGACGCCACCTTTGAGTTTGATAATAAGAACCTTAAGCTCGCCTACGAGGGCAAAGAAGATGAGATAATCAAGAACATAGAGGCCGGTAATGTGAGCATGACCACAGGTTCGTCGCTCATTAGAGGTGGATCGGCATTGTTTGGTGTAAAGACCAAGCTGCAGTTTGGTCGCCTCACTGCCACCGCACTTGTTTCGCAGCAGAACTCCGAATCTCAAACCGTAAATACTCGTGGTGGAGCCCAGACCACCGAATTCTATATTACCGCCGACAAATATGACCAGAACCGCCACTTCTTCCTGTCGCACTTCTTCCGCGACAACTACGATACTTGGACCGAGAAGCTGCCACTGATATCGAGCGGTATCAATATTACACGTATTGAGGTGTGGGTAACCAATAAACGTGGCAACTTCAACGAGTCGCGCAACATCATGGCGTTCATGGACGTTGCCGAGAATGAGCACATTGGCAACAGCCACTGGCAATCTACCACCAGTATGGCAAATCCTACCAATACCTCTAACACCTTGCTTGACGAGATAAAGACCAATTATCCCGAGGCGCGCTTTATTAGCCAGGCAGCTACGGCACTATCACCGTTGTCGGCCTATGGTTTTGAGGGTGGTAAGGATTATGAGAAGATAGAGAGCGCCCGACTACTGTCGAACAGTGAGTACAAGCTAAATTCTTCTCTTGGTTACATATCACTAAATACTGCCCTGGCTAGTGACGAGGTTCTTGCCGTAGCCTTTCAATACACCTATATGGGCAAGACCTTCCAGGTAGGCGAGTTTGCCAGCGATGTGGCATCGACTGAGCAGTCACTTTATGTCAAGATGCTTAAGTCCACTACCATTAACACTCAGGTGCCCATGTGGGACTTGATGATGAAGAATGTGTACTCGCTGGGAGCATATCAGGTACAAAAGTCAAACTTTAAGCTCAACATTAAGTACTTGAATGACACTACTGGTATCGAGCTTCCTTATATCAATGAAGGTAACATTTCGGGAGTACCCCTTCTGAGAGTGATGAACCTCGACCGCTTGGATGCCAATAACAATTTTAATCCCGATGGACGTTTCGACTTCATTGAGGGCTACACCGTTACCACATCGGGTGGTAAGGTAATTTTCCCAGTTGTAGAGCCTTTCGGTTCTCACTTGCGAAAGAAGATTGGCAACGACGCCATTGCAAACAAATATGTATATGAGGAACTTTACACCATGCAGATCACCGAGGCTCAGCAGGTTCAGGACAAGAACAAGTTTGTGCTTGCTGGTGAGTATCAGTCGACCAATAAGAATACCATCAGCCTAAACGCTACCAATGTGCCTCGAGGTTCGGTAGTTGTTACAGCAGGTGGTGTTACACTTACAGAGAATAGCGACTATACAGTCGACTACACCATGGGAACTGTGACCATCACCAACCAGAGTATCATTGATGCTGGTACCAACGTGAGTGTTTCGCTTGAGAACCAGTCGACCTTCAGTACTCAGCGCAAGACCCTGCTAGGCCTTGATCTTGACTATGCTTTCAACGATAATTTCCACATTGGAGGTACGGTGATGCACTATGGTGAGAAAAATATCACCGAGAAAGTGGCCATTGGTAATGAGATTGTGAACAACACCATTTGGGGAGCTCGCATTTCTTATAAGTCAAACTTCATGTGGCTTACCAACTTGCTCAATAAGATTCCGACAGTCAACGCTACAGCACCGTCGCAGGTTAACTTTAACGGCGAGTTTGCGCAGTTGTTGCCGCACCAGTCGCGCACAGGCTCCAATGCCGGTAGCTCTTATATCGACGACTTTGAGTCGACACAGACGGGTATAGATTTGCGCTCTCCCTACTCATGGTTCCTTGCGTCAACGCCATATGATAATGCCAACGATGCACTCTTCCCCGAGGCGGCACTATCTAATGATGTGAACTACGGCAAGAACCGTTCGTTGCTCTCGTGGTATTACATTGACCGCTTGTTCACACAGCGCAACTCGTCCTACGTGCCAGGTTACATCAAAAACGACCTCGACCAGCTTTCCAACCCCTACGTACGTGAAATCCCTTACACCGAGGTGTTCCCTGGTCGTGAGTTAAACTATGGTGAGGCATCGACAATCCAGACTCTTAACCTTTCGTTCTATCCCAAGGAACGAGGTCCCTATAACCTTGACGCTGAAAACATTGATCCCGACGGCAACCTGCTCAATCCCGAGACTCGTTGGGGTGGTATCATGCGCAAAATTGATAATACCGACTTCGTTACCAATAATGTTGAGTACATCAAGTTCTGGCTGCTCGATCCTTTCCTCGATGAGAGCAACCCCAACCGCGAGGGTGGTGACTTCTATATCAACCTTGGTGAGATAAGCGAGGATATCCTTAAGGACGGTCTCAAGAGCTACGAGAACGGTTTGCCTTATCTTGATAATGATGCCGATGCAGTCAGGGAGACCAATTGGGGTAGGATACCAACCAAGTCGTCGCTCACCTATGCCTTTGAAACAGCATCGGGCTCTCGCGTGCGACAGGATGTGGGTCTTAACGGACTCAGTACTGCCGATGAACAGACTTTTGAGAGCTATCAGAACTATGTCAACAAGTTGCGCAGCATACTGCCAGCCGAGACCATCGCTAAGATGGAGGAAGACCAATTCTCGCCAATCAACGACCCTGGTGGCGACAACTACCACTTCTATCGTGGTTACGACTACGATGAGCAGCGTCTCTCGATTCTTGAGCGTTATAAGCACTACAATGGTACCGAGGGTAACTCGCTGGCGCAGGAAGACGCTACCGATGGTATGTACCAGAGCTCGCGCAGTGTGCCTGATGTAGAGGATATCAACCAGGACAACACGCTCAACGAGTATGAGCGCTATTTCCAATATAAGGTGTCGATTCGTCCCGAGGACTTGCAGGTAGGCAGAAACTACATCATCGACAAGCAGGAGTCGGTTCAGCGTACCCGCAATGGCGAGGATCAGCACGTAACTTGGTACCAGTTCTGCATCCCAATCAAGGATTATGAGAAGGTGATAGGTTCTATCAATGATTTCTCTTCAATAAGGTTCATGCGTATGTTCCTCACGGGATTCAAAGAGACAACTCACTTGAGGTTTGCCACACTGGAGCTCGTCAGGGGCGAGTGGCGCAATTATGACTACAACCTCAATGGTCGCGCCGACATGCCTGGAAGCGGCACTATCAATGTCAACACCGTCAACATTGAGGAGAACGCCAGCCGCGAACCTGTGAACTATGTGCTTCCACCGGGCGTAACTCGAATCGTCGACTCAGGACAGTCGCAGATTACTCAGCTCAATGAGCAGTCAATGCAGATGATGGTCGAGGGACTTGAGGCGGGTGATGCACGTGGTGTGTACCGTAACACCAACCTTGACTTGCGTACTTACAAGCGTTTGCAGATGTTCGTCCACAACGAGGCATTCATCAACGATGCTACCAACCTCAAGAACGGAGACATCTCGCTCTTTGTGCGCATGGGTTCCGATGTCAAAAACAATTACTACGAGTATGAGATTCCTCTGAATGTAACTCCTCCGGGCCACTATAGCAACAACAGTTCATCCGACCGACTCGCTGTGTGGCCGAATGAGAATATGCTCGACCTTGACCTTGACGTGCTCACTGCCGTCAAGAAGAACCGCAACGCCGAGAAGATGGCTGGTAACCCCGAAGTGGGCTACACAAGACGCTATCAGGAGCAAGACCCCAATAATCCACGCAACCATGTCTATGTGATGGGTAACCCATCGCTCAGCAAGGTGAGGGTGATGCTGATTGGTGTAAGAAACAATACTGCTGGTACTACCAAGGATTTCATAGTTTGGGTCGATGAGCTTCGTGTTACCGACTTCGACAGCGAGGGTGGCTGGGCAGCCAAGGCTAGCATGACTCTCAACCTCAGTGATATTGGTGTGCTGAATGTGGGTTGGCACAAGGAGACAAGCGGATTTGGTTCGGTTGACCAGAGCATGACGCAGCGTCGTCTTGACAATTATGACCAGTACAATGTTGCTGTTCAGGCCGATATGGGACGCTTTGTGCCCGAGAAGGTGAAGCTGCATGCTCCCGTCTATTTCTCCTACAGCAACGAAAAGGTAACACCTAAATATAATCCTCTTGATGAGGATATCCTGCTCAAGGACGCTCTAGATGCTTGCGCCACCGATGAGCAAAAGGACTCTATCAAGTCCTATTCAGTGAGTGAGACTGTTGTAAAGAATTTCTCGATTTCGGGACTTAAGTTTGATGTTAAGAGCAAGAACCCAATGCCTTGGGATCCTGCAAACTTTACGTTCAACTATTCATTCAACAAGACTCACAAGTCAAATCCCGACTATGAGTATGAGAATACCAACGATTACCGTGGTAGCATGCAGTATGCCTGGAATCCCTACATTAAGCCATTCAAGCCTCTGGACAAGGCTATTGACGCTAAGAACAAGAATATGAAGTTCTTCCGTGAGTGGGAGTTCCGCTGGTTGCCAAATTCAATTGCATTTAGTACTAATATCTCAAGATATTACTATGAGCAGCAAACTCGTAACGAGACCGATATTGATATTACTCTCCCAGTGTCGGTGAGCAAAAATTTCTTGTGGGATAGGCAGTTTGCTCTTTCTTGGAACTTCACCAAGTCGCTCAACGTGTCGTTCAATAGCCAGACCACAGCTCATATCTTGGAGCCCATCGGTCAGGTGAACCGCAAACTCTTCCCTGATGCGTACCGCGACTGGCGCGACAGCGTGTGGCGCAGCATCAAGGACCTAGGCACTCCATGGGCATATAATCAGACGTTCACAGCGTCCTATAAGGCTCCGTTCAGTGCTATTCCTATCTTGAGTTTCATCACAGCTAACGCGACCTATAACGCGACTTATCGTTGGGACCGTGGTACCGAGATTGCTGGAATCATCTCGGGTAACAACATTGCCAACCAGTCTTCGCTCAATATCGACACTCGACTCAACATGGAGACTTTCTATGGCAAGGTTCCATATCTAAAGGACGTGCAGAAACGATTCTCGTCGTCGAGTGGCGGACGCGACAATAAGGCAGGTAAGAAGAGCGAGAAGAAGGCCAAGAAGTTTGATCGCACATTCCAACTCAGCAATGACACCACAACGCTTGTTAAGCATAACATGAACGTCAAGAAGGTGAGGGTTACTGCAACCACGATCGATGGCAAGCGCTATCCTGTCAAATTCAATGTTATAGATAACAATAATATCGAGATTTTGAACCGCGATTCCAAGAGCATCAAGGTAACTGTTACCGAGGTGCTGGCAAGCGACAAGAAGAACTTTGGTACTGAGCTTGCTCAGTATCTAACTCGACTTGCAATGAGCGTTAAGAGCGTGAACGTTAAGTGGAGGCAGACCCAGTCGTTGTCGATTCCGCAGTTTGTTCCCAACATCGGTGACATTTTCGGTCAGAATACTCATTACGACGTGATGGCGCCAGGTCTTGACTTCGCCTTTGGTTTCGTGGGGCAGGACTATATCGAGAAGGCAAAGAGTCGTGGATGGTTGCTTGGTGACTCCACTCAGACCTCGCCTGCTATCTTCTCTAAGACTCAGGAGTTCAGTGCCGAGGTGGTGGTAGAGCCCATCACAGGTCTCAAGATAACTCTTAATGGCAATCGAACTGACAACCGCACCAACCAGATTCAGTTCATGTATGATGATGTGGGCGTGTTATATTCGGGTTCTTACACCAAGACACACATTGCCATTGCAACGGCTCTGCGTGGAGTGAGCGTCGATAACGAGTACTTTAGCACCGCGTTCGACAAGTTCTTGCAAAACATCCCCATTGTTGCTAGCCGTATCGAGCAGAAGTATATAGGTGTCAATTATCCAAATCGTGGCTTCTTGCGTGGCACAGGATATGCCGAAACGCCATTCAATCCCGAGAATGGTTCGGTTAACCCTGCTGGTAGTGACGTGATGATTCCGGCATTCATGGCGGCCTATTCGGGTAAGGATGCCGCTAAGGTGGATCTTAACCCATTCCCAGGTCTAAAGAGCATTTTGCCAAACTGGCGCGTGACCTACGACGGTCTGTCGCGCATCCCTGCCGTGAAGAAGGTTCTTAAGAATCTCACGCTCACTCATGCTTATCAATGTACCTACTCGGTGGGTAACTTTACTAGCTATACCGATTGGATTTCGGTAGGTGAGGGACTTGGTTTCACTCAGGACGCTCTTACAAACAATCCAATCCCCAATTCACCTTATAACATCTCGTCGGTAACTATAACCGAGAAATTCGCACCACTAATTGGTATCAACGCAACTTTGAAAAATGACTTGAGTATCAACTTCGAGTATCGTGATGCCCGCACGTTGGCGCTTAATATTTCGTCGCTGCAGCTGGTTGAGACACTGCAGAAGTCGTTTGTGCTGGGTGCAAGCTATAAGATTGCTAACTTTAATTCGGTGCTCAAGATTAAGAAGAAGCAGCAAGGTGTGAACAACGATCTCACGCTCAACTTCAACATGCAGCTCAACAATAATACGGCACTCATCCGTAAGATAGATGTCAACACCACGCAGGCTACTAGCGGCACACGCACGCTGGGTATCAATTTCTCGGCAAACTATGTTATGAGCAAGCGCATAACTCTGGGAGCCTACTTCGACCACCAGGTCAATACGCCTCTTGTGTCGTCGACGGCTTACCCAACTACCAATACAAACTACGGTATCTCAATTAACGTGTCACTTACTAAATAAAGTTCTGTAAATTAGAATTTTCGGACTCATTTATCTAAATTATGCTGAGGGAATTAGTTCTTTTAGCATAATTTTATTTGTATGATATCTCAATAAAGTATAAAAACATAAATTCCCAAGAAGTATTTTCTGCTTTTGTCACTAATTAGGGCATCTTTTTGAGATATTATTGCTAACTTTGGGGCACACTATAATTATTTGCAACTTAAAACAAGAATGATATGAAAACATTGATTTTCCGTATCCTGATAATAATTTTTGTCGCGACTTGCTCGCTTGGGGCATGTGCTGGCGAGTCTTCTAGAGTAAGGACTCACAGGGCTGTAAAACATAAGCAGCAAAATAAGACTGGTGTAAATTCGCAGGTGACAAAGAGCGATAAGCCCTTTGTCTTGGGCAGTGGCGACAAACTCTGCGTTGATAAGGCTAATGAGCTGGCATTCATTCTCTTGAAAAAGCAGTCAGCGAATGAGCCTTTCAAGAGTTTTACTTTCTCGCCGTTGAGCGTGAGCTATGCGCTTGCTATGGTTAGTAACGGTGCTGATGGTGCTACTCTCAAGGAGATAGAAGAGTTGGTTGGCCCATCGTCAGCAGCAAATGCTTTTTACAGTCGGTATGTCGCTCATTTCGCGCCTTCAATCGTGATGAGCAACTATCTTGCGATGAATAATCGGTTTGTAATTAATCAGGGTTATATTAAGGCGATTACTGGTGTATATAACGCCCAGGTGAGCAATTTAGATTTCGGCACCGGCAAGGCCACTCAGCAACTTAACTACTGGATCAAACAGCAGTCGGGTGGCGAATTTGATAACATTATCAAGGAAACTCACCCCAACGAGATTATTTACCTTATCAATTACCTAAAATTCAAGGCGCTGTGGCAGAATCCTTTCGACAAGAGTTTTACTTTTGACCGTGAATTCACCAACGATGACGGCACCACTACTCAAGTGCCTGCGATGTTCCGTTATTTCCGTGAGTTGTACTATGAGGACAATGCTTGCCAGGCCATATCAATGAAATATGATAACAGCGAGTTCAGCATGCTAGTTGTCTTGCCTAAGGACTCAAAAATTGACAAGTTTCTCACTTCGATGGGAGCTAACGAATTTAATCGCATTATCTCAAGTATTAAAGCCCCTGAAAGGGTGGTTGACCTTATTTTGCCTCGGTTCTCAACCGAATGCAATATGAATCTGCGCGACATGCTTGCAACCTTGATGCCAACGGCCTTTAACGACAATGCCGACTTCAGCCGTCTCAGCAAGGCGCATTCCTATATCAACCGCTTCACGCAAGACACTAAGATTACCGTCAACGAATTTGGCACCGAAACTAGTGGCGTGACGGTGCAGAGCAACATGTTTAAATCAATAAATCTGCCGTTCAATGCCAACCATCCCTTCCTCTATTTTATATACGACGAGACTACACATGCCATTCTCCAAGCAGGACAATTCTGTGGAGAGGGCTTTGATTAAATGAAAGGTACACGTAGTGTTAATGAACATCATGGATCAATTTATGGGTAATTACCGTAAATTGTGTGAAAAGCAGCAATGTGAGTAATGCCGAAGTGAAAAAAGTATTGACTGGAGGCATAATTTAGCAAATTGTTTGTATCTTTGCGCTGTGAAAACTGTTTTACTATGGACTCTGATTTAAAGAAACGACTTGAAAAAGACGAGAATGGCTTGACTACCTATGAGTATATAGCCAATAACATCAACAATGTTGACTTTGCTCAGGAAGTTGACGAGCTAGTTGACAATATTATAAGGGTTGACAAGACTGGGCAGTTTGTCGTGAGCACAGCCCGTTACCTCAATGCCATCGACAAAGATGGTTTTGCCCAGCAAATCGACCGTCTTATTAAGGCTGAGATAACTGTCGACCGCGAACGTGCCTATCTGGGAGTGCTTGCCACTTCGATTTGGGGCGATGATTACAAGGAACGCGCTGCATCCCTTGTTGCCAGCGATGACAATTTTCGCCGCGTCTACAAGCGTCTGTATCCCATTGGAATTTGATAGCACATAGGCTTGATTAGGGATTAGGAAATAGTGATGTTTTTTTAGACTTAAAGATTATGAAACAAAAGTATTTTTCTGTGTTGGTTGCTCTTGCAGCCGTTATGGCTCTGGCCTTTGGCGTGAAGGCAGGCAGTAGCAACGATGTGACAGCAAGTGAGAAACAAGATACTATGAGCATAGATTTAAGCAATACTACGCGAGTGCTGCTCGAGACTACATTTGGCGAGATTGAGTTGGCACTCTACAACGAGACACCACAGCATCGTGACAACTTCGTGAAACTTGTTAAAAGTGGTACCTACGACGGCGTTCTCTTCCACCGAGTTATTAAAGATTTCATGATACAGACTGGTGACCCCGATTCAAAGAATGCGACTTGCGATGCACTCTTAGGTGGCGGTGGGCCTGGCTATGATATCCCTGCCGAGATTGTTTATCCCAAACTCTTCCATAAGCGTGGCGCTTTGGCTGCAGCGCGTGAGGGCGATGAGACCAACCCTGAGCGTAAGAGTTCGGGTTCGCAGTTCTACATCGTGACTGGTCGTCGATTCTCGGAATATCAGCTTAACGTTATGGCCGAGCGCATGCAGGAGCAGACCAAGGCAAAGATTTTCCAGACTCTTGCTCGTGAACGCATTGCTCAGATTGAGGCACTTCAGGCTACTGGCGATACTGTCGCACTCAACAACTTGCAGAACGAGCTAATAAAGATTACTGAGAGCATGTATGCCGAGCATCCAGTGCAATTCACCAAGGCGCAGATAGATGCCTACAGCACTATTGGTGGAACGCCACATCTCGATGGCGCCTACACAGTGTTTGGCGAGGTGGTGTCGGGCATGGACGTTGTCGATAAGATTCAAAACGTGACAACTGGCAATGCCGACCGCCCTGTTGATGACGTGAGAATCATCAGCGCAAAAGTGCGATGATACAGTTCAGCACTCACAGGCTCAAAAACGGGCTTACATTGATTCACCACCACGATGCAAACACTAGCATGGTGGCGGTGAACTTGTTATATGATGTGGGCTCGAGCGATGAAAACCCTGCAAAAACTGGTCTGGCTCATCTTATGGAGCACCTGATGTTCTCGGGAACGAAGCATGTGGCGAAGTTTGACGAGATGCTGCAGCAGGCCGGTGGCGACAGCAATGCTTGGACAAGCATAGATGTAACTAACTACTACGACATACTTCCAAGTCAAAACTTGGAAACGGCTTTGTGGCTAGAGAGCGAGCGACTATTGAACCTTAACCTCACCGAGGAAAACATTGAGGTGCAAAAATCGGTGGTGATTGAGGAGTTCAAGCAGCGTTATCTCAACCAGCCTTATGGCGATGTGCTACATCTCACACACGGGCAGGCATTTACTGTGCATCCATACCGCTGGCCAACAATTGGACTTGACGTCGACACCATCAAGGGCTTCACTCGTGACGACATCACATCATTTCACAAACGTTTCTATAACGTTAGTAATGCGGTGATGTGCATTTCGGGAAATGTCGATTTCGACACAGCTGTTACGCTTGTTGAGAGGTGGTTTGGTGACATTGAAGGCACCATCATGCAGCCTCGTCAACTGCCTGATGAGCCAGTTCAGGACTCGCCTCGCTTCATGACTCAACACAGTGATGTGCCCAATAACATGATTTTCCGCACCTACCACATGTGCGACCGTGCCAGTGACTGCTATCAGGCCACTGATCTGGTGAGCGACATATTGGGTAATGGCATGTCTTCACGATTCTACCAACAACTGATACTGGCAACCGATATGTTTGCCGACGTCGATGCCTCTGTGCTTGGCTCACGTGACCCAGGTCTCTTCTATGTTAGGGCACGTCTTGCCGACGGTGTTGACTTCGACGTTGCCAACAAAGCTATTGATTCGGTGCTCAGACGCCTGATAGACGAGGGCGCCACGCAGCACGAAATCGACAAGTGTGTCAATAAGTATTTGTCCAACAAACTCTTCGAGAATGTGGGCTATGCCGAGAAAGCTGTGTCGTTGTGTAATCACCAGCTATTGTGGGGAGCAAGCGGCATCAACACCGAGAATGATCGTTACAAGGCAATAACCCCACGTGACATAGCAGAAGTGGCTTCAACGCTCTTTAATTCTAGCAACTGCTCGACCATTTACTATGGTCCTGACGCATAAAGCTAGAAATATATGAGTTTTTATCATTTTTTCAAAAAAATGGGTGTTTGATGAAAAAAAACACTCATTTTTTTCGCTGTTTCGTGAAAAAGCAGTATTTTTGGGGTTCAATAAATGTTAGGTAATATTATACCTTTATAAAATTTTTTTATTATGGTAACGCGTGAAATGTCTGAATCGATGGAAAACATTGAGAAAGACCAAACTCTGAATGCTGAGACTGAGGCTGTTAATGCCCCAGAGACAGTTGAAAACAAATCTACTGAGGGAAAAACCGAAGTGGCAGTTGAGAATCAAGTTGAAAACCAGGAAGTTACTCCCGAGGTTAAGGAAGTGCCGGTTGAGGAGCCTGCAACCGAGGAGCCTGCAACCGAGGAACCTGTAGCTGAGGAACCTACAGCCGAAGAGCCTGTTGCCGAGGAGCCTGCAGCCGAAGAGTTGGAGAAGGTGGATTATTCTTCTCTCGACAAGAGTCAGCTTGTGGCCGAACTTGAGAAACTGCTTGCTTTGCCGGTAGAAAGTGTTAAGGACCGAGTAGCTCAAATCAAGGCCGCCTTCTTTGCCCTGCGTAAGGAAGAAATAGCTGCCGAGAAAGCCGAGTTTGTTGCTGCAGGCAACGACGAGGCGGCATTTGCCGTTGTTGAAGACGATGTTGAGAAGAGAATAAAAGAGCTGCTGGGTGAGTTTAAGGAGAAGCGTGCCGAGTTTAACGCCGAACAAGACGCCGTTAAGCAAGAAAACCTTGAGAAGAAACTAAAAATCATCGAGGAGATAAACACTATATCTAAAGATACCGATAATATCAACCGTCAGTTCTCTCGCGTGCAGCAATTGCAGCAAGAGTTCAAGTCGATAGGCGAAGTTCCCTCAACAAGCACTACCGAGGTTTGGAAATCTTATCAGCAGGCTATCGAGAACTTCTACGACTTGCTCAAGATTAACAAAGAACTTCGTGACTACGACTTTAAGAAAAACTTAGAAATTAAGCAGCAGTTATGCGAGGAGGCTGAGGCTCTTGATGAGGAGAACGATGTGATTGGCGCCTTCAAGAAATTGCAGGCACTGCACGACAAGTGGCGTGAGACAGGCCCTGTTGCCAAGGATATTCGCGAACAGCTCTGGGCTCGTTTCAAAGCTGCCTCATCGGTTATCAACAAGAAGCATCAAGCTTTCTTTGAGGAGCGCAAAGCTAGTGAAAAGGAGAATGCCGACGCCAAGACCGCTCTATGTGAAGCTATAGAGAAAATCGAGACCGAAGGCCTCAAGACCTATGCGGCATGGGAAGAGGTGACTAAGCAGATTATTGGTCTGCAGGAAGAGTGGAAGAAGCTGGGCTTTGCTTCGCGCAAGGTGAACACCGCATTGTTCACTCGTTTCCGTAAGTCGTGCGATGAGTTCTTCGCTGCCAAAGCGGCTTTTTTCAAACAGATGAAGGAAGAACTTGCCGACAATCTAGCCAAGAAGACTGCTCTGTGCGAAAAGGCTGAAGCACTCAAGGAGTCGACCGAGTGGAAGGCCACAACCGATGCTCTCATTGCTCTTCAGAAGGAGTGGAAGACCATTGGTCCAGTAGTGAAGAAGCACAGCGACGCAGTGTGGAAGCGCTTCATTAGCGCTTGTGACTATTTCTTCGAGCAAAAGAAGAAACAGACGTCAAGCCAGCGTTCGGTAGAGCACGACAATCTCAAGGCCAAGAAAGAGGTTATTGCACAAATCAATGCCATTCTCAATGCCGAGGAAGAAGCCGAGGATGCACCTCAGCAGATTCGCGACTTGATGTCGAAGTGGCAGTCAATTGGCCATGTGCCCTACAAGGAGAAAGATAAAATCTATGCTCAATATAAGGAGGCTATCGACAAGGCTTTTGAGAAGTTTGACATGAAAGCTGTGAGAGCACGCTTGACTAACTTTGAAAACTCGATTAGCCAGTCGGGCAGCGACAAGGTTTATCACGAGCGTGAGCGACTGGTTCGTGCCTATGAGCAGAAGTGTAACGAGCTCAAGACCTATGAGAACAATATGGGCTTCTTTAATGCACGTTCTAAGGATGGTAACACCATTGTTAAGGAGCTTGAGCGCAAGATTTCCAATCTCAAGGATGAGATTGCACTTCTTGAGCAGAAGATTAAAATTATTGACGAAAAAATTTAAGCTAAACCAAAAGCCATCCTCTGTGAGATTTGGGTCTCGCAGAGGATGGACTAACTTTAAACTCTAATCTTGCCGTGTTGTTGAAAAGTAGGGGCAGATATGGACATTTTATCCGTTGGATATTACTTGCCATAGACTTTCTGGTACTCAATGCGTCATACATTGCTACGTGCTTGCTTACCGACATTGACCATCAACCATTCTATGGCAAGCAGGTGTGGCTCATGCTCAACTTAGCGTACTTGGTAGTTGTGCTGGCACTTAACTCCTTGCACGACAGACGCGTTGTGTACATAGATAGGGTGCTTATGCTACTTGTCAAGTATATCATGCTCCATGCTGTGATATTCCTGATGCTTTTCTCCTTTGTTGACGAGGTTGTGTCATGGAAGACAATCCTGCTCTTCTATGTCATATTTACCTTGGCTTTGGCAGTGTGGTGGGTTGTGTCGCGCAAACTGCTCAAATGGTACCGTAGTAAGGGCTTCAACTACAAGAAGATTGTGATAATAGGTGGTGGTACATCAGGCGCAGGAGTCAGGATGATGCAACAGCTTGAAGAAGACCAAGGATATGGTTATCATGTGGTGGGTTTCTTCAATGATGAGCCTGCCCCTGAGATACCAAACTATAGTGGTAACATTAGTGACCTTGAGCAATTTCTAGGAGAAAACTCCGTCGATGAGATATATTGTGCAATTCCTGAGAATGACCGTCAAGAATTGCAGCACATAATCAACCTTGCCGAACGCAATGCCATCGACTTCTTTTACGTGCCTCAGTTCAGTAAGTATATTAACCGCCGATTCGAGATAGATACATTTGGTGCTGTTCCAGTGCTGTCGATTCACCCTCACCCATTGAACAATCCGTTCAATATGGCTATCAAGCGTGGTTTCGACTTGCTCGTGTCGTCGATAGTCCTTTTGTTTTCGCCTCTTGTGTTCCTGCCTATTGCCATTGGTGTGAAGCTCTCTTCGCCAGGACCAGTATTCTTCCGTCAGGAACGCACTGGCTACCGAGGCAAGTCTTTCCAGTGCCTCAAGTTCCGCTCGATGCGTGTTAATGATAAGAGCGACTCATTACAAGCCACTAAAGACGATCCACGTAAGACCAAATTTGGCAACTTTATTCGCAAGACTAGCCTTGATGAATTGCCACAGTTTATCAATGTGTTCATGGGCGACATGTCGATTGTGGGCCCAAGACCTCACATGGTGCAACAAACCCAAGAGTACAGCGAGCTAATCGACAAGTACATGCTTCGTCACACTATCAAGCCTGGTATCACCGGCTGGGCACAGGTAAATGGATTCCGTGGCCCCACCGATGAACTCTGGAAAATGGAGAAACGCGTAGAACTTGATGTGTGGTATGCCGAGAACTGGAACTTCATGCTCGACATCAAGATTATGCTCCTCACGGTGTTTAACGCTATGCGTGGTGAGCAAAATGCCCTCTGAGCCTAGAGTGATTTGAAAACGCATAATAAAAGGCAGAACGTTATAATTCTGCCTTTTGTCGTTTTTAGTGTTATTGTGACTTGCTGTTATAGCAGGTCGACTGAGCGTTTCAGGAAGTTGTTCAAAGCCTCACCTTTGAGCAGACCGTTACCCAAGAGGGCAATGTCGATGAGTTGCTTAACGGTGTCTTGGCCAGCGGCATAGTTAGAGACTATTTCCTCTTTCTTGTCGCGCAGGGCTTGAGCCTTGTCCTCATTCTTTTTAAGGTCGTCCTTCTTGTCATCGGGCACACCCTTGTTGTCCTTGTCAAGGTCGCGAATGGCCTTGATAACGGCATTTGTTGCCGCGAGTTCATCGTCGATGGGCTTGAGCTCATCTTTCACTGCTGCTACTGCTTGGTTAACAACTTTCTTGATGACAGGGTGGCTAGTGTTGAGCGTGAAGTTATAAGCATCGGGGAACTCACCGTAGAAACTCATGCCTGGCTGGAACACTGCCATATCTTTCATGCGTCGCATGTACTCACTTTGAGTGATTACAACAGGCTGAGCGTCGGGTGCCATTGCAGCATAAGTTACCATGAATTCGCTCTTTTCGATTGCGGGAATCTGCGACTTGAATAGGGTAGTGGCAATCTCGCGTTCCTCGGTAGTGAGTTCCGAGTCTTTGGCGTCCTCTTTTCGCACTAGATTATCTACAACATCGCTATCGACACGCACAAAGCGTGACTTCTCGTTCATTTGCTCCAGCAACCCAACGAATGGAATGTCGAGTTGGCCATCCATAAGTAGCACATCGTAGCCCTTATCTTGAGCGGCTTTGATGTAAGTGTACTGTGCTGTCTTGTCGGTTGCATAGAGATAGATGAGGTTGTCGTCCTTGTCGGTCTGGTTGCCCTTGATGAGGTCGCGATACTCGTCAAATTTGAAGAACTTGCCGTCGGTGTTCTGCAGGAGAGCAAACTTGGCAGCTGCATCTTTGAATTTCTCGTCGCTGAGCATGCCATATTCAATGAAAATCTTAATGTCGTTCCATTTCTCCTCAAATGCCTTGGCATCAGTCTTAGCAATTTCTTCAAGTCGGCTTGCGACTTTCTTGGTGATGTAAGACGAAATCTTTTTCACGTTGCGGTCGGCCTGTAGATAGGAACGAGACACGTTCAATGGAATGTCGGGACTGTCGATGACACCTTGCAGAAGCATCATGAACTCAGGCACGACACCCTCAACACTATCGGTCACGAACACCTGATTGCAATAGAGCTGGATGCGGTCCTTGCGAATATCGAGATTGTTTTTGATCTTTGGAAAATAGAGGATTCCTGTCAAGGTGAATGGATAGTCTACATTCAGGTGAATCCAGAATAATGGATCGTCCTGGGCTGGCTGAATGGCATGATAGAACTTGATGTAGTCCTCATCCTTGAGGTCGGTGGGTTTGCGTAACCACAGGGGCTCGATGTCGTTGATAACCTTGTCCTTATCAGTATCAACATACTTGCCGTCCTTCCACTCCTGCTCCTTGCCAAAAACAACTGGTACTGGCATGAATTTACAGTACTTGTTGAGCAGAGTGTTGATGCGTGATTGCTCAAGGAACTCCTTCTCATCGTCGTCGATGTAGAGCACGATGTCGGTGCCTCGCTCAGCCTTGTCGCATTCGGTCATCTCAAACTCGGGGGAGCCGTCACAGCTCCAGAGGACCGGTTTTGCGCCATCCTCCCAAGAGAGTGTGCGAATTTCCACTTTCTTAGCTACCATGAAGGCTGAGTAGAAACCTAGACCGAAGTGACCAATGATGGCATTGGCGTTGTCTTTATACTTGTTGAGGAAATCCTCGGCACCTGAGAAAGCGATTTGGTTGATGTATTTGTCAACATCTTGCTCGGTCATTCCTATTCCGTGGTCGCTCACGGTGAGAGTGCCAGCCTCTTTGTCGATAGAGACACTAACCTTCAGTCCTTCAGTTTCGCCATTAAAGTCGCCAGCTGTAGCGAGGGTTTTAAGTTTTTGTGTTGCATCTACTGCATTTGAAATCAGCTCACGCAAGAATATCTCGTGATCGCTGTACAAGAATTTTTTAATAACGGGGAAAATGTTGTTAGTAGTTACCCCAATTGAACCTTTTGTCATAATATATATTATTTTAGTTGTTTAATCTTTCACGATATTATGCAATAAAAATGCCACACAGCAAGTGTGTGACATTTTGATTATTGGTGGTGAAAAATTGTCACTTGTTAATTGTGGCGACAATCTCTCCGTCTTTTACGTCAATGGTGATGGTTGCGTTGTTCATGTCCTCATGCTTGAGCAGGAGCTCTGACATTGGGTCCTCGATGTGCGACTGGATTGCTCGCTTGAGTGGTCGTGCTCCATATTGGATGTCGAAACCTGCGTCGGCGACAAATTGCTTTGCGGCATCGGTGATGACTAGTTCGTGTCCAAGTTCGTGCACTCGGTCGTAGAACATCTCCAACTCAATATCCACAATCTTGAGGATGTCGTCCTTGTTGAGGCTAGAGAAGGTGATGATGTCGTCAACGCGGTTTAGGAACTCCGGTGAGAAGCTGCGGTTTAGAGCCTTGCGAATAACTGAGTCGGAGCGCTCTTTAGTTAGCTCTTGAGTGTTGAAGCCCACACCAGCACCGAAGTCCTTGAGCTCGCGGGTACCAATGTTTGACGTCATGATGATGATGGTGTTCTTGAAATCCACCTTGCGTCCAAGGCTGTCGGTCAAAGCACCTTCGTCAAGTACTTGCAGTAGCATATTGAATACGTCGGGGTGAGCCTTCTCAATCTCGTCGAGCAATACAACCGAGTAGGGGTGACGACGCACCTTTTCAGTTAGCTGTCCACCTTCCTCATATCCAACGTAGCCCGGAGGCGCACCTACCAGTCGGGACACATTGAATTTCTCCATATATTCGCTCATATCGATGCGGATAAGGGCATCGGGTGAGTTAAATAGGAACTCCGCAAGTCGCTTGGCAAGAAGGGTCTTGCCCACACCTGTGGGACCAAGGAACATGAACGAACCAATGGGACGGTTAGGGTCTTTCAGGCCCACGCGGTTGCGTCGAATTGCCTTGGCAATCTTATCGATAGCTTCATCCTGACCAATGATTTTTGCCTTCAGTTCGTCGTTCATGCCCAGTAGCCTAATTCCTTCGCTCTGTGCGATTCGCTGAACAGGCACTCCAGTCATCATTGCAACTACTTGTGCGATGTCGTTTTCGTCGACAGTCTCGCGTTTTTTGTCGAGTTCGGCTTCCCAACGCTCCTTGAAGTCTTGAAGTTCGAGTTTTAGTTTCTCCTGACGGTCGCGATAGTTGGCTGCGCTCTCAAAATTCTGTGCTTGAACTGCCTTTAGCTTATTCTCCTGTGCTTCGGCTATTTGTGCCTCAAGTTCTTCGATTTCTTTAGGTGTTTCAACCTTTGATATGTGAACACGTGAACCGGCCTCGTCCATTGCATCAATGGCCTTGTCGGGAAATGCTCGATCGCTGATGTAGCGGTCGGTGAGAGTCACACAAGCTCTGATGGCCTCGGGAGTGTAGATTACACCGTGGTGCTTCTCATAGGCTTCCTTGATATTGTTTAGAATCTCAATAGTTTCTTCAGCAGTTGAGGCGTCGACAATCACCTTCTGGAAACGGCGCTCAAGTGCACCGTCCTTCTCGATGTTCTTGCGATACTCGTCGAGAGTGGTTGCTCCAATGCATTGCACTTCTCCTCGTGCAAGTGCTGGCTTGAGCAGGTTGGCAGCATCCATTGTCCCGCTAGCGTTACCAGCACCTACGATGGTGTGAATCTCGTCGATAAAAAGAATCACGTCGTCGCTCTTTGATGCCTCGTCGATAATCGCTTTGATGCGTTCCTCAAATTGTCCACGATACTTGGTTCCCGCAACAACCGATGCCATGTCGAGCGCTACAATGCGTTTTTCCATCAAGCCACGTGCCACCTTGCGTTGCACGATTCGTTGCGCAAGGCCCTCGACGATAGCCGACTTGCCTACTCCTGGCTCGCCAATGAGAACAGGATTGTTTTTCTTGCGGCGGCTCAAAATTTGAGCCAGTCGCTCAATCTCACGTTCACGTCCAACCACAGGGTCAAGATCGCCAGCTGCTGCTTGGCGAGTAATGTCCTTACCATATTTATCGATGGTCGGTGTCGCGTTGTCATTTTTTGTGACATTTCGTCGTTGTGTACGCTTCTCTCCACCACTCGTTGGGGCTCCGGCGCTGCCCATATCGTCTTCGATGTCATCGTCTTCCTCATCACTGGTGAAGTCAACGCCGTCGACAATAGGAATGGCGAGTCCATCGATGAGCGTCATCAACTCTATGTCGTTTAGTATGTTTATTGGTTGTCTTTTCATTCTTTTGAGCTTTAATATGTGAATAATGTCAGCAAAATTCGTGCCATGTTTTAGATGGAGACAAAGAGTTTGTGAGTTCGCCTGACTCGCCTGACTCGCCTGACTCGCCTGACTCGCCTGACTCACCTGACTCACTGACTTGTCCTGAAATAGGTTTACAAAGTAGTAAATCAAAAACAGGATTAAGAATGAAAAAAGTAAACATCCGTCAGGACTATGAGATTCTGCAGATATTGCGTGAGTATTGCAGCACGGATATCGGCGTGAATGAGCTTATGAGGAAATATTCCTTAGGCTCGAGTGCCCAACTTATCAGATGGTTTCGTAAATTTGCAGATCCGAACATCACAAAATCATCTGAAATGAAAGGGAAAGACATCGACACTTACAAGCAGAAGGCCGAGACTCTGGCACAGGAGAACGCCAGGCT
>JAEEGI010003273.1_pt1 | contig 38724 bp, 24 predicted proteins | sample 8958751 | NCBI WGS metagenome assembly JAEEGI01 (sample SAMN16246545, study PRJNA631951) | gut metagenome | biome: gut microbiome; feature: rumen; material: KS-attached | host: Bos | place: Iran: Karaj | collected 2018-10 | reverse complement strand
GGCACATCGAGCTTTTGGAGGTGGGGGACGAAATCCAGCTCACGAATCTGTGGGAGGTGCTGAAATATCGGGTCGTAGAGATCAAAATTATACAGCCCTGGCAGGCCGAGGAGCTCCTGATCCAGGAGGGCCGCGACCTCCTGACGCTTTGCACCTGTCATCCCTACGGCAGCGGCGGAAAGTACCGCTATATCGTTTACTGCGAACGAAAGGAGTAATCCCATGCAAGAAGTAGAACAAGAAATTGGTCGTCAGTTGGTGATCGTCGTGAAAGGCGCTGCAAAGCTAACGCCGCGTATACTGGCAAAAGCTTTGTCGATTGCCGAGAAAACTGCGAACGCTCCCGCGGAATACCGCAGGAAGAATACAATTAAGAAGGAGCAGAAGCAAACGGCGCTTTTGCGGCGACACGGGAAAATGACCGTGAAAGAGCTTGCCGAGAAAGATAAAGGCATGACCTCGATTGAGCTCCACGACAGCAGCTTCCGGGATTTCAGCCGCATTGCCAGGAAATACGGAATCGACTTTGCTCCTTATAAGGTCAAGGGCGAGAATAAGTTCCTGGTTTTTTTCAAAGCGCCGGACGCGGCCGCCATGACCGCCTGCGTTCAGGAGTACACCATGAATAAGATGCGCAGGGCTTCCAAAAGGCAGTCTGTTCGCAAAAAACTGAGTGATATCCAGGCAGGCCTCAAGAATCCAACCCCGACCGCGGAACGCCACAAGGAGCCGGTTCTGTCATGAATGATCTTGCCCGCAAGCTAATCCTGACAATCCCGTACCCCTTCTTCGGCCTCGCCGCAACTAAGCTATCTCAGGCGGCCCGCCTCTCCCCGGAGCCGTGTCTGCTCCATCTTTCTGAGGGCTTCGACCTTGCCCTGCAAAGCTGGGCACCGAGCTTCCATCCTACGGATCTTCTTGTAGGTCTCGCGGTTGGTTCCGGTCTTTGGCTTGTTGCCTACGTTAAACGAAAGAACGCCAAAAAGTTCCGCAAAGGAGAGGAACACGGCTCCGCACGCTGGGGAACCCGGGCGGACATAAAGCCCTTCATTGACCCAGACCCGCAAAGCAACCTCATTTTGTCAGCAACAGAACGCCTTACTATGAACAACCGGCCAAAACGCCCCAAATACGCACGGAATAAAAACATTTTAGTGTTTGGCGGTTCCGGCTCCGGTAAAACCCGCTTTTTTCTGAAACCGAACCTCATGCAATGTACATCATCGAAGTACCCGACCTCCTTTGTGGTCACAGACCCCAAGGGCTCAGTTATTGTGGAGTGCGGTGAGTTGCTGCGGCGGCGCAGGTATCGGATCAAGTTCTTCAACACGATCAACTTCAAAAAGTCCATGCACTACAATCCGTTTGCTTACATTCATTCAGAAAAGGATATTTTGAAGCTGGTGACAGTGCTGATCGCCAACACGACGGACAAAACCAAAACCGGAGGCGATGAATTCTGGACGAAGGCTGAGCGCTTGCTCTACACCGCGCTGATTGCATATCTCTACTACGAGGCCCCGAAGGAAGAACAAAACTTCGGAACGTTGATTGACCTGCTGGATTCCATGCAGGTCCATGAGGACGATGATGAAGCGGTCGATCCCGTGGACATTCTGTTCCAGGAGCTGGAGCAGAAGAACCCCAGGCATTTTGCAGTTAGGCAATACAAAAAGTATAAGCAGGCCGCCGGAGCTACGGTCAAGAGCATCTTGATCTCCTGCGCATCCCGCCTGTCCCCGTTCGATATTCAAGAGGTGCGTGACATCACTGCCTACGACGAGCTGGGACTGGACACCCTGGGTGATCAGAAAACAGCGCTGTTTCTGATGATGAGTGACACGGACGACACCTTCAACTTTCTCTTGGCCATCTGTTACACTCAGTTATTCAATTTGCTTTGCGAAAAGGCCGACGATCAGTATGGTGGGCGTCTGCCGGTCCATGTTCGCTGCCTCATCGATGAGGCGGCAAACATCGGGCAGATCCCAAAGCTGGAGCAGTTGGTCGCCACCATCCGCAGCCGGGAAATCTCCTGCGCACTGATCTATCAAACAGCGTCGCAGATCAAAACGACCTATAAGGAAGCCGCGGACACCATCATCGGCAACATGGACACGGAAATTTTCCTGGGCGGCAAGGAGCAGACCACCCGTGAGAACCTGTCCAAGGACCTGGGACAAGAGACCATTGACACCTACACCACAGGTGAGAGCCGAGGCCAGAGTAGGAGCTACAGTCTCAATTACCAAAAGGCCGGACATGCGCTGATGAGCCGCGACGAGCTTGCCGTCATGGACGGCGGCAAGTGTATCGTCCAGGTGCGCGGCGTCCGACCCTTCTTCTCTGACAAATATGACATTACCAAACATCCCCTTTATTCGGAGACGGCGGACGCCGACCCAAAGAACGCCTTTCATCTGGAGGCGTTCCTGAAGCCGCAATTAAAGCTCCGTAAGAAAGATACCTACGAGGTCGTTGAGGTCGATCTTTCTGAGGAAGCGGACGAAGACGAATAAACCAACATAATCAAATCTATTGGAGGTACTATATGGAATTCTTTTACTCTGCAATCGACGTTCTTGTTTCTATCGTAACACTCCTTGGCGGTGGCCTTGCCGTCTGGGGTGTGGTCAATCTGTTAGAGGGCTACGGCAATGACAATCCCGGAGCTAAATCGCAGGGCATCAAGCAGCTCATGGCAGGCGTCGGCATCGCGATGATCGCCCTTCTGCTGATTCCGGAGCTCAAAACCCTTTTCTGACGATTACGAATAATCCTAACCGAGAGGAGGGGTTTCATGCTCGCTAAACCGTTAGTCGTTCATTCGCTGGTCGTAGACGCAATCAAAGATTGGCTTCGAGAACTGCTTATCCAAGGAACGATCAGCAATCTTGCCGGAACATTCGACGCAACAAACTCTCAGCTCACAGAGATTTCATCGCAAATTGGAAAAACACCGGAGCGCTGGAACGAAAGCGTTTTTGATATGATCAAGGGTCTTTCTGATACCGTCATTCTTCCGCTGGCCGGATTGATCCTTGCTGTGGTTATGACCCTCGAGCTGATAAACCTGGTCACCGAACGCAACAACATGGCCGAAATCGACACCTGGATTTTTTTCAAATGGGTCCTGAAAACCACGGCGTCAATTCTGCTTGTTGCAAACTGCTGGAATATTGTAATGGGGATATTCAGGGCCGTGCAGAGTATCGTAACAGACGCCACAGGCTACGTTTCCTCTGAGCACCTGACCGACATAAAATTGGAGTATATCGCCGTCTCGCTGACGATGTTTGAATTGTCCGAGGTATTAGGTTTATGGCTGCAATCTTTAGTCATCTCGCTTTGCTCAAACGTTGTTTCCATCGTGGTGTTTATCATCATCTACGGGCGAATGTTTGAGATATACCTTGTGACCTCGATGGCCCCCATCCCGATGGCAACGCTCACAAACAATAAGTGGGGCAATATTGGCGAAAACTATATCCGCCAGATATTTGCGCTCGCTTTCCGCGCTTTTTTAATCATTGTTTGCGTTGCAATCTATGATTTGTTGGTGCAAGGAACAATCGATATTAGCAGTGCAACGGCCATCAAAATCGGACTGTGGCAGGTCCTCGGGTACACCGTTCTTGTTTGCTTTATGATGTTTAAGACAGACAGCATAGCAAAGAGCATTTTCAACGCACATTAAGGAGGAAACATGGCCTACGTTGACGTACCGAAAGATCTTACCCGAGTCAAGAGCAAGGTCTTCTTCAATCTGACGAAGCGGCAGCTTGTCTGCTTTGGCGTCGGGGCGTTAGTTGGCATCCCGTTGTTTTTTTTGACCAGAGGCCCGCTGGGATCCACTGTAGCGCTCACGCTGATGACGCTGGTGCTGCTTCCCGCAATGCTGTTTGGGCTTTACGAAAAAAACGGGCAGCCGCTGGAGGTTATGCTGCGGAACATCGTCCGCAGCAGCATCCTCCGGCCAAAGGCGCGGCCTTATCGCACGGAAAACTTTTATGCCGCTATCCAGCGGCAGGAACGCTTTGAACAGGAGGTGAAACAGATTGTTCAAAAAGAGAGAAAAACAGAAGCAGTTCGTGGAAAAGACGCAGAGAAAGCTGACAGGAACCGAACGCAGACAGATCGAGGCAGCAATCGCCAAGGCCAAAAGAGGCGATAAAAAGGGCATTTCTGCCCAGGACACCATTCCTTATAAGAGAATGCTGTCCAGCGGCGTCTGCCAGCTTACGGACACGACCTGGGCGAAAACAATTCGTTTCGAGGACATCACCTACCAGCTCGCCACGGACAAGGACAAGGAAATCATTTTTGGGCGGTGGTGTAAGTTTCTCAATTACTTCGACCCTTCCATCCGTTTTCAGTTCGTATTCGTCGATCTCACGACTTCTGCGGAACGGGTCGCCGCTACGCTGGACCTGCCCGCTGCAGGAGATGGTTTCGACGACGCCCGCGGAGAATTTTCTGAGATTCTTCGGACGCAGAGCGCAAGGGGAAACAACGGCATCAGCCGCGCTAAGTATCTTTCCTTCTCGATTGAGGAAACGGTCGAGAAGGAAGCCGTGTCACGTTTGGACGCCATTGAGATAGAGCTTATCAACAACTATAAACAGATGGGAGTATTTGCTGACGGGCTGGACGGGACGGCATTCCTTGCCTTACTACACGACATCCTGCACATGGACGCCCAACCGTTTCGCTTTGCTTGGGACTGGCTGCCCCTTTCAGGCCTCAACACCAAGGACTTCATCGTCCCCAGTTCCTTCGAGTTCAAAAACGGGCGACTGTTCCGCATGGGGCAGAAATACTGTCAGGTCTCCTTCCTGCAAATTTTGGCCCCGGAGCTGGAGGACCGAATTCTCAAGGATTTCCTGGATATTCAAAACAACCTTGTTATGACTATGCACATTCAGTCCATCGACCAAGCGAAAGCGATCAAGCAGGTGAAGCGTAAGATCACGGATCTGGACAAATCCAAGATCGATGAACAGAAAAAGGCGGTTCGCGCCGGTTACGACATGGACATCATTCCCTCTGATCTGGCTACTTACTCCGCCGAAGCGAAGGCCCTGCTGCAGGACCTGCAAAAGCACAACGAGCATATGTTCCTGGTGACAATCCTGATGCTCAATGTTGCTGATAGCAAGCGAAAGCTTAAGGAGGCCGTTTTTCACGCTTCCAGCGTCGCCCAGCGTTACAACTGTGCTCTGACACCGCTGGACTTTCAGCAGGAGCAGGGGCTTGTAAGCTGCCTGCCGCTCGCGCAAAATCAGGTTCCTATTCAGCGCGGCTTGACCACGGCAAGCACGGCCATATTCGTTCCCTTCACCACGCAAGAGCTTTTCCAGACCGGACCGGAAGCCCTGTATTACGGCGTAAACGCAATGAGCTACAACCTCATCATGGCGGACCGCAAACGACTCGGTAATCCGAACGGTTTAATCCTCGGCACTCCCGGCTCCGGCAAATCCTTCGCGGGCAAGCGGGAAATCGTTTCCGTAATTTTGTGCTGTCCCGAGGATGATGTTATCATCTGTGACCCTGAAGGCGAATATGGCCCGGTGGTCAACTATTTCGGCGGCCAGGTTATTAAGGTCTCCGCAAACTCGAAGCACCATATCAACCCGCTGGATATTAACCTGGATTATTCGGACGACGATCAGCCTCTTGTTCTGAAAACGGAGTTCATTCTCGGTCTGTGCGAGCTGATTATCGGGAGAAACGAAGGGCTTAGTCCGACAGAGCGATCCATCATCGACCGCTGCGTTGCGGAAATATACACAAAATATCTCCATGATCCCCGCCCGGAGAACATGCCGATTCTGGAGGACCTCTACGACGCTCTTCTCCGACAGGGGGATAAGGAATCTCGCTACATTGCCACTGCGCTCGAGATTTACGTTCACGGCAGTCTGAATGTGTTTAATCATCAAACCAACGTGGACGTAGCAAACCGAATCGTCAGCTACGACATCAAGGACCTCGGAAAACAGTTAAAGAAGCTCGGCATGCATATTGTCACGGATCAGATCTGGAACCGGCTCACACAAAATCGCAAGGCTCACAGATACACTCGCGTTTACCTTGACGAATTCCATCTGCTGCTGAAAGAAGAGCAGACGGCAGCTTATTCCGTGGAGACATGGAAACGCTACCGCAAATGGGGCGGTATCCCGACTGGCTTGACGCAAAACGTCAAAGACCTACTTCGATCCAAGGAGATAGAAAACATCTTGGATATATCCGATTTCATTTTGATGCTGAACCAAGGCGACGGCGACCAGCGGATCCTCGCGCCTCGGCTCCACATTTCGGAACAGCAGCTCTCCTTTGTTACACAAGCACCCCCCGGTTCTGGTTTGATCTTCTTTGGTAATACCATCATTCCCTTCAAGGATCGCTTTCCGAAGGACAGTAAGCTGTATCAGCTCATGACCACTAAGCCTCAAGAGGTGATTTCAGAATGAGCAAACCGGTCAAGTCACAGGGCGGCGTAGGTCTGAAACTTAATCGGGAAACTGAATCAACTGCTCCGAAGCAGAGAAATCACCTTGGGAAGTTTTCAACGGAAACAAGCTCTGGGATGAAGGCCGACACAACCGGGGGAGGTCTTCGCACCGAGGAGCAAGCAACGCTGAAAGGACTGAAATCCGTACCGCTGACTCACCATACGGCTGATTTACAGTCGGATCAAGGTCTGCGGCAGGCAACCGACATAGGGAGCACGACGATTCCATCAAAGGAAAACGCGACAGCTTCCGCCCCGAGGAAACGGCTCTACTTTGACGCCCGTACTGGGCAAACAACGAACCGTCTGCGTTTCCATGAGGCAAATAGAAGCCCCGTGAAACAGGCAGCAAGGAGTGCGTTTCAGCTTGCTGACCGCACGACGCCAGGAGGCGGTGACAGTGTGGACCCAAGCAAGGAGAGCCTCCGTGTAGCGGAAACATCTGCCAGGAGCGCGGTGTATCACGCTGTCAGCGGATCAAATAAACTTCATCAACGTCGCAAGCTCCGAAACGCGAGCGCAAAATTGAACGCGCCAGCGCAGACATCTGAAAATTCTGCATTTCCCGGATCGACCAATCAAATCTCCAAGCGAATTCAGAAAAAGAATATTCAAAAGAAATACGCCGCAGCGAAACACGGACGTTCCGTAAATGTACCCGGACCGAACTTGGCTTCAAAGTCAACTCGGCCCGGAACCGGCTTTGCTCGACGAAGCTCCATACTTGCAAAAAAGGGTAAAGAGTTTGTGCATTATTTGAAGAAGAAGCTGTTCGGCGCGGTCGCGCTGGTCGCTTGCATCGTTTTGCTTCCGATCATCCTTCTTCCGTCCTGCGGCATGGTAATGGGCGGCAGCACCGGAATTATCGAGAGCATGACGTATCAAGCTGAGGACGATGCGATGCTTGCAGCGGAGGCTGCTTATTGCGAGATGGAAGCTGGTCTCCAGCAGAGGCTGAACAATTATGAGGATCAGCATGACTACGATGAGTATCACTTTGAGTTAGACAGCATCGAGCATGATCCCTACGTCCTGATCTCCATGCTTTGCGCGGCATATCCCGGCGCTTGGACACTGGAGGAGGTAACGCCGACGCTGGAAAGCTGGTTTTCCATGCAGTACACCCTGACGGAAACTGTTGTAGAGGAAGTGCATGAAACCACTCCTGATCCGACTGACCCCACGCCAACAAATCCACCATCTCCGCGTCCACCCAGTCCCACGCCGCAGCCGCAGTCGCGGGACGACACAGCAGACAGCAGTTCTAATACAAGCACCTACAAAATCTGCACCGTTACGCTCAAAAACTTCAATCTCTCACATATCCCTGTTTATATCTTCTCTCAGGAGCAGTTGGAGACCTATTCCACGTATATGGCTTGTCTCGGCAACCGGGAGGATCTGTTTCCGGACTCTGCTTATATCGGGCAGTATGGAGAGGGGGCCTACATGGACTATGCGATTCCCACGGAGGCACTCGAAGATGCGGTTTTCTCTGCAATGATGATCGAGGCGCGAAAGTACCTGGGGTATCCCTATGTCTGGGGAGGCAGCACACCTTCTACATCCTTTGATTGCTCCGGCTTTGTCTCGTGGGTAATAAATCACACCATCGTAAATGGAGAACCTTACTGGGGCAACATTGGCAGACGCGGAGCTTACGGCTTGTATGTTTATTGTACGCCGACATCGACGCCGCACCCCGGTGATCTCGTCTTTTTTGAGAACACCTATTCCGCAAATCCTCAGCCCCCTTGCACACACGTCGGCATTTACGTCGGCGTCAACCCCGAAAACGGCCATCGTATGATGATCCATTGTGGAGATCCGATCAGCTTTGCGGATCTCTCAAGCTCCTATTGGACCGAGCATCTATACGGTTACGGCCATATTCCAGACCCATAAATAATAAGGAGGATCCTTATGAACGCATGTCCATTTCTGTCAAAAACGAGCTTCCGTTCTGACCAGGAGGTAGCTGAAGCATGAATCAACGAATCAAGCGCCTGCGAGCAGAAATAGAAAAATACGAACGTAAAATTGCCACGCTGCAAGAAAAGAACCGCGAGCTGAAAAAGGAACTACAAGCCCAGGAGAACTTGGAAATCGTTGGGCTTGTCCGCGAACAGGGTCTATCCCTGGAAGAGCTCGCGGTAATGATGCAGCAGATTCGGGACAATCCTATCCCGCCCGCTTGCCAAACACAAAACAATCAGGAGGTAAACAACGATGCGTAAACATACTATGCGGATGCTGACCGGACTTCTGGCCTTGGCGCTCTGCATCACCGCGCTGACCATCCCGGCCTTTGCCAACCCGGAGCAAACCGAAACGTCCAAGCCTGAGATTGTGACGCCGGTGGAAGAAGAACCGCCCGTAATATCAACCACCGGACACAGCGATCCCGTTCCGCCGGAGACGCAGGCACCCGTCACGGAAGCACCAATGGAGCAGGTGCCCGAGGTAACAGAGCCGGAAACATCGCCTGTCACGGAGCCCGCAGAGCCTGTAGAAGCTGCGGAGCCAGTAGAAGCCTCAGAACCGAAAGACACGCCCCGCAGTCGGTTCCGCTTCACCCCGGACGGCCAGCTCACGCTGATTGACGATTTTGAGTACGTCGGCATGGACGCCGATGGAAACACCCTGTCCAAGCAGTTTTTGACCGTTGAAACCCGCGACGGTCATTACTTTTACATCATCATAGACCGGACCGGTGACACCGAAAACGTCTACTTCCTAAACCAGGTTGATGCCGCAGACCTATCTGCCATCACGCAGATTGAGCAGAGTGGCAACGAGACTCCAATGCCTGCGAAGCAGACCGATCCCACGCCGGACCCCGACCCTACGCCGGACCCCGAAACGCAGCCCGGTGATCCTGGCAACGAGAAACCTGAGGACGAACCTCCCAAGCTGAAGGCGTATCTGTCACTCGGGGCCATCGTGCTGATCGCCGTCGCTGCCGCCGTTGTTCTGATCCTTCGCCGCAGAAAGGCCGCCAAAGCAAGCCCGAAGCTGCCGGAATACGATGACGACGATGACGACGATGACGAAGAGCTGGAAATCGAGCCGGACGAAGACGAAAATGACGCAGACGATGATGACAAAGAATAGGAGGCTGTCGCATGAAACTTGTTATTGCTGAAAAGCCCTCCGTTGCTCAGAGCATCGCGGCGGCTCTCGGCGTAACCTCCAGAGAGAACGGTTATCTGGCGGGAACCGAGTATCTCGTATCTTGGTGCTTCGGTCATCTGGCAGAGCCGGCGCAGCCGCAGGAATACGACCCCAAGTATAAGACGTGGCGGCTCGATGACCTCCCCATCATCCCGACTGCATTTCGCTTTGTTGTGCAGAAGGACACCCAGCAGCAGTTCAACCTTCTGCGAAAGCTGCTGAACGATTCCAAAATCGAGGAAGTTATCAACGCCTGCGACGCCGGGCGCGAGGGAGAACTGATCTTTCGCTCCGTCTATCATCTGGCGGGCTGCACAAAGCCCATGAAACGCCTCTGGATCTCCAGCATGGAAGACAGCGCTATCCGGGATGGCTTTCAGCATCTGCTCCCCGGTGCTGAGAAGGACGGCTTGTATCAAGCGGCCCTGTGCCGCGCAGAAGCCGACTGGCTTGTTGGAATCAACGGCAGTCGGTTCTTCTCACTTTTGTACAACAGCAAGCTGAATGTAGGGCGGGTGATGAGCCCTACCTTGGCTCTCCTGGTGCGGCGGGAAGCGGACATCAGCGCTTTCGTCCCTACGCCCTTCTGGACGGTCAATCTCGACCTCGGCGGCTTTACGGCAAGCACGGAACGATTCAGCGACCGGGCCATGGCCCTGGCGCTGGCTGACGCCTGTTGTAGTCCCGCAACAGTGCAAGCCGTATCGAGAAAGCAGAAGTCCGAAAAAGCTCCGGCGCTCTACGATCTGACCACGCTGCAGCGCGATGCCAACAGAGCCCTGGGCTACACTGCCCAGCAGACTCTGGACTATACGCAGAGCTTGTACGAGAAAAAGCTCTGTACGTATCCCCGAACCGACAGCCGCTATCTGTCTGACGACATGGCGGACTCTGTGCCGACCGTTGCCGCCGTCTCCGCCGTCCTGCTCGGCGAGAATGCAGTCGCGGAGATCCTCGCCGCCCAGGTCTGCAACAGCAAAAAGGTCTCCGATCACCACGCGATCATCCCGACCAAAAACGCCACCCCGAAGGCTGCCGAGGAGCTGCCAGGTGGAGAACGGGAGATTCTCAAGCTCCTCGCCCGCGCAGTCCTCCGCGCGGTCTCGGTGGCTTACCGCTACGAAGAAACCGAGGCCACATTCCGATGCGCCGATACAGTTTTCACCGCGAAGGGTAAGACCGTGACCGCCCTCGGCTGGAGGCGTTACGAACTGCCCAAGGACAAGGAACCGGACACCGAGGAAAAGGAAGCGGACAAGGAACTGCCAGCCTTTGCCGAAGGCCAGGAGTTGCCCGTCAATGCAGCGACCGTCAAGCAGGGCAAGACCAGCCCGCCCAAGCCTTACACCGAAGATACCCTGCTTTCCAGCATGGAAACAGCCGGAGCGAAAGAGACCCCGGATGACGCCGAACGTAAGGGCCTCGGAACTCCGGCGACCCGTGCCGGGATCATCGAGAAGCTGGTCGCCTGCGGCTACATCGACCGCAAGAAGGTCAAAAAGAAGACCACGCTTGTGCCATCTGGCTCCGGCAAGGCGGTCATTACCGTGCTTCCTGAGGATTTACAGTCCCCGCTTCTGACGGCGGAGTGGGAGCAGCGTTTGAAGCAGGTCGAGCAAGGCGATGTAGACCCCGGAAGGTTTATCAACGGGATCGTTGAAATGATCTCGGAAATCATCAGCGGCTATACGATGCCGCCCGGCGCGAATATGCTCTTTCCGAAACCGGAGCAGGCCATCGTTGGATGCTGTCCCCGCTGTCGGAAAAACGTGATTGAGAACAGCAAGGGTTACGTTTGCGAGGATCGCAGCTGTGGCTTTGCGATGTGGAAGCAGAGTCGCTTCTTCAGCGCAAAGGACAAAGCCTTTACGCCCGAGATCGCGAAAATGCTCCTGGAGAACGGCAAAGCAAAGCTCACCGGCTGCAAATCCAAAACCTCCGGAAAGACCTACGATTGCTGGGCCATTCTTGCCGACGACGGTACGACGACGGATTATCGGATCGAATTCATCAATAAGCGTGGAGGGCGGACACCGTGAATAATACTGTGAGGGACGGAAAGCTGCCGACCGGGAACGTGCCTTGAAGGACGGTCGCCGGCCGCCTGGCGGTCGAGGCCAATAGATGCAAAAACCTGTGAAAAAACAAGAGAACTCCGACTGTTATCATAGGAGGTAATTATGCCGGAAAATAAAACTTCAAATCAGGAACGGATCAAAGAAATCACTGACCGGATCGAAACCGGTATCCGGGAAATGTTTGAGAGCGAGCATTACAGCAGCTATCTGCAAACCATGAGCCGTTTCCACAAGTATTCCGTCAACAACACCATGCTGATCTACATGCAGAAACCCGACGCAACCTATGTAGCAGGCTTCAACGCCTGGCGCGATAAGTTTGAGCGCTACGTTAAGCGGGGCGAAAAGGGCATCCAGATCCTCGCTCCGACGCCGATTATGAAAAAGGTCAAACAGGCCGTTCTGGACCCGGTCACGCAGGCTCCTGTCCTGGACGGCGACGGGAAACCCCTCACCGAAGAAAAGTCCGTTAAAATCCCAATGTTCAAGCCGGTTTCCGTCTTTGACGTCTCTCAGACGGACGGAAAGCCTCTGCCGCAGTTGGCGCAGACGCTGACCGGCGACGTGGAGCATTATGAGGCGTTTATTGAGGCCTTGCGACGATCCTCGTCGGTCCCTATCGAGTTTGAGAGCATGGTCGCCACAATGGACGGCTATTTCAGCGCCGAGAAACATCGGATTGCAATTCGTCCCGGCATGAGCCAGGTCCAGACTGTCGCGGCGATAGTCCATGAGATCGGACACTCCAAGCTGCACGAATATGACCGTCTGCAAGCCGCGGCACGGGATGAAGGTGGAAAGCCCCCTATCGTCAAGGACCGCCGTACCGAGGAGGTCGAGGCCGAAAGCATTGCCTACACCGTCTGCCAGTATTTCGGCATTGAGACCGCCGAGAATAGCTTTGGCTACATCGCCGCATGGTCCAAGGACAAGGAGCTCAAGGAACTGAAGGCCAGCCTGGACACGATCCGGCAGACCTCCTCCGTGATAATCTCCGACGTGGATCGCAACTATGCCGAGCTCTGCAAGGAGCGTGGCATCAGCCAGGAGCGTTCAGAAGAGGACGAAGCGAAGGATGCCCCCACCAAAGAGGCGGAGCCCGCCGAAACTTCCCCCGTGCAGCCGCAAGCGGAAGCCCTGGAAAAGCCGGTTGCCGTGGATACCGCTGTTGTCGCAAAAGACCCTTATCTCGCCTATGCAAACGCCCTCTGCGATCATGCGGAAGAGCTGTATCGAGCTGGATTGATTACTCCACCCTTTCCAGACACGAAAGAGCAGTTTGCGCAGGAATATGCCGAGCTGTTGCGAAGCAGCGGACTTAGAAACGCAAAGGCAGTCCTGGACGATTTTGCGGAACAATCTGGCTATCCAACACCGAAAGTTCTATATCAGCAGATAGAAGCCCTGAAAAAGCTCTGGGAAAACAGCATGACCTACGAGCTCCACACCTCGGAACTCGATCCAAACGTCAGCTACATCACATCCTTCACCCCGACCGGTGAGGTTGACGAGGGCCTCATGTTTTCCGGGCCTACGGCAGTCTGCGAAAAGCTCCTGCGTGAGCTGCGAGAAGGCACCATAACGTTGGAGCAGGCCCGCGCCATGAATCGGCAGTGGAATCATATCCTTCCTCCCGGACCGTCTGAAGCACTCTATCTTGTGGAAGATAAAGCCTTTGTTCATCTTCAAATCACCGACGCCGGATATGATTACACAGTTTACGACGCCACAACCAATGCCCTGCTTGATGGAGGGCAGTTCTCGATACAAAATTCCGAGATGCACAGATCCGCAAGAACGCTGATGGAAGGTGCACTGTTAGAGGTCTGCGTTATACAAGGGCTTGATTTCGTGGGGCATCGTGAGTATTCCCTGGAACGCCTGGAACAGCTACGTGAAGCGAACGAGCACCCACCGAAGCTCGATGAATACCCCATGCCTGATGGTGCTCTGCCCACCGAAGCGCTGGCTGAAGCGGGCTGTGTTGACCCGGAGGGTCTAATTCCGATGTGCAAAGACCAGGCGAAAGAACTTTTTTCCGAGGGCTATACGATCTTTGTGATTGACGAGAACGGCGATCCGCAGATGTGCATTGATGACGCCGATATCAACAATGCCGGAGATAGGCTGCTTGCCCTGGAAAAAGATGATTGGGAGAAAAGTCCTGTGTTCCGGGCTTTGGTCCGGGACCGCCGTCTTGAGCACCAGGCGGAGCGCGAGGCAGCCTTCATGGTCTTCCCCGGCGACGCCTTTGCGATCTATCAGGTCGGCCAGAATGATCCCCAGTGGAGAGACCGGGCATTTACGAACCTTGATACTCTTCGCGAGTACGGTTTGGAGCCTGCGCGGGAGCATTACGATCTGATTTATACCGGCGCGAACAAGGACCATCCCTCCGTCACCGATCCAGAAGCGGCCTTCCAGGTCTTCAATCTTGAACGTCCCAGCGACTTCGGAGGCCACAGCCTTTCTGTCAGCGACATTGTTGCGCTCAGGCACAATGGTGTGGTAACATATCATTACTGCGACAGCATCGGTTTTACGGAAATCCCGGACTTCCAAAAGCCGGAAAACTATCTCAAGGCCGCTGAAATGGCAATGGAGGATGATTACGGCATGATAGACGGGATCATCAACAACGGTTCGAAAGACCAGGGGCCGCCGCAGAACGAGCAGCCCGGAGCATCAGAGCAGCGACCCTCCGTCCAGAATCGACTCCGCGAACTACAGGCAGAAGTTAAAAACCAACAATCAACAGAAAGAGAGCGCCTACGGCGCGAAGAAAGGAAGATTTAAGATGGCAAATTTCGAAGTAAACACGATCCCCTATGACGTTCAGCAGGTTATGGCGATCTACAATGCCAACAACGAGGATGGCACCCGGTTGGGGTTGATCGCCGTCCTGGAGGAAATGCGCGGATACCTCACCACCGACAACGACGCGGACAAAGTGCTGAAAGAGCACACCGACGCTGCGCTCAAGCTCCTCCGGGAAATGACCGACGCCCAGTTCGACGTGCTCGATCTCACCGTGGATTTCCCGTCGTGATTGTTTTCGTCCACACAGGGCCGGTTCCTCCTGCGGAACCGACCCTGTTCGCATTTTTAAGCAAAGAAAGGAGCCCATCATGGCTACTAAAGCAGATTATTTTATATCCCTTGCTGAGCAAACAGCGAGAAAGATCACCTGGAACGTCGGAGAGTGGACCGCTTTTCTCCGTACAGCCGGACGCCTGTACAAGTATTCCTTCCCGGACCAGCTTCTGATCTATGCACAGCGTCCCCAGGCAACTGCCGTTGCGGATTATAACGTGTGGAACACGCGTATGGGCCGCTATGTTCGCCGTGGCACTGACGGAATCGGGCTGCTGGACGATTCCACGGAGCCCTTGCAAGTCAAATACGTCTTCGACGTTGCGGATACGGGCCGACATGAAAACTCCAAAACTCCCTATCTCTGGCAGCTTCGCGCGGAGCATTTCCCGCTGATTGAAACCGCGCTGGAGGATGAATACCAGGTCCCTGCCGAAGAAGGGCTTGTGCAGCAAATCAAAACCGCTGTGTTTCAGCTGACAGTCGAACACTGGAATTCTTTTTCCACCGATATTCTGCGCATCGTTGACAACTCAGATGTTGGCGGTTATGATGAAGACACAGTGAAAAGCATTTTTTCCTCCGCCGTCATTGCCGGAGCAACGTATGCGGTCCTGTCCCGCTGCGGCTTAAACCCCGATGCGATTGTGACCGGCGCAGATTTCCGGGACATTGCAATGTTCAACACGCAAAAAGCGGTCATTGAGCTTGGCGCTGCGGTAAACACGGTCAGTGGGAAACTCCTGCGGAGGATGGAAGCAATCGTCAAATCTTATGAGCGCGAGTTGCTCGCAGAAAGGAGCGCACAACATGAACGAGAATCTGAAGACGAAGGTGAACCCGGACAACGGCCTGACCTACACCCAGGTGGGCGAGGTGTGGCTGCCGGGTTACACGGCGGAAGCGGCAGAGGAGACGGACAACCGGCCCTTCGGGAAGTACAGCCGCCTGCGGAAGGCCTACCTGAAGGATTACCGGCCCTCGCTTTACCTGGATTACCTGATGGACGGGACGCTGGATCGGCACCTGCGGGACGTGCAGGAGCAGGCGCAGAAACGACTGGACACGATGCTCCCGGAGATGGCCCGGAGGGAAGGCGTGACGGAGGAGCTGCGCAGGACGGACCCGCTGCGCTGGGCCGGGCTGATGAACAACCTGAAGGCCTGCGTGGAGGAGGTGATCAACCAGGAGCTGATTTACGTCTGACCGATGCTGCCCCGGTGCAAGCGCCGGGAACACAACTCAGCTTTTTCCCGACCGAAGCGGAACAACTTCAAATCATCCAGGAAGCGGAGAGCGCACAGGCTGCGCCCTTCGCTTCTTCTGTTCCCCAGGAGATCATCGACGATTTTCTGCGCTTCGGCTCCAATACGGCAAAGAGCCGGATGCACATTATCGCAGCCCTCTATCCCTGGCATACTCCTGATACCGACTGGCTCACGGAAAAGGCCCGCGAGACGTTTGTGAATATCTTGCGGCGTGAGTATCACGGCGGCTACGGCCTTATCGTGGATGGAGAAAAATACGCTGCCTGGTACGACGATCAAGGAATTTGCGTCTGTAGGGGAACTTCCGCACGGTATTCCCCATTCGCACAGACAGTCCCTTGGAACGACGTGCTGGAGCGCGTGTGGCACCTGTACGGCGACGGAAAGTTTTCGACCAACGTGGAGGCTGTCGAAGCACACGGCAACGAATGCAGAGAGGTCGCATTGTCTCTCCTGTATCTCTACTATGACCGCACCGCTCAGTGCAGAGGCAAATACCTTACCTCCCTCGATCCCTATGCCGGCGGCGGCTATCCGGAAGAGCAGGCACGGCTTGCCGAGGCGCTGGCCGATGAAGAAAAGGCCTTTGCTATAAAAGAAGATCTGGATGCCTTTATGGAAGCCTACGACGCCGACCGTTCTCTCCTTAACTGGCATTATCATAAGCTCCCCCTGATTGAATCCCGTTTTGCCTCGCTTCTTGTTTCGTGGGATAGTGTTGTCCCGCAGGCTGCTGCGGAGCTTACGCATAATCCGTTTATCACGGAGGACGAGCTTGACGCGGCAATCTCCAGCGGCAGTAATTATGAGGGCGGCAAAAAGCGTATATACGATTATTTCACTGTTAATCCTTCGCACACGCAGAAAGACAAGGCGGATTTCCTGAAGGACGAATTCGGCACTGGCGGCCACAGTCATGCCCTCTCCGGCGCGGATTCGAGCATGGAAGATTACGATGCAAAAGGTTTGCGCTTCAGAAAAGGCGACTGCCCGGAGGTCACGATCTCCTGGCCGAATGCGGCGAAGCGGATTGATACACTGATCCGCATGAACCGCTATCTGACGCCGGAGGAACAGGCAAGGGAGGCCGAAATCCGGGACGCCCATTATGAGCCGGAGGAAAGCGAAATCCTTCCTGGGGACGATTCCGACGCTCCTGGCGACGAATCAGTTGACGTTGCCGTAGAGAACGCTATTGCCGTAGAAACGCCTAAGCATGAAGCTGTTATCATCGGTGAAGAAGACCATACGCTATATCTTTACGCTTCAAACGGGCTCTCCGGCGAGTTGGATCTGAATGGCAGAAAACGCCAGCCGGAGGAGGCGCTTGTAGTTGCAGCCCCGGCAGCATATCTGTCCAGCGACATCATGTTCGCAAAGGATGTGACCTTCCTGAAAATCGGACGTGATATTTCGGCAGAAGATTTTACAGGAACGAAGGAAGATCAACTTGCGGCGATGAAGAAGGCAGCCGCCTCCATTCATTCGGAGCCCTGGGAGGCATACACGCGCGCAAAGCAAGACTTCCAAGGTGGGATCGTCCTTCTCCGTGTCGGCAATAAATATGAAATCTTGGGCGAAGATGCGGAAAAGGCTGCGGATGCCCTGGGCCTTTCTCTTTCGTCCAGGCATACACCAGACGGCAGGGTGCCGATGTGCAGGTTTTCTATGTCTGATCTTTACGACAACGTGCGGAAGCTTAACGAAAAATGGAACGTCCGGGCCGTAGATTACAAGGACGAAAACCATGAGCAGCGGATTTCGGAAGACTATCCCTCATTCTTCAACCTTCTGCTTCAGGGTAAAAAGACCGGTCGGACAAGGGTGGAACGAAACTACAAGGCCTTTGCCCGGCTGTTCCCGGAGATCGTCGATGGAACGTATCGCTATCTGCAATTACGGGCTCCGGAGGAGACCGGCTATATGCCGCTGACGATTGAAAAGATCGGGGACAACGAATATTCCGTGTCGCACCATTACGAATCCAACGGCGATTTGATGTACGATCCGGAGATGACCTTCCGCATTGACGCCGAGCTGGGAACGCTGGAGCCGCTGACCTTTCGACAGGATGGCAGCCCCGCATTATATCAGGAGGTCTATCCGGAGCCCGGCAAGTGGATTCCAAAGCTCCGAAACTCCCTGTCTTCATTTACGGAAACATGGCTCAAAAATATCGAAGCGCAGGGCCGCGTCCGCTTCCGTGCCATCGCAGAGCGAGACGGCGAAGACGTGGAGTTTTCCTTCGACGAGGCCGGGAATCCTGTGCCGCTGGAACAGCAAGGGACAACGGAACTTGTTGCCGATCAGAGCGTAGCGGGAAAAGCCAGCGAAAAGAAATATGATATTGGCTTCGGCTATAAAGGAAACGGCTTGACCGTCTGGAACCGCCTGGAAATCCAAAACGGCGATTACAAGACGATCGCGCACATCGACGCGGATAGGCGAGTGTCTATCTATGATGCTACACTCCCGGAGGATATTATAGCGCAGATTTACGACGTTGCCGCACATTCGGAAATGACGGTCTCTGCGACCCAGGTTACGCCGGTGTTTACAGCACCTGCCCAAGAGCGTGTACGGCAAGAGAATGAGCATCGTGAAGATGGATTATCTGCTCGATACGAAGAGTATCAGGCGCTGAAGGAGGCAGATGCGTTTACGGCAGATGGTCTGCTGCTTTATCAGATGGGCGAGTTTTATGAGCTGTTTGGCGAAGATGCCGAGACCGCGGCAAACGCCCTGGATCTCACCGCTGTCACCTGGAACAGTCCAGAACACGGCCCTGTCTGCATGGTAGGGATTCCCAGGCACAGCTTGGAGCACTATCTTACTATCCTCCGGGACACGCACGATGTAACTGTGGCCTCTGGCGGCAGTGCGAAGCGGTATCTATCCATCGACCACGAAGCGAAGAAAGCAATAAACGAGCATGAAGCGGAGTTTGGCGCTGACGGTTGGAGGGCCTTCGGCGGGCACCCCTATTTTATGGACGAAACGGAGCAAGGTGCGCCCTCGCACGATACTCCACCACAGCCTTCCGACGCTGATCCGGCGCCCATGGACGCGGCACCAGTAGAAAATGCGGCCCATCACGATACCGCCCAGCAGCCGGAGCTCACAAACGTCCGGGAAATGACACCGGAAGAGATTGACGACGCGCTGCGTAGTTGGAACGGAAGGGCTGAAAGCAAAAACGCCGTAGTACACTATATGCAAGAGCACGGCAGAGAACGCGGAGCCGCCGAATGGCTGAAAAACGAATTCAAGTCCGAAAACCCTGATCTGTTTGATCGCGTCCGACTCGAAAAGGGGCTGACGCTTATCAACAGGGACGGCAGCGCGGAAACCGTCCTGCCCTGGCCGAAGGTTCAGCGTCGGATTGCACAGCTCATTCGGGACAACACATTCCTTTCGCCTGAACCGTCGTCGCCCGAAAAAGAACAGCCACCTGAAAGCAGAGCATCAGAGCCGGAAGCGGCTGGAGCCGTAGGCGAAATCGACAACGGCGAGGCGTACCAGGCTGCCATCCCCGGCATGGAGCTTATGACGCCCGAAGAGAATGAGCGGCAAGCCTTTGAGATCAAAAACCTCGCGGATCTGAAACGTCATATCACGGTAGGTGCGGAGGTTGTCTGTACTTATCATGCAAATCATCCTGATCTTGTCGGCCTGACCCGTGTGGTCTCCAAGGTGCAAACCAACGGCTTTTATTCGCAGATCAAAGATCAGCCGCATCACAAGTGGTCGGTTTGCAACAGCGGAAACGGTATCTACTCCGATTTCCAAAAAGCGGACACCTATCGCTTTACCAACACGCCCAACGGGACGTCCATACAAATCCTCGACCGTCACGACAAAAACCGTGAGACTGTCCTGCTTGAAATGATGGTCTATCCTGGCGTCAGCGTGGAGCGAGCGGAGCAGGAGCAGACGCCAATCGCGCCGGCGCAACTGCCGGAAGCAATGCAACCGCGCTGGCCGGTAGACGTTGGAGACACGGTGTATCTGGAAGACGGCAAGGCGTTCATCGTTGAGCAACTTTCCGACAACCATATCCAGCTCCGCGATCCGACATTGATTTACCCGATCCTTCGCGCCGAAAGCTATGAGAGCTTCCAGCGGCTTATGGATCGCTTCCCGCAGCCTGGCGTCACAAACGACGAACCCGTTGCGGCTGACGAGCCGGAGATCACCTACGAACCCTTTGTGATAAACAACGACTCGCCCAGCGGCGAGCCCTTTGACGTTGCGATTCAGACGATCCGGATGGGTGAAGCGAAAGAGCCGATACAAGTGAAGCCCGAAAACTTCCGTATCACGGACTTCCACCTCGGCGAAGGCGGCCCGAAGGCGAAGTTCCGCGCCAACATGGAAGCGATCTCCACCCTCAAGCAGATCGAGGCCGAGGGACGGAACGCTACGCCCGAGGAACAGGAGACCCTTTCCCGCTACGTAGGCTGGGGAGGTCTGGCTGATGCCTTTGACGAAAACAAGGCTGACTGGAGCAAGGAGTACACCGAGCTGAAGGAGGCCTTGACGCCGGAGGAATATACGGCTGCAAGAGCCTCCACGCTGAACGCCCACTACACCAGCCCCACAGTGATCCGCGCCATCTATGATGCCCTGGGCAACATGGGCTTTACCACCGGCAATATCCTGGAGCCTGCCTGCGGCGTTGGCAACTTCTTCGGCTGCCTTCCGCAGGATATGTCATCGTCGAAGCTCTACGGCGTGGAGCTGGACAGTGTGTCCGGCAGAATCGCCAAGCAGCTCTATCCCAACGCCAACATCACCGTTGCAGGCTTTGAGACCACGGATCGGCGCGACTTCTACGACGTGGCCATTGGCAACGTCCCCTTCGGACAGTATCAGGTCAACGACCGGGCTTACAACAAGCTCGGTTTTTCCATCCACAACTATTTCTTCGCAAAGGCCCTCGATCAAGTCAGACCGGGCGGCGTCGTGGCCTTCGTCACATCCCGCTATACGATGGATGCCAAGGACAGCACGGTGCGCCGGTATCTGGCTCAGCGGGCAGATTTCCTCGGCGCGATCCGCCTCCCCAACAACGCCTTCCGGGCAAATGCCGGCACAGATGTTGTCTCAGACATTATCTTCCTACAAAAGCGTGACCGCCCCTCCCTGGAGGAACCGGAATGGCTCTTTACGGCGAAGAATATTGCCGATGATGCTCCGGCAAAAGTTGGCGACATCATTACATTCCAAAGAGGCTATCCGTACAAAGAGATCAAGGCCGAGGTAAAAGAGGTGGTCAACGTCTATGGTACAACCTACTATGGCATCGAGACTGAGCAGCTCGGAAAAACCCGCATTTACCCCGGCTCTGTTACGCACATCGAGCGGAAGGATTTCGTATATGAAATCAACCAATATTTCCTTCAGCATCCGGAAATGGTGCTCGGTGAAGCAACGTCTGAGAGTACGCAGTACGGCCGCCAGGATTATACAGTTAAGCCGACAGAAGGAGCTGACCTGTCTGATCAGCTCCACGTGGCCGTAAGCAAGCTGCAAGGCAGCTATAAGCCTATGGAGCAGGTCGATCTTGATGTAGATAGTCCTCGATCTGAAACGATGCCGGCAGATCCCACGGTACGGAATTACACCTATACGCTGATCGGCGGGAACTTGTGGTTCCGGGAGAACAGCATCATGCGGCGCGCCGACGATCTCTCTGCCACGACAGAATCCCGTATCAAGGGAATGGTGGAGCTGCGCGACTGCCTGCGCTCTCTGCTGGACCTGGAGCTGGACGATTACGCAACAGACGCAGAAATTGCCGAGAAGCAGAAAGAACTAAGCGCGCTGTACGACGCTTTCACGGAAAAACACGGCATGATAAATGACCGTGTAAATGAGATTGCCTTTGCCGAAGATACATCCTACTTCCTCCTTTGCTCCCTGGAGGAGCCGGAGAAGGACGGAAAAACCTACCGCAAGGCAACGGATATTTTCACGAAAAGGACGATCAAGCAGCAGCGCAGCATCGACCACGTGGATACCGCATCTGAGGCTCTCGCCGTATCTATCGGACAGTATGCGGCTGTGGATTTGCACTTCATGGCCCGGCTCATGGGCGGCGAGGAATACATCCCGCAGATCGTCGAAGATCTACACGGCGTTATTTTCAAATCTCCGGATTCCGGCCCCTTCGATTTTGCTGACAGCGGCGAGCATTGGGATAAGGGCTGGCAGCCCGCGGACGAATATCTCTCCGGTAACGTGCGCCGGAAGCTGCGGCAGGCCCAGAGCGCAGCCAAGGACAACCCGTTCTTCGAGATCAACGTGGAAGCTCTGAAACGCGCCCAGCCCAGGGACCTTGAGGCGTCCGAGATCGAGGCCCGATTGGGCAGCACGTGGATTTCTCCGGAGATTTTCGAGCAGTTTATGATTGAGACTTTCAAAACCCCGTCCTATCTTCAGGACAATATGCGCATTCGCTTTTCTCCACGCACTGCGGAATGGTTTATCGAGTGTAAGGGCTCCGTAGGCTACGGCGATATGACTGCCCACAGCGTCTACGGCACATCTCGCGTAAATGCCTATGAGATTCTGGAGGACAGCTTGAATCTGCGGGATGTCCGCGTCTATGACAAGATCGAAGAGGATGGCAAGGAAAAAAGGGTCCTGAACGTCAAGGAGACCACCCTGGCCGCACAGAAGCAGCAGACTATCCGAGACGCCTTCAAGGACTGGCTTTGGAAGGATCAGGATCGCCGGGACAAGCTGGTCAAGCAATACAACATGGAAATGAACAGCACCCGCCCCCGCGAGTACGACGGTCAGCACCTGGTCTTCTCCGGTATCAACCCGGATATTGTGCTACGGGACCATCAGCTCAACGCGATTGCCCATGTAATCTACGGCGGGAACACGATGCTCGCCCACGAAGTCGGCGCCGGCAAGACGTTTGAAATGGTGGCCGCTGCGATGGAAAGCAAACGCCTGGGCCTGTGCAGCAAGAGCTTGTTCGTCGTCCCCAACCACCTTGTCAGCCAGTGGGCCTCTGAGTTCCTCCGGCTCTACCCGGCAGCCAATATCCTGGTCACGACAAAACGGGACTTTGAGCCTGCCCGCCGCAAAAAGTTCTGCTCCCGGATTGCGACCGGCGACTACGACGCCGTAATCATTGGCCAGTCGCAGTTTGAGAAAATCCCGATTTCCGATGAACGGCAGCGGGCCTTTCTGGAACGCGAGATCGAGGACATTACCCAGGCCCTTCAGGAAACCAGGTCGGAGCGTGGTGACCGATTCTCCATCAAGCAGCTTGAAAAGACGAAGAAAAGCCTGGAGACAAAGCTGAAAAAGCTCCAGGGCTCCGAAAAGAAGGATAACGTCGTGACCTTCGAGGAGCTTGGCGTGGACCGGCTTTTCATCGACGAATCGGACAATTACAAGAACCTGTTCCTCTACACCAAAATGCGCAACGTTGCTGGCCTGTCCACCTCTGACGCACAGAAGTCCTCGGACCTGTTCAACAAGTGCCGATACTTGGACGTGCTCACGGACAACCGCGGCGTGATCTTTGCGACCGGCACCCCGATTTCCAACTCCATGACGGAGATGTACACGATCCACCGCTACTTGCAGTACGACCGGCTGCAAGAGATGGGAATGGGCCATTTCGACTGCTGGGCCTCCCGCTTCGGAGAGACAACCACCTCCCTGGAGCTGGCTCCGGAGGGAACCGGCTACCGCGCCAGGACACGCTTCGCTAAGTTCTTCAACCTGCCGGAGCTCATGACCTTCTTCCGGGAAGTTGCGGACATCAAAACCGCCGATCAGCTCAACCTTCCGACGCCGGAAGTCGAGTACCACAACGTCGTTGCCAAGCCCACGGAAATCCAGAAGGAGTTTGTAAAAACCCTGTCTGAACGGGCGTCCAAGGTTCACAGCGGCAGAGTTGACCCGAAAGAGGACAACATGCTGAAGATCACATCGGACGGGCGCAAGCTCGGCTTGGATCAGCGGTTGATCGACCCCCTGCTGCCCGACGAACCAGGCACAAAGGTCAACCTTTGCGTTGAGAATATCCTGAAGTATTGGCGCGAGGGCGAAGCCGACAAGCTGACCCAGCTTGTTTTCTGCGACGTGTCTACACCGTCCGGGCGTACCTCGCACAAGGATACGCTGGCGGAGGAGGAGCCGACGTTCACCAACATCTACGATGACATTCGCCGCAAGCTCATCAAGGGCGGAATGCCCGCGGAACAGATCGCCTTCATCCATGACGCCGACAACGAAAAGAGGAAGGAAGAATTGTTCTCCAAGATGCGCAGCGGCGAAGTCCGTGTCCTCATTGGCTCCACGGCCAAAATGGGAGCCGGCACCAACGTCCAGGAGCGGCTCATTGCCAGCCATGATCTCGACTGCCCGTGGCGGCCCAGAGACCTCACACAGCGCAAGGGCCGTATCGAGCGCCAGGGCAACACCAACAGCAAGGTCCATGTCTGCCGCTATGTCACCGAAGGAACATTTGACGCCTACCTGTGGCAAACGATTGAGAGCAAACAGAAATTCATCTCGCAAATTATGACCAGCAAGAGCCCCGTTCGCTCCTGTGACGACGTGGACGAGACCGTACTTTCCTTTGCGGAAATCAAGGCCCTTTGCGCCGGCGACCCGAGGATCAAGGAGCGCATGGACCTGGACGTGGAGGTGAAAAAACTCCGTCTCATGAAGGCAGACCACAACAGCAAGAAGTACCGCATCCAGGATATGTTGCTGCGTTATTACCCGGCAATGATTGAGACGGCAGAGGCAGAAATCCGCGGTCTGACCCACGATATGCAGACGCTGGAGACCAATCCGCTGCCGGAGGAAGAATTTGTCGGTATGGTGGTTCGCGGCGACAAGCTCAGCGACAAGAAGAACGCTGGCGCGGCTCTGATCTCCGCCTGTCAGGAAATGGTCTCTAAGGAGGCGGTCAAGATCGGCTCCTACCGCGGCTTTGACATCCTGGCGTCGTATGACACCTGGGAGCGGCAATACAAGCTGACGCTCAAAGGTCATGCGGCCCATAGGCTAACACTGGGCTCTGATCCGGTCGGTAACCTCGTGCGTATGGAAAACGCGCTGGCCAGAATGCCGGAACGGTTGGAGACCGCGAAGGCCGAGCTGGAAAACTACCGCAAGCAGCAGGCTCAGGCTGCCGTGGAGGTGGAAGCTGTTTTCCCGCAGGAAGCAGAGCTGGCTGAAAAATCTGCACGTTTGGTCGAGCTGGATACGGAGCTAAACCTGGACAAAGATCAGGCCCCGAAAAAAGCGGAGCCGGATCGTAAGAAGAAACATCGGGAACCGGCATTGTGAATAGACCAAGGAACGAACATTATAAGGAGGTAAAATCTATGGACATCAAAATGGAGCTTCGGCCTGCTACCGAAGCGGAACGGGTGTTTTCCTATACGCTGGAAAAAGAAAACGGCGCGGACGCTGAGTGCATCGGCCATCTGCGCGGAGACTTCGGCTCTGGCGGGGAAAGCTTCCACAGCACTTGGTTTGACACCCATACAGAGCATAAAACCTCGGCATTCAAGGAAGAATTCGATGCCGTGGTAAACAATCTGCGCTTTGACGTTGCTTTTGATGGCATTCTAATGAGCCGGGAATCCGCGCGGAAGTATGGGTATGCACATCCGGACAGCATTATGGAGGGCAGCTACACTACGGAATTCGCTTTCCGAGCTGATACAAAGGACCGTGCCTACATTCTCCGCATCAACCCCAACAAGGGCGACTACAACTTCTACATGTACGCCTATGAAAAGAAGCTCCTGGAGCCCCGCGTCCAGGCAGAAGCTGCCCGGCTGCAGAAGGAGCTGCGGGAGCGCCCGGTCTACTACCCGGACTATGAATATGCGAATAAGCATGACGAACTCAAGCAATACCGGCTGTCCAGTAAGACCAACCAGGCCTGCAAGCGGGCGATTGAAAAAGCAATCACCGACAATTATGACGGAACCCGTCTCGCCGAGGTGTCCGCAGCCCAGGTGCTCAACGTCTATGGCTTCGAGCGCACAATGTGCGTCCTTGCTCATACCATCCGCAGAAAACAATGGGACGGACGTATTTCCAGCGCGAACAAGTCATGGGCCGCCACGATCCCCCTGCCGCCTGACCAAGTGATGGACGCCTGCTGCGTCAACAGTCATCCTGGACTGGTGGATCTGTTCGTCGATGAAGTCCGTCATCGTCACCTTCTGTTGCTGCCTCTGACCGAAGCGGATATCAAGGCCGAGGCCGCGCGCATCCTTTCCGGCTTCCGCAATACGGAGAAGCCCAACAGCCCCACCGGGACGCACTTCAGGGTAAAGCTGTCGGACGATTTTACGTTCCGTGCCAATACCCGCCAACTGACCCGGCTTGGAAGGTATTTCCCATTTCAGTCCTTCACCCTGTCCAGCGTAATGGAAGATAAAGGACGTTATGCGACGATCTCCGCTGACGAAGACCGCACCAAGCCGCTGCGCACGGTGAAGCCCCGGAAGAAAGAGCAGGCGCTATGACAGAGGAGACCAAGGACGAATACACCCGCGAGGATCTTCGTGTCATGTACTACGCTGGCCGAGGCACCTCGCACGGATATGGCAGGGACAAAACAACAACCTACCGTTCCGGCGTCCGGACCAAGGCAGGTGATCTCGAACAAAGTGTGTGGCTAAGAGAGGCCGAGGCCCTGGTTGTCCGCGAAGGCGGCGAAGCCGAGCTTGCGGCTCTGATCCAGCAAGCTTCCTCTTTGGCATGGCTGCAGAATGATAAAGAGCGAAGGCAGTATGCGCTGGAGCTATATATGACCCGCCCGAAGGAAGCCACGAAACAGGCAAGGCAAAAGCCCACACACGAAAGGAGTCGATAAATGAAAAAGAACAGAGATCGCAGCGTCAATCTGAATTTTTGGGTGACGCCGGAGGAACAAGCGTTGATCCAGGAGAAGATGAAGACCGTAGGCGTGACGAACATGAGCGCTTATCTTCGCAAGCTGGCGATTGACGGCTATGCGCTGCGGCTGGATTTCCCGGAGCTCCACGAGCTGCTATCCCTCCTGCGGCGCTACAGCAACAACCTGAACCAACTCACCAGGCGGGTCCACGGAACTGGCCGAATCTATGACGCGGATCTCGAAGACCTTCAGCAGGCCCAAAGTCGTCTCATGGAAACCACGGATGGTATCCTCGCAAAGCTGAATTCATTGACTTAAATCACAAATCAAGCGCAGGGGCGAAGCTCGCTCCTGCGCTCACTTTTTACGGAGGTATTATGATAAAGTTTCGCACTCTCTCTTTCATGCTCGCGCTGGCCATTTGCATCCATGCGTTCATACCGTGCGCTGCTGCGACGGTCAATTCCACGCAGACCGCTACGCAGCAAGAGATCACGGACGCCATTCTCGCACTCCAGGAGGAATACCCGGATGGTATGATTTGGACAAATCAAAGTCCTTCTCCGGGCTATCTTTGGGTTTTCCCCGGCTCACTCTGGAATATGAGCGGCTGTGCCGCCTTCGCCGCTCTCATCCAGGATAGCGCCATTGGCTCATATAAAGAATTACCTCCTTCATGGCAGCGTATAAATGCTGATTGCCGCTACGGAGGAATCTCTGAGTGTACAGTCCCGTACTCATGGGATAATCTTTGGCCCGGTGATATTATACGTTTTGAAGGGCATAGTGTAATCGTCGTTGAAAAACGCGAAGATTGCGTTACCGTTGCTGAAGGCAACTACGCCGGAACGGTGAAATGGGGCCGCAAGCTCACAAAAACCGGAATTGAAAACTCTGCGAAATATGTCCTGACCCGTTTCTCCAAAACGGAGCCGCTTATGCCGTATACCGACCTTCCGAAACCCGGTCATTGGTCCTACGCAGCCGTGACCGAGGCAATCCTAAACGATATAGCAGAGCCGATCAGCGCGACATTGTTCGGCCCAAATGAGAAATGCACCCGTTCCGATGTGATTGCTTTCCTCTGGGCGGCGTCAGGACGCCCGGAGCCGGAGTTGAACGAGCTTCGCTTTACCGATGTTCCGGAGGAGGCAACATACCGTACATCTGTCCTCTGGGCGGTGGAGCAGGGCATCACGAGCGGCACGTCAGCCAAGACCTTTTCTCCCGACGCTCTGTGCACCCGCGCCCATGCGCTGACATTTCTGTGGCGCGCCGCAGGCGACCCACCGGCCAGGACCGAGAACTATGTCTTTGATGATGTGGCCGTAAATAAGTATTATTATTCTTCCGTCCTCTGGGCCTTGGAGAACGGCATCACCAGCGGCACATCCGCGACAACCTTCTCTCCCGACCGTTCCATCACCCGAGCTGAAGCTCTGACATTCCTCTACCGCATCAAAGGCTTCTAACAACCGCCGTTTCAAGTCGGGGCATAGAGCGACTGTTGTAACGGAAGAGCAATAACTTTAGGCTTCTGCAACCGTTCTCTGGATAAGCCCTATTCCGTAGATCAGTACGCAGACATTCTAAACTGGCTTGAATTTCTTGAATGGGAGAAAATCAACGTGAGGCCCGAGCTGCGTAAGCAGCCCGTTTCATTCCGCGTCGCCGGATGGATTGGCTTCACGTATCGGCAGCTCCAGATTGAAACCGGTATCCAAAGCCGGGATCTGTGGGAGAAGGTTCCCTTCGACAACCTGCTCTGCGCCTGGTTTGGTCTGCATACTGTAGACGAGGTTATCGCTGCGGAGATCATTATAGCAGATTTTCAACTTCCTTATAAAGTCCGGAATATTGAGAGTTCCATTTAGCATCCTTGCGCCAGCGAAAAACTCAATCTATAACCCAGGGCGGAAGCATCATTTAGCTGCTTCCGCCCTGGATTTTTCTATTGATGGCAAAGCAGAAAAGTCCATGGATAATATAAAGGCAGTAAAGTCCTGAGGGACCTGAAAGCACTTTTGATTATTCGAGCGGTCATTTGAACGTGAGGAAGGAGCGGTAATCCACGGCTACTGCTTCAAGTACGCAAGAACCAACTACTCCCCGAATATGGGAAAAGGTTATTCCATTTTCCTTCCTCCGGACGCAGGATACGATTTTCTTCTGACCGCTCCATCACCCGAACTGAAGCTCGGACATTCCTCTACCGCACCGCTCGGCTCCCAGATCCCACGCCGGACCCTTCTCCAGATTCGAACCCAATATTTATAGATTTTTTGTGAACGAGCATTATTCTGTCGCTTTTTCGTTTAGAAACGACTTTATTTATATAGATGGTCACAATAGAAGGGAGGGGTGTCAATCGCTAAATCCGCTTTCCAGCGGGTCTTGAACTAAGCGGCCTGATAGAGATCGAAGCATCAAGGCCTTAGAAAGCAGACGTTTTGATCCAATTCCGTTAACACTCGCCGGGCTCGACCAACGCCCATCTGCCAAGCCTCCGGCAGCCCTACAAAACTACGAAAGGAAGCTTAGAATGAAGAACATGACAAAGGCCCTTGCAGTCTTCCTGGTGCTTGTACTTATGATGCAGCTGTTTCCGCTCAGCGTCTTTGCAGACGATACGGCGGGATCGGTCCAGGTTGACGTGACGCAGACGGCTGAGGCCTCCCCGGAGGCTGCGGCAGTCGGTGAAGAAGAGCAGTTTCACACACGTGTAATCGGCGAAGTGCCCGAGCTGCGAAGTCAGAGTGAAAAACACTTCCGCATGAACGACGGCAGCTTTGTCGCCGTGGACTACGGCGCGCCCGTCCACTTTTCCGCTGACGGCGGCGAAACCTGGGAAGACATCGACAATACGCTGGCGCTCTCCCGTGACGACGCCGAGCTTTACGTTGCCAAAAACGGCGATTCAGTTCGCGGCTTCGCAGCAAATACAGATTCCGGGTTGTTATTCTCGCTTTCTGATGGTGCTTATGGCCTCCGTATGGGCCTCTCCGAAAGTTTCGACAATGCTGATGGCGAACCTCGTAGCTCTCTTTCCAAAGCCGAAATCAGCTATCCCGATGAGAAGGACCGCAGCAGCGATGACGCAGCAATTAGCAAACAGGTCACACCTGCGAAGCTTCGTACAGACGTTCGCTACAGCAACGTCTACAGCGGAGTGGATTTCTTGTATGAGCTTAACAGCTACAACGTCAAAGAGTCGATCCTCGTAAACGAACGGCGTGATAGCTACTCATTCAGCTTCTATATGGAGATGGACGGCCTGACGCCAGAGCTGAAGGAGGACGGTTCCATTGAGCTGACAGATGAGACGGGCGAAGTCGTATATTTGATTCCAGCGCCCTTTATGATTGATGCAAGGGGAGCAGAGTCGGGCGCTGTTTCCTACGCAATCACAAAAGGCGAAAACAATTCCTGGAGTCTCACGGTGACCGCCGATGCTGATTGGATGAATTCCGACGAGAGGGCGTATCCGATTACGATCGACCCGACCGTAATTCTTTACCCCTACTCCGGCAGCGATAATATCCTAACCAGCTATGTCAACAGTGATCGGCCCACCACGGCCTCGTTTCACAATGCTTACCTTCTCCGCAGCGGTTATTGCACAAACACTCCATATGACCCCAATTGTACAGGTTATACGGTAGGCTTGATCTATTTCAAGACACTTCCAAAGGTCCCGGATCATTGTATCGTGACAAACGCGCAGCTCGGCCTTACGCAGGTTCAATATAACGGCTGGGGAACCGAAAATTACCACAAGCTTTACGCCACGACCATCTCCACTCCGAGCAACCCCAAAACATATCTAAGCGAAATGACGTGGAACAGCTATACGGCGAACATCCTTCCATATTACGCAACGCTTAGCGGTGAATCTGCTCCTACGGCGTTGGATTATCAAATGGAAATTGAGCACGCAGGGCAAGAAACCATGTATGGGATTACGAATGCTGTCCAGCGGTGGTATGACCAGAGTGACGCTTCGATCTCGCGCCTGCTGGTTTTGGACGACGGGCACACTAATGCACATAATGCCAGAGTGACCTATGGCGGTTATGCCTATGGAAGCGCTTATGCGCCGAAAATCTATGTCACCTACCGCAACACCGTAGGCATTGAAAGCATCTATGGGTATCACACGCAGAATATTGGCCGTGCAGGCACAGGTTACGTCAACGATTATACGCTGCATTCCACACTCGCAGTTCCTGTTTTATCCGCTCCGAGCAATACGTTGCCGTTCAGCATCAATCTGATTTACAATCAGGACTTAAGCGATTCCTTTTTTACCGCGGACACGACGAACCCTTACAGTGACGCCAGCAACATCCATACGCTGTACTATACAAACGCAAAAGCCGGGTATGGCTGGAAAGCGTCTGTCCAGCAAACGTTGAAATACGTGTTCTATTATGTTGACGGAGACTATCTGCAATACCTCGTATATACGGATGCGGACGGCACAGAACACTACTTCAATAGAAGCAACAGCGGGGGGACGGTTTACAAGGACGAAGACGGCCTCGGCCTGACGATCACGACGTACGACGTTGACCTGTTTACCATGAAGGACAAGGAGAACAATACCTGGGAATTCACATGGGGCTATCTGACTCGCTACGCAGACAGCAACGGGAACCAGTTGTTTTACGCCTATGACGGCGTGGATTATTCCGCGAACAGCACCTCCTGGAAACCGGCAAATAAAACGTCCACGCACCGTGTAACAGGCGTCTGGAGAAAGAATGACGGCGGTGATCTCCAAAAGGTTGCCACGTTGACCTACTCCGGCGAATACCTGAGCACAATTAAGGACGCGGCAAACAGAACGACGATGTTGGGATATGACGACGGCAAGTTGATTTCGTTGACCTTCCCGGACGGAAAAACCGCTTCCTATGCGTATTCCTCTTGGACAAATGCAAGCGGCAAAACCTACTATCGACTTTCACAGGCCAGCGACAACGAGGCAAACTACAGAATTGATTACAATTATTGGAGCAATAATCCGCTTCAACTGCAATACTACATGGAAAGCACTAAAAGCGGCGAGAGCTGGCTCACCGGACAACGGGTAAATTGCTTCCAGGCCTATGCGAACTACTCAAGATTTCGATATTTTGATGCCAACAGCTACAGCGGAGACGGGAAATACGTCACACGGCACTACTTTGACAGCTGGGGCCGGACGGTCAATGTTGTTACGATGAATCCCGAAGAAACCGAGACTCTTGGAGTCTCCATGGGAACATACACCGAGAATTCGGAAGACAGCGATACGAATAACCGCCTGACAAACGCTGCTACCGCAGGCGTTCAGTCGGTCAACCTGCTCCAGAATGCCGATCTGGAGCACGCCACCAGTCTGTACGGTTGGACGAAAGACACTCTCAGCCATTGCAATGCTGCCAGCAAAGCAAGCTCCGGCACTACCGTTTCGGTGTCCCCGCATCTGGGACAAGCCTTGATGAAGCTCTATGAAGAATCCGACAACCTGGGTGAATACAAGGTGCAGCAGCCGGTCTACTTGGAAAAGGGCAAGACCTATGTCTTCTCCGCCTACGTGAATACTGCCTGCACCGTAACCTTTGGAGAAAACGGCGGCGCATATCTGACCTTCCTCCAGGGCACGACACAAAAAGCGAAAAGCCGGGTAATCAATTACAACACGAGTACAACGGTCGAAGCCGGCTGGGAGCGTCTTTCGGTCGCTTATACGCCCTCCGCCTCCGGAACCTACGCTGTTGCCGCCAACGTCAACAACATTTCCCGGGTTGTGGTCTTTGACAACTTCCAACTGGAGAAAACCCTCGGCTTGAACGGGCCTGACCTGAGCAGTGTCGGCGGCTTAGCCGGAACCGCATCAGCCTTTAATCTCTTGCAGGCCGGAAGCTTTGAATTCCCCAATAGTTCCACCGGGGCCGGTGATCGGTCAAACATGCGCCAGTGGTGGACCTACTACAGCGATCACGCATGCCCCACTGCGCAGAATCCGCACACAGGCACGTTCGGTCTGACGTTTGCGCCGAGCGTAACGGAAAAGCAGCGCGTCAGCCAGACCGTTCCGATTTACGGCAGCTCCAACAAAACCTATATCCTCTCCGGCTGGGGCTGGACGCCGCAGACGAACATCAAGAGCAACAAGGAGATGGAGGGGGACAACGAAAATGAGTGCCGCTTCTTTGGCCTGATTGCCGAGATAGCGTATACCGATACGACTTTGGAGCATGATTATCACTACGTCTCGTTTAACGACAATATCGATCAATGGCAGTTTGCGAGCGGCGTAATCGTGCCGAAGCAAAGAGATAAGACTGTTTCTACAATCACGGTTTCCGCCTGCCTGGATTACTGCGCGAACCGAACGTATATGGACGACGTTTCCCTGATTCAGGAGCCTGTTCAGACCTATGAATACGATGAAAAGGGCAATCTGATCAGCGCCACGAACAGTGAGGGCAAATCAACAACCACATTGGACGACAAGGACCGGATAACCGGATATACTGCCATCACCGGCGTGAGCTATGAGCTGAGCTACTCCGGCAACAGCAGAGACCCGGAATGGATCAGGAGTGACGGCATTACCACAAGCTACACCTACGACGCTGCTGGAAACGTCACGCAAACAAAGACCCAGGCGCCCAATAACGGGAAATACCTCCAAAGCGACGCGGAATACGACGCCACGAAAAACTTCGTCACGGAGACCACGGACACCAACGGCTCCACTGTCACAAGCAATTACGATACCACAACGGGTACGCTGACCACCGCTGCCGACCCGAAGGGAACGGTGACCCATCATCTCTATGTCTCGGGAAATGACCGAATCCGGCTCACCTACATGACCGGCCTGGACGCTCTGCATTACAATTATAACCAGAAGGGTCAGTTGGAAGAGCTCTCCCGGAAGTCCTTCGATCCGAATCAAAACGAATTTTGGCAGGGTTACCATTTTGATTATGATGCTTGGGGCAACACCGAAGAAATCAAGGTTTGGAAGCCCACTTCGGGTACGGCTGCAACACCCACCGGTGATACCGCTACCCTGGCAACGTACCAGTACAATAGCAATGGAACGCTTGCCAGAATGAACTACCCAAGCGGTCAGTACGTCACTTACGAATACGACCTTCTTGACAGACTTGTCAAAGAGGTGTATTATAACATTGACGATTCCATACAGGTGGAATATCAATATATTTACAGCAGCGACGGGCAGCTTGCGAAGCAGCAGGCAATCCGGAACGGCACAGTCGTTGAAAGCTACCGCTTCGAATACGACTCCCTCGGCCGCCTGATTCGCAGCCGCGAGGGGGAAGATAATAATCTCGTTCAGCGGACCGAGCATCTGTACGACGGCGCAAACCGGCTGACGGCACAGAACTGGACCGTAGGAGAGCGGAGCTTCACGGAAGCCTACGCCTATGATGCTGCGGACGGCACCATGTCCGCCATGCTGGCTACCTACGACGATGGCAGCGGATGGTTCGCCCGGCACATGCTGACCTACACCTACGACGATCTGAACCGTCTAACGCAGGTTCTGGACACCGAAAACTACTCCACCCAGTTCTATACCCGGAACTATACGTATCAGGATCTTTCCGGCGACCGGACCACCTCCCGCCTTGCGCAGTACGTCTATCGCAAGCCTTCAGACAGCAGTATCATCAACGGCAATTCCTACGCCTACGACGCCAACGGGAACATCACGCAGATCAACGAGGTCTACACGGTCAACGGCGCCGACGCTTCCCGGACGCTGGCGGTCTATACCTATGACGATCTGAATCAGCTCACGCAGGAGACCCGGTACACCTATGCCGGAACCTCCACGACGCCCGCAGCCACCACGACGGTCCATTATACCGTCGATACCGCGGGCAACCTTCGCAGCGTCACTGGCGGGGAGCACAGCGTCAGCTATACCTACGCAGACACGGCCTGGTCCGACAAGCTCACCGGGATCACCGTGGACGGCGTAACCCGCACGATTACCTATGCCGACGCGGCCAACCCCTTCAACTGGTACAACGGGACGGACTACACGAACCTCACCTGGACGCAGGGCCGCAGGCTCAGCAGCGTAACCAAGGGCAGCGACCTGTATTCCTATGAGTACGATATGTCCGGCGTCCGCAGCGTGAAGATTGCCGACGGGCTTCGGCATGAGTACGTGACCCAGAACGGCAGGGTCGTGCGAGAATCCGTCTACGGGTTGAACAGCAACACGGGAGAATATACCGTATTCCAGTACGCGCTGGATTTCGTCTATGACGAATCCGGCCATCCCTTCCTGATGCGGCGGTACTACAACGAGGCCCAGACGAATTATAATACCTACCACTACGTGCTGAACGCCCAGGGAGACGTCATCAAGCTTCTGCACGGCTCCAACACAACGGTGGCTGAGTATTCCTATGACGCTTGGGGCAATATCCTGTATTCCTCCGGCAACCTCGCGGACGTCAACCCCCTGCGCTACAGAGGGTACTACTACGATACGGAGACGGGCTTCTATTACCTCCAGAGCAGATATTACGATCCAATCGTCAAGCGCTTCCTCAACGCAGACTCCTACGCCTCCACCGGCCAGGGGTTCCTCGGGTATAATATGTTTGCGTATTGTGGGAATTGCCCAGCCTGCTTTTCGGATTATTCTGGTTGTTCAATCCAACCAACGACTTATTATTGTTCCGATGCGACATATGGTTCACTTACTCCCGACTTCCCTTCCACCAATTCCAGAAAAATGAAAACTCGCGCATTACAGATTAGGGACGAAATTGCTACAGAAGCTTCTTGGAGAAGGATGACTACTGACCAGCGAAAGGCATGCTGTGAAGAATTGTTCTCAAAAATGTGCGAATTGATGCAAATATCAAATTATTCGATGGTTCTATCTGATGAAATATTTGCAGATACGGCAGGGACAACAAACAAACTATATTGTAGAATCACCATATATGATTCTAATAACGCAATAAACGACTACGAGGTTCTGGGGACTATTCTGCACGAGTGTTATCATGCATATCAATACAACTGCGTCGAAGGAATACTCAACGGTGCCGAACCTAAGTATGTTGTCGAAGCTTGGAGAGCCACGTTTAATTCGATTGAAAGCATTCCCTACATGCAACGCTACACAGAAATAAGCGCATATTGGTTTGAAGACAACCTGGATTATGCCTATTTTGATGGTTGTCACGGAAGGGGGTATTATCGGTGAATCTGCAAAGGATATTATCTGATCTGCAACAGCGCTGCATCGTGGCAGTGCTTCTATGCGTTCTCGCATTGACGACAGTTGGCTGCGATGCTCACGCCGGAACGAATCCTTCCGATACGTTTACAGACCCATGGATTGTCACCCACGCAGAAACGAGTCACGACGCAACAGAGGATTTGTCTTCGTTGATCTATCAAGCAATCATTCAGACAGAATACAAAACGGAGGCAGATCGTGTTACAGCAGAATACGTGGCATTTATGGAAGAAGCGATCCGGTTCGGCTATGATCCGATCCACTTCATTCCAAAATCCGTTTGCGTCATTCCCTTTGAGAGCTTCATAGATTATCCAAATGCTGCTGCTTCATTTTCGCTGCGATTATACGATCAAGATGGGAAAGCTTTGACGCTTTCCATCACAGACCCTCTGACGCCGAAATCCGCAGCCACAGCAGCTTATGATGGAGTTGCCGCATACCCGCAGCTACAGGCTGACCCGCCGTATGATGCGTTTCCTCTGTATCGACGATATGCAGAACAGCAAGCGTTGTCTTTCTCCGAGTTTTTGGAACAGTTTTACTCGGAGAGCGATGTTTCCGGAATCGCATCGGCGCTTGAAGCGGTGGACGATCCCGGTATGGAACCTTTGCCGGAAGCGGAGCATTATTACACGCTTTTGCTTAAGGTTCTTTACGAAAACGAAGTTCCGAAAGCGGATTACGTAACGTTCGAAATCATTCCGCGGCCCACCGAAATCCAAACGAAGTATGCCATGCTCGGACGCGAATTTGCGCTTTTGATGACTGACGCAGAGGGGAACAGAATCGTTTTCTACAAAAGCCAATCGGGAAGCCGCCCGCATTTCATCGCCACCCTGCTCAACGGATCGATGATTGCCTACAAAATCATTCAATATTGAGGGTGAACCATCAATTGGGGGGACGATTCTATGCGACATAGAAACACGCGGGGACGGTACTCCGTGACGCCCCGGTAGCGCTGATTTTGCCTTGATTTCCGGCAATAATCACCGTTTTCCCAGCAAAAACCTGTTGACTTCTTTTCTTTATTTCATATAATGGATTTAGTAGATTTACTCTACTTGTCAAGCGCCCTGCCGCTTTGAGCGCAGATCATCTATGTCAAGCGCCCCGCCGCTTTAAGCGCGGATCATCTTGAAAGGTGCGCCACGACCTGAACCGTGGCAGTAATGAAGCGGAAGGGCAGCCTCAAAACTGCCTTTCCGTTTTTTTACTGGAGATCAAAATGGAAAACCTGAATTTCTTTACCGTGGACCCTGCGTATGTGCAGTTCCTGAAAGCCGCTGAAGCAGAAGAACGCGGGTTTGCCCGTGTGCCGAACATGGAAGATAATCGCTACGGGAAGGCGAAGTTTCTGTTGGGCGTCGTACTGACCGTAAACGGAACGGATTATTACGTGCCGGTCACGTCGTTCAAGACCCAGCAGAAGGACAACTTCCTGATCCGCGTGGACAACGGAGCAATCACAAGCTCGCTGCGGTTCAACTATATGTTCCCGATCCCTAGAGAAATGGTTTCGGTGCGTGTGATCTCGACGGAGCCGGACCGGGCTTACCGTGCGTTTCTTGCTCAGGAGCTGCGCTACTGTATCAAACATCGTGACGAGATCCAACATTATGCCGAGCGAACCTATAAGCGCGTCCTGCTTGGCAAGGACCCCGGACTGCTTGCCAATAGCTGCGCCTTCCGCTTCCTGGAGGGCAAGTGCAGGGAGTGGATCGCCGCGCACCGCCTGGAAGCACCTGCGCAGACCGCAGAGCGTTCGGCGGCTCCAAGCAAGGAAGAATCCCCGGAAAACCCGGCAAGCGTTCTCGCCCGCCTCCAGAGCCTAACAGCGGCATCCAGGAAAGAAGCTCCGGCAGAAAAAGAAAGGCCGTCCGACCTTCAGCAAAAACACCCACATCGTTAATCGAAACATGCGGGAACGAAAGGATATTATCCCATGATTACCTCTGAACAGATTCGCGCCATTCGTCAAGGCACCGGTCTAAGTCAAGCGGACTTCGCTCACGTATATGAGATCCCGGAGCAGATTGTAGAGAATTGGGAATCCGGCGTCAGTCTCCCGCCGCCCTATGTTGTACGGCTGCTGGAACTTGCAGTCAAAGCATTCCCACCGGAATCCCTGGAAGACATAGAGAGGCCCGATTAAATGATTTTCTATTGGGGGTCATAATTATATCATCGTCATCCTTTGCCCTGTAGGTTTGTCAATCATAGTTTACAGCCGGGGAAAGAATAAAGAACGTCCTTGGGGGAACGCCAATTGAGGGGACGCATGGGGAAGTCGTTGTATTTCCACTGCCATACGGCAAGTTGCTTTTGGAAGTCCTCAAAAGAGTAGAATTTGTGTGAAGCATAGAAGTATTCATTGTCCTTGCGGTGGCTGCGCT
>JAEEGI010003272.1_pt1 | contig 38731 bp, 27 predicted proteins | sample 8958751 | NCBI WGS metagenome assembly JAEEGI01 (sample SAMN16246545, study PRJNA631951) | gut metagenome | biome: gut microbiome; feature: rumen; material: KS-attached | host: Bos | place: Iran: Karaj | collected 2018-10 | reverse complement strand
ACGAGACTCGAACTCGCGACCCCGACCTTGGCAAGGTCGTGCTCTACCAACTGAGCTATTTCCGCAGTATTTTGTAGTTTCCTACTCCCGTATTGGTGATTCGGGATGACAAAGGTACAACATTTTTGGGAACGAGCAAATTTTTTTTGAGTTTTTAATAATTACCTATCTTTGTATGATACGACAATTATTAATCATTCGACATGAAAAAAGCCTTTTTCATCATTGTCCTGGCTTTGCTCGGGGCAATTTGGGCTGGAGCCAAGGTGACTCTCCCCTCTTTCTTCAGCGACAACATGGTTCTCCAGCAGAACACCGAAGCCTCCATCTGGGGCTGGACTGACACGAACGGAAAGATCACAATCTCAACCACTTGGACCGGGGTCAAGTACACCGCCACGCCCGACAAGGACGGAAAATGGATGATCAAGCTTCCCACCCCCAAAGCCGGTGGACCATATAAGATATTCATAACTGACGGGGACAAGAGCGAGAGATACGAGCTCAAAAATGTACTTATCGGAGAAGTATGGTTCTGCTCCGGCCAGTCCAACATGGAGATGCCGGTGATGGGATTCAACGCCCAGCCCGTCAAAGGCTCCGCGGATTTCATCATGGGAGCCAATCCCAAGACTCAGATCAGGATGTGCACCATCAAGAAAAAAGGAGCGTTGAAGCCTGTCACAGAGAGCGAAGGCTCTTGGACCGAGAACACACCTGAAGCTGTCGCCGGAACCAGCGCCGCAGCGTATTTCTTCGCCGTCAAACTACAGCAAGTGCTAGGGGTTCCCGTGGGACTTCTCATAACCGACTGGGGCGGATCGACCATCGAGACCTGGCTCAACCGCGAGACTGTCAGCGAGCGGTTCAAGGGAGAGTTCGACCTTGGATTCCTTGACGGGACAGAGCTTCCCCAGATGGTCATGCACACTCCCTGCACTCTCTTCAACGGCCAGGTAGCACCCCTTATTCCATTTACTTTCAAGGGAATGCTATGGTACCAGGGAGAGTCGAACCGAGGACGTGAAGAGCAGTACATCCGGCTCCAGAAGGAATATGTCGCCATTATGAGAGAACTTTTCGAGGTTCCTGAAGCTCCGTTCTACTTCGTCCAGATAGCCCCCTACCCCTATGGCGAGCCGAACGGCTGGACTTCAGGCTATTTCTGCGAGGCTCAGGAAAGGTCTTTGGACGTCATCCCCCACAGCGGAATGGTCACAACCCTTGACATCGGTGAATATGGCACCATCCATCCTTGCCAGAAACAAGAGGTCGGCTACAGGCTTGCCTATCTCGCCCTATTCAATGACTATGGAGTGAAAGGCATCAATCCCGTGGCTCCAACCTACAAGGAAGTCAAGTTCGAGAACGGCAACGCTATCGTCACCTTCGACACCCACGACAACATGGGACTTTCCCCTTGCGGAGTCGAGCTTGAAGGTTTCGAGATCGCCGGTGCCGACAAGGTGTTCCACCCAGCGACAGGTCATGTCCTCAGTTGGAACAACCAAATTGTGGTCAATAGCCCCGATGTGACAGAACCTGTCGCTGTCCGCTATTGCTTCAGGAACTGGGGGGTCGGAACCCTGTTCAACAACTATGGAATTCCGGTAGGGCCGTTCCGTACGGATGATTGGAATCTTTAGAAATAGTTGAATATGAGGCGTTTATTCTCTACAGTCATCGCCTTGATGGCGTTCACTTTATGCCTTTCCGCCCAGACCGCCGATGAGATTGTAGCCAGAATGGATAAGGAGATTGAAAAAGGTGAGACACAAGGACTCGCCATGACGATGAGCATGAAGATACCGCTTGTCGGGGAATTCTCCACACGGATCAAGTCCCTGGGAGACTTCAGTCGCGCGGATGCCGATGTCAAAGGCGAGAAGGTTATTTTCTGGAACGACCAGAAAACCAGTTGGACCTACACGGCCAGCAAGAACGAGATAGTCATCGAGGACAGTAAGTCGTCCAAAAATAACGAAGAAGCTGATTTAGTCAAAGGCATCACTTCGGGGTACGATGTGTCCTTAAAGAGCGAGACAGACAATACCTGGACTCTCAAATGTGTTAAATCGAAGAGCAATCAAGAAAAGGACGATCCGAAGACCTTGGATTTGGTAGTATCCAAAAAGACTTATCTGCCTGTCAGACTGAACGCCAAGGTCAAAATGGTGGGCATCACTCTCAGCGACTTCGCGGTCGGAGTCTCACCCTCAGAAGTCAAGTTCGACCCCTCCGCCTACAAGGACGCTACGATAACAGACAAGAGAGGACAATAGTTGACTGCGATGGACGCTGTGATCACATATGTGGACGGACAGGATCCTTCGTGGCGGGCCGACTATGAGAAATATGTCGGTAAGCCATTGCTAGAGAAGCGTTTCCGGGACTGGGGCACTCTGAAATATCTGCTCCGTGGCATAGAAACCCGCATGCCTTTCGTGAGGAATGTGTTCCTGGTGGTGTCTTCTGAGAGCCAGGTTCCAAACTGGGCTGATACGAAGAACCTCCACATCGTGCTTCACCGCGACATCATTCCCGAAGACCTGCTCCCGGTGTTCAACAGCTGCACGATAGAGATGTTCCTGCACCGCATCCCGAACCTTGCGGAAGAGTTCCTGTATTTCAACGACGACATGTTCCCCCTCCTTCCTTGCGAGAGCACCGATTTCTTCCGGGACGGCCGTGGAGTTATAGGAATATCCCGGCATTTGCTTTCAAGGAATATGTACAAGGATCAGTGCCGCGCCGCTTCGGACATGGCCCGGAAGGCCCTCGGGATGAGGAAATCGCCCCTATTCATTAGGCCGCAACACATCCCGTCCCCTATGTTACTGAGCAGCAGCAAGATGGCGTTTAAGGTCCTCGAGAAGGACATTCTCGCAACCGCATCGAGGCTACGCACTTCCGAGAACCCGAACCAGTACTTGTACGTTGATTACATGTATTTCAGCGGAAAGATCATTCCGGAACGCGTTTCCAACAAGCATATATCCCAGAAAGTCTGGTCAGGAGAGAAGATCGCCGATTACATCCTTAATCCCAAGAGCAAATTCGCCTGCATCAACGACGTCGAGATGCCGGACGAAAAGTACCTCACGATGAGAGACGCCATAATCAAGGCCTTTGAAAAGCGTTTCCCGAACAAATCCCGATTTGAATCATGAAAGAAGTTCTCGACTTGGCCCAGGTGAGGCAGAGGCAGCTGGAGATGCTCGATGTCTTCAGCGATTTCTGCTCTTCAGAAGGGATAAGTTATTCACTCAGTGGAGGTTCCCTACTTGGTGCAGTTAGACACAAAGGCTTCATCCCGTGGGATGACGATGTGGATCTGATGATGCCTCGTCCTGATTATGAACGCTTTCTCGCTTCCTTCAACGGCCATTCCGACGACATCAAAGCCCTCAACTACAGGGTGGACCCTGATTTCCCGAGACCTTTCACCAAGATCACAGATCTCCACACCAAGATAGTGGCCAGGAACGGTATAAGCAAATACGGGATATTTCTGGATTTGTTCCCGATTGACGGACAGCCTGACAGCGAGGAGGAGACCGCCAAGTATGTAGCTGAGTACGAGAGGCTTAACCGTCTTTTCTACAAGAAAACGCCCCTCTATAGGATGTCGGACAATCTGTTCGTGAGGGTCAAATCCGCCATTCGCGGGCCATTCTTCCCTCCAAGAGAAAAAACCATGGACCAGATAAAATCCCTTCTTGAAAAATATCCTTTCGGCTCCACAGGTTTTGCCGGGGCGATAATGGGAGGCTCGAAGATGGGAACACATGTTCCTGACAGCGTGTTCATGGAATTCACACGCATGGAGTTCGAAGGCAGGAGCATCAGCTGCATCAAGGACTACGACACCTATCTCACCCGCATGTACGGGGACTACATGACTCCTCCGCCACCAAGGGAGCAGAAGACCAATCATTTCGGAACTGTCTATAGAATATGAGGATAGCCTACTGCATACATTCCCTGAACCTCGCCGGAGGCATGGAAAGGGTGCTGAGCCTGAAAGCCTCTAAACTCGCTGAAGACTACGGGCATGATGTGTTCATCGTGACCGCTTCCATGAAAGGACGCCAGCCGGCGTTCCCTCTCTCGCCCAAGGTCAAACTGGTGGATGTGGGGGTAAGCGACAGGTTCGGTCCTGGCTTTTTCCGCTATGGACGCGGGCTAAACAAAGTTTTGACGCAAATAGCCCCGGATGTAACTGTAAGCCTTTGTGGGAACGACGTTTACTTCGTTCCGTCCTGTGAGGATGGAAGCCTTAAACTGGCAGAGTTCCATTTCTCGCACGACAAATTCTTACTGAAATATGGCGACAATCCCTATTCCAGATGGCGCACAAAGACGCTTGAGAAAGCTCTTAAGAAGTTCCACACGCTGGTAGTCCTGACCCAAGCGGATGCGCGGGCATGGAGTGGGATTCTGCCCTCTGTCAAGCAGATTTACAACCCTCTGACCTTCTCGCTTTCGGACAGGTCACAAATCTCCGCCAAGCGGTTCATGGCAGCGGGCAGATTAGAAAACCAGAAGGACTACCCCGCTATGATCCAGGCCTGGAAGAAGGTGGCGGAAAGGCATCCCGACTGGACTTTGGACATATTCGGAGACGGGCATCAAAAGGATGATATCCAACGACTTGTCTCATCCGAGGGCCTGGAAGGCAAGGTCCGGTTGATGGGACGCTCTTCAGACATCCGCTCCGAGATGTTAAACAGTTCCGGGCTGCTTCTAAGCTCCCGTTTCGAAGGCTTTCCTATGGTGCTTTTGGAAGCCTCGGCAATGGGACTCCCAATGGTCAGTTTCGATTGCCACTACGGACCTTCAGAAATAGTCCGTACCGGCGAGAACGGATTTCTTGTTCCGCCGGGCGACACCGACGCCATGGCAGAAGCCATATGCCAGCTTATCGAAGACGTGCCCTTGCGCCAACAATTAGGAAAGGGCGCCTTTGAGAGCGCCCGATCCTTCCTCCCGGAAAGAATTATGAATCAGTGGGATAGTCTATTCCGAAGCCTCAAATCAAACCTCGGGTAACTTCCAAGGATCGCGGTAGGTCTTGCAGAGATAAGTGTCCGCTTCCGCATCATGGAAAGTGGTTCCGTCCCACGATAGTTTCTTGCCTGTACGATAGGCGATATTTCCAAGATGGGCGAACTTCGCGATGTGCGCGCCGATCTGGATGCTGGCGTTGCAATTGGGATTGCGGCTCTTGATGCACTCCAGATGATTCTTGACATGGAGGTTAAGGCCACCCTCGCCATAACTCTTATGCAACTCGACCCGTTCCATGCGCTCGCCACCACCTACTTTCTCTGGAATAACCTCCCATCCTCCACGATCGATAACAAGCGTGCCGTTCTCTCCGACGAATCCCAATCCATGGTTCCTGCCATAAGCGCCGTCATCGATGCCGATGGCGTGATCCCACATGACAGTGAAATCATCGAAAGTATAAACGGTCTGGAGCAAGTCGGGAGTCTCGCAAGCGTCATCCGGATAACCGAACTTGCCTCCCGATGCCATGACGCTGTTGGGAGCGGTGACATTCATGCCATAGAGGGCGTAGTCCAGCAGATGGACACCCCAGTCAGTCATCAAGCCACCCGCATAATCCCAGAACCACCTGAAAGTGAAGTGGAAACGATTGGGATTGAAAGGCCTCTTAGGCGCCGGTCCGAGCCACATGTCGTAATCCACACCATCAGGAACCGGCTGGTCAGGCTGGACTGGAATAGAAGGACACCAGCCCTGATAGGAGAACACCCTCACCGTGCGGATCTTGCCAAGCTTGCCGCTATGCACGAATTCCATAGCGTCCTGCCAGTGTGGGTCGCTGCGTTGCCATTGTCCCACCTGGACAATCCGGCCATATTTCTCCGCCGCGCGGACCATAATGTCGCATTCCTTAATGCTGTTGCCTAATGGTTTCTCGCAATAGACATCCTTCCCAGCCTGGCATGCGGCCACCAACTGGAGGCAGTGCCAATGGTCGGGAGTGCCGATAATCACGACATCAACATTCTTATCGTCAATAAGATCCCGCCAATCCTTATAGAGATGCTTGACCTTTTTACCTTGCAGTTTCTCCGTGTCGGCGGCACGGCTTTGAAGCACATTCTGGTCAACGTCGCAGAGTGCTATGCAATCAACTTCCGGATTGCGCAAGAATGCCTGCAAATTGGCGAAACCCTGACTGCGGCATCCAATCAAACCCAGATGAATCTTGTCATTGGCGCCAACCGGTTTGGCTGACATCCGGAACATAAGTGGACTCAAAGCGAGGCCAGCGCCAAGCGCGGCACTCTTCTCCATAAATTCTCTTCGTGTCATAGCATTATGTGTTTATCGTTCAATTGATTCTATCTCGCGGTAAGCAGGCACTCCGCTCCTGGCTTCAAGGTGACTGTGGTAAGGTAGTACGAGCCGTCTCGTCTGGACTTGGCGCTGGCGCCTTTTACCTTGACCGGTACGGAGGTACGGACCTGGAATCTTTTAGCGCCACCAGAAGACATAGGCTGACTCAGAATGACAGGGGAATATCTCAAAGTCGCGGTCTTAAGTTTTCCATCTGCCCAAGCCATATCGACCGACACCGCGCCACGGGCTCTGAGACCTTCGACCGAACCTTCGCTCCAAAGAGATGGCAGAGCCGGAAGCAAGTGAATCTCACCATTTTGGCTCTGAAGGAGCATCTCCCCTATTCCAGCTATACTTCCGAAATTGCCGTCAATCTGGAACGGCGGATGGGTGTCCCAAAGATTGGGCAAAGTGGATTTGCTGAGCAGCTCTCGGTACATCTTGTGGGCATGGTCACCATCCAGAAGTCTTGACCAGAAACATATCTTCCAGGCTTTACTCCAGCCGGTGCCTCCATCCCCCCTTCTCTCAAGAGTCTTGACCGCCGCCTTGGCAAGTTCGGGGGTCTTGAGAGGAGAGATCTCGTGGCCGGGATGCAGACCGAAAAGATGGGAGACATGACGGTGCTCAGGCTCGACATCTTTCCAGTCCTTGTACCATTCCACAAGGTTTCCGGCGGCACCGATCTGCAGAGGATGCAGGTTGTCCCTGTAGTGCTTCCACTTCGCCCGCAGCGCCGGATCGACTCCCAATACCTCAGAGGCCTCAATCACATCTGTGAACAGCTCCCAGCATATCTCCAGATCCATCGCTGAACCGATCGTGACCTGGCCGCGGTTGCCGTTGTCGTCGATGAAAGTGTTCTCGGGGGAGGTTGAAGGGGATGTGATATATTTCCCGTCTTTCTCGATCAGCCAGTCCATCAGGAACTCCGCAGAACCTTTGAGCAGAGGATATGCCGTTCCTGCCAAGTAGGCTTTGTCACCAGTGAACAGAAAATGCTCATAAAGATGGGTGCAGAGCCATGGTCCGGCCATGACAAAATTGGCCCAGGAGGGGCTTCCGGCCTTGTCTCCGACAGGGTTGGCCGCACACCAGATGTCACTGTTGTGGTGGACGGTCCAACCACCCATATTGTACATGTTCTTAACTATTTCCGCCCCGGCGACCGAGCTGTTTTTAATGAACTCGATAAGCGGCAAGGCGGTCTGGCTCAGGCCAAGAGGCTCGGCCGGCCAGTAGTTCATCTGGACATTGATGTTGGTGTGGAGGTCACTACCCCAAGCCGGGTGGCGGTCCTTGCACCATATGCCCTGAAGGTTGCAGGGGACTTCGCTGTCTTCGCGGGATGAGGAAATAAGGAGGTAGCGGCCGAATTGGAAGTAAAGAGTCTCAAGGTAGAGATCCTCAGCTCCCGCCGCATAGGCTTCCAGCCGCTTGTCGGTCGTCAGATCCTGATTGGCCGGAGCAGCCGTCGAGCTTAGGCCGTAATCCAAATTCAGTTTAACTGCTCCGAAAAGCTTCTGATAGTCAGCGATATGGGCGGCCCTGAGCTCTTCAACGCTCTTCTTCTCGGCTCCGGCAATAAACGACGCCGCAAGGGCATTCTCATCCCGGCCTTCGGTGTCCGGCCTCTTGTCAAACCCATTGAAACTGGTTGCGGCGCTCACAAGGATCAGCACATCAGAAGCCCCTGACACATGGATGCAGGGATTGGTATAGACCTGCCCGTCACAACGTACCACCTTGACCCTGAACTGGTAACGCATCCCCCTCTCGCCATTTGGGCCGACCTGCCACGAGGAGAAAGGCTCCTGCCACTTCGTGCTCTGGTAATATCCTACCTGACCCTTGACGAGATATTCATTGGAAGAAAGGCTCTGGATGGCGCTTCCGTCCCACATCGTCGCACCATCTAGATCGAACTCAAGTTTTCCCTCCTCGGAGGACGTGAGACGCATGACCATCACCCTGTCGGGATGTGAGATGAAGATTTCCCTGGAATATTTCACCCCATCCACAGTGAAACTCGTCGTGGCTATGGCATTGTCAAGGTCCAAGGTGCGGAGATAACCTTCAATCGAGCTGGTCTTTCTCTCCGGAAGGGCGGCGTTTTTGCCGCTGTAATCAAAGACAAGCACATCATTATCAAAGCTTTGACGCAGGTGCAAAGTGCCCATCGGAAGGTACGAGTTGACGTATTTTCCTTGGAGACCCATGACCTTTTTCTCAGCCCCGATCCAGTCCTCCTTCTCAAGAAGAGCCCTGACCTCAGCCAGCAACTCAGGACCGCCGGTCGGGACAGGATTATTGTCCGGATTGGCGCACCCTCCCCAAAGGGAACCTTCATTCAGCCAAATCAAGTCATCGGCGACACCACCGGAAACAGTCGCTCCCAAGTGGCCATTGCCCAACGGAAGGGCCTCCTCGAATCTCGATGCGGGCTTGTCATAACTCAGAACCAGCCTCTGACCAGAGGCGTACACACTGGCCGACAACGCGGCCAAAACCACCATCATTTTTCTCATAGCCTAAATATAGGTATTTTTCGGCAAACTGCCCGCAACTATTTTACAGGTCCCAGTCGTCCGTGCGGAAAGGTCCCACCGGAATGCCGTAGCTGTTAAAGAGCGTACCGACGCCCCAGTTCCTGAAACAATAACGCACCGCGACCGGATCAGGAACGTCCGGGCTGCTCACAATGACCACATTGTTCCATAACTGGACATGGGCTGTTGCCGGATGGAAAACCTTATCGGCTCCAGCCAGCTCGAATCCTTCGACATTGATTCCAGCGGGCGACAACCCTCTGTCGTCAGTCTTGAAAGTCACGAAAGCCTCCCCATTCTCGAACTTGACGCTCTGATAGGATGGTGAATCGGGATCTATTCCCTTGAAGCCATAATGCTTGACCAGAGCCAGATAGGCAAGGCGGTTTCCGACCTCCTGCTTCTTGCAAGGGTGGATTGTGCCATACTCACCGATGTCGAGGGTAGCCGCCATTCCACTGTTGGGAATCACATCAACCGATTTGCGCTGAGCCTCAACGAAATAGCCCGAAGTCCAGTCGTCCGGTCTGTCGTAGGGATAGGGTGCTATCTGGACGAAGTAGAACGGAGCGTCCGGAGATTCGAAAAGATCACGCATCATCTCGACATAAGCCTTCTGCAGCCTGATGTACTGCTCATTCCGGCCTCTGTTAGCCTCGCCCTGGTACCAGATCATTCCTCCAAGAGTGAATGGAACCAGAGGTGCGACCTGGCCGTTGAAAAGGGTGCAGGGTGTCTGGAACTGGGGTGACTTGAGTTCGTTCCCGTCAAGGAACGACAGGTCGAACTCACCGCCGAACTTGGAAGCCAAAGTCTCACGATTGATCCAAGTCTCAATCGTGGAACCTCCCCAGCATGAGACGATTATACCCACCGGAACCTCAAGGATCTCCTGCAGTTTATGTGCGAAGAAATAGGCCGTGGCGCTAGTGGGAGCCACCGCTTCGGGAGTGTTCTCCTGCCATGAGCCCTCGCACTCCTGAAGAGGAGTCAGGGAAGCCTTCCTGGTTATGTTGCAGATTCTGATCGGAGTCTTTGCCTTGGCCTTGAGGATGAAATCAGCCGCCCCTTCGGCAGGTTGGCCGCCATATCCCCTGACCGGCATCTCCATGTTGGACTGGCCCGAGCAGAACCAGACTTCTCCGATCATGACATTGCTCAATGTGATCTTTTCTCCCTTGGATCCTTCCGCTATGAATATCTTATAAGGGCCACCAGCGGGAGGGGTCGGAATCTTCAGCATCCATTTTCCGTCCTTGTCGGGAGTGGCGGTGTACTTTACTCCAGTCCAAGTGGTTGTGATAGAAATCTTTCCATCCTGGTCAGTCCAGCCCCAGACGGACGCTTCAGTGTTTTGCTGAAGAACCATATTATCGCTGAAAAATGATGGAAGGGTGATCTTCGCCCCTGCCCATGTCGTCCCCAAAAATGCCAGGACAAGTAAAGTGATTGCTTTTTTCATATCGTTGTGTTTATTTGATGCTTATAGCTTGACATCCACATAGTTAGGATAATGATCCGTCAGCGGGAGGGTGTATTCGTCCATTATGCAATAATAGATGAGCACTTCGGTCCCTTCCTGGGCGTTATGGATGAAGAAATGATCCAAGGCTCCGGTCTGGCGATCAGGGCCCTTTCTGGAACTCTCGGCGGAAAAGGCCTTGGGATCACATCGGTGATGTCCGTTATGGTTGTCTCCGAACACCTTGGCCGCCTTGTAGCATGGTATGTAGCCATCGTCAAGAAGTTGCCGGATGGGAACCGTGTCTTCCTCGCAGTTCATGTCGCCAAGAAGGAATACGACACAGCCATATTCAGCCTTCAGCGCGTCCGCTTCCGCCATCATCAGCCGGATCTGGGAGGCCCTGGCCATGTTACTGCCTGGCTGTGCCTCATCCGGCCTCCACCATAGATGGGTGTTGAGTATGGCGAACACCTTACCATTCCCTTTATGACGGAAAACCGCCGAAGTGAAAGATTTGGTGTTGGCGTTGCTGTACTGTTTGGGTGTGTAAAGATTATACCTGACTTTGAGGAGCTCCACCGCCGTGCTGTCATAGAACACCGGCGTGAAATTCCAGGAACCATCTTCCTCACAGGCATTTGTGAATCCCAGACCCCTCAGTTTCGGGGCGAGATGCCCGTCCATGTGGTGTGAATATTCCTGAAGCGTGACTATGTCGGGCTTATAGTCCGAAACCAACTTCGCGAAACCGATGCTACGGACCGAATCTCTCGGATCGACACCAAGGGGAACCCATGTCTCCGGTATGCTCTCACTATCGTACTGCCAGATGTTGTCGTCGAATATTCTCAGATTAGTCCCCTCGCAACGGGTCGCCGGGTCAGTAACAGGAGCGAACTTCAACTCCGGAGGAAGCGTCCTGACCTTATAAAGCCGCCATTCCGGATTGAAAGTCAACACCTTATCGGGATTGAGGCAATAGATGTGGTTCGTCCACCAGCTGGTCTCGGCTACAGTGTAGATAGTTCTTCCGCTTGAGGTGTCATAGTTCAAGGACTTCACATGCTTCTTTCCCTCAAGTGGAGCGAAGGGAGAGAAAGTCTTTCCGATAATGTCGAAAACATAGGCTCCACCGCTGTTGGTCACGATCAAACCGTCTTCCCCGGCAGGAGACAGCTCATGTCCGCCCACCCCCGGCAAGGAATACTTCTCCTCCATCACCAGGGATGGAGTCTCGGAATCCCAATCTTTCAAGGAATATTTCCTGAGCTCATCAAAACCAAGAACGAACAGGCGCTGATACTTCTCCGACCAGACCACTCCGTGTCCGCTGTACAAAGAGTCCTTCCAGACGCACACATCAGGATTGGAGACATTGTAGATCTCCAGACTATTGCCTTGAGGATGAGTGGAATTAGCGACGGCGATCCTGTCCCCGGGCAGTTTGTCCGCCGAATGAGACATAGGAGTCAACGCATGGAAAAGGCACTTCTTTGTGGCGATGTCCAAAAGCAAGGTCCCGCCTGCTGAAGATGTCAAAAGGAGATGCTCGCCTCCGTCCACGGGCTTGCAGTCATCCAGGACATGCATGGCGTCACGGTACACATCCGGAATCTGACCGTATGCCTCAAAGGTATTCCAGTGCCAGATGACAGCCAAAGAATCTTCCGTGGATTTGTTCACGTCCACGATGTAGAGATCGTTGTCACCACAGGCGACAACATAGTCTCCCCAAGAAGCGGGTTCCGTTTTATTGGAGGAATCGCAGCCCGCCGCAAACAACAGCGGAAAAACCGCGAGTAGCAGCGTCGCGCGCCTCATAGTCCACGGACAATGTTGAACCAGTCGGATGAGGTTTTGATGTCACCTTTAGACCAGCAGGAACCAACACAGTATGAGATGGTTCCGCCTGAAGGGACAGCTTTTGTCAAGAAGGCGTGGTCAAGCTCTTCGGAGAACTGTGCCGAGTCAGCGTCCGGCATGACAACGGCCACTCCGATGAGTCCATCCTCCGGCTCCACGCTCTGGTCAGAAGCGTTTTCCCAGATGGCCAGGCGATCTTTCGCCTCCATCTTGTCCTGGACAGTAGCTTGAGCCCCATGCAGCTTGAAACCAGCAGCGATGGTGAGCATGTCCGTTCCCGAATATGTGTAGGTGTCCTCAACCTGAGCGAAATAAGTCCCGGCGGAGACGGTGACCTTTTTGGATAGTGAAGCCTTGATGCCGTCAGCGACATCCCATTCGGGATAACCAAGAACGAAAACAACCTTGTCAGGAGTCGTCTCCAGCACCTCACACGTACGGTAATTAGTCGCGGGCCAGCAGAATTGGCCATCCACGAAAGGCACGGACGCTCCTCCTCCAAGGCTCACGGCTACTTTGTAGCAATCCTTGCCGCCATGGTCGTGGTGATAATAAGAGTCGCTCTCCTCAAGATAGCCCTTGTACCACTCATTAGCCACAAGCTTCCCGGGAAGTTTGACCCATATGTCCAGACCAGGTGAAGTGGGATTACCTTCAAGGGCCTTCCCGTAGAAACGGCCGGCGATGAGGTCATTCTCAAACACGAAATCGTCAGCCCTCTCGGGAACCTCGCGGGCCATCACTTTCTGCTCAACCTGCTTCTTGCAGCCGCCCAGGGCCAGCATGGCGACAAGCGCCAGAACCATAAACCTTTTCATATTACTTCAGGTCTTTTGTCTCACACCAATCCATGTCATTGTAGTCGTCATTCTCGCCGCACATTCCCCATATGAAAGTATAGTTGCGGGTGGCGCAGGCGGAGTGGATGCTCCACTGGGGGGAGATCACGGCTTGCTCGTTATGCATCCAGATGTGGCGTGTCTCCTGAGGCTCTCCCATGAAATGACAGACGGCCGCATCGTCAGGAACCTCGAAGTAGAAATACACCTCCATTCTGCGGTCATGAGTGTGCGCGGGCATTGTGTTCCAAGTACTTCCGGGCGCGAGCTCGGTCATTCCCATCTGGAGTTGGCAGCAAGGCACGACCTCTTTCACGAGAAGACGGTTGATGGTTCTCTCGTTGGACTCCTCAAGGCTACCGAGATGCATCACGACAGCGTCTTTCTTGGACACCTTCTTCACTCCGGTCTCCCTGTGGGCGGTCGCTGAGCAGAAATAGAAATGGGCCGGAGCCTTGGGGTCGTCGCTCTTGAACACGACATGACGGTCTCCCCTGCCGACATAAAGCGCCTCTTTGTATTCAAGATGATACTCATCATCACCGACCTTCACAGTGCCGGCGCCACCGACATTGATGATTCCAAGTTCTCTTCTCTGGGTGAAAAAGTCCGCCCTCAGGATCTCCGGAGCGGAAAGTAGCAGATCCTCATTGACCGGCACCGCTCCTCCAGTGATGATGCGGTCAAACATCGAGTAAACCATGTTGATCTCGTCCGGGGCCATGACCTTCTCAACAAGGTATTCCTTCCGGATCCGGGCGGTGTCGTAATGCTTGGCGTCGAGATTGCTCGAGGCCTGGCGAACCTCACAATTCAATTTCATATCTTATTCTTTTATTTGTGTCATTCTGAACGAAGAATCTACTTCGGCTGCTTCCCAATATAGGCCAGTATCCCACCATCTACATAAAGGATGTGACCATTTACGGCGTCAGAAGCGTGAGAGGCCAGAAATACCGCTGGACCAGCGAGTTCCGAAGGCTCAAGCCAGCGTCCGGCAGGAGTCTTGGCGCAAATGAACGAGTCAAACGGGTGGCGGCTTCCGTCAGGTTGTCTCTCGCGGAGAGGGGCTGTCTGAGGTGTGGCTATGTAACCGGGACCCAGACCGTTGCACTGGATGTTATACTCCCCGTACTCCGAGCAGATGTTCCTTGTGAGCATCTTGAGGCCTCCCTTCGCGGCCGCATAAGCGGAGACAGTCTCGCGCCCGAGCTCCGACATCATCGAGCAGATGTTGATGATCTTGCCTTCCCTGCGCTCCATCATCTCCGGCAGCACGGCGGCACTGACGATATATGGTCCGACAAGGTCAATGTCAATGACTTGCTGGAACTCCTCCCGGGTCATTTCGTGCATCGGAATCCTCTTTATGATTCCGGCGTTATTGACCAAGATGTCAATCTGCCCGACCTCCTCATGGATTTTCGCCACCATCTCAGCGACCGCCTTCTCGTCGGTCACATCGCAAAGATAACCTTTGACGTTCTCTATTCCAGCGGCCCTGAAGTTTTCCAGACCGAGTTGGAGAGTCTTCTCATTACGATTGTTGAATATGATTGTCTTGGCTCCAGCGGCGACAAAGGCTTTGGCGATCTCGAATCCGATGCCATAGGCTCCTCCGGTGATCAGAGCGTTCTTGCCCTCTAGTGAAAACAGATTGGTCATTATCCTTCAGTTTTATTGGTTTTAATACAATTACAAATATACAAACGTTTGCACATAAAAACAACACTTTATTATGCTATTATAAAATATTTAGCGCAAAAAGTCCCCCGATTTTTAAGATAGACCCTATTTCACGCATTTTTTAAAAGAATTTAATGGATTGCTCTTGTATTTTGTGCAAACGTTTGTATTTTTGTCGCACCACAACACGAAAATGGTAACTATTTCAGACATAGCGAAATCTCTCGGAATAACCCCCTCGACTGTATCCAGAGCACTTTCCGGCAGCCCAAGAGTCAAGGAATCGACCCGTAAAGCGGTCTTTGAGGCCGCGGAGAAGATGGGATATGAGCGAGACGAGGCGGCTTCAAGCCTCCGCCGCGGCAGGGCAAAGGTGGTCGGCATAGTCGTTCCGAGAATCAACCGGGAGTTTTTCAGCAATGTGATCGGAGGAGCCGAGTCCGTCCTGGACGAGAGCGGCTACTCCGCCATCATCTGCCAGACCCATGAGAATTCCGATGACGAGGTCAAAGCTCTTAAGACATTGAGGAGCAATAGAGTAGCGGGAGTTCTCATATCGCACGCCATCTCCTCCACCGATGGAAAGCATATAATCGACAACATCGCTCAAGGTACCATTTTGGTCCAATTTGACAGGGTGTTCAGTTCGCTCCCCGGTCCTAAAATCGTCAGTGACAACTTTCACGGGGCATATGAAGGAACCCTCCATCTGATTGATCAGGGCTATAAGAAAATAGGAATCATCGCCGGACACATGAGCTCCGAGGCTTATGCGGCAAGGCTGGAGGGCTACAAGCAGGCTCTCACCGACATGGGAAGGGAAATTGATGAGGACATAATCTTCTATGGCTCAATTATCCAGCAAGGCGGTTATGAGGCTTGCTTAAAAGCTATTGACCTGGGTTGCGACGCCATCTACAGCACAGGTGACTTCACCGCCCTTGGCGCTCTTCAAGCCGCCAAGGAAAAAGGCTTGCGCGTTCCTGAGGACTTTGGAATCGTGGGAACCGCCAACGAGCATTTCACCAGCCTTATCACCCCGTCGCTCAGCTCAATGGCCCAGCATCCCTACGAGATGGGAAGGCGTGCCGCAATGGCTTTCCTGACCTCCCTTAAGCCGGGAGCGAAGGTCGGAGAGATAGTGGTGCCTATGGATCTTATTGCGAGAGAATCTTCAAAAAGAATAAGTAAATAAGCCAATGAATATCAAGACCATAACCGCGTTTCTCGTCATCTGTCTTTCTCTCCTTTCCCTTTCCGCCTACGGGAAGTCAAAGAAGGACGAGTTCCGCAAGTTGTACGAGAACTTGCCTTTCAAGATGGATAAGGTCAAGAGGCCGTCTATTCCATCCAGGACCGTGAATATCAAAGACTTCGGTGGTGTAGCTGACGGCAAGACACTCAACACCGAGGCCTTCAAGCAGGCGATAAGGGCCTTGTCGGAAAAGGGCGGCGGTCATCTTGTCGTCCCTGCTGGAATATGGCTCACCGGCCCTATCACATTGGTTGACAACATTGACCTTCATGTCACCAAAAACGCCGTGATAGTGTTCTCTCCTGACCAGAGCCTCTACCCGATCATAGACACCAATTTTGAAGGTCTTGATGTCCGCCGTTGCCTCTCCCCTATCAACGCGTTGGGAGCCAAGAACATATCCATCACCGGAGGCGGCATCATCGACGGCAGTGGGGAATACTGGAGGGAAGTCAAGAAGCGCAAAGTCTCTTCTGACCAATGGAAAGAAATCACCAAGAGAGGCGGGGTGTTAGCCGATGACGGATCAGTCTGGTACCCGGACGAAGGCTACATGAAGGCTCGCAAGACTGCCGGCTCTCTCAACTACCCTGATCCGTCGCTTGACGAGAACGAGATAAAGACTTTCCTCAGGCCTGTGATGGTCTCCCTAAGGGAGTGCGAAAATGTGCTCCTGGAGGATTGCACTTTCCAGAACAGCCCTTGCTGGAATATTCATCCGCTCTACTGCGACAAGGTGATTATCAACAACATAACCGTCCGTAACCCGCATTATTCAGCCAATGGCGACGGTATTGACATCGACGCTTGCACCAATGTGATCGTGAACGGATCCTCGTTCGATGTCGGTGACGACGCCATCTGTATCAAATCCGGAAAAGACGAGGACGGACGCCGTCACGGCAAGGCTTGCTCCAACCTGATCATCTCCGACTGCACGGTTTACCACGGCCACGGTGGTTTTGTGGTGGGCAGCGAGATGAGCGGCGGGGTCAACAACATCAAAGTCTCCGATTGCCGTTTCATAGGAACCGATGTAGGTTTGCGTTTCAAGAGCACAAGAGGACGCGGCGGGCTCGTTGAGAACATCTGGTGCGAAAACATATTCATGAAAGACATCGTTACCTACGGTGTGGTGTTCAATCTTTATTATGAAGGTGTCGCGGCGACCGACATGTCGAAGGACCCCAAGTCTGACATCCAGCCGGTGGACGAGACAACGCCCGAATTCAAGAATATGGATTTCAGCGGAATAGTCTGCGCGGGTGCCAAACAATCAGTCTTCATCAACGGTCTTCCCGAGATGCCCGTTAAGGGTATCGTATTCAAAGACAGCTACTTCCAGGCGCAAAAAGGCCATGAAGTCAACTTCGCCGAGAACATCACATTTGAAAATGTCACAGAGGAGGTAAAGAAATGAGAAGAATCTTTCTTATTGCCGTGTTGGCGGCCATCACCACTCTTAGCTGCTCATTCACCGTCCACCTTATGGGCGACTCCACAATGGCAAACAAGGACCTTTCCAAAGGCAATCCGGAAAGAGGCTGGGGAATGATGTTCCCAAATTTCCTGGAAGGAGTCGATGTCATCAATTATGCCCAGAACGGCCGTAGCACTAAGAGTTTCATCGACCTTGGGCTTTGGGACAATGTGAAGGCGAATCTCAAGCCTGGCGACTATGTGTTCATCCAGTTCGGCCACAATGACTCGAAGGAGAGCGACCCTGAGAGGTACGCCGCTCCTTTTGGCGCCTATCAGGAAAACCTCCGGATCTTCGTCCAGACAGCGCTTGACGCAGGTGCGAAGCCTGTGCTCCTTACCCCTGTGGCCCGCCGCTGGTTCACTGACGGAAAGCTCGACAGGAATTGCCACGGGGACTATCCCGAGGCCATGAGGCAGGTTGCCGAGGAGTTCGGGATTCCGCTGCTTGACATAACCACCAGCTCACTTGACTGGATTGAGAGCCTTGGAGATGAGGGCTCGAGACCTTATTTCATGAGCCTTGAGCCGGGCAAATACGCTATCGCTCCGGACGGAAAGACCGACAACACCCACACTAAGGCAAACGGTGCCAGAAAGGTAGCCTTACTGGTCTGCGACGCCATCAGGGAAAAACTACCCGAGCTTGCGGAACATCTTGTGTATTACGACATTGTGGTCGATAAGAACGGATTCGGGGACTATATGACCGTGCAGGAGGGCATCAATGCCGCACCTGACTACAGCCACGGTGCCATCACAAAAATCCTCATCAAAAAAGGAACCTACGAGGAGATGGTGACCATCCCCCACAATAAATTCCGCCTTTTAATCAAAGGACAGGGCGCTGAGCAAACCATCATCACTTTCGGCAAATACGCGAAGGACAAATGGGCCGTCAACGGCCTCGAGATGGGCACTTCCGGCAGCGCCTCGATGTACATCCACTCCAGTTATGTCACACTGGAGGACCTGACTGTCGAGAACAGCGCCGGCGAGGGGAAGGAGATCGCTCAAGCGGTGGCTTTGTTCACTGACGGGGATTTCCTCTTCTTCAACCGCTGCCGTTTCATCGGCAACCAGGACACTGTTTACACCTACGGACGCTATGGCAAAGACGGTGGAATCAAGCGGAACTACTTCTTGGACTGCTACATAGAGGGAACCACGGATTTCATATTCGGTCCTTCCATCGCATGGTTCGAGAACTGCCACATCCACTCCAAGAAAAACAGCTATGTCACCGCCGCATCGACATTCGAGGGGCAGAAGTGGGGATATGTCTTCCATAAGTGCCGCCTGACCGCCGATCCAGAGATAACGAAATGCTATCTCGGAAGGCCGTGGGGCGCCTACGCCAAGACTGTTTTCATCGAGTGCGAACTTGGCTCCCATATCCTCCCCGAGGGATGGCACGACTGGGAGAAAGAAGGCAAGCCGGACACAAAGAAAAACTCTTACTATGCTGAATATCACAACTTTGGCCCGGGAGCGGCCGGTAAAAAGGAGAGGGTAAAATGGTCCTACCAGCTGAAAGACAAGCAGGCTGCCGAATACACCTTCGAGAATGTGATGTTCCAAAATCAAGACGGAATCGTCTGGAATCCTTTTGACAACAAATGAGACGACTGATATTCATAGCGGCAACTCTCGCCCTCTTTTTCGCCTTGACCGTTTCGGCCAGGGCTCAGAAGCTTTACGAGGAGCTGGTGAGAAGCGAGATGACCCGTTGCCCCGAGGCCAGTTACCTCGACGGACGGCAGGGCACACTAAAGTGGGACTACACTACCGGCCTGGAACTCAAGGCCTTCCTCGATGTGTATGAGCGACTTGATCGGGGGTCCATCCTCAACTACGTTGACGCCTGGTACGACCAGATGATCGATTCGAACGGCAACATTTATAAATACAAAGTCTCCAACTACTCCACCGACCACATCTGCCCCGGGCGCACTTTGTTCCAGCTCTACGACCTCACCGACAAAGAGAAATACCGTATGGCCATGGACACCCTTTACACCCAGATCAAGGGCATGCCCAGGACTCCTGAAGGCGGTTTTTGGCACAAGAAGGTTTACCCCAACCAGATGTGGCTGGACGGCCTCTACATGGCCCAGCCCTTCTATGCGGAATACACTTCGAGGTATGTCCCTGAGAATGAGCGATTGGCGAATTATGTGGACATCACCCGCAACTTCCTGATCGTCGCCGGTCACACTTTTGACCCCGAGACCGGCCTCTTCAGGCACGCTTGGGACTCTTCAAAAGAGATGTTCTGGGCAGACAAGGTGACCGGACAGTCTGACCATGCCTGGGGCAGGGCCCTCGGATGGTACTGCATGGCTTTGGTCGAGACTCTCCCCCTCCTTCCCGACGGGACCCCCGGAAAGAAAGAGATGATAGATGTCCTCAAAGGAATATTCAATGTCCTTCCTTTCTATGCCGACCCGAAGACCAAGATGTGGTACCAGGTGCTGGACCGTCCAGGTGCCGAGGGCAACTATGTCGAGGCTACTTGCAGCGCCATGTTCACCTATGCGATGCTGAAGGGCAGGCGGCTTGGCTATCTGGATGTCTCGGAAAGGACTTGTAGGAAGACCTTTAAGGCTTTCGTCAAGACCTTCATCTCCCGTGAGGACGGCCTTGTCAACCTCAATCGCTGCTGCGAGGTTGCCGGTCTTGGCGGCAAGGACAACAGAAGAGGTGATTATCAATACTATATCAACGAAAGAATCCGCTCCAACGACCCGAAAGGCATCGGTCCCGCTATCTGGGCGGCTCTTGAGATCGACAAATGAATATGAACAAAAGAATAATATTAGGATTAATGACAGTCCTGGCGCTGATGGTCTCTTGCGGAGGTGACGAGCCGACCAAGACGGAGACCCCGGCTCCGGCTGCCCCAAAGAACATTGTCTTGCACTCTTCGACCCAGACTTCCCTGACTTTCCAATGGGATGTTGCGGAGAATGCGGTCAAGTACGAGTGGAGCATTTCCGAGGGCGGATCGGTCATCCAAAAGGGCGTCGCCAACTCGCGCAATGTCGCCATTCAGGGACTCAAGGCAGGTACATCTTATTCATTTTCAGTAACTTCCGTTGGAGCGGAGACAGAGGAAGGTGTCAAGCGTTCTTCCACCACAACAGTGAGCGCTACCACCGTCACGCCTGAGCCTGATCCCGAACCCGATCCTGATCCCGACCCGGATCCTGAGGATCCAGTCAGCTTTGACTATGATGAGTTCATGATTCCCGACTCAGAGGAAGACGGAGTCGCGAGAGCTTTCCCTGGAGCCGAAGGTGGCGGAATGCTCACTACCGGAGGCCGTGGCGGCGCGGTTTACCATGTGACCAACCTGAATGATTCAGGCAACGGCTCACTCAGATGGGCGATAGGTCAGAAGGGAGCTAGAACCATCGTCTTCGACGTGGCCGGCGTCATCAGCCTGAATTCCACGCTTAAGATCACCAACGGAGATGTGACCATCGCCGGTCAGACCGCTCCTGGAGACGGGATATGCATCAAGAACTATCCATTCAGAATCGATGCCAGCAATGTGATAATCAGGTACATCCGCTGCCGTATGGGTGATGAGAAAGCCACTGCTGACGATGCCATGAACCTTTACACCGAAAGCGGTATCAAGAACGTCATCATCGACCACTGCTCTTTAAGCTGGAGCACAGACGAATGCGGCTCTTTCTATGGAATGACCGACTTCTCCTTGCAGTGGTGCATCCTCTCGGAGAGTCTGAGAAACTCTGTCCATGGCAAGGGCAAGCACGGTTATGGCGGCTTGTGGGGCGGTGAGAACGCCACCTACCACCACAATCTCCTGGCTCATCACGACAGCCGTAACCCTCGCCTGGACCACGACTATCTTTCTCCTCTAAAGGGGCCTGTGACTCTTGCCAACAATGTGATTTACAACTGGGGAGACAACAGCACCTATGGCGGAGAGAGCGCCAACAACGACAACATATTCCGTAAATACAACATAGTCAACAACTATTATAAGCCGGGCCCTGCCACAGCCTCCAGCAAAGTCCGTTTCATCGACCCCTGGACAAAGGCTTGTGACAACTGCACCGAAAAAACCGGCATCTCGACCATCGTCCCGGGACATTATTTCATGGATGGCAACATAATGGCCGGCAACAATGAGAAGACTTCCGACAACTGGAAGGGAACGACAGCTTCTCAGAGTGTCATAGCCACGATCAAGTCCGAAAAATTCTTCTCAGTTGAAGGTTCAAAGACCAACCTTGAAGTCCAAACCGCAGAGGACGCTTACGCGAAGGTTCTGGATTATTCCGGAGCAAGCCTCAGCCGGGATGATGTGGACAAAAGAGTGACAGAGGAGACAAGGGACGGGAAGTTCACCTTCAAAGGCTCCAACGGGTCAGACAAGGGACTGATAGACTCCCAAGAAGACGTGGGCGGATGGCCCGAGTACAAGGCCTCAAAGGAGGAGCTCGCGGCGGTGAAAGATTCCGATGGGGATGGCATTCCCGACTCCTACGAGGAGACCTTCGGATTGAACAAGTCCGACGCCGCCGACGGAAAGGCCGTGACCCTGGACAAGAATGGCCGTTACACCAATCTTGAGATGTATCTCCACTACCTTGTCAGGACCATTGTGAAAAAACAGAAATAACACATATACAATTATTTATATTCATAAACACTAAAAAATCACTTTCATGAAAAGCACAACCCAGAAAATCCTTCTCGTGTTGCTTTGCCTGGGAGCGTCTCTAGCACTTTCCGCGCAGACCACCATCAAAGGTGTTGTCACGGACGAGAGCGGAGAACCCCTGATGGGAGCGGGAGTCTTCGTCGAGGGAACCACTATCGGAGTGGTGACCGGACTTGACGGAGACTACACCATCACAGTGCCGGCGGACGCGAAGAACCTTGTGTTCTCATTCATCGGTCTCGCTGACCAGACTGTGCCGATCGACGGACGACAGGAGATCAACATCGTACTGAAAGAGGACTCGACCTTCCTCGACGAGGTTGTCGTGGTCGGTTACGCGACAGTCAAACGTCGCGACCTGCTTGGCTCCGTGTCCTCTGTCGGCAATGAGAAACTGACAGAGCAGCCTGTGACCACGGTCAGCCAGGCTCTATCCGGAAAGATGGCCGGTGTCTCGGTCATCACGACAGAAGGCGATCCTGACGCCGACATCAAGATCCGTGTCCGTGGTGGTGGATCCATCACACAGGACAACTCCCCGCTGTACATAGTGGATGGTTTCCCTGTGGAGTCTATCAATGACATCTCATCATCTGAAATCGCCAGCATCGATGTCCTCAAGGACGCTTTCTCAACCGCAATTTACGGTAGCCGAGGCGCTAACGGTGTTGTCATCGTGACCACCAAGAGCGCTGATAAAGGCCAGAAAGTGTCTGTCAAGTTCAACACCTATTACGGCTTGAAAACGATGGCCAACAAAGGTGCCATCGTGGCTATGGACCCTGAGAATTTCGTCAAATTCCAGTACGAGTTGGGCTCGATCAGGGACAACCTGAGCAGCAACTACATCCCGTATTTCGGATCCTTCAGCGATATTGATCTCTACAAGGGTCTCGCCGGAAATGACTGGGTGAGCGCCGTTTTCGGCAACACCGGCTCCACTTTCAGCGCCGACGCCTCCATCTCCGGCAGCGGAGAGAATTACAACTGGACCCTCGGTTATGCCCATATGGGTGACCAGGCGATCATGAGAGGTTCCGACTACACCCGTGACAACCTCAACTTCAAGGGTAACTTCAAGACTTCGGCCAAGACTTCCATCGACGCCAACATCAGATATTCCCGCATCAATGTAAGGGGATCCGGGGCCAATGGAATCAACGACACCGGTACGACTTCCGGAAACGGCCGTCTGAAGCACTCCGTCTCTTATGCCCCAATTCCCGTTGCGGCCTCAATTCAGGGCGCTGACGAGGAGCAGGATTATGGTGACAACGCCCCGCCGCTCAAGTCTGTCGCTGACAATGATTCCAAGAGAATCCGCAGCACATGGAACGCCAACGCGGCTTTCAATTGGGACATCGTTGATGGCCTGAGACTCAAGGTCGAAGGTGGTTTGGAGGACTATCGCCAGGGCGATGACCGCTTCTACGGTCTCACCACTTATTACGTGGCGAACAACTCCACGGTCAAGAACACTCCTTCCAATCAGCACAAGGAGGCTTTCCGCACCCGTTACCGCAACACCAACACTCTCAACTACGACTTCTCCAACATCCTTAAGAACGAGGACCACGCACTCACCGCTCTTCTCGGAGAGGAGATGACCATCACCAAGAGCAACACTCTCACGATGATGGTTGACGGTTTCCCGACTTTCTATGACGCGAAGATGGCATGGAACTTCATGGCTTCCGGAACCCCTTCATCCACAAATAATTATTACGATCCGGACGACAAGCTGCTGTCATTCTTCGGCAGGGTCAATTACGACTACAAGCACAAGTATTCATTCGGAGCCACCCTCCGAGCTGACGGATCTTCCAAGTTCGCTAGAGGCAACCGCTGGGGTTTCTTCCCTTCAGCCGCCGCTTCCTGGACCATCTCCAACGAACCTTGGATGGAGAAGAGCCACTCTTGGATTGACCAGCTGAAACTCCGTTACAGTTTCGGTACCGCCGGTAACAACAACATCCCTTCCGGCCAGCTGCTCAAGACCTATTCATCATCCACAACTTCCTGGCTCTCGATGACCAACAACATCTTCACCGCCGGAAAGGTCATGAATAACCCCGACCTCACCTGGGAGACCACCTACACCCACAATATCGGTCTGGATTTCAGCTTCTTCCGCAGCAAGTTGTCAGGTAGCATCGAGGTGTACCAGAATGACACCAAGGACTTGCTGATTAACTTCCCCATCCCTGGCTCCGGTTATGACAGCCAGTACCAGAATGTGGGTTCCACACGCAACAGAGGTGCCGAGTTGACTCTCAACGCCCCGATTGTGGAGACCAAAGACTTCTCGCTGAATTTCAGCGGCAACATCTCCTACAACATAAACAGGGTGACTGACCTCGGTGGCCTCGAGTCCATAACCGCCCAGTCTTATTGGGCTTCGACTGAGATTGGTGACGATTACATCGTCCAGGTCGGACAGCCTCTCGGCAACATGTATGGCTACCGCAATGACGGTTTCTACACAGCCAACGACTTCACTTGGGATGGAGCCAAATGGGTCCTCAAGGATGGTGTGGTGAGCAACTCTACCGTGATCGGAGATGCCTACATGCGTCCCGGCGCGATGAAACTCAAGGATCTCAATGGTGACGGAAAGGTCACTGTCGCTGACCGCGAGGTGATCGGAAACGCATCCCCTGACTTCACCGGAGGATTCGCCCTGAGCGCCTTCTTCAAGGGCATTGACTTCAGCGCCAACTTCAACTACATGATCGGCAACCAGGTCTATAATGCCAACAAGGTTGAGTTCACTTCCTCCAGGAAGTTCTACAACCGTAACCTGGTCGAGATGATGAACGTGGACAACCGCTGGACTAATATCGACTGGAACACCGGCGAGTTGATCACCGATCCCGCCACACTCACTTCCATCAATGCAGGGAAGACCATGTGGTCGCCAGCGATCGGAAGTGCCGTGTTCTCCGATTGGGCTGTCGAGGACGCCTCCTTCCTTCGCCTCCAGAGTGTGACCATCGGTTACACTTTCCCCGAGGAACTGACAAAGAAGGCTCACATCCGCAAGGCCCGTATCTACGCCACCGGCACCAACCTCTTCTGCCTGACCAAATATTCAGGCTACGATCCTGAGGTTGACACCAGAAGGGCCACTCCGCTGACCCCTGGCGTGGACTATTCCGCTTATCCGAAGAGCATCGGTTTCGTTGCCGGACTCAATCTCACATTCTAATATGACAGTGAATATGAAAAAGATATTGACTTATACCATAGCGTTGGCGACCTTGGTTTTCGCCGCTCCCGCTTGTGAGACATTCCTTGACTCGGAGTCTCCCTCCACCTTCGACGCGTCCACTGTCTACTCCAACTACGACCTGACCGAGAGCACCATATTCTCTATCAGCCAGTCCTTCGGTGAGACCAACTCCTACCGAGGCCGTTACCTGAGTTGGGTTGGTCTCAACAGTGACATCGAGTGGTACAACACCTACAAGCCCACCGATGAGAAATATCAGATCGCAGGCTACGCCATGCTGCCCAACAACGGCCAGCTGAACCTCAACAACGGTCCTTTCGCCAAGATGTACGAGGCGATTGAAAGGGCTAACCTTTGCATTGAGGGTATCCGTGAATACGGCAACGTCACCGAGAACGCCAACATGGCTTACCTCCTCGGAGAAGCCTTGACCCTCAGGGCCTTGATCTACTACGACATCGTCAGGGTCTGGGGTGATGTCCCCGCTCGTTTCTCTTCCGTGACAAGCGAGAACATCTATGTCAAGAAAGAAAGCCGTGACGTGATATTCAAGCAGCTTCTCTCCGACCTGGACGAGGCTATCCCTTACCTGCCTAATCCTGGTCAGACGACCGCTACTTCCCGCACCGACAGGGTCAACAAAATGTTCGCCGAGGGCCTCTACGCCCGTATCGCCTTGATGGCTTCCGGTTACGCTATCCGTCCTGATGACGGCATGGTAGGGACCGGTGACCTCGGAACGGTCAGGCTCACCAACGATCCTGAGCTCCAAAAGTCCGTCCTCTATCCGAAGGCTCTCGAGTACCTGCGCGCCGCGATCAATTCAGGCACCGCTTCTCTCGAGGACTATGAGACCCTCTGGAAGAACCAGAGCAATCTGAACAACCTCACCGCCGGTCCTGGCCACGAGACCTTGTTCGTCATCCCCTTCTCTGAAGGCCGCGGCAGGTGGAACTACACCTTCGCCGTCCGCTCTGAGGGATCAACCTACGCCGGTGGCGCCAATGTCACCCGTGGTGGTGACGCAGGTCCCGTCCCGACAATGTGGTTCAAATATGACAAGAACGATGTCCGTCGTGATATCACCTGCGTCAACTGGCGCTGGAACTCCGACAATGAGCCCGAGCTCCCCGGCATCCAGAGGTGGTATTTCGGAAAATACCGTTTCGAATGGATGACTTCCCACCCTTACACCGGTGGTAATGACGACGGTGTCAAGCCGGTTGTCCTCCGCTACTCAGATGTGCTCCTCATGGCCGCCGAGATCGCCAACGAGCTTGGTGACACCCAGGAGGCTAAGAAGTATCTCCTCGCTGTACGCGAGCGCGCTTTCAAGGGCAATGAGGAACAGGCTGAATCTTATGTGGCCTCCATCTCCTCCAAGGATGACATGTTCAAAGCCATCGTTGATGAAAGAGCCCTCGAGTTCTGCGGCGAGATGACCCGCAAGTTCGACCTCATACGTTGGAACATGCTGAAAACCAAGATGGATGAGGCTATCGCCGACATGAAGGCCCTGCGTGACCTGTCCGGCAAATATGCCGACATAAATGGTCTCGACGGCGATGTTTACTATCAAGTCAGTGGAAGCCAGATCTCGATCTACGGTTTCAATGGAGAGAAGACCGCTCCCGCCGGAGCATGGGAAAAGAAAGCCGGCTACATCAACAAGACCGTTGACAGCAAGGGTGCCGACACAGGGCTCTATGACGCTCTCGTCGAGGGACTTTACTACGGCGACCCGATCCAGCATATGTTCTGGCCGATCTTCAACGACACCATGACCAACAGTCAGGGTTACATCAAGAACGACTACGGTTACGACAGCATTTAATACTGAAGCATTATGAAATTCATGAATATATTCAAAGTGGCTGCCATAGGCCTGGCCTCCCTCGCTTTCGCGACGGCTTGTGTCGAGACGGAGTTCGAGGAGATCACCGACCTCAACCTCAACCGTTGCCTTGAGCCGCAGAACCTCTCCGCTAAAGTGGATGCCGCCACAGGTGACAATGTCACTTTCTCATGGGACGTCAACAAGGACGCGGAGTCTTACAATCTCGTTGTCTATAAGGACGAAGCTATGACTTCGGAGGCCTTGAATGTTACCATTCCCGCATCGGAAGTACCTTACACTGTGAGACTTACCGCTGATGAGAAGTATTACTTCAAGGTCCAGGCGCAGTCTGGTTCCAGGGCCTCTTCCAATTGGGCGACCTACGATAGTTCCTGCAAGACCTACGCGGTCAAGGACAACCTCTTCCTGGAGGTGGCCGACAGGTCTTCCAATTCCCTTTCACTCAGCTGGTCCAAGGACGCTGACGACTACACGGAAGTCACCCACATCTCCGCCGCTCCTGTCAAGGGTGGCAAGACTGTGGATGTTCAGCTTTCCGCTTCCCAAGCATCAGCGGCTGCCGCTGTGGTCGAAGGACTCGCGCCTTCAACCGAATACCAGGTGACCCTTTACTACCTTAGCGCCTCACGCGGAACTGTTGATGCGTGGACAAAGGCCGATCAGGGCAGCGCGACCACGGTCAGCACCTCTGAGGAGCTTGTGGCCTTGATGACAGCTGGAGATAACATCTACCTGTCTCTCGCAGGATCTCCTTATGAGATCAGCAATGTCAAGCCCGCTGGAAGCGTCAGGTTGATCGGTGAGATTGGAGCTGACGGATCAAAGCCTGTCGTGACCGGAAAGATCGAACTCACCGGCTCGCTCGCTTCCGGAAGTGAGATATACCTTGAGGGTGTCACTTTCAACGGCGGCGGAACCAACTCACGTATCATCGAGCACACTGGAGGATCTCTTGAGCTCACCAGCATCAAGCTCGTGAACTGCGACATCACCAACTACTTGGCAGGCCTCTTCTACGGCAACAACGAAAATGTCATCAAGATCGGAGAGTTCCTCTTTGATTCCTGCGACATTTTCGAAATCCGCGGTAGCGGTGGTGACGCTTTCGATGTCCGTAAGACCACGGAGATTGACAAGCTCGCTTTCATCAACAACACCATCTACAACGGTATCCGCACGATGTTCCGTATCGACGCTTCCGATGCCATCAAGATCGGAACCCTCGATTTTGAAGGTAACACTGTCAAAAATATCGCTACCATAGACGATGGCAACAACCGTGGATTCTTCGCCACCCGTGTAGCCATGGATATGATCCTGAAAAACAACCTCTTCCTATATGAGGATGGAGGCAAGAAAGGCGAGGGCGTGACCGACAGAGCACAGCTCTTCCAGGAGAACGCCAACACAGTGGTTCCCAACCTCACAGCCTCTGGCAACTACAGTTTCGCCTCCGGCCAGACCTTCTTCTCGAAGGTCTCAGCCGCAGCTGCCGGGTTCACTGAGCTGACGGCTGATCCTTGCTACAACTCTAAGGGTAACTTCTTCCAGCTCACTAACAGTGATCTGGCCGCCAAGAAGGTGGGCGCATCAAAATGGTGGATTGCCTATGTCGAGAAGGATGAGGATCTTAGCCAAGGTGTGATCACCAACGCGCACACTTGGAATCTTCAGGATGCCTCCCTCTTCGCCGGAGAGGTGAAGAACTCTAAGGTGCGTGACGAGTTGCTACTTGTCGGCACAGAGGCTGTCCCGATGAACGCCGATGGTGGAGTCAACTTCTTGTCAGCTTCCACTCTCACCCGAAAGGGAGTCCCGACCGAAGGCTATGCCGCGTTCAAAATCTCCGGCCCCGGATCAGTCGATCTCAAGGTCGCGGATCCTGACAAGACCGGAAGCAGCGTGGTCGTTGCCCTTCAGGACGACAAAGGATTCGCTGTCCAGGGTGGTGCTGTCGCATCGGCCACCAATGGAGAGGTTGAGAAGATCATAATCAAGTCTGTCTCAGGAGAAGGAACGGTTTACCTCTATTCCACAGGCCCGGTCACGCTCACAAGCTTGGCATGGTCCAAGGATGTGACTGGAGGCAATAAGATCCTCGCCACTCCTAAACCTGTCGCTGAACCTGTTACCATATCCGAAGGCGAAGCTACCTCAGTCACAGTGACTTGGCCAGCGGTCCCGAATGCCGCCAACTATATCGTGGTGTTCAACAAGAAGGCCAGCGAGCCTCAGACCGAGCTCAGTTTCACCGTGCCCGCTGAGGACATAGCGGAGTTGAAGGCAGGACTGTACAACTTCACTGTCCAGGCTGTTCCCGCAAGCGATGACATCTACTATCAGAAGTCAGAAACAGGCATAGCCGCTATCGCCATCCAGCCCAAGGGCGGAGAAGAAGGCGGAGTCGAGGTCATTCAGACCTGGGACTTCAGCGGCGCTGATTGGCAGGCGGAATTCGCCAAACTCGGAGAGGCCGGAAAGGATCTCGAGGTTCCATGGAACATCACTGTAGAAGGCCTCAACTTCTCCTCAACTCTTAAGAACCGTTACACCAACAAGGCTCTCCAAATCGCTGGAGGCGGCTCAAAGACAGAAAGGGTTCTCACATTCGACGCACCCGCCGACGGAACAGTGAAGGTCTGGGTATCCAACACCGGAAGCAGCGAAGACCTCACCCGCCAGGTCGTGGTCGCCAGCGGTGATGCCGAAGGAATGGCGCTCCCCGGTGGAACTCCTTCCAACACGGATCCTACAGTAAATGAGTATTCCGTGAAGGCCGGCAAGGTGTACATCTACACCACTGGCGCTCTGCGAATCTACAAGGTGGAACTCACCTACATGACAGGCCCTGCCCCTAAAGTCGACCTGGTCTGGGATTTCAGCGGCGCTGACTGGCAAACTGAGTTCGCTAAACTCGGTGAGGCAGGAAAAGACCTTGAAATCACATGGAACATAACAGTTGAAGGGCTTAACTTCTCCTCGACTCTTAAGAACCGTTACACCAACAAGGCTCTCCAGATAGCTGGAGGCGGTTCCAAGACAGAGAGAGTCCTTACCTTCGAAGCTCCTGCTGACGGAACGGTCATCGTCAAGTGTTCCAACACCGGTAGCAGCGAGGACCTCACCCGCCAGGTCGTGGTGGCCAGCGGTGACGCTGAGGGAGTCTCTCTCCCCGGCGGAACTCCTTCCAATGCGGATCCTACCGTAAATGAATATTCCGTAAAGGCCGGTAAGGTGTACATCTACACCACTGGCGCCTTGAGGATCTATTCTGTCGAGTTTCATTCCTAATGATTTAGAGCACAATGACTTTCATCAATGATAAATTCATGCTCAGTAATGAGACGGCCTACAGGCTGTACCATGAGCATGCGGCTAAAATGCCAATCATCGATTACCACTGCCACCTCGTGCCGCAGCAGATCGCCGAAAACATCCAGTTCAGGGACATCACCCAGCTCTGGCTAGTGGACGGCCACTACGGCGACCACTACAAGTGGCGCGCGATGAGGGCCAACGGTGTCTCGGAAGAATATCTCACAGGAGGAACAAAATCCTCCTGGGAGACTTTCGAGAAGTGGGCTGAGACTGTTCCTTACACAATGAGGAACCCTCTCTACCACTGGACCCATCTCGAGCTCAGCCGAGTGTTCGGCATTGACAAGCTTCTCAACCCATCGACCGCAAGGGAGATTTTCGAGGAGTGCAACGCCAAGCTCGCCACAGAGGAGTTCCGCGGCCAGGCGCTTATCCGCAAGTTCGGAGTCGAGGTCGTCTGCACCACTGACGACCCCGCCGACGATCTCCATTGGCACAAGATGATCGCTGAGCATCCTTTCGGAACCAAGGTCATTCCCGCATGGAGACCCGACAAGGCTATGGCTATCGAGGATCCGAAATCATATAAGGAATATCTCAAAAAGCTCGGAGAAGCGGCCGGAAAGGAGATAGACTCTTACACCGACCTTATCGAGGCTCTCAAGATTCGCCACGACTTCTTCGCTTCAATGGGCTGCAAGCTGTCAGACCATGGCCTGGAGACCTTCTACGGGGCCGACTACACCCAGTTGGAGATCGAGTTCATATTCAAGAAAGCCCTTCTTGGAAAAGCGCCCGGACCGAAAGAACTCGAGAAATTCCGCAGCGCCTTCCTGCACGATATGGCAGTCATGGACGCCGAGGCCGGATGGACCCAGCAGTTCCACGTCGGAGCCATCAGGAACAATAACACCAAGATGTTCAATCTTGTCGGTGTCGACACCGGTTACGATGCCATCCACGACCTACCTATGGCTGTGGCTGGACATCGCTTCCTCGACCGTCTCGCTGCGGAAGACAAGCTCGCCAAGACCATTCTTTATTGCCTCAACCCCAAGGACAACGCTGTCATGATGACAATGGCTTACACCTTCAACGATGGCACCGTTCCCGGGAAGATGCAGTTTGGATCTGGTTGGTGGTTCCTCGATCAGGAAAAGGGAATGAGAAGACAGCTCGACTCACTCTCTGCCCTCGGTCTTCTGAGCCGTTTCGTGGGAATGCTTACGGACTCCCGCAGCTTCATAAGCTATCCTCGCCATGAATACTTCCGCCGCATCCTCTGCGATGTGCTCGGGAAGGACGTGGAGAGCGGAAGGCTGCCCGCGTCCGAGATTGACTTCATCGGCAAGATGGTGGAGGATATCAGCTACAACAACGCCAAAAACTACTTTAACTTTTAATTGATGGACTACATAAGAATAAATCCGGCGGACAATGTGGCCGTCGCCCTCGCTGACCTTAAAGCCGGGACCCTGGTTGAGGGAATAACCCTTAAAACGGACATACCTCAAGGGCACAAGATCACCCTTAGACCATTGAAGGAAGGCGATGATGTGATCAAATACGGATATCCCATAGGCCATGTCACACACTCGGTGGAAGCCGGGGAATGGATTGACCATAACTGTGTCAAAACCAACCTGGAGGGTCTGCTGGACTATTCTTATGATCCCGCCAAGGTGGAAATCGCTCCCGCGGAGGTCAAAAGGACCTTCCGCGGGTTCCGCCGCAGCGACGGAAGAGTCGGCATCCGCAACCAGATATGGGTCATCCCTACCGTGGGCTGCGTGAATGGAGTCTGCCAGGAGATTGTCCGTCGTTTCAATGACCCTTCGACAATGCTCGGGGACCAGTTGGTGACCGGCGTGGAATCTTCCGTCGATGCCGTAATCGCTTTCCCGCACAACTACGGCTGTTCCCAGCTCGGAGACGACCATGAGAACACCCGTCGCATCCTGGCCGACATGATCCACCATCCCAATGCGGGTGGAGTCCTTGTGGTCAGTCTTGGCTGTGAGAACAACCAGCTGGAAGCCTTCAAGGATCTCGTCGGTCCTGTCGATCCCGCAAGAGTCAAGATGTTCAAGACCCAGGAAGTGGAGGACGAGGTTGAATACGGTCTCGCTCTATTGAAGGAAATTTATTCCGTCTGCTCCAAGGATGAGCGTACGGAAGTACCTGTGAGTGAGCTAAAAGTGGGACTTAAGTGCGGAGGCTCGGACGGTCTTTCAGGAATCACAGCCAATCCTCTATTGGGCGTATTCTCAGACTGGATTGTTTCCCAGGGAGGCACTACGGTGCTTACCGAAGTTCCGGAAATGTTCGGAGCGGAGACTATTCTCATGAATCGCTGCCAAGACGAGGAGACCTTCAGCAAGACCGTCAACCTCATCAACGATTTCAAGGCTTATTTCATTAAGAATAACCAGCCTGTCTATGAGAATCCCTCTCCAGGCAACAAAGCCGGAGGGATATCCACCCTTGAGGAAAAGTCACTAGGCTGCACACAAAAGTGCGGCAAAAGCATAGTCCGGGGAGTTCTCGGCTATGGTGACAGGCTCTCTGTCAAGGGTCTTAATCTTCTAAGCGCCCCGGGCAACGACCTTGTGGCCTCGACCGCCTTGGCGGCCGCGGGTTGCCAGATTGTACTGTTCACCACAGGGCGCGGCACCCCTTTCGGGACTTTCGTGCCTACTATGAAAATCTCCACAAACACAAGACTTTACGAACATAAAAAAGGATGGATAGACTTCAATGCCGGAGTTCTGGCGCAAGGCGGGACAATGGACGAGGTCTCATCAGCTTTCATAGAAAAGGTCCTCTCCGTTGCCGGCGGGGAGACTGTACAAAGCGAGAAAAGCGGCTTCCGCGAGATCGCCATATTCAAGTCCGGCGTGACATTGTGAGAATATTTTTAATATCTTTATAAATCGCAAATGGAAAGGTTATCAAGGAAAACGGCCCCAGGGGCCAAGACCTACACAGAAAAGGTCATCCAATTCGGAGAAGGCAACTTCCTCCGCGCGTTCATCGAATGGATCATCTGGAAAACGAACCAGAAGACCGACTTTGACGCCTCGGTTGTCATAGTCCAGCCTATTGACAGGGGTATGGTTGACATGCTCAACGAGCAAGATTGCCTCTATCACCTTAATCTTCAGGGACTTGACAAAGGTCAGCCCGTGGATAGCGTGGACATGATTGACGTGGTCAGCAGGGGCATCAATCCCTATCGCGACTTCGAGGAATACCTGAAGTTGGCCGAGCAGCCCCAGATGAGATTCATTATCTCAAACACTACTGAGGCCGGTATCGCCTTTGATCCTGACTGCAAGCTCTCCGACAAACCAGCCCTTTCTTATCCCGGAAAGCTTACCCAACTCCTCTATCATAGATTCGAGTATTTCAAGGGCGATATGAGCAAAGGCTTCATAATCTTCCCTTGCGAGCTTATATTCGAGAACGGCAAGCACCTTAAGGAGTGTATCCGCCAGTACATCGACCTTTGGAACCTTGGAGAGGATTTCCGTAATTGGTTTGAGAACGCCTGCGGAGTCTATAGCACCCTCGTTGACAGGATTGTCCCCGGCTATCCGAGAGACACCGCCCCTCAGCTTTGCGAAAGAGTCGGTTATCAGGACAATCTGCTCGACAAGGCCGAGATCTTCCACCTCTGGGTCATTGAGGCTCCTAAGGAGGTCGCCCTTGAGTTCCCTGCCGACAAGGCTGGACTCAATGTGCTCTTCGTCCCTTCAGAGGCTCCTTACCACGAGCGCAAGGTCACATTGCTGAACGGCCCCCACACCGTTCTCTCCCCCGTCGGCTATCTCAGCGGCCTTAACACGGTCAAGGAGTGCTGCGAGGACCCTGTGATCGGGAAATTCGTCCATAAGGTTATGTATGAGGAACTTCTGCCGACATTGAACCTTCCCGAAAACGAGCTTCTTCAGTTCGCCGGCGATGTCATGGACCGCTTCCGCAACCCGTTTGTGAAGCATTTCGTGACGAGCATCATGCTCAACTCCTTCCCGAAGTTCCGTACCCGCAACCTTCCTGGAATCAAGACCTATCTCGAGCGCAAGGGCGAACTTCCAGCCGGCCTGGTGCTTGGTCTCGCCGCCATCTGCACTTATTACAAGGGTGGGAAACGCGGCGACGACGACATCGTGCCCAACGACGATCCGAAGATCATGGATCTTTTGAAGGACCTTTGGGCCACAGGTGACGTGCGGCAGGTCGCCGAAGGCGTTCTCGGTGCCGAATTCATTTGGGACGAGAACCTCAACGAGATTCCTGGCCTCACTCGACTTCTTACCAAGGCTTTGGCACTCATCCAGATGGAAGGAATGCGCAAGGCTGTCGAATGCATAGTATAGACAATAATAGAGTTTTAAGATATGCCAAGAGTCATAACTTTCGGAGAGATAATGCTTAGACTCTCAACTCCGGGTTACCTCCGTTTCTCCCAGGCCAAGCAGTTCGACGCAACCTTCGGAGGCGGCGAGGCCAATGTGGCCGTCTCTCTCGCCAACTACGGGATAGATGTCCAGTTCGTCACCCGTTTCCCGGAAAACGACATAGCCAAAAGTTGCATCAGGGATCTGCATTCCTACGGAGTGGGAACTGATTTCTGCGTGTTCGGTGGAGATCGTCTCGGAATATATTTCCTCGAGACGGGAGCTGTCGCCCGCCCGAGCAAAGTGGTCTATGACAGGGCCCATTCCGCTATCTCGACCATCGAGACCGGGATGATTGATTGGGACAAGGTGTTCGAAGGTGCGGACTGGTTCCACTGGACCGGAATCACCCCAGCGCTCAGCCAGGGTGCCGCCGACGTGTGCCTTGAAGCCATCAAGGCCGCCAACCGCTTGGGAGTCACTGTCTCATGCGACCTCAACTACCGCAAAAACCTCTGGAAATACGGCAAGAAAGCCTCTGAGATAATGCCTGCGCTCGTGGAGGGTTGCGACATCATCCTCGGCAACGAGGAGGATGCTGATAAAGTCTTCGGAATCAAACCTGAAGGATTCGATGTGACCGCCACAGCGGGAACCATCGATCAGAAGAGGTTCCAAAGCGTTGGAGAGCAACTTATGGCTCGCTTCCCCAGGGCGAAGAAGGTCATAATCACCCTCCGCGGCTCCATCAACGCCAACCACAACACTTGGGGAGGCGTTCTGTGGGATGGGACAACGCTCTATCAGTCACCTCGTTACGACATCACCCACATCGTAGATCGTGTCGGTGGAGGAGACAGTTTCATGGGTGGATTGATCTATGGGCTTCTTACCTTCACCGGAGACGACCAAAAGGCTCTGAACTTCGCCGTAGCGGCCTCCTGCCTCAAGCACACGATCTTTGGAGACTACAACCAGGTCACAGTGGCCGAGGTGGAGAACCTTATGAAAGGCGACGGCTCCGGCCGGGTTTCCCGCTAAAACAAATTATTTATGGCAAAATACAGTAAGTTACAAGTCATTCAGACAATGAAGGAGACGGGAATGGTTCCGGTCTTCTACAATGCCGACCTTGAGACCTCCAAAAAGGTCCTTAAGGCATGTTACGACGGTGGCGTCAGGGCTTTCGAGTTCACCAACAGGGGCGATTTCGCCCAAGAGGTGTTCGGAGAACTCGTGAAATATGCCAACAAGGAACTTCCCGGAATGATTCTCGGAATCGGTTCCGTGGTCGATCCTGGCACTGCCGCCATGTACATCCAGCTCGGAGCCAATTTCGTTGTCGGGCCTCTGTTCAACCCCGAGGTTGCCCCTGTCTGCAACCGCAGGCTCATCCCCTACTGCCCCGGCTGCGCCACTCCTTCCGAGATCGGAGCCGCCCAGCAGGCTGGATGCGATGTCTGCAAAGTATTCCCCGGCGATGTCCTCGGACCAGCCTTCGTCAAGGGCATCAAAGCACCTATGCCATGGAGCCAGATTATGGTGACAGGTGGAGTCAAACCCACGAAAGAGAATCTTGAAGCCTGGTTCAAGGCCGGAGTCACCTGCGTCGGAATGGGATCGAACCTGTTCCCGAAAGAGGTGATAGCCGCTGGTGAATGGAAAAAAATATCCGAACTTTGCGCCGGAGCGTTGGAAATAATCAAATCACTGAGATAAAATGTCAACACAGAAAAAACTGATGACCGACTGGAGATGGTGGATTTGCAGCCTTCTCTTCGTGGCCACGACGGTCAACTACCTTGACCGCCAGGTGCTTTCGCTCACTTATGAGGAATTCATCAAGCCGGAGTTCCACTGGTCGGACGCCAACTACGGAACAATCACTTCCTTCTTTTCCATCTTCTACGCCATCGCCTGCTTGTTCGCCGGCAAGTTCGTGGATTGGATGGGGACTAAGAAGGGATATCTGATCGCCATCGGAGTGTGGTCCGCCGGTGCCGTCATGCACGCCGCTTGCGGCTGGGCATCCGCCCATATCGGTGGCTTCGAGTCTGTCGCCGCGATGAGAGCTGTTGAAGCCGGAAGCAACGCCGCGCTGGCTGTAGCCACAACTTCAGTCTATCTATTCCTGCTATGCCGTGGAATATTAGCCCTTGGAGAGGCCGGAAACTTCCCCGCCGCAATCAAGGTGACAGCTGAATATTTCCCCAAGAAGGACAGGGCTTTCGCCACTTCCATCTTCAATGCCGGAGCCTCAGTGGGCGCTCTCGCAGCCCCTCTTTGCATTCCGCCGCTCGCCAAGGCGCTCGGTTGGGAATGGGCATTCATCATCATCGGTGGACTGGGTTTCATCTGGATGTTCTTCTGGAACTTCATGTATGACAAGCCCGAAAAGAGCAAGCATGTCAACGAGGCCGAGTTGGAATATATCCACCAGGACGACGCCGAAGAGGCCGCTGAGAAAGCCGCTTTGGCTCAGGAAAAGTCCATTCCTTTTGTCCAAGCCTTCAAATACAGGCAGACCTGGTCATTCATTGTGGGGAAATTCCTGACTGATGGAGTCTGGTGGTTCTTCCTGTTCTGGGCACCGTCATATTTCAGCAACCAGTTCCATGCCCCGGCAACCTCGTTCAAGGGCCAGGCGCTGATATTCACTCTGTATCTGATAGTTACGGTTGTTTCGATCTTCGGAGGATATCTGCCGAAACTATTCGTGGAGAAGAAGGGCATGCACCCGTATTCAGGGCGTATGCTGGCGATGTTGATCTTCGCTTTCTTCCCTCTCTGCGCCCTGTTCGCCCAGCCTTTAGGAGTTCATTTCAACTCTCCTTGGTGGCCGGCCGTTCTGATTGGTCTCGCCGCCGCAGGTCATCAGGCATGGTCCGCCAATATCTTTTCAACCGTCGGAGACATGTTCCCCAAGGGAGCGATCGCGACCATCACGGGAATCGGTGCCATGGCCGGAGGTGTCGGCTCGATGATCATCCAGAAAGTCGCCGGTAACCTGTTCACCTACGCCGAGAACGCTGGAGCGGCTTTCCGCTTCCTTGGCTTCGAGGGTAAGCCTGCCGGTTACTTCATGGTGTTCTGCTTCTGCGGAATAGCCTACCTGCTCGCATGGACGATAATGCGCATCCTCGTCCCCAAGTACAAGCCGGTCGAGCTGTAAAGTGTGATTCAAATCACGGTTTTTTCAGATTCTTCAGTCGCTGTCGCTCCTTCAGAATGATAGCGACTGTAATTTTGTTATCATTTTATTAAAATGTTATCACTATATTGTATCTTTGCGAAAACGATAACAATCAATGGAATCTGTCAACACAAAGGTGCAAACTGGGCTCCGGCTCGATCCGGAACTCTATAATCGCTTGAAAATGAAAGCAAAGCAACAGAAACGTTCCTTCAATAGTTATGTTGAGACACTTCTTGAGGCATCTGCTGGTGTCGATTACCCAACCCTGAGTAAAGGATTCAAGGTGTCCGATGAGATCCTGTCCCTTGGGAGTACTCTGCCCCATTATTCAGAAGAAGAAATCGCCGCGGATGAACGCCTGGCCTATTTGCTGTCAAAATGAGAGTATTCCTTGACACAAACATCATTATCGACCTACTGGATAATTCCAGAGAAGGTTTCATGAGCGCCGCTTTAATATTTGAAGCGGCCAAGGAAGGACTTCTTGACGTCTGTCTCTCATCGCAGTCAATCACTG
>JAEEGI010003270.1_pt1 | contig 38739 bp, 40 predicted proteins | sample 8958751 | NCBI WGS metagenome assembly JAEEGI01 (sample SAMN16246545, study PRJNA631951) | gut metagenome | biome: gut microbiome; feature: rumen; material: KS-attached | host: Bos | place: Iran: Karaj | collected 2018-10 | reverse complement strand
TGGAAGATATCATCGAAATCTTTTCGAAGCATGCGGATTACACGGATACGGATGAGATGAGGCGCGGCATGTATTTGAGGGAATATACGGCGCTTAAAGAAATATTAGAGGAGATTTAAATGAACGTAGAAGCATTAAGTTGTCAGTGTTGCGGAGCACCTCTTAAAATGGGTAATTCCGTATGTACATGTGATTATTGCGGTACCACCAATATCGTAAGCGGAAGTACCGGAAAATATATCGATCTTCTCAACAGGGCTAATAAGCTCAGACAGCAGTGTGAGTTTGACAGAGCTTTCCGTGTATATGATGAGATTCTTGCGGAGAAAGGATCTTATGTAGATGTGCTCTGGGCTCAGACCCTTTGCGAGTATGGCATAGAATATGTTCAGGATCCCACATCGGGAAGATACTTGCCCACCCTTCACAGAATCAAGGATGAAAGTATCTTGAATTCCGATTCCTTCAATGAAGCTGTGAGCATGGCAGATGATGCTCAGAAGGAAGAGTTGAAAAATTCCGCAATGGAGATTGCAAAGATTCAGGATGATTATCTGAACATTGCCGCCGGTGAAAAGCCTTACGATGTCTTCATTTGCTATAAGGAAACGGACGATGAGACCGGAGAGCGTACAGAAGACAGTGATATTGCTCTTAAACTTTACGAAAAGCTTGTAAGCTACGGATTGAAGGTTTTCTTTTCCAGAGTTACTTTGCAGGATAAGCTTGGTGTAAACTATGAGCCTTACATATTCGCAGCATTAAAGAGTGCTACCGTTATGGCAGTCATCGGTACCAAAGCTGATTACTTCAATGCGGTATGGGTAAGGAACGAATGGTCGAGATTCTATAAATTAAGAGAGCTCAATGACCGTAAGCTTATGCTCTTTGCATGTAACGATGTGGAAGATCTTCCTCCCGTATTCAGACAGAAGCAGGCACAGCTCCTTACCGAGCATGACGCCGTAGATAATCTTGCCGAGAACATCAGGGATTATGTTTATAAGATCATGGGTGAAAAGAAGAGCATGGTCCAGGCAGCATGCCCCAATTGCGCAAATGTCATACCTGCGGATCCTTCCATGCAGGCTGCCATCTGCCCTGTTTGTAAAAAGCCTTTTATCGTGGCGGATGCGATAATCCTGTCTGAAATTGATTTGTTTACCAAAAACAGGATCAAATGTCCTTTCTGCGGTAAAGAGCAGGAGAAGAATAAATACGGATGTATCTATTGTCATAAGGAAATACCCTGATCGTTTATGAAGAATAATAAGCATTTTGAAAAGTTATCATGTTTGCTTCTATTCGCAGCGGTTCTGTCAATGATATCCGGATGCTCGGATGGTTTACTCCGAACCGTAAGTGAGGTTTATATCTCGCCTACCGGAGAGTATCAGGCTGATGCTGTTCAGATAGATGGCGGAGTTACATACGGAGCAAGTGCAGTTTATCTGGAAATGGGAGACCCGGCTTCTTTTCATGCGGCAGAAGATGTTTTGCCTGAAAGCACTATTATGATCGCCGAATGCAGAGGCGGTTGGGGCTCCGATTATGAAATAGAATGGACTTCGGATGATTCTTTTTACGTAATAATCGATAAATGCAGATATTACGATGTATCGGTTGAAGGTGACGGATATTCTGTAACCGAGGGACTTGTTATTTATAATGATAAGTGCGAGATACATGACGTTGTGACTGACGGAGATAATGTAGAAATAACCGCTACGGTTTGCGTAAGTAATAATATGTCGGAAGCGGTGCAATTTGAAGTAAGCGGATTTGTGAGTTGTTACTATAAGGGAGAGCACTATAAGGGCTATACGTCAGCTGATATTAAGGCTGATACCAATATTGAAACCGGTGAAGTATTATCAATAGGTCCCGGGGAAGAAGAATATTTTGAGATAAAACTTGAAGGAACCAAAAAACCTGACGAAAAATTCACCGACACAAATCCTCATAGATTATTTGTCAGAATTACGCAATTTGGTGCAGGAGAGTAATTTCGATAAATTTGCCATAAAAAAGAGACTTCGATTATCGAAGTCTCTTTTTGTTTTGCACGTCTCGGTGATTATCGCGCTAAGAACTGGATAACGATAACAACTATTGAAAGCACGGTTATTATGATACCGCCTATCCTCATTTTCTTGATCTGTTCGGGATCGTCACGGAATTCTTTCTTAACAGAAAGCTGGGGTGCGATGGCCATGAAAAGACCAAGAGCAAGAAGAATGATAATGAGCATTTTAAACCCTCCGTTTTTTGACAAATAAACTTTTTTTATCGAACGAAGGATATTCTAACATGGATTTATAGTTTGCACTATAAGAAATTGCCGGATTTTTTAATGCTAAAAAAATGACACGTCGAATTGTATGATATTTGATTCAAAATGATACAAGATTGCCAAAAATTTATTGTAAATACGTCATTTATTGTGAAAGATTACCTATTTGTGGTAAAATATTTTTTGTCTTATGAGGGACAAAAATATTTAAAGGAGACGTGCAATGTCAAAGGAAATGGTCGCTATGATCCTCGCCGGCGGGCAGGGATCGAGACTTTACGCCTTGACGGATAAGCTGGCAAAACCGGCTGTTCCTTTCGGCGGAAAGTATCGTATTATTGATTTTCCTCTTTCTAACTGTGTCAACTCGGGAATAGATACGGTAGGTATTCTTACTCAGTATCAGCCCCTTGTTCTTAATGAATATATCGGACACGGACAGCCTTGGGATCTGGACAGACTTCATGGCGGTGTTCATGTACTTCCTCCTTATCAGAAGGCTCAGGGTTCCGATTGGTACAAAGGAACCGCTAATGCCATCTATCAGAATCTTTCTTTTCTGCGCAGATATGATCCCGAGTATGTGATCATTCTTTCCGGTGACCAGATCTGTAAGCAGGATTACAATGATTTCCTCGAATTCCACAAAGCTAAGGGAGCTGATTTTTCCGTAGCCGTTATGGAGGTGCCCTGGGATGAGGCAAGCCGCTTCGGTCTCATGGTAACCGATTCGGACGGACGCATAAGCGAATTCCAGGAAAAACCCAAGGAGCCCAAGAGTAATCTTGCCTCCATGGGTATCTATATTTTCAATTTTGATATTCTTGAAAAATACCTTGAAGCGGACGAAGCAAATCCGGAATCATCGAATGACTTCGGAAATGATATCCTGCCCGCGCTTCTCCGTGACGGCAAGAAGATGTACGCATACCGCTTCAACGGATACTGGAAGGATGTTGGAACCATCTCGTCACTTTGGGAAGCTAATATGGAGGTTCTCAATCCCGAGAGCAGTGGCATCAATCTTTTCGATGATGACTGGAAGATCTATTCAAGATCATCAGGTAAGGCGGCACAGTATATCGCAGAGGGTGCTGTTGTAGATAATGCCATGATCACGAACGGATGCCGTATCTTCGGAAGCGTAAAGCATTCGATCCTGTTTGCGGGCGTTGAAGTCGAGGAAGGTGCCGTTGTTGAAGATGCGGTTGTAATGGGCAATGTTAAGATAGCTTCCGGCGCAAGGGTATGTCACTGCATAGTCGGTGAAGATGCCGTGATCGGTGCAAATGCCGTCGTAGGAGAGCATCCCGAACCCGGTAACGAGAAGAACGTTGCTACCGTAGGCCCCGGTGTGAAGATCGGAAAGAACGCGTGTGTAGGCGGAACCGCCATGGTCAAGGAAGATGTTGAGGAGGGCGGAAAATGCTGAAGAATAAACATGATGCAATGGCAATAATATTTGCCAACAGCTACGATAATGAAGTTCCCTCTCTTGTAAACGAACGACTGATGGCTTCGATCCCTTTTGCGGGAAGATACAGACTCATAGACTTTACGCTTTCATCACTGGTAGAGTGCGGTATCGATAATGTATCCATCATTGTAAAAAAGAACTACAGGTCTCTTATGAGACATCTGGGAAGCGGAAGGCCCTGGGACCTTGTAAGAAAGAACGGCGGTCTTAACATAGTTCCTCCCTATGCCGAGAAGGGCATCAAGGTTTATAACGGACGTGTTGAGGCTGTTGCAAGTATTGTTGAATTCCTGAAGGTCTGCAAAGAGCAGTATGTCTTTATGTGCGATTCCAACATCGCTTATAATTTTGATTTTGCGGATATGATCCGGGCTCATCAGGAGAGCGGTGCGGATGTGACCATCGCGTACAAGAATGAACCGATCCCTTACGGATTCATGAATCTGCAGATGACTCAGACTACGGATCTGTATTACACATTCGATCTCGACGGAAATAAGATCACTCAGATCAATACGAATTCCAAAGAGTACGGCCCTCAGAACCTTTCCATGAACCTGTATCTTATCGAGAGGGAAAAGCTCATCGCACAGATCGAAAGAGCATACGCGCAGGGACATGTGTTCTACGAAAGAGATGTACTTGCACCCATGCTGGGAACCGACAAGATCTGCGGATATGAGTTCAAGGGCTACTCCGCAAGGATCACCGATATGGTAAGCTACTTCGATGAGAACATGAAGCTTCTCAATCCCGAGAATCTGAACGCTCTCTTTGACGGATTCAATGTATATACCACAGTCAGAGACGATAACCCGGCAAGATACTGTACCGGATCCAAGGTGGCCAATTCCCTTATCGCCGACGGATGTGTTATCGAAGGAGAAGTTGATAACTGCGTACTCTTCAGAGGCGTTCATGTAGGAAAGGGGACACGGATTAAAAACAGTATCCTGATGCAGGATACAGAGATCGCAGGAAATTGCGACATCGAATATTGTATAATGGATAAAGAAGTTACTGTGGCTTCCGGCAAATCCATAAAGGGTGATAAGACATTCCCTGTCTTTGTACCCGCGTACAAGAAGATCCTTTGATCTGATCAAAAAAGTTTTGTACGGGTCTTCCGCAGGGAAGACCCGTTTTATTCGGAAAATGCAGGCAAGGAGGAAAAGATGGCTGAGAGAGACTGTACCAAAGAGATAGCTGAATTAAATGAGATAGTACAAAAATATGACAACATTGTCTTTTTTGGCGGAGCGGGTGTTTCCACCGAAAGCGGAATACCGGATTTCAGAAGTGTGGACGGTCTTTACAACCAGAAATATGACTATCCTCCGGAAACGATTTTATCCCATACTTTCTATGTCAGGCATACCGCGGAATTCTATAAATTCTACAGGGATAAACTGATCATAAAAGGGGTACAGCCCAATGCGGCACATTTAAAACTTGCGGAGCTTGAAAAGGCGGGCAAGGTGAGAGCGGTCATAACCCAGAATATCGACGGTCTTCATCAGGCAGCCGGTTCAAAGACTGTTCTTGAACTTCACGGATCAACACTAAGAAACTATTGCATAAAATGCGGAGAGTTTTATGATATAGATTACATCGCCGATTCTCCCGACCCGGTTCCGAAGTGTTCCAAGTGCGGAGGTGATATCAAGCCCGATGTGGTTTTGTATGAAGAAGGACTGAACATGGATACTCTTCAGTCAGCCGTTCATTACATATCCAACGCTCAGGTGCTTATAATCGGCGGAACGTCTCTTGCTGTTTATCCCGCAGCGGGACTGATAGATTATTTCAAGGGTGACAAACTTGTTGTTATCAACATGGCACCCACTGCCAGGGATTCGGGAGCGGATCTTGTAATACCCGCACCCATAGGAAAAGTTTTTTCGCAGATCACTGTCTGATATGAAAAGAATTTCGGAGGAATACTAAATGGCTGAATCACGTGGACCTGTGGCACCCAAAGACCCCACAGCCAAAAGACCGTTTTATTACATTATGAGGGATAAGGATATCTGTGCATCACCTCAGCCCGACGGAAGGGGTATCCAGTTTATCTATGAAAGCGACGGAAGACTTAAGGCAAGCGCAAAGCTTGTAGGAAACGTCGAAGATGAGGCTATGCTTGACGAGCTTGTTACGGTTGAAGGCTTCCGTAAGCAGGTACACAGTATAGGTGTTTCCGTCCAGAAATCGGGAGAACCGGTTAAGGTAAAGTTTTGTTTTCAGATGTATGGTTTTAAGGATCCCTACAATTCCGGAACCACTCTTACCATGGATCTCGATTCCGACGGAATGGAACTTGTGATGGACCTGTCTCAGTATGAGTGGTCCGATGATGATAACGTAACGGGTCAGATAAGATTTGAATTCCCCGAAGGCGGAATCACGGCGAAGGCATCGGTTTGTTTTTACTTGAATGACGGTTATACGGCGCCTGAGCAGAAGGACGATAAGGAAGTCGATACTGGAAGCGAAGAATATAAGAAGATGATAGGAAAATCTCTGATGCAGCTCGGTAATGTGCACCGTATCAAGAAGGCATTGGAGAAAGCTCGCAGCGGTGAAAGGTGCGAAGTTGCGTTTATCGGAGGTTCTATCACACAGGGAGCCGGCGCAATACCTATCAATGTGAATTGCTATGCATATAATGCGTTCAAGGGATTCTGCGATCTTGCAGGAAGAGGTTATGAGGACAATGTCGGTTATACGAAAGCCGGTGTGGGCGGAACTCCTTCCGAGGTCGGAATACTTCGATATGAGCATGATGTTCTGGATGACGGAAAGAAAGCTCCGGATGTTGTGATCGTGGAATTTGCGGTTAATGACGAGGGCGATGAAACAGAGGGAGAATTCTTCGATTCGCTTGTAAGGAAGATCTACAATTCACCTCAGAAACCTGCTGTGATCCTGTTGTATTCGGTATTTGTAGACGGCTATAATCTTCAGGACAGATTAAAGTGTGTGGGTGAGGGATACAACCTTCCGATGGTCAGCATCAAAGATGCGGTTTACGATCAGTTCTATTTGGGTTCGGACGAAGGCGGTGTCGTAAGTAAGAACAGATTCTTCTACGATATGTATCATCCCACAAGTCTTGGGCATCGCATAATGGCTGACAGCCTTATTAACCTGTTTAAAGCGGCGGATGAAGCTGATGATGCTGATGATCTTGATATCACGGGAATCACTCCTCCCAAAGGCGGAGAATTTGAGAACTCCTATCTTGTAAACAGATATAACATCGACAAGTGTCCTGCCGTATTGAGTTACGACTTTGGCGGGTTTAACGGAGAGAGCACCGAGCTTCAGATGGTAGAGCGTGATCTCGACCTGAAGGGAACTCCGGAGTTTAAGGGCGAATGGCTTTATCCCGGAGACGGAAGCGGCGATCCGGTATTCAAAGCTCGTATCAGATCTTCGGTTATTCTGGTGGGCTATATGGATTCCGCAGATCCCGGTGTGGGAATTGCAGAAGTTTATATCGATGGGGAAAAAGTTTTGACCATAGATCCTCACATAATCGGATGGCAGCACTGCAACGTGCTCATCGCACACAGAGGCGGTCCTGTTAAAGAGAGGGATGTGGAGATTAGAATTACGGATCCTTCAAAGAGATTTACATTCCTGGGATTTGGATTGGTATAAGAGCAGATGAAAGTGGGGACGGTTCTTTTAGGGCAATGATTATTGCCCAAAGAGAACCGTCCCCATCTGAGTTTTAGTATGTTTTATCGATAAGATCCATAGCAGCGGATTCAGAGAAGTTGTATTCGCGAACGAGCTCGAGAACGTTTTTCCTCTTGTATGTATCATAATCGCTCTGCATGTATCTGCAATACTTTTCCCAGAATCTTCCGTCCTCATAGAGAACAGGTGCAGCATCAGGATAAACCTCATATACCAGATCGTCCGGAGCGATGCTGAGACTCAGGTCATATGCCGCGATCCACTTGTCGGGGAATGAGAAGGCAAATACCAGATACCACACGGTTACAAATACGGTGATGATCCTGAAATAATGAATGCCGTCTTTGAAGATTCCTGCGATGAGGATGGTAGTCCATACGGTAAGTACGACAAGGAGCCAGAGGACATATACTCTCAGGTGGGAAAGGCCGTATACACCTACATAGAGATACATTCTGAGAGCGGATGATGCGATCATTACGTAAGTGCAAAGGCTGATGATGACAAGTATTGCTTTGAGTACCTTGTTATCCGCAAAGTGCTTCTTACAAAATGATACAAGTATCAGATTTAAGATGGTTACGGCAAGGAGCTGATAGAAACCTTCGTGAGCATACTCGGCATAGGTGTATCCGTCGGGGAGTTGCATCTGTCCTACGAGATATACGAACTGGATGCAGCTGAAAAGGAGATATACAAGTGCAATGAGGCTGTTGAAGGTGATGGCTACAATAGCATCAAATTTCTTTCCTTCTTTTTTTTCATAGAAATTCTCAGCGGGAAGGCATGCAATCCAGGTGTAGAATGCCATGAATGAAAGGAAGAACTTGAAAGGTACTCCAATCCAGTCTTCATCAATCTCGGGGAATTTAATGCATGAAAGGATGTCTCCTACGATCTTGCCGAAGACGAGGTCTGCGGATGCAAGAAGTGCGATGACAATCCAGAGAAGAGGAATTGCAATGAGGAGACCGATGATAATGCTTTTGAATGCTTTCTTTCCCTTGCTCTCCTCTAAGGTCTGATCTGCTCCGAGCGCTGCCATGGCTTTAGCCTGCTTGGCTGCTGCGGCATCGATAAAGGGCTTGGTGAGGTTTGAAAGAGGGACTATGAAGAAATCGGCGATCTTGATGAACATCGTGGTGATCTCTTTGGCTTCCTGATTGGAATACAGCTTGAGGAGCAGGCAGGAGAAAAGAAGCAGTATTCCCAGTCCGTTTCCGAATTGCAGATCATTGGACGAAGTAAGGCATTTATCAATGGACAGCAGCATAAGGCTGACGCAGTAGAAAAGCTTGATATCGATCTTGCCCTCTATATTTCTGATCAGGCTTTTTCCCATGCTCTTTGCGTCCCACGCAAGTATGGCCAGTGTTGACGCCATGAAGATCGGATAAGCTATAGAGGCTCTGTTTCTGTATATGAGCAATATGGCGAGTGCAGCCCATAAAAGAGCTTTTTTAAATGAACGTTTAAATCTGAACAATTCCATAATATTCCTCCTTAGGGTCAATCGCCCTTTTGATACTCCAGTAAATCTCCGGGCTGGCAGTCCAGCGCTTTGCACAGTTTACACAGCGTGTCCACCTTGATGGCTTTTGCCTTGCCGGTTTTAAGAATGGACATATTGGCAAGGGTAATGCCCACTTTATCCGCAAGCTCGCTTACGCTCATTTTTCTCCGGGCGAGCATTACGTCTATGTTGAATATGATCTTATCTTCTTCCATAGGTAGCCCTCCTAGATCGTAAGTTCATTTTCGGCCTGGATCTCGGAGGCTTTCTGTACCAGATGTGACAGTGCCGCGCATCCTACGGAAACCGATACGCCGAGGAAATCGATGACCAGAGATCCGAGAAGCATTGCAGGGTGGCTCATGTTAATGAACAGGAAAACAATGTTTCCGAGAGCGAAAAATATGGTGTCGCCGAGAGCCAGGTATGCCATCTTTTTAAGATAGTTTGCATTCTCCGGAGAGAATGATCTGTCGTTCTCGATATTGACCGCTATTTTCCATCCCATGACCAGGAAGATGTAGCAGGGGGTTGCGGTGATCAGCAGGAAGAACATCCAGGGTGTGAACATGTATGCCTTATCATCGTAGAAGATATCTCTGCCGAAAAGAGGGATAACTCCGAAGTATATAGCGCATATACAGAAGATGATCCCGAATGTGGCAAACCCGAGCAGGATTCCTTTGATCCATCTGGCCAAACTTTTCTGACTCATAAACTACCTCCCTTGAAGGCTTATTGCCTTTCCTCGGTCAATATAAACCCTGAAATATCGAATGTCAACACAAATTTATTGTAACACGATAAATAAATATCAATTTACAGGAAGAATATATCGTGAAGTTTGAATTGAAATCCGAGATGCGATCAGGTAAGAGAGGGGAAAGAAAACAGCCGTGTGAGTTGATATTTGGGGAAAAACCGTGTATATAATAGGGGATTCTACATAATAAATGTCGTTTAAAATAAAAAAACGCTTGATTTAGAATCCGCGGAATGATATATTGAAACTCCGTGATATATTTTCCTTGTTCGCACTATGAGTGCGAGCCAGAGACCAAAAGGAGGTAACAGCATGAAAAAGTATGAATTAGCTGTCGTTGTCAGCGCAATGATCGAAGACGACGCACGCACCGCTGTAGTTGATAAGTGCAAGGCACTTGTTGAGAGATTCGGCGGAAAAATCGCGGATGTAGAAGAGTGGGGCAAGAAAAAGCTCGCTTACGAAATCCAGAAGATGACCGAAGGCTACTACTACTTCATTCATTTTGAAGCAGAAGGCGATCAGAATTCAGAGATCGAGAGCCGCATGAGAATTATGGACGGCGTCATCAGATACTTATGCGTAAGACAGGACGAAGCATAAGGAGATAAACTTATGAATAAAGTTATTTTAATGGGAAGACTCACCAGAGACCCCGAGGTAAGCAGTTCAACTTCAGGCACGACTTTTGCCAGGTACAGTATCGCGGTGGACCGCAGGTTTAAGCGTGAAGGCGAGCCTGATGCGGATTTCTTCAATTGTACATCCTTCGGCAAGCAGGCCGAGTTCGTAGAAAGATACTTGAAGAAGGGCACCAAAGTTGTAGTGTCCGGAAGACTTCAGAATAACAACTATACGAATAAGGATGGTCAGAAGGTTTATGACGTCCGTATCATGGTTGAAGACGTTGAATTCGCTGAGAGCAAGAATTCTTCATCCGAAGGTTCTTACAACTCAGGTTCCCAGTCCCAGGGTTCCGCAGCAGGCGGAAATGATTTCCTGAACATTCCTGACGGACTTGTAGAAGAGCTCCCATTCAGCTAACACGTTTTTAGTTTGCAGGAGGCAATCATGGCATATACCAAATCTGAGAGACCGGAAGGACCGGCCAGAAGAAGGGGCGGAATGCACGCAAGACGTAGAAAGGTGTGCGTTTTCTGCGGTAAGGACAACGTAATCGATTACAAGGATGCTAACAAGCTTCGTAAGTATATCTCTGAGGGAGGAAAGATCCTTCCCCGCCGTATCACCGGCAACTGTGCTAAGCACCAGAGAGAGCTTACCACCGCTATCAAGCGTGCTCGTCAGATGGCAATCCTTCCTTACACACAGGATTGATCCCTTTTTGATCAAATAATGAGCTCTAAAGGACCGGATCGTATGATCCGGTCCTTTTTTGATGCTTTTTTCGGTCGGGTGGAGCTGAGAGAGCATCAGAATCCGGGGAAGCGTGACTTTTTGATGCCTTAGTCGACTGGGTGGGGCCGGGAAAGCATCAAAATTGCGGGAAGTATGACTTTTTGATGCATTTTTCGGTCGGGTGGAGCCGGAAAGGCATCAAAATTGCGGAAAGTATGGTCTTTTGATGCTTTTTATGACCTGGTGGGGCTGAGAGAGCATCAAAATTGCGGGAAGTATGGCCATTTGATGCTTTTTATGACCTGGTGGGGTTGGAAAAGCATCAGAATCTGGGGATGTGTGACTTTTTGATGCTTTAGGCGACCTGATGGGGCTTAGAGAGCATCAGAATCGGGGGAAGTGTGACTTTTTGATGCTTTAGGCGACCTGATGGGGCTTAGAGAGCATCAGAATCTGGGGAAGTGTGATTTTTTGATGCTTTTTATGACCTGGTGGAGCCGGAAAGGCATCGAAAACAGGGGAAAAAGGGAATCCCGATGCTTATTCCGGAGCCGAGTGGTATGAAAAGCATCGAAAACAGGGGAAACGTGACTTTTCGATGCCTTTAGTAGTTCGGTAGGCTAAAAAATACATCGAATTCCGCGGAAAATATGATTTTCGATGCTCCGGGGCATAAAGCTATAAATGCTTCAAAATGTTAATTAATGATCATTATGAAATTGCAAGAATACTATTGGAGATATATAATAAAATTAACAATATTTCACAAAACATCATGGTTTTTCACACGTCGTTTTAGATAATTATACTATAAATCGGGGAATAAACCGGAAGGATACGGTTGATATTTTTTTTTCTAAACGGAGGTGAAGTGTTATGGCGGCAAACGGTACTACGTCGCTACAGAGCGAGGGTAAACTTACGTTTATTCACAAGATGAGCACGAAGATTGCAATGGCAGTCAGCATTATCGTGCTTGTTGTGATATGTGTTCAGGTATTCGTCGCCTCAAACAGGGCATCGAGTGCAATGGAAGGCACATATCTCAACTATGCACAGAATCTTGCTGAAGAAGCGGCAATAGGAGTTGACTTCGCTACGGAGTTTGGAGAGAAGGCTTACGGCGGATATGCAATGAATCTAGCTCAGGAAGCCGCAATCTCGATCAATTTTTCCAGAGAGTTCGGAGAGACGGTTTACAAGTCCTATGCACAGAACCTTGCGGAGGAAGCGGCGAAGGCTGTTGATCTGGCGGGCGGTGCTACACTTGATACCGCTCAGCTGGATAGTGTTCTTAAGGAAGTTGCCATCAAGGATGTGGCAGGTTCTTATGCGTACATGGTATCTCCCGACGGAACCATGCTCTGGCATCCGAATCCGGAGAAGATCGGCAATCCAGTAGAGAACGCGGCAGTTAAGGGAATCGTAGCGGATCTTCAGGCAGGCAAGACGGTCGAAGACGGTTCTGTTTTGTATGAATATAAAGATGCCCTTAAACTTGCGGGATACGCATTTACAAATGCCGGAAATATCCTCATCGTAACCGCAGATTACGATGAGTTCATGAAGATAGATTATGATACTCTTCTCGGAAATATCGAGATAGACGGAGTGGAAGGTTCATATGCTTACATGGTATCTCCTGACGGAACCATGCTTTGGCATACCAATCCCGAGAAAATAGGACAGCCCGTAGAAAATGCGGCTGTTAAGGGAATCGTTGCAGACATTCAGGCAGGAAAAACAGTAAATGACGGTTATGTCATTTATGAGTATAAAGGAGCTCTCAAGCTTGCGGGCTATTCCTTTACCGATACCGGAAATATCGTCCTTGTAACTGCGGATTATGACAAGCTCATAAAGATTGACTATGATACATTGATCGGAAAGATTGAGATGTCCGGTGTTGAGGGATCGTATGCTTATATGGTATCTCCCGACGGAACCATGCTTTATCATACCAATCCCGAGAAAATAGGACAGCCCGTGGAAAATGCAGCGGTCAAGGGAATCGTTGCAGATCTTCAGGCCGGAAAGGCGGTAGAAAACGGATCATGTACTTATGAGTATAAAGGGTCTTACAAAGTTGCAGGTTATGCATTTACCAGAGACGGAAATATCGTAATAGTTACAGCTGACAGAGATAAGATGATGGCGGGAGTAGCCGCAATGAGAAGCGGATTGATAATTTACGGTCTCATCGGGGCTGTTCTGGCGGTCGTCCTTGTTACGGCATTTGCTATGTTCATGCTCAAGGCACTTGAACAGCTCGTTCCCATCCTCAATAAAACAGCGGATTACGATTTCACCGAGGACAAAGAATCCGAGATCCTGGAAAAGAGAAAGGATGAGGTCGGATTTATCGCAAGAGCCCTCGCTGTTACCAGAAATAATCTGAGAGAAATGGTCGGAGCTATTTCGGAGGCGGGAGGCGATATCAATTCCAATGTCGATGCTCTTAAGGCAACCATCGATAAAGTCGGAAATATCTGTGAAGATAACTCTGCTACCACCGAAGAGCTTGCAGCGGGAATGCAGGAAACCGCTGCATCCACAACTACCATTGCTCAGAATGTTGCCAATGTACGTGAAAGCGCACGCGGTATAGACGATCTTGCCGGTGAAGGTACAAAACTTTCGGACGAGGTTCTCAGCCGTGCCGGAGAACTTGCGGCTACTACCGAGAAAGCAAGTAAGAAGACTATCGAGATCTATGAGTCCGTTAAGGTTAAATCCGAAGAAGCCATCGTTGCTTCTCAGGCTGTTAACAAGATCAATGAACTTACCGGAACCATCATGGCCATTTCTTCTCAGACCGGACTTTTGGCACTCAATGCATCCATTGAGGCTGCAAGGGCAGGTGAGGCAGGAAGAGGATTTGCGGTTGTTGCGACCGAGATTTCCAATCTGGCAACCCAGACTTCCGAGGCTGTTAAGAATATCGGAAGCATAGTTGATGAGGTCAACAACGCTGTCGGTCAGATGTCCGATTGCCTGACTCAGACCACAAATTTCCTGGAGACCAATGTCCTTACGGATTATCAGGAATTCGGCAAAGTCAGCGAGCAGTACAAGGTTGATGCCGATACCTTCGGAAGCAGCATGAATGAGATTAGAAGCAGTATTCAGGAACTTGCTGATGAAATGGATACGATCGTATCCGCCATTGAGGGAATCGATACCACGGTTACAGAAAGCTCACGCGGTGTTGTCGATATCGCGGAAAAGACTTCGGAAATGTCCGCCGAAACCGCTGACAGTATCGATAAGGTTAATGAGACCAAGCATGTTGTATCGGATCTGACAGACATAATAGGAAAATTCAAACTGTAATTTCGCATCGCATAAGACATGAGAAAAGCCCGTCCGGAATAATCCGGGCGGGCTTTGATGTTGATTTAAGTGCTTATGCTTCTTCGGGCTTTGCATCCCTTTCGAGAGACTCTTTAATATAATCCATGAGTTCGTCGATGAGGATTCCGTGTACTATAGCTGCTTCTTCAAGGGTCTCCATAAGTGCCGCGGGACAGCTTACACAGTGCATGCCTGCCTCCATAAGGATGGGGATGACTTCGGGCTTCTTGGTCATGATGTCGCCGAGAGTCATGTTTGATCTGATGCCGCAAACTTCTCTGACGGGTTCTCCGTCCATGGAGACTTCTTCGTCTTCAAGATTCATATCAAGGTTTTCTTTTAATTCGGTATCCATAATCTGCTCCGTACAGTTGTTTTAAGCGTTAATATCCTGTTACGAAAAGACAGTATATCTCATAAAAACCAATTTGACCAATATGTTTTTGATTTTAATGAAAAATTTATCTTCCGTGAAACATTGTATACACAAAAAAGTCAGGTTTCATGGGGTTTGTACGTAAAAAAGTACACGGCTTTACCTTGACTTCTGTATACAATCTTAACTATAATTGAATCACTCACGAAGCGGTTTAGGAGTCAGTTTGCAATGACGAAAATACTCCGTGAACACAGAACTTCGTAACAATTTAATTCTATATTTTAATAGGAGGAACTACTAAATGGAAAGACCTGAATGGCAGGATTTCAAAACAGGTAAGTGGGACAGAGAAGTAAATGTCCGTGACTTCATCCAGAGAAACTATCATCCCTATGATGGAGATGAGAGCTTCCTTGCAGGACCTACACAGGCTACCAAGGATCTTTGGGCACAGGTTCTCGATCTTCAGAAGAAGGAGAGAGAAGCAGGCGGCGTTCTTGATATGGACACCAAGGTTGTTTCAACCATCGTTTCACACGGCCCCGGATACCTTGACAAGAGCAAGGAGAAGATCGTCGGATTCCAGACCGACAAGCCTTTCAAGCGTTCTCTTCAGCCTTGGGGCGGACTCAGAATGGCTGAGAAAGCTTGCCAGGACAACGGATATGAAGTTGATCCCGAGGTTTCAGCTTTCTTCGCAGTAAACCGTAAGACTCACAACGAGGGATGTTTCGATGCTTACACCCCCGAGATGAGAAATTGCCGTTCTTCACACATCGTTACCGGTCTTCCCGATGCTTACGGAAGAGGACGTATCATCGGTGACTATCGTAGAGTTGCTCTCTATGGTATCGACAGACTTATCGAGGACAAGGAAGAGCAGAAGCTTTCTACCGATTACGTTATGACTGATGACGTTATCCGTCTTCGTGAAGAGCTCAGCGAGCAGATCAAGGCTCTCAAGATGATGAAAGAGATGGCTGCATCTTACGGATGCGATATCTCCAAGCCCGCAGCAAACGTTCAGGAAGCTATCCAGTGGACCTACTTCGGATATCTTTCATCCGTTAAGGAGCAGAACGGTGCAGCAATGAGCCTTGGCCGTACCTCCACCTTCATTGATATTTATGCAGAGCGTGACCTTGCAAACGGAACCTTCACCGAGGAGCAGATCCAGGAATTCGTAGATCACTTCATCATGAAGCTTCGTTGCGTAAAGTTCGCAAGAACTCCCGAGTACAACCAGATCTTCGCAGGCGATCCCGTTTGGGTTACCGAGTCTCTCGGCGGCGTAGGCGTTGACGGAAGACACATGGTTACCAAGACCTCTTTCCGTTATCTCCACACCCTTGAGAACCTTGGTGCAGCTCCCGAGCCTAACCTTACTGTTCTCTGGTCAACCAGACTTCCTCAGAACTGGAAGAAGTACTGCGCTAAGATCTCCATCACCACTTCTTCAATCCAGTACGAGAACGACGATCTCATGAGAGTTGTTCACGGCGATGACTACGGTATCGCATGCTGCGTATCCTCAATGGTTATCGGTAAAGAGATGCAGTTCTTCGGAGCACGTGCTAACCTTGCTAAGTGTCTCCTTTATGCTCTTAACGGTGGTATCGATGAAGTTACCAAGAAGCAGGTAGGACCTAAGTACCGCCCTGTTACCGGTGATGTCCTTGACTATGATGATGTTATGGACAAGTTCATCGACATGATGGAGTGGCAGGCTGAGGTTTACGTTAACACCCTCAACATCATCCACTACATGCATGACAAGTATTGCTATGAGAGAGCAGAGATGGCTCTTCATGACAAGAACGTTAAGAGATATTTTGCAACCGGTATCGCAGGTCTTTCAATCGTTGCTGACTCACTTTCAGCTATCAAGTATGCTAAGGTTGAAGTTATCCGCGATGAGGACGGTATCATCACCGACTTCAAGACCACCGGTGAGTTCCCTAAGTATGGTAACGACGATGACCGTGTAGACGATATCGCTCAGATGATCGTTCACAAGTTCATGACTGCTGTACGTCGTCATCACACCTACAGAGATGGTGTTCCTACCACCTCAATCCTTACCATCACTTCAAACGTTACCTATGGTAAGGCAACCGGAAACACTCCTGACGGACGTAAGAAGGGAATGCCTTTCGCTCCCGGAGCTAACCCTATGCATGGTCGTGATACTCACGGTGCTGTCGCTTCACTTTCTTCCGTATCCAAGCTTCCTTTCAATGATGCTCAGGACGGAATCTCCAATACCTTCACCATCATCCCCGGTGCACTCGGAAAGGATGACAAGGTATTTGCCGGCGACATCGATCTTGACCTCAGCAAGTAATTAAATGCTTCGAAGCTCCGAAGGCCACGTACCGGGTTCCCGGTACCTTGGCCGGAAGGGCCGGATATAAATAAATAAACGGAAAGGATACCACTATGGATCAGAAAGACATGATAGATGATCTTGTAAAGATGCTCGATGATGGATTCGCAAGCGGCACCGGACATGTCAATGTAGACACGTCGGAAGATCAGACGGATGTTAAGGATGTTACGACCATGGGCTGTACGGATTGTTCCAGAACCCCGCTGGCTTGTAGCGTTCCTACGCTCCATCAGGGTATCGACGATTATCAGTAAACAAATCTTACCAGGAGGAAAAAAAATCATGGCAGAAGCATCTACCGCACAGGTTAGTAACCTTGTGAATCTTCTCGATGGTTATGCTACCAAGGGTGGCCACCATCTTAATGTTAACATTCTCAACAGAGACACTCTTCTCGATGCTCAGCAGCATCCCGAGAATTATCCTCAGCTCACTATCCGCGTATCCGGATATGCAGTAAACTTCATTAAGCTTACTCCCGACCAGCAGGCAGACGTTATCTCTCGTACTTTCCACGAGTCCATTTAATAAGTCTGACAAAGGGCTGTCGCATTTGCGACGGCCCTTTTTTTATGTCCGAAGACGGCTTAAATGTGGTAAGATAATCAGGTAACGGAGGTGAGAATATGATCGGAAAAATCCATTCTCTTGAAAGCTTCGGAACCGTCGACGGTCCCGGCACAAGATTTGTTGTTTTTACAAAAGGATGCCCCATGAGGTGTTTGTATTGCCATAACCCGGATACCTGGGATCAGGTTGGTGCAACCGAAATGGAGCCAAAATATATATTGGAGCAGTATCACAGAAACGAGAGCTTCTACATGAACGGAGGAGGGATTACCGTAACGGGAGGAGAACCTCTTGTTCAGATTGATTTCGTAACGGAGCTTTTTGAGCTCTGTAAGAAAGAGGGAATCCACACCTGCCTTGATACATCGGGAATCATGTTTAATCCTGATAATCCGGAGATGATGGCCAAGCATGACAGACTCATGAAGGTAACGGATCTGGTTATGCTTGATATCAAACATATCGATAACGAGCATCACAAGAAACTTACATCCCAGCCGAATACCAATATCCTTAAGTTTGCTTTTTATCTTCAGGAGAGGGGTGTTGATATGTGGATCCGCCATGTAGTCGTTCCCGGATGGACTGATGATGAAAAGTATCTCTATGATCTCGGATATTTCCTCGGGCAGTTCCACAATCTCAGAGCACTGGATGCACTTCCTTATCATGACATGGGTAAGGTTAAGTATGAGAAACTTGGCATCGATTATCCTCTCAAGGATGTTAAGCCGATGGACCCCAAGATTCTGGTTGAAAAGAAAAAGGTTATCATCGAGGGCATCAAGAAGAGAAGAGCAGAACTTACAGAAGCAGGTGAAGATTTTAGTCACAAATAACTAAAAAGAATTAGCTCTGACTAACCTTCGATTTTCTTGTAATTGTCAGACTATTAGTTTAAAATATCGGTTGTAGGGTTAGAAGTATTGTAAGGAGGAAATGTATTATGGCATATCAGATTGGCGAAGGCTGCATCTGCTGTGGCGGATGTGAGGCACAGTGCCCTGTTGGAGCTATCAGCATGGGCGACGGCAAGTTTGAGATCGACAAGGAAAAGTGCATCGACTGCGGCGCATGCGCAGGTCAGTGCCCTGTAGCTTGTATCGAGCAGGCTTAATCGAATAGCAAAGAGAAAGCGCAGGTTTCGAACCTGCGCTTTTTTTATTCATCACCTGAATGTGATTTGAGTCTTTCTTTTTCATCCTTGCTCATATTGGCAAACTTGGTGAATTCAGGTAGCCATACAAGAGGGAATTCATCGACCGGGCCGTTTCTTTGCTTGGCGATGATGATATCCGAAACGTTCTTACGCTTTGTGTCTTTGTTGTAGTAGTCTTCGCGGTAGATGAACATTACCACGTCGGCGTCCTGCTCGATAGCTCCGGATTCACGAAGGTCGGAGAGCATGGGCTTGGGAGGCTTTCTGCTCTCTACTGTACGGGAAAGCTGGGAGAGCGCTACGACTGGAATGTCCAATTCTCTTGCAAGTCCCTTTAATTCTCTGGATATCTGGGAGACTTCCTGCTGTCTGCTCTCTGCACGACCGGAGCCGGTCATCAGCTGGAGGTAGTCTATGAAGATGATGTCCAGCTTGCCTGCGCTCTTGAGTCTGCGGCATTTTGACCTGAGCTCTGCAACGCTGATACCCGGAGTATCGTCGATGAAGAGTCCGCTTCGTCCGAAAAGAGTACCGCTCTCGGTGATCTTCTGGTAATCGTCTCCGGAGATCTTACCGCTTCTTAGGAGCGATACGCTTACTCTGGAGTTCATCGACATAAGTCTGTTTGCAAGCTGGGTCGAACTCATTTCCAGTGAAAATATGCCGACGCCGTTGCCGTTTTTAAGAGCCATGTGCTCAGCGATGTTAAGTGCAAATGCGGTCTTGCCCATTGAAGGTCTGGCCGCGATAAGAATGAAGTCCGATCTCTGGAATCCTGATGTAAAGAAGTCGAGATCGGTGAAGCCTGTGGCCAGTCCGGTAATATTACCCTGCATTCTGTATGCGTTTGAGACATTTGTAAGTGCATCAAAGAACACTTCGTCGATGGGCCTGATGTCTCTGACTATTCTGGACTGTGTGGCGTCGTAGATTTTCTTTTCCGCTATATTGAAAAGGTCCTGAACATCGGTATCGTCACGGTAGCCTTCTTCGGCGATGGACTCCGCAGCCTTGATGAGGCTTCTGGATTCCGCTTTTTTATGGACTATCTGGGCATAGTAGGTGACATTGGCACTGGTACTTGAAGAAGAATCTTTCATGATCTCCATGAGATAAGAAAGACTTGCCACTTCCGGAGGGAGCTCTTTTTCTCCGAGCTTATCCTTGAGAGTAACAGGGTCAACCTTCAGCCCGCTGTTTTCCATTTCGACAATGGTATCGTAGATAATCCCGTATACACGGTTGTAGAATTCGTCTCCGAGCTTGATTATCTCCTGTGCTTCGGCAATGGCCTTACCTGACATGAGCATACTGGTCAGGACGGCTCTTTCGGCATCGTCGTCATGGGGCATTATTTTCTTGATGACATTTTCGCTGTATCCGTCCATGTTAAGCCTCTTCGACTTTGACGCTTAAAGTGCCTGTAACCTCGGGATGGATCTTAACCTGAACATTGTATGTTCCGGGTGCTTTGATGGCATCATCAAGAACGATCTTTTTCTTATCGAGTTCGATACCGTGCTGGGCTTTGCACTCCTCGGCAATCTCCTTGGAAGAGATGGAACCGAAAGCACGTCCGCCTGCGCCGGTCTTGATGGTGGTCTTAACCGTGATCTTGGAGAGCTTCTCTGCAAGAGCCTTGGCATCCTCGAGTTTTTCCTCGGCAACCTTCTGAGCGTTTGCCTTCTGGAGCTTAAGGGTGTTCATATTAGCGGGAGTTGCCTCAACGCCCACTCCCTTGGGGAGGATATAGTTTCTTGCGTATCCGTCGCTTGCTTCGATGATATCGCCCTTCTTGCCTAATTTCTTTTCATCTTTGAGTAAAATAATCTTCATCAGATCTCACCGCTTTCCATCATAGAATCTATTGTATTTTTCAGTTCACCGATAGCTTCTTCTATCTGTGTTCCTTCAAGCTGACATGCCGCAACGGAGAGGTGTCCGCCTCCGCCCATACGTTCCATTATGAGCTGAACGTTGACTTCGTCTATGGATCTTGCACTGATATGGATCTTGCTTCCGAACTCCGTGAGAACGAAGCTTGCCTTTATGCCTCTGATGTTGAGAAGCTCGTTGGCTGCCTGTGCACCGATGACGGTAGGGCTGGGACAATCATCTGCGGTACAGATGCTTATCGCATATGCTCCGCGGTAGATCTCTGCCTGTGATACGGCATCTGCCTTAGCTTTATATTCTGATGCGTCCGCTCTGAACATCTTGCGGACTCTTGTTACGTCTGCACCGCATCTTCTGAGGAATGCGGCTGCTTCAAATGTTCTTACACCTGCTTTGCTCTGGAAGTTGTTAGAGTCGACCATGATTCCGGAGTACATGCAGTCTGCTTCCTCGGGTCTGATCTTAACGTTATCCGCAGCATACTGGAGGATCTCGGAGATCATCTCACATGCGCTGGATGCGTAAGGCTCGATGTAGGAGAGGGTAGCATTTTCAATCACTTCGTTTCCTGCTCTGTGGTGATCGAGTACAACGATGGTCTTGCAATACTTGATCAGGTCGGGGCACTCGGTGATCGAAGGCTTGTTAACGTCTACGACTACGAGTACGGAACCGGTAGATGCGAAATCTATTGCCTGCTGGGAAGTGATGAGTACGTCCGCGTATTCTTCGCTTCCGCTTACGAATGTATCGACAATGGGCTGTATATCGCCGTTTGGATTATCCATTACGATATAAGCATTCTTTCCGAGGACTTTGGAGATACAGTAGATACCTACTGCAGCACCGAAAGCATCGGCATCGGGATTTCTGTGTCCCATGATGAGTACGTTTTCTTTGGCTGTGATGATCTCTCTGAGGGCCTGTGCCTTTACTCTCGCCTTGACTCTTGTACTCTTTTCAACTGTTTGTGACTTTCCGCCGTAATAAGTAACCTGATCCTTGGTCTTAATGACCGCCTGATCGCCGCCTCGGCCAAGTGCAAGGTCGATGGCGTTACGTGCGTATTCATAGTTCTGGGCATATGTGAGACCATCGGTTCCGAGTCCGATACTGGTGGTCACGGACATACTGTTCTCACCGATCTTAACGGTCTTGATATCACTGAGGAGTTCGAAATGCTTGTCCTGCATCTCGGTTATGGCTTTCTTCCTAAGGATGACGAGGTATTTATCCTTCTCCATCTTACGGCAGATGCCGTCGACGCTTGAGATGTACTTGTTGACCTTACGGTCTATAAGTGCCGCAAGGAGGCTCTGCTTGACTTCCTCGACACTTTCCATTGCCTCGTCGAAATTATCAAGGTAGATCATGCCGACGCAGAGTGACTGGTCATCCAGTTCCTGGAGGGCTATGTTTAATGCGGTCTTATCGAACATGAACATAGCAATCAGATAACCGTTGTACCCCTCGGCCTCGATAAGTGAGCTGTTTTCAGCCATTTCCTTGAGGGGGATTCTTTTGAGTTTGATGGTGTAATCCTTGCCGAGATGCTCGATGTCAAATTCCGCTTCGGGAGTTTCCTCATCCTTGGGGAGTTTGTCACCTGTGATAACAGGGAATAAAGAGGTGATGGATTTATTGAACTTGCCTTCGATCTCGGTTACGGTCTCGAAAGCATAGTTGGTCCACATGACTTTGCCGTCTTCATCGAGAAGCGCGTAGGGGATATCCAGTTCCTTTAAGAGTTTTCTCTGGATCTGTCCGTATTCGGTGGCGAAACTCACAAGCTCGTTCATGATCATGGGCTTGTTGTTGTAATAGAGAGTGAGTGTGACCACAAAATAGAAAACAGTAAAAGCACTCAGAAGCACTCCGGCCTGAATACTTACAAGAAATATAGCTGCGTTTAAGGCAAGGAGCAGTAAACCGAGATATATGCTGAAACGCATATAAGATCTTAAGTGCCCCTTAACTTTCAAGCGGGTTTTCATCATTGCCTTTACCTTTCTGACTTGGAGAAAAAGATCCTACTTATTATAGCATAAACGGACATATAAAAACAGCAGGCCGGAAATCACGTTCCGACCTGCCGCATTATGTCTTGATCGCTTATACCGACAGCTTTTGAAGGGCCTTTGTCGCAATTATCACATCATAACCGTTATCAAGGAATCCCGCATCCGCTTTGGGAACGAGCCTGGTGGTTCCGAACTCGGTTGCCTGCTCGGCGAAATTCATGACCTTGGCAAAATCGTCTCCCGTAGCCGAGATGACGAGAAGGTACTTGCCGTCCGCCTTGTTCTTGTATACTGAGGTCTCGCCTTCATATTTAAGGCTTGAGGAAGCAAGCTCGATCAGATCGCTCAGCCTGTCGAAACTTACAGTCAGTATGCAGCCCCTGTTTCGGATGTTTTCTTTTTCCTGTTCGAGAAGGTCAAAGAACGACTTTCCGTAGGTGGGAGCGGTCTTTTTGACCACCGGTTTGTCGGGCTTGGAGAAAGGCCTGAAGCCTGCAAGTGCATCCTCGTCCTCTTCGTCGTCGAAGAAATCGTCGTCTCCGTCCTCATCGGGGGTGATGCCTCCTGATAAGGGCTTGGGCAGGAATCTGGAGAATCTGGTGTCAAGTTCGTCCACATCCTCGGCTTTGCTGATGAAGACTACAAGTGAATCTCCACCCATGGGTACTGCCTCGATCATTACAGGGTGATTTTCTTTGGCCTGAAAATCGATTCCGAAACGTGCTTTGGTCTCTTCGATTATATCTCTGAACAACTCAGTGGCTGCGTAATTTCCGTATGCCAGGTCTTTTAAACTGATCCAGCGGGACTCAAGGTATTCTTTTGTAAGGGTGCATTTGATGCGAAGATTGCCTATTACTTCAATTTCCATAGGTTTTCCTCCCCTTTTTAAAATTTTTCCTATAATAGCCTTATTTTTTATACCAGTCAACAGTGTTTTTGGTATATTTATACACTATTTCGGTTAAGGTAATAATCTTTATGAAAAAATAATCACTAAACCGGTCTGTTTCCATATATATCGTACTTTCGGATGTTTTTGTAAAGGGTTATGACGTGAGTGTCATTGAAAAATCGGTAAATTTGCCCATTGCGGGTTTCGGGGATTAAAAAGGATAATCATAGAGCATCTTCCGCTAATAATCGGCGGAAAGGAGATGAAGAGGATATATGGCCGGCAAAACGCCGGTATTACACACTTCTAACGCCCGCGGCATCCTATCTGCGGGCAAAAAGAACCGCATGCATTTTTTCACATTGCACGCCGGGCTTATCTTTTACGGAAATCTTCAATTCCGAATAATATTTTGCAACATCAATAATAATCCATTTTTAACATCTCAAAAAATAACATATAATATGCGCCCGAACTGATGGCGCGTCGCCTTTCCGTGGGGAAAGGGATAATGCGTAAAAAAATGGGCTGTCACGGGCCCGATGCCACCGGTGGGAGATGCCGGAACCTGTAGGAAAGTATTTCACGGGAATTCCTTTTTGCCTTTTGGCGGTTCCGAACCCGAAACTTACTTAATTGATTAAGTCGGCGAGGGGAAACGGTATATGCTTAATGAGAGAGCGGGACCCTGCTGTTTTTCGGGTCCCGCAGTCTCCTATGGGCTCAAAATTTAATGACGTAACCCCGATGGTATGGTAAAATAACTTTGTATGTTATTTGAACATACTATTTTTATTGATCGGAAATTATTTAGTTATGAAGAGAAGAAAAAAGAGATTTTTGGTGGTTCTCATACCGCTGATTCTTATACTTATTGTAGGCGCCGTTTCCGTAGGTATTCCCTTATATAATAAGTATTCTTACGGCAAGGAAATGGCGGATTTAAGCGAGCATTACGGTGTATCCGGTGAAATGTCCGCGATAATACTTCAAAATACTCAGGTTCCGGAGCAGGCTCTTATACGTAACGAGAGATGTTACTTTGACCTGGCTACCGTGGAAGCTTATCTGACAAAGGGTTTCTTTTACGATCCTGCGTATAACGGCGGAACACTCATGTATACGACCGCGAGGGAGACCTATGAGGTAACGGACGGATCCACTTCCTATTCCGTTTCGGGTGTTTCCACGGATCTCGGTTATCCTCTTACTTTGAACGAAAATGATAAGTTGTATATCGCCGCAGACTATCTCAGGATGTTTGCGACCTTTACGGTGGATATATACGACAGACATATCCAGCTTTACACTCAGTGGGGACAGACCCATGAGATGAGAAGGATTCTCAAAGACACTTGGATCCGTGAAAAAGGCGGTATCAAGAGTCCGATCCTTCGTGCCGTAGAAGAAGACGAAACGGTAGAACTTATCGAAGCCATGGAGGACTGGAGCAAGGTTAAGACTTCCGACGGCTTTATCGGATATATAGAGAATAAGAGAATGGGTTCTGCAGAAAACTATACCGACATCGCGCCAATGGCTCCCGCGCTTCCCGAATATACCACGGTAAGGCTTGATACCAAAGTAGACCTGGGATTCCATGCGATCTACGGACTCGGCGGAAACGATACTCTCGGTGAAGCCATGAACGAAGCCTTCGGAATGAATGTCATCGCACCCAGCTGGATTTCACTTACCGATGAAAACGGCGGTTTCAGGAGCTTTGCGTCTGCCGATTACGTAAACAGGGCTCACAACAGCGGCATCAAGGTCTGGGTAGTTGCGGATAATTTCAATTATGCCAACGAGAACGGATTAGATATAGACGAGACGCTTCTTCTGTCGGATACCCTTCGCAGGAGAAAACTTGGAGAGGATCTTGTAAAGGCTGTCATGGATGTGGGAGCCGACGGACTCAATTTTGACTTTGAGGGACTCCCCCAGAGCTGCAGCGAGTATTATATACAGTTCCTCAGGGAAGTATCGGTACTTTGCAGACTGAACGGAATATGTCTTTCTACCGATAACTATGTTCCTTACGATTACAACAATCACTACAGACTGGATCTTCAGGGACAGTTTGTGGATTATGTTCTTATCATGGGATATGATGAGCACTACCCGAGCGGAGGAGTCGCAGGAAGCGTAGCGAGCCTTCCTTATGTGCAGAACGGACTTAATGCCACCATCGAAAAGGTTCCTTCACAGAAGGTTATCAACGCGATTCCTTTCTATACCGTGGTTTGGACGACGCAGGACGGCACAACCTCAGGCAAGTACCTGACTCTTGTGAATCAGGCGGACTATGTTAATCAGATCGGACAGACTCCCGTTTGGGATGATGCCACCGGTCAGAATTATTTGGAGTGGAGAGAGGGTACGACCCTTTATCAGGTTTGGCTTGAAGATACCATGTCCATCACGGCTAAGCTCAATGTTATGAACACGATGGACCTTGGAGGAGTCGGAGTCTGGAGGATCGGATACGGAACTTCGGACGCATGGAGCCTTCTCCGCCTGTACACTTACGGACAGTGATCAGGGTAAGAAATTGGAAACCAAAGTATATACAATTAAAAATCCCGCATCTCCCGATGCAGACGATATCAGGATGATAGAAGAATGCGGGGAGATCATAAAAAGAGGTGGACTGGTCGCTTTTCCGACGGAGACCGTATACGGACTCGGAGGAGACGCGCTTAACGATGAATCATCGGGCAAGATATACGCCGCAAAGGGAAGGCCTTCCGATAACCCTCTGATAGTGCATATATGTGAGACAGGTGCACTTACAAAGATAGCAAAAGATATTCCCGAAGAAGCCTATAAACTGGCCGAAAAGTTCTGGCCCGGCCCCCTTACGATGATACTTAAGTCATCCGGACGGGTCCCGCTTAAGACTACGGGCGGACTTGATACTGTAGCGGTCAGGATGCCCTCGGACAGGGTGGCGCTTGAATTCATAAAAGCATCCGGCGGATTTGTCGCGGCGCCCAGTGCCAATATATCCGGAAAGCCTTCTCCCACGAAAGCATGTTACGTTATGGAGGACATGGACGGACGCATCGATGCGGTGATAGACGGAGGCGATAATGCCATAGGTCTTGAATCGACCATCATCGATCTTACGGACAAGACGATGCAGGTATTGAGACCGGGATACATCACTAACGAAATGCTGGGGAAAGCGCTTGGCAGGGATATCGAAACGGATCCCGCACTGCTTGATCCCACCTGCAAGGAAAGACCGAAAGCTCCCGGCATGAGATACAGACATTATGCACCAAAGGGTGAAGTTCATCCTGTAAAGGGCGATCCCGATAAGGTGTATGAGCATATAAGACAGGCGCTTAAAAGCGCAAAAGAAACCGGCAAAAAGACCGGTGTTTTCTGCAGCAGGGGTAATGCAGATAAATATGACGCAGATGTCATAAGAAACGCAGGGGCACTTGATGATGCGGCGGCAGCAGCTCATCATTTCTATTCCGCACTCAGGGATATGGATGATGAAAACGTTGATATCATCTTTGTAGAAAATTTTACGGAACACGGATTCGGCGAAGCTTTCTGGAATAGGCTTCTTAAGTCCGCAGGTTCCGAGTGGGAGGACGCATAAATGAAAATTGCTATCGGTTGCGATCACGGCGGGTACGATCTCAAGGAGCATTTAAGAAGCTACCTTGAGGAAAAAGGTCATGAAGTCGAAGATGTGGGAACATATTCGAAGGATTCATGCGATTATCCCAAATATGCACATGCGGCCGCAAGGCTCGTGGCAGACGGCACCTGTGAAAAGGGTATCGTAATATGTACGACGGGAATCGGCGTGAGCATCTGTGCGAACAAGGAAAAAGGAATCAGATGTGCACTTTGCTCGGATCCTTTGAGCGCCAAGATGACCAGACTTCACAACGATGCCAATATGCTCGCACTCGGAGCGGGGATCGTAGGAACAAATCTTGCCGAGGCAATCACCGATGCATTTGTAGATACTGCGTTCTCAGGAGCACAGCGTCACGAGAGAAGGATCAGACAGATCGAAACAGTATAGAAATAAGTTTTACAAACAAGGAGAAGCGGTATGGGAAAAATAGTGGTAATGGATCATCCTTTGATAGGACATAAGATCGGATTTATCAGAAGAAAGGAAACCGGAACCAAGGAATTTCGTGAGACTATCAGCGAGATCGCAATGCTCATCTGCTATGAGGCAACCCGCGATCTTCAGCTTGAGGATGTCGAGATCGAAACTCCCATCTGCAAGACCACGGTTAAACAGCTGTCAGGTAAGAAGCTTGCGGTTATCCCTATTTTGAGAGCGGGACTCGGAATGGTCGACGGAATGCTTTCCATGATCCCCACCGCTAAGGTCGGACATATCGGACTTTACAGAGATCCCGATACTTCCAAGCCTGTTGAATATTATTGTAAAATACCCGCTGATTGTGCGGAGCGTGAGATCTTTGTCGTAGACCCCATGCTCGCTACCGGCGGATCCGCAGTTGAGGCGATTTCAATGCTCAAACTCAGAGGATGCAAGAAGATCCATTTCCTCTGCATCATTGCAGCACCCACAGGAATCGAAACTCTCAAGAACGCTCATCCCGATGTAGATATCTTCATCGGTGCGGTTGATGAGAAACTCAATGATCACAATTACATCGTTCCCGGTCTCGGTGATGCCGGTGACAGAATTTTCGGTACCAAATAATGGAAGATAAGAAAAGAGAAGATTATATCAGCTGGGACGAATATTTCATGGGTGTCGCCCATCTCTCCGGTTTCAGGAGCAAGGACCCCAATACCCAGGTCGGCTGCTGCATAGTAAGCCGTGATCATAAGATTCTTTCCATGGGTTACAACGGACTTCCCAAGGGCTGCAGTGATGACGAATTTCCCTGGAGCAGAGAAGGAAATCCGGGAACCAACAAATATGCTTACGTAACACACAGCGAATTAAACGCGATATTGAATTACAGGGGAGGATCTCTTGAAGATACGATCCTCTATGTATCTCTTTTCCCCTGCAATGAGTGTGCGAAAGCCATAATCCAGGCCGGTATCAAGGAAGTCGTTTATCACAGCGACAAATACAACGGCACGGATACCAATCTGGCTGCTAAGAGGATGTTTGATGCAGCAGGCGTCAAATACACTCAGTATAAAGAAACAGGCAGGAACATAAGCATTTCATTATGATGAAAAGATGCGGCAAAAATCATATATTTAAACCGCACAGGCGAGGCAGAGCCGGACATGCTTTTGTCAGCAGCATCCTGACTGCCCAGTTGATATCTGCGCTGGTCTTTGTTCCCGGGTCGGAGATTTATGCAACTACCCAGCAGCAGATCAATCAGGCTCAGGCTGAGAAGGAGCTCCTTGAAGCCCAGCAGCAGGCCAACGAACAGGCTCTTAACGAACTAAGGACCCAGCACGGAGAACTCATGACGAGAGTCGGAGAGCTGAGCGGGGAACTTGAGACCATAAGCGATAATCTCACCGAACTTGAAGCAAAAATGGTGGAGAAGCAGGCTGAGATCGAAGCTACCACTATTGCTTTGGACGAAGCTGTCGCGACCGAAGAATGGCAGTACGAATGTATGGTCATCAGGGTACGCGATATGTACGAAAGAGGAGACCAGGATTTTATATCCGCGCTCCTCGGAGCAAAATCCATTTCGGAGATGCTGACGGCTGCGGAATTTTTCGAGAAGATCGAAGAATACGATCAGAGAAAGCTTCAGGAGTTTAAGGACAACAGGGCTTTCATAGCTGAACAGAAACAGCGCCTTGAGATGGAACAGGCCGAGCTTGAGTCTCTCATAGCGGAGGCTGAAGCGGAGCAGGATAAGGTAAACGGTATCATCGCAAGTACCAGAGATACCATAAATGTTTATTCCGGACAGATAGAGGACGGAGAGGCTGCGGCACTTGCTTACGAAGCAGCGATCAAGGCCAAAGAACAGGATCTTGCTTACCTGAGAGCTAAGCTTGCCGAAGAAATGGCAATGTCCAGAGCGGCGGCAAACGGAGTATGGAGAGATATCTCTCAGGTTACTTTTGATGAAAACGACAGATACCTTCTTGCAAATCTCATTTACTGTGAGGCAGGAGGAGAGCCCTACGAAGGACAGGTTGCGGTAGGCGCTGTCGTTATCAACAGATTGCTCAGTGCAAGATATCCCGATACCATCACGGGAGTAATATATCAGAGAAGTCAGTTCTCACCTGCGGGAAGCGGAAGACTGGCTATAGCACTTGCTCAGAACAAAGCAACATCAAGCTGTTACCAAGCGGCGGATGAAGCTATGAGGGGTGTTACAAATGTAGGAACTTGCGTCTATTTCAGAACGCCCATTGAGGGACTTACGGGCATTCAGATAGGCGGGCATATCTTTTACTGATACGAAAGCTTTTTGCGGAAAGGCGAAAAGCTCGGATATATAGGAAAGGAAGAGGGGCATGAAGATTATTCACTTGGCAGACGCCCATATTGATTCCAAGATGGAATCAAAGCTGGACAAGTCAAAAGCTGCGATAAGAAGGGACGAAATCCTGGATACGTTCTGTAATATCGCGGACTACGCAGATGAAAACGGAGTGAGGGCCGTAATTATAGCGGGAGATCTCTTTGATACAAGCCGTGCGAGAGTAGGAGCTGTCAACAGAGTTCGTGATGCATTTGAAAAGCACCCCGGTGTACTCTTTTATTATCTGAAGGGTAATCACGATGAAGCCGGATATTTCGAATCGGGCAGTTTACCTGCGAATCTGAAGATCTTCGACAAGGAAGGCATTCAGAATTATTCACTTACCATTCCCGGCGGCAAGAAGATCACCATCACGGGAATCGTTCCCGGAGAGGACGGTTTCGACAAAGCGTATACCGAACTCAACCTTGAGTACGATGCAATGAACATTGTTGTAATGCACGGATGCGCAGATAAGTATCAGGGCAAGGATAAGGCTGACAGTATCGACCTTGGCAGACTTAAGAACAGAAATATCGACTACCTTGCACTCGGTCATTATCATTCTTTTGCACAGGACGAGCTTCCTTCAAGAGGAAAGTATTGTTATTCCGGATGCATTGAAGGCCGCGGATTTGATGAGTGCGGTGAGCACGGATTTGTACTTATCGATATCGATGAGGACAATCTTACTTTTGATTCCAAATTCGTTCCCTTTGCGAAGAGAAACGTTTATGAGATCAAGGCAGACATCTCGGAGTGCATGACCACTCCCGAGATCGATAAGTGTATCAGCGACGCCATCAAGGCTTCCGATGCGACTTCCGATGACATTGTCAGGATCATCCTTACCGGTGAGGCTGATGTTGCCATCGAAAAAGATATCGAGCATATCAAGAGAAATGCGGAAGGCAGATTTTTCTACGCGGAAGTCAGGGACGAAAGCAAGATTGCCATCGATTATGATGAATATCTCCATGAAGCTTCACTCAAGGGAGAACTCGTAAGACTTCTTCAGACCGAAGAGGGACTCAGTGAAGAGGAGAAAGGCCGTATAGTCAGATGCGCCGTTCAGGTGCTTAAGGGGGAGGAAATCAACTTATGAGGCTCGTTTCTTGTCATATAGAGAATTTCGGATTGCTGAGTGGTGTCGACAAGGATTTCACGGACGGGCTCAACAGTTTTATCAACGAAAACGGAAGCGGTAAATCCACTCTCGCCGCATTTATCAGGGTTATGTTTTACGGTTTCTCAAATGAGAAATCCAGATCCGAGATCGAAAACGAGAGAAAGTTCTATAAACCCTGGCAGGGCGGAACTTACGGCGGAAACCTTACTTTCGAAAAGGACGGAGTAAAGTACTGCATATACAGAACCTTCGGAACCAAAGAATCCGAGGATGTGGCAAAGGTCATGAATACCGAGACCGGAATGGCATCACATGATTTTGAACCTGTAATAGGTATCTCACTTTTCGGTATCGATTCGGACTCTTTTGAAAAGACCGCATTCGTTTCTCAGCAGGACTGTGCGACCAGCGTAACCAGCGATATCAGTGCACGTATCGGCGGCGTCTCCGAAAAAGATGACGACATGAGAAACTTCGCATCCGCAGATGAAGCACTCAAGAAGGAATGCGACAGACTTAATCCCGGAAGAGCTACAGGTCTTATCAACAAAGAAGAGACCGAGCTGTCCAAACTGAAGGATCTGTTCAGAAATATCGAATCCCAGAAGAGCCTTTGCGAAGAGCTTAACTATAAAAATGAGCAGGCTGCGGAAAAGGCAAAGGCAGATACCAAGAGATCCGCGGAACTCAGAGCACGTCTTGATGCACTGAGAAAGTATCTCGATCTGAAAGAGCAGAAGGCCAATTATGACAATCTCAAGAGAGCCAAGGTTAAGGCCGAGGACGATCTGAGAGCCGCAAAGAGCGTATTCGAGGGAGAGATTCCCAGCGAAGAGACCGCCAAGAAGTGGGTGGAGGATGCTGCCAAGCTCAGGGAAGACGAGAAGGAGATCAGATCTCATAACCTTACTCCCGCAGAGGCTGAGAGACTTGAGGACGAGACCAAGAGATTCAGCAAGAAGATCCCCGATTCCAAAGAGATCGACAGACTCATTCATCAGTGGAACATGATCCAGGAACTCAAGGATGAACTTCCCGACAGAAGAGATGAGGCGGAGATTCTTAAGAACCAGGCTCTCGAAGCTCAGAGAGAAAAATATAAGCCGTTCATCGCAATGCTCATCGGAGGAATCGTTATCATCCTCGCGGCAGTTCTTGCGGCAGTCATTACCAAGATCCATTTTATCGCAGCAGCTGCTGTGCTCGGTGTTGCACTTATTGTCTACGGACTGATCCTTAACAAGAAGCACAATGACGAGACCAGGACCAGCGGTGAAGGTGTTGCCAGAAGATATAACGAACTGATGACCAAGATCGCCGAAGATGAGGAACTTGTCGAAGGCACCGAAATGGATGCCCAGGATCTCCTCGGAAACGTAGGAATCAGACTCGTAGGAAGATCCGCTACCGGAGATCTTATGAACCTCAGAAACCAGGTAAGGGAATATGAGGCTCTCGGTGAGAAGAAAAAGAAGTACGAAGAGCTCATCAAAGAATACGATTACGAGGGAAGACTTGCTGCCATTAAGGAGTATGTAAAGAAGTGTTCCGTAATGGGTACAAGATCCGCTATTCCCGAGTCCGATGCAGCAGAGATTTCCATACCCGTAAGTGAGATCGCTACCAGGATCGAGCAGATCTCAGGAAGAGAGAAGGACCTTGCGGACGCAACAAAGAGAGTAAGCGTATTTGAAGCCGATCACGATATTTCCAAGTTCGATTCTCTCGAAAGCCCCGAAGAGTCCGTTATCACTGTGGAAGATCTTGAAGATGCACTTTCCAAGAGCGAGCAGTCCATCAAGGATGACGAGAAACTCATGGATGCTTGTAAGAAGGAGATCGCCGAGGCAGAAGAGATCTTCACCGCAATGGACAATGCACGTGAAGAGTACGAGACCCGCAATGAGACTCTCAAGAATCTTAAGGCAAGATATGAGACTGTCAGCAAGACCAGAGAGCTTCTTGCAACGGCAAGAGATAATTTCAATACCAGATATATCAAGGATATACAGGCTGCATTTGATAAGTATTATGCAATGCTTACCGGAAGCGATGAAAAGAAGTACACCATCGATGCTAACCTGAATGTAACTTATCTCGAGCAGGGACAGCCCAGAGTTCCCGATACCCTTTCCGAGGGCTATAAGGATCTTGTGGGACTTTGCAGAAGAGTTGCCATGGCTGATGCGATGTATAATGCGGAGAAGCCTTTCCTTGTATTCGACGATCCTTTCGTCAATCTCGACGACACCAAGCTTAAGGGTGCGTCCGAGTTCGTAAAGACTCTTGCAAAAGAGTACCAGGTTGTTTACTTCACTTGCCAGCAGGCGAGAAAGTTCTAAAGAAGAGTATATGAGAAAGCCGGCGCAAGATGCGCCGGCTATTTTAATGACAGTGGGGGCGCTTTTCGTTTTGTCATCGAATTCTGATGACAGAACGAAAAGCGCCCCCACTGTCATATGTCTTATCTTATAACCCTCTTGAATCGAGGGGCTCTGTCAATGTATCGAACTTGTCTCTGTAGATAAGGGTAAGGAGGTCGTTGAGCTGTCTGAGGCAGTTGCCGGTCTGCTCCTGAGTGATAAGTCCTTTTTCCAGGGCCTCCGCAAGTTCGTCCAGATCAACTACTTTCATCTTGCCCGTGGGTGATATGATCACATCTGCCAGAAGATCTGTCACTATCAGTTCACTCTTATCGCTACCCGAGTTGAATTCCACGATGTCGATATACCAGTACAGGAGAGAATCATCGTCTCTGTAGAATTTACTTATCTTGATTCCCTTTTCAAAATCATAAACGCTGGCTCCGTGGGAAAATTCCGTCTTGGGATTAAGTGTTTTCCATTTGGTCACAAGAATGGATTCGTCGGAGTATATGATCTCGTCATCTTCGAGAAGTCTGCATTCTGCGGGAATTATCCGTCTGCGGAACAGTTTTTCGATGCCCATGGGCCCTCCTTTTGTGATTATGGATAATTTGTCATGCCTATTGCGGAAACCGCACCAAGTTGCATTGACTATAGCATAAATTAGTGTCGAATTGATAGACTTTTCACCAAATTAGCGGTATAATTGGGCTGTTGTGAGAAGGGATAATGACCGCAAAGTAATCCGGGCGCTGTCCATGATGTTTCAGTTCACCCTGTTTTTGCTGGTGCCTGTATTGGGTATGGGCGCACTGGGGTTCTTTCTGGACAGGAAGTTGGGAACAAAATGGATAGCCATATTGTTCTTTTTTATCGGTGCTTTGGCAGGTTTCAGGAATATATACCGTTTTGCTATGAGCATTTCGGATGATAAAAAGGATCCCGGTAGAAATGAGTCTGAAGGCGGTTCTGAAAAAAAGAAATAGAACGCTTTTGGAACTTATAAGCGGGATTGTGTTTTTAGGACTCTTAGGAATTGCAGTAGTACTGATAATAGTTCTGTGCGGGAAATTCAAAGTATTCCCCCCGGTGTTTTCCTGGATCTTCGGAATACTGACCGCGATCGTCTCGGCACTCGATATGTACAGGACCCTCGATAAGGCATTGGACCTTCCTGAGGGAGATGCACGGAAGAAGATTTACTTCGGATATTTGAAGAGGTATGTGATCCTCGGAATACTGATCGCGATCTTCTGTATGTCCGACAGACTTAATCCCATTGCTTTTTTTGCGGCTTATATGTGCCTTAAGATCGGTGCTTATCTCCAGCCGCTCACACATAAGATCTACAATGCATATTTTGGCGAAAAGGACCCTGTTCCCTTAAGCCAGGAAGAATACGACGCTCTGCATCCGGAGCTTGTTCCGGATAATGAAAAGCCGAAAGATAATGAACACGGAGGGTGAAGGATTTGGGATACGGATTACTGCTGTCAGCAGATAATATCGATTTCATGGTCCACGGACTGTTTGATTACTCGTTCTTCGGACACACGGTATACATCACGAATACTCATGTGAGTATATTGATCGTGATGCTCATACTGATGGTATTCTCGGTGATTGCGGGTCGCGGATTCAAGAAAGCTCTTGCTGAAGAAAACTTTGCTCCTAAGAGCGGATTCATGAACGGAGTCGAACTTCTTGTCGAGTTTCTCATGAACACCGTCAAAGGCGGTATGGGAAAGGGAGCTCCGGTATTTTTCAATTACATAGCTACTCTTTTCTGCTTCATACTTTTATCAAATATCTCGGGTCTTCTGGGACTCAGACCGCCCACTGCGGATTATGGTGTGACTCTTCCCCTGGCCCTCATTACTTTTACCATCATTCATTACAGCGAGGTCAGATTCTCCAAGCCTTCACAGCTGTGGAAGGATAAGTGTTCACCCCTTCCTCCCTGGCTTCCCATCTGGCTTCCCATCAATATCATTTCGGACATAGCGGTTCCCATTTCGCTTTCGCTTCGTCTCTTTGCAAATGTCCTTTCCGGAACGGTAATGATGGCTCTGATCTACGGACTGCTGGGCTGGATAGCAACCGGATGGCCCGCAGCACTTCACGTTTACTTCGATCTATTTTCCGGTGCGATACAGACATACGTTTTCTGCATGCTGACGATGACTTACATCTCAAGTGCAAGAGGCGACAACTAAGGTATTTGGGACAAGCGTCCTGAACATATACAAAAGGTATTAACGGAGGAAAATAATATGGAATTCAATCAGAACTTTGTATTCGGATGTTCCGCAATAGGTGCCGGACTTGCCGTTATCGCAGGTATCGGACCCGGTGTCGGCCAGGGTATCGCAGCAGGCCACGGTGCTGCAGCTGTAGGACGTAATCCCGGAGCTAAGGGCGACATCATGTCTACCATGCTTCTCGGACAGGCAGTTGCAGAGACCACCGGTCTTTACGGTCTCCTTGTTGCAATGCTTCTCATGTTCGTAAAGCCTTTCGTTTGATCCAAAAAACAAGTATAGGGATAATCATCATTTTAGAAGAAAGGAGGCAAGTAAATGCTGTTAATGACTGAAACAATGCAGCCAAGACTTTTTGGTCTGGACTTCCAGCTCATTGCCGATTCTTGCCTGATGATCATCGCCATATTTGTTCTCTTTCTGTTCATGAGCTATTTTCTCTGGAATCCTGCCAAAAAATATCTGGAGGCCAGAAAAAAGCACATTGAAGATTCCATTAATTCCGCAGCCGAGAATGAGAAGAAGGCTGAGGAACTTAAGGAGCAGTATGAGGCCAAGATGAAGGAGGCGGATGCGGAAGCCGAATCCATCCTGTCCGATGCCCATAAGCGCGGAATCGAAAATGAAAAGCAGATCGTTAAGCGTGCTCATGAGGAGGCTGACAGGATCGTAGAACACGCATCCAAAGAGGCCGAGCTCGAGAAACAGAAAGTGGCTGATGATGTTAAGAAGGAAATGGTCGTGCTTGCATCAATGATCGCAGGCAAGGTCGTTTCGGCATCCATCGATACTACGGTGCAGGACCGACTTGTTGACGAAGCACTGAAGGAAATAGGTGAGAGCACATGGCAAAACTAATATCCGGTGTTTACGGAGAAGCGTTATATGAGACTGCCGTCAGCTCGAATTCGTCAGATGAAATGATGGAGGAAATATCCGCCGTCAGAAAGATTCTGGACGATAATCCCGAGTTTACCAAGCTCATGCTTCATCCTTCCGTCTCCAAAGAGGAGAAGAAAAAGATAGTCGAAGAGACTTTCCGCGGAAGAGTGATGGATGAACTTACCGGCTTTTTGCTGACGATCGTCGATAAAGAGCGCTTTAAAGAGCTGGATTCCATATTTGAATATTTTACCGACCGTATCAAAGCAGACCGGGGGATCGGGGTTGTGTATATAACCTCACCCATGGATCTTGACATAAATACGAGGCTGGCCGTTGAGGCTAAGATACGTGAGACTACTTCCTATCAGTCGCTGGAAACTCATTACAAGGTGGATCCGTCGATAATCGGAGGAATAGTCATCCGCATCGGTGACCGTGTTGCGGATGCATCGGTCAAGACCAGACTCGATGATCTTACTTCCAGGCTTTTAGATATCCAGTTGGGCTGACCCGACCGGAAGAGAGGAAAAACGAAGGCATGAATTTGAAACCTGAAGAAATCAGTTCCGTTATAAAGGAGCAGATCAGGCGTTACGCATCAACTCTTGAAGTTGCGGACGTTGGCACAGTTATCCAGGTTGCCGACGGTATCGCCAGAGTGCACGGTCTTGAAAAGGCTATGCAGGGCGAGCTGCTCGAGTTCCCCGGAGATGTATACGGCATGGTCCTCAACCTTGAGGAAGACAACGTAGGTGCCGTTCTGCTCGGATCTGCCAAGAATATAAGCGAAGGTGATACCGTCAAGACAACCGGACGAGTTGTTGAGGTGCCCGTAGGTGATGCTCTTCTCGGAAGAGTAGTTAACTCACTCGGACAGCCCATAGACGGCAAGGGACCTATTCAGACTACGAAGTATCGCCGTATCGAGAGAGTTGCAAGCGGCGTTATCACACGTAAGAGCGTTGATACCCCTCTTCAGACCGGTATCAAGGCTATCGACTCAATGATCCCTATCGGAAGAGGTCAGCGTGAGCTCATCATCGGTGACCGTCAGACCGGTAAGACCGCCATTGCGATCGATACCATAATCAATCAAAAAGGTCAGGGTGTTAACTGTATCTACGTAGCGATCGGCCAGAAGGCATCGACCGTTGCAAATATTGTTAAGACCCTTGAAGAATACGGAGCAATGGCATATACCACGGTTGTTGTATCAACGGCATCCGATCTTGCTCCCCTCCAGTACATCGCTCCTTATTCGGGATGTGCGATCGGTGAGGAATGGATGGAGAACGGCGGTGACGTTCTTGTCATTTATGATGACTTAAGTAAGCACGCTGCCGCATACAGAACACTCTCCCTGCTTCTTCACAGACCTCCCGGGAGAGAAGCTTATCCCGGAGATGTATTCTATCTCCATTCAAGACTTCTCGAGAGAGCAGCAAGAATGAGCGAGGAATACGGCGGAGGATCTCTTACCGCACTTCCCATCATCGAGACACAGGCAGGCGATGTTTCGGCTTACATTCCTACCAACGTCATCTCCATTACGGACGGACAGATCTATCTTGAGACCGAGATGTTCAACTCCGGTTTCAGACCCGCTATCAACGCCGGTCTTTCCGTATCCCGAGTCGGTGGTGCCGCTCAGATCAAAGCGATGAAGAAGATCTCGGCTCCTATCAGAACCGAGCTTGCACAGTACAGAGAGCTTGCATCATTCGCACAGTTCGGCTCCGAACTCGACGATGATACCAAGGAAAAACTGGCACAGGGCGAAAGGATCAGAGAGGTTCTCAAGCAGCCTCAGTACTCACCCATGCCCGTTGAGAACCAGGTCATCATGATCTACGTT